>ENA-OUNH01000004-OUNH01000004.1-human-gut-metagenome-genome-assembly--contig:-NODE-4-length-121013-cov-12.517148_pt1 | contig 121013 bp, 120 predicted proteins | sample MGYA00242806_ERZ504814 | MGnify/ENA primary metagenome ERZ504814 (study PRJEB26092, sample SAMD00036389) | human gut metagenome | host: Homo sapiens | study: EMG produced TPA metagenomics assembly of...
CTTTAATTTTTTAATTTTTTTCTTATATTTATTCTTATCATTGTTTTCTCCTTGTCAATCATGTTTAACAGAATCTCTTAAGCAAAATAGTCCTATATATTCTAAAACTTCATTTTTAAAAGAATTAAGACCTTTTGATTTACTTTTTCTCTGCATTACAATTTATCTTATAATTATTTATACATGCTTATAAAACACTTCAAAACTTTCTAATTTTTCTTTCGATTTTTCTAATCATTAAAACACACATAATTATTTGTGCCATACAAACCCATGGAGTAATAAATGAACCTATGCTTTCATATCTTAATATAATATCAATTATACTTGTTAATATTAAAATTACAAATCCATATCTAAACATAATTTTACCAGCATATATATTGGCTTTCTTAAAAATGGTTTCATTTTTCATTGCCGCAGGTGTCCTCCAACCAATCCACCTATTTTTTTTGGCGTCTTTGTTTTCATCCCCATTCCTAATCCAACAAGCAGAATTGGAATGCAAAGTGTGAAGAATATTTCTAAATTACTCATAATTATCTCCTTTTCTACTCAGAGAGAGTTAGAAGAACCTCATTTCAATAATAATATTCTGTCTAAACTCTCTCCACTAGCTCACCATCATTTCACTGTAAATACAGCTCCAACAACTGCTAATACTACTACTGCAACACCTGCCAATGTTGCAACAGCCGCATTTGCATATCCTATAGCATTGGCTACGCCCTCAGCGTTTCCTACCCAATTTGTATTGGCTGCTACAGATCCTCTCTGTCCATCTTGAGCCAAACTGTACATTTCCGGACTTTCATACATACGTATCACCTCCTACTGAAAAGTATTTATGGTTAATATTCCTCACAATCAGTAAGGTATTACCATACTATCGTTTAATTCGTCCAAGGAACAGACTTAATAAAAATAATCGTATATTAGTACATCTTGTCCAATTGTCAGTTCATCTTTTAATTCTGCTACTTTAATAAAAGATAATTCTATTAAGCTCTGAATAAGCTCTTTATATATCTCTGTATCTTTATTTTCAAAACTAATACGTATCTTTTTACTATCCTTTTTCACCTCATTTTTATAATTGATTAAAACACTGCCAATAAAATCTTTTAAAACTTGCTGGTTGAAACTCTTCGTTAAAACTATCTTTCCTATAAATGATGTTTGATTTATGTAAACTTTTCCATTTACAATACTAATAACTCCATAGATTTCATCCTCTTTTCTAAGTAAATAATAATCTTCCACATACATAAATACTTTTGCACGAATACTGATTGCATTATACAATTCTTCAGGTGTATTATAATCTCTCATATCTAAAATAGTATCTTGATCGTTTAAAATTTTATAAATTAACTTTAAATCACCTTCACTACATCTATATATTTCAAAATCATTTATTCTTTTTATGTCGTGTCCTTTATACATTTTTTCTACTCCTCTCACTTTAATAATTTCTCGCCTTTCTCCCTCATATAAAAAAGAATACACATCGTTCTCTACCACGTCCTTTTCTACCTCTGGATATTTTTGTATCATTAAATTTATTATTTCTTCTACTGTTCTCTTATTATTTATAAATTCTAAGATTTCCTTTCCTTGCTCATTAATAATAATAGCATCATCGTATGTTTTACCATTTTGAATTATCAATTCACTGTTTTTTAGTTCTTCTCTAACAAAAGCATTTTTAATCCTTTTCAAAACTATGCAATCTTTACATTTTCTATCAAACATCTTTCTCTCCTATTTATATAATTTTTCAAGTGTAAATTCTTCAAGATGATGCATTATATCATCATCTACTAAATCTATTTCAATATTATCTTCATAAAAAATTTTCGGCAGCTCTTGTAAATCGTATTTCATATCTTCTATACAAACCACAAACTCCGCAAGTTCTCTAATTACAGGAATATCCCAAACTTTTCCTAATCCTGCTTTCCAATAATCTTTTAGAGAATGTCTTTTTAGATTTCCCACTGTTACTGGAATATAAGCTGAAGCTGTAAGATTGCCATCTGACTTTATCTCTGAAAATATATTATTTTAAAATTTAATGTAGTAAATCTTCTGAGATGATCTAAAGGATCACTCCAATCTATTCTAAACTTGTTATTATAATCTCTCTTAGCGTTAAATCTTTCGATATATGCAACTAATTCTCTATATTCCTCTTCCGATGCAAATAATTCACTTTTTCCTTCAACCGCTTTTCCCAATGGCATCAAAGGCTGAACTTTAATTTCCCTTAGATTTTCAAATTTTTGAAGCAATTCAACTACCTCTGGAAATTGCTTGATATTAAATTGTGTCGGACTAAAAGCAACTGCCGAGGAAATTCCTGCATCATCAATAAAATTTAAAGCATCCAATACTTTTTCATAAATTCCATTAATCCCTCTCATACGTTCATGCGTTTTTGCATCTTTTCCGTCCAGACTAAGTTGTATATGTGTAAGACCAGCATTTCGTAAACTTATTACTCTATCTTTAGTTAAAAACCAACCATTTGTAACCATTGCTATATTCGGGACTCCACCATTTTTTAAGACTTCTGTTGCTCGCAAAACTAAATCATATTTCATCATTGGTTCGCCTCCACAAAAGCATGTAGAAAATGGTTTTATCACTGCTATTTCTTTAAATATTTCTAACATTTCTCTGTCTGAAATCTCGTTACGCAACAATCCGTTCCCACTCCTATTAAAACAATGCAAACATTTTGCATTACATTTATTAGTAATATCTATCGCTATGTGTAATGGTCCTGATAAAATATCACTTTTATCAAATTCCTGGAACCTATTTTCTTCTAAATTTTTATATTTATAATATTTACCCATCTCCCATTATACAGATGCACAATACATCTTTCTCCTTTCCACTACTTTAGTGTTCTAAATTTTATATAATATTGAATTATTCATAAAGCCTTGCAAATGTTTCACTTTTCTACACAATACTAAATGCTGCAATATTTCTACGTTTTCATTATTTTCACCTTCTCTACTAAATTTTTAGATATTTTTATTTTCATATCAGCTTTATTAATAACCATTTCGTCATGGCTTATTATTAAGACTATTTTTTTCTTCTTTATTTCCAATAAAAAATCTAAAAATAAATTAGCAATTTCTATACTAAGATTTGTGGTAGGTTCATCCAACAAATATATATCTGCTTTTTTCAAAATAGTTCTCAAACATAAAACTATTTGTCTTTCTCCATCTGAAATCTGCTGCAAATTTTTCTTTCTTAGCTCTTCTAAGTGAATTTTATTTAATAATTCTCCTCCACCTATTTGTATTATTTCGTCTTTAATTTTCTTTAAAGAATTCTTATCCAAAAATTTACATAAATATTCTTCGACATTCATATATGGAACTTTTTCATTCTGTAGCATAACTGATATATTATTTTTCCTTAAATAGAATTTATCTATTTTCCCTAAATTTTCATCTGAATAATAAACATTCCCTGTATATTCATTAAATAATCCCAACATTCCTTTTAAAAATGTTGTTTTACCTATCCCATTTTCTCCAGTAACAACATACATATTATTCACTTCTAGCTTTTCGTTAAAGCAAAAAAGATTTCTTATACAAAAATTCTTTATATCTATTTCTTTTATTTTTTCCAGACAGACTGTCCCATTATTTTCAAGCGGAATACTAAAAATTTCATTTATACGGTCAATAGAACTTTTCACGTCTTGATATTCTTTTCCCAATCCGAAAAAGTATTTAATCAGCGTTAAAAGATTTAAAAAATATATATTAATTATTGTATATTGGCCAATTGATAATTGACCTTTCAAAACTAATGCCCCTCCCAATATTAGGGTTATTGCTTGGAAACACACACAAACAATTTGATCCAATGTTTGAAATAGAAGTCCAACTTGATATGCTTTATATGCATGCCAAAAAAAACTCTTATAACTGCTATTTAAAACTTTTCCAAATATATTAAAAATAGAATGCACTTTAATTTCTTCACGTAATACTAATTGCTCATTCAACGTATTAAAAAAATCACTTTGATTTTCCTTAAATTTGTAATTTCTTTCATAAATTTCCCCTTTTAAAAGCAAATAAATAAAAATATATATAAGAATAAATACTCCTGTAACCCCAAAAATCGGTTTACTTAAATAAAATAACAAACTTATCAGAAAAAACATTACGAATAAATTAATAGTAGCAGTAATAATTTTATCAAAAAAGAAATCAACCACTATTCTACTATCCGAATTTAAGCGTTGCGTCATATATGTAGGTTCATATTCAATCTCTAAAGGAATTTTCTGCAGATGGAGTATGCCCCGACTATTTATTTCAAATGAAATATTATTCTTAACCTTCATTATTTTTAAGTTATATATATATGACAAAAATAGTGAAATAATCCCCACCCCAGCAATAGTTATTGCGTATTTTATGACCTCTTCAACATTCTTTATGTCTATAAGCATATCAACAAACATTCCGTTCATATACGGTAATAAAGTAGATAATATAACCGATATGAATTGTATTACTAAAATTGTTACTAGAAGGTATCTTCTTATTTTTAAACTATCCTTTAATAATTTATACAATGTTTTATCTCCTCATTAATTTTTATAAAATTAAAAATCAAGTCAGCATAGCCACATAAAAAATTTATTATCTAAATATGCTATGTACTTATCATTTCGTTTAAAATTTCTATTTAATATTTTTAAAAATAATGATAATAGAATTTTATTATTATGGTATTCATAGTACCAAGTAATACAAATAAAGTTTGATATCTGCTTTATATCTATTATGATCTTGTTTTTACGTTTACTTGATAAAGCAATAAATAGAAAAAGATAATAATTAATTTTGTAGAAGCATTTTTGTTCTACAATCCCTTCTGGTATCTCTGTCAAACTTTTATTTTCATCAAGTCGAATTACTATACGTTTTTTTATAATAGATTCCATGGAAATATACTCTATTAGTTTTTTAACACTTATCATATTTATTTTCACCATTCCAATATAATTATTAGCACATTTTAATACTTTTCCTAAACCATAAAGTCAACCTTTAAGATCCACTATTCTGTAAAATAGAACCTGCCTCCCGATTGATAATTTTGTTCTACCAGTTCCAAGATTAGTGAATTCATAACTCTACCACACATAATAATCAACACTATATATTCTAATTAGACTCTTATTGAGAAAATTGATTATTTTTTGTTTTTCCCACATTACAATATTTTCTATATTTTGCCCATATTTTTTGTCTAAATCGAACTTTTTTCTTCCTATATGGCATATTTATTTCTTATGTTTTGTCCCAACTTGGCACACTTCTGCGATTTACAGGGAAATCTACCCATGTTAAAATGATACTGTCAAAATTGTATGTAGCGAAAACGCAGCTTTCCAGGGAATGCCTCTTCTCTGGTGCAAGCTGCGTTTTTTCGTGCATGGAAAGGAGTATTACAACTAAATATAGAATAAGCGTTCCTCCGTATTGACCGGACGGAAGCTTCTATGAGGCAGGAAAACTATAAGCCAGGGCAAAGTGAAAGATCTCACTTTGCCCTCTTTTTATGAAGGAGGTTCATTTACTTGAAAAACCATACTCACAAAGAAGCACCACCGGGCATGAAACATCATTGGAACTATGGCAAATATCTCTATACTGCCTTCCTTGTCTTTACTCTGATTGCCTGTAATGTACAACCCGTTATGGCTGCTACCATCTGGGACAAAGCTTCAGAAATCATGAAAGACGTATATAACCAGATTATCCTGATTTCCACCATTGCGGCTGTTGTAACTGCATCGGTTGCTTTGCTTTTGATGAATTTTTCCAAATCCGGAAAAACCGTGGATGAATCCAGGGCATGGCTCAAACGAATCATCATTACATGGGCTATTCTCAATGGTCTGGGATTTATCATGGCTTACATCACTCCGTTCTTTGCCGGCGGGCAGTGGAATGGATAATGCAGATAAGGAGGTGGCTCTGTCATGGGAATACTTGACGGAATTGTAGAATGGATTGCCGAACAGGTCATGAACATTCTGGATTTGATTACTACTTCTGTTCTGGGTGCACTGGGATGTTCCATGGATACTTTTCTCCGGTATTTTCCAGCAGCGGAAACAATGTACCAGATTTTTCTGGCACTGGCTATCGGACTCATCCTTTTAAACTGGGTTTGGCAGCTTTTTAAGAATTATTTTATGGGGACAGGGATTGACGCTGAAGATCCAATCAAATTATCACTGCGGACATTTATGTTCCTTTTCCTGACATTCTATGCCAAAGACATTGTGGATCTTCTATTGAATATTGCAGGAACCCCGTATAGCTGGATTCTGACTGAAGATCTTCCACCACTGGAATTTGCCAAGTTTAATTCTGTAATCACAGTCATCCTGGGAGTATGTGCCAACGGTGCTGTTGCCATTGTTGCCCTCATACTGGTACTGATCCTTGCCTGGAATTACATCAAGCTGCTTTTTGAAGCTGCGGAACGTTATATACTGCTTGGAGTTCTGGTCTACACCGCACCTGTTGCATTTTCCACAGGTGCTTCCCAGGCTACTGGAAATATTTTTAAGAGCTGGTGCCGTATGCTCGGCGGACAGTTCTTTTTGCTTTTAATGAACGCCTGGTGTTTGCGGCTGTTTACTTCCATGGTGGGAACATTCCTTGCAAACCCTTTATCACTCTAGGAAGGAGGAGATTATGAAACATAAGAAAACACTGCTCTGCAGCCTGCTATTGATTTCTTGTCTGATTCTTGTAACATCCATGCCGGTCTTTGCCGCAGAACTCACAGAAGCAGAGGTACAGCAAGCTGTAGATGCACAGGGAAAAGAAACGGTCACCGGTAATGTCTTTATCTGGTTTCTGTGTGCCATTGCTTTTTTGAAGGTTTCTCAAAAGATTGACAGCTTTATGGCAAGTCTGGGAGTCAATGTTGGAAATACTGGTGGAAATATGATGGCTGAACTTTTAATCGCCGGAAGAGGTCTTGCAAGTTCCTTTCGGGGGCATGGCGGTGGAAGCCATAGCAGTTCCCATTCTTCCTCTCCCGGAAGTGCTGCAGTACAAAGTTCTTTCCTATCCGGAGGATTAGCCGGAGCCGTTGGAAGGCAGACAGAGCGTTCTGCGGTAAATGCAGCCACCGGATATACCGAAGGACCAAGTATCGGAAATGCACTTTATCAGTCTTCCCTTGAAAAGGGCGGAGATTTTGCTAATAACGTTATCAGCAATATTGCTCAAGGAAACTATGGTCAAGTTGGCTCAATCAAAGGTGATGGAGCTGTTTCTGCATTTCAATCCTACATGGGAATTCAAAATGAAGATAAAACGGATCATTCCTATACCAATGTTGAGATTGGCGGCGGCAGGATAACAGGAGTTGAGTCCGGTTCCAATGGGGACAGCCGGGAATTTGCTATGTACCATGCCGATCAATATACGGCTCCTACCCAGGGAACCTATGAAACTGTGCAATCTGTAGACGGAGCTACCTGGTACAAGCAATATGCCGAAAATACGGTATCCAAAATCCCTTATGATGCTGGCGATGGAAAAATAGCCTACAACGAATCCATTGTCCAAAAGCTTCCTCCTACTCCTCCAAGAAAGGATCGGATTTAGTAATGGATACAGAACGCTCTGGACTTGACGAAGCAATGGATGTAGGCTCCAGTACCGTTTCTCACCTAAAGTCCTTAAAAACAGCAGCCACTTTCTCCAAAGCAGGATATGGTGCCGCCCTTGGCGGACCTTTCACAGCAGCAATTGGAGCCGTCATAGCCAACCGGAATCAGCTCGCTAAAATTCTTCTTGTTATTCTCGCCATACTGCTGCTCCCGGTTTTATTTATTGTGATGCTCCCTGGTCTGATCTTTGGAAGCCTGACCGAGCAAAGTGATGTACTAAACAGCAACTCTATGATCAGTGAAAACATCCGTGCTTCCCGTGAAGCCATCGTTGAAGTGTTAGAAGAAAGCCATGAAGACATTCTGGCAGAGATCCATGCAGCAATTTCCCGTCTTCCACAAGGTGATACTGCATCCATCAATGATCCCTATACATACAGCATCTCCGTCAATGCCAATCTGCTGATTTCACAATTTTGTGCCAGCCAGGATGACTATAAAAACATCAACCTAAACCAATTAAAGAAACTCATCCGTGAAAACAAAGAAGGACTTTTTTCTTATGATGTAGCAACCGAAACAGTTACCATGGAAGTTACCGTTGATGGCGGTGCAGAAGGAGAAGCCGGCACAGAACAGGGACAGGCACAAACACAGACGGTTACTTTTACGAAACACACCTATACCGTTGTTTATGCTGGGGATTCCTATTTTGCAGACCATGTATTCCATCTTACAGACAAGCAGAAAGAACTTGCCAAAAACTATGCAGAAAATCTGACTGCTTTCTTTGGAACTGCTTCTTCCGGCATAGTAGCTGCTATCAATCTTAGTGATGAGGTATTGTCCTACCGCCCTGCTGTAGAAAGAGCCGCTGCGAAATATGGTATGAGTGATTATGTGGATTTAATTCTGGCAGTCATGATGCAGGAATCTGGCGGACGAGGGCTGGATGTTATGCAAGCAGCGGAAGGTGGATTTAATACCCGCTATCCCCATGTGCCAAATGGGATTACAGATCCTGAATACTCCATTGAATGTGGTATTCAGGAATTAAAATATGCCCTCGACAAAGCCGGCTGTACCGGACCTACGGACTTAGACCGGATTAAACTGGCTCTTCAGGGTTACAACTACGGTTCTGCATACATTGACTGGGCAATGGAGCGTGACGGTGGATATACCAAAGAAAATGCGATTGCCTACTCTGATATGATGTGTGCAAGACCAAGCTGGCCTTATGACCGGTATGGTGATAAAGAATATGTGGAGCATGTCCTTCGGTATTACCAAATTACTGCCAGTGGCGGCAGCTATCCCGCAAACGGCATGCAGATTCCACACTATCTCCAGACAGACTATGGAAACATTCCATACGGCGGGGGTTCCATCGCCAGCAGCGGATGCGGTCCGACAAGCTTTGCTATGATTGCCAGTTATCTTACAGGCACTACCATTACACCTATTGATGCAATATCCTGGTGCGGAAATTCCTATTACAAACCAGGAGTCGGCACTTACTGGTCTTATTTCCAGGCAGCGTCCGATCATTTTGGGTGTGGAACTGTCACACAGACCAGTGATCCCAACCAGGTACTTCAGGCTTTATCTGAAGGTCATCCGGTCATCAGTTCCCAAAGAGCTGGGCTTTTTACCAGTGGCGGACATTTTATTGTCCTTCGTGGTGTAACGGCTGGAGGTAAAGTATTAGTCAATGATCCCAATGACAGTTCCTCCAAAAACTACATCAACCGTGAATTCGATATGATGACGGAAGTGCATGCAACCGCAAATGCCTATTGGATCTTCGCTAAAAAATAAAGGAGACACTTATGAACAGAAAAAAAGTAATTCTGGCTATCTTTATGATGGCCTTTTTAATTATCATCGGATTTGTCTTTCCCTCCATCTGGAAATCCCAAAAAGGAACAAAAAATCCGAGACAGAAAATACTCAACACGATAATAATGAAAATACCGAGACAGAACAAGCAGAAAATAACGAATCCATAAGCTTTCAGGATTTTGAAGCTTTGGAATACTTTTTCTCCAAGGAACAGGTGAAACTTTTTCAGGAAGAACTGACCTCCTATCTTAAAAACGTAAAACAGATGTCTCTAACTTCCATCCGTTTCCTTGCTGATGATACTACCTATCCCAATGCTTCTGATATTAATTTTTTGTTCCAGCTTCCGGATAAGTCCGTTCTTCCTGTGTACTACACTTCCCCTACTGGAAGATTCTTTTTCGGTGAGGAACGTACCCCTGATTCTGGAAAAGAAATCATCTATGAACGTCCGACAGATGACAAACTTCCTTCCATCACAACAGAGGAAATTGAACAGTTGCAAGAAGGAGGTTATGACGATACCTCCGTGAATTCGGAAAAAGCTGCCCCTGTCACAGAAGTTCCTGAAACTCCTTCCATGGAAGAACCAAAGGAGGTGCAGCCATGAACAATACTGAAGAACAACATCCTGTCTTCATCCCTCGCAATTTTATAGAAAAAGGGACCTTTATGGGCGGAATGTTTAAAATCCGTAATGCCATCGAAGGCGGTGTCCTGGCAATCCTGATCACCATTCCTGTTATCAATCTGCCTCTGACACTCACTGTCAGGATTATTATTCTCTGTATGACTGCTCTGCCTGCAGCTATGATTTCTCTAATTGGAATCGGTGGAGAAAGCATTACTGCGTTTTTAATGAACGCTCTGCGTTTTCTGAAAAACCGCCGGGTTATTTACCGTATGGATGTACATCCGGAGCCGAAAAAAAAGTACCGGATAAAAAAGCCCCGCAACAAAGAACCAAAAACCAAGAAACGCAAACGGCATCCAAAACAACCTGCAGAATCTTCTTCTGAAAAGAACTGCTCACAGATGTCTTCCGAAGAGGAGACAAAAGAATCCTCTGCTATTAAAAAAAAGAACGCCGGCAGTTTGACACTTCTACAAAACGTGGAATACGCAAACAGGCTCGTGAAGACATCCGGATTCTTAAATATGAGTCCCGACAATTAAAAAAAGAACAAACCGCTGCACGTAAAAGTGCGAAAAGGCAGGCAAAACTTGAAAAACAACAGATAAAGCAGCAACTTTCGGAGGAACGAAAAAAAGAAAGAACTGCGAATAAAGCTTCCAACCAGCCTCCTGCTTCCGGGAAAAGCAAAAAGAAAAAGCGAAAAGAAATCACCTTGGAAGATTATCTTCCTATTGATAAGATTGCCAATGGTGTTATCTACACGACAGACCATCGTTATGTAAAAATCCTGGAGATTGAACCGATCAATTTTCTCTTACGCAGTGCCAGGGAACAACAGGGGATCATTTTCAGCTTCATCTCCTACCTAAAAATCAGTCCTGTGAAACTGCAGATTAAGATGATCTCCAAAAAAGCGGATATCAACAAACATCTGGAACAGTCCCGTTTGGAAATGGAACGGGAATCAGATCCTAACTGCCGGCAGTTACAAAAAGACTATATCCAATTTGTCCGGCAGTTAAGTTCCAGAGAAGCGGTTTCCAGACGTTTTTTCCTAATCTTTGAATACGAACCTTTCAATGTGAATCGGAAGGTGGAGGAAAAGGAAATCCTGGCAGCTTTGGAAACTGCTGCACAGACCGCAAAAACCTTTCTATATCAATGCGGCAACGATGTGCTGGTTCATGACAATGAAGATGAGTTTACAACCGATGTACTCTACACTTTACTGAACCGTACCAAATGTACCGAAACACCTTTGCCAAAACGGATTAACCAGGTACTTACCCGCTATATGGAATCTGGTCGTGAGCAGGAAGTGGATAACATCCATATCAATGAATTCATTGCACCAGAGTCTTTGGACTTTAAACACAGCAACTATGTGCTGGTAAATGGCATCTACCATTCTTACCTGCTGGTGCCGTGCGATGGTTACAAAGCAAAAGTAATGCCAGGTTGGCTGTCCCTGCTTATCAATGCTGGCGAAGGAATTGACATTGACTTTTTTCTGTATAAACAGCCCAAAGATAAGATCCAGCAACGTCTTGGACAGCAAATCAGGATCAACCGTTCAAAGATCAAAGATGCCTCTGATACCAATGCGGATTTTGATGATCTGGATTCTGCCATCCGTTCCGGCTATTTCCTCAAACAGGGACTTGCTAATAATGAAGATTTCTATTACATGAATCTTTTGATTACAATTACGGCAGGTGATCTGGAAGAACTGCAATGGCGGATTCAGGAGATGAAAAAACTTCTCATCTCACAGGATATGGATCTGCGGTCTTGTCACTTCCTGCAAGAACAGGGATTTTTATCTTCCCTTCCTCTTGTAAACCTGGATAAAAAACTCTATGAACTCTCAAAACGAAATGTCTTAACCACCGGAGCTGCCAGTTGCTATCCTTTCGTCAGCTACAGCATTTGCGATGACAACGGCATCCTATTTGGAGTAAATAAGCATAACAACTCTTTAGTGATTGCTGATATTTTTGACTCCAAACAATATAAAAACTCCAATATTGCGATTCTTGGCACTTCTGGATCCGGAAAAACCTTTACCATGCAGACTATGGCACTTCGTATGCGGCGTAAAGGAATCCAGGTATTTATCATCGCACCGTTAAAAGGTCATGAGTTTTATCGGGCTGCCAGAAATGTAGGAGGAACCTTTATCCAGATTTCTCCTGCCAGCCAAAACTGCATCAATGTCATGGAAATCCGAAAAGTAGATAACTCTGTCAATGAGCTGCTGGACGGTCCAACTTTAGACGCATCTGCCTTAGCCAGTAAGATTCAACGTCTGCACGTTTTCTTTTCTCTGCTCATTCCAGATATGAGCCATGAGGAAAAACAGCTTTTGGACGAAGCACTGATTAAAACCTATGCAAGAAAGGGAATCACCCATAAGAATGAATCCCTCATTGATCCCAAACACCCGGATCATTATAAAGCGATGCCAATTCTTGGAGATGTATATGATGTTTTGATGGAAACTGAAGATACCAAACGGCTGGCTCACATCCTGAACCGTCTTGTCCATGGCTCTGCTTCCTCTTTTAACCAGCAGACCAATGTAGATCTGACCAATAAATATACCGTTTTGGACATTTCAGAGCTGACTGGCTCCAGTGATCTCTTAACGGTAGGGATGTTTGTTGCTCTGGACTATGTATGGGATAAAGCCAAAGAAAACCGTACCGAAGAAAAAGCCATTTTCGTAGATGAAGTATGGCAGCTCATCGGTGCCTCCAGTAACCGCCTGGCCGCTGAATTCGTTTTGGAGATTGCCAAGATCATCCGGGCATACTCTGGTGCCGGTATTTTTGCAACCCAAGACCTTAATGACTTTTTTGCTCTGGATGACGGAAAATATGGAAAAGGCATTATCAATAACTGTAAAACCAAAATTATTCTTAACATGGAAGATGAAGAGGCACAACGTGTAAAAACCATTCTTCGTCTTTCCGAAACCGAAGTTATGAATATCACCCATTTCCAACGTGGAAACGGACTGATTTCAACAAACAACAATAATATCACTGTGGAATTTAAAGCTTCCAACCTGGAAAAAGAATTAATTACCACAGACCGACAGGAACTCCTGGAAATCTTGAAACGCCAGGATAAAAAAGTCGGTTAATGTTACCTGCAGCCCGAATATGGCTGCTTTTCTTTTTAACAAAGGAGGAGATTTATGTTAAAACCAGCAAAACAACCTCATATCCGGCTAACCGCCCTTTTTCTTTGTGTCACGATGTTTCTTAGCACACTCTTTTTCAATGCCCATACCGCTTATGCTGCAGATGGAACCATTGATTATACGGCAGGAGCCAAAATTCCATACGGGGACTATTATACTTCCCGCATGAGTTTTGATGGTAATAATACGGCTTATTGCGTTGAACCATTAAAGAAAACACCTGCTTCCGGACAATATCCTTATAATCTTTTAGGAAAGGATTCCCCACTTAGAAAAGCACTCTACTATGTCAATGGTGGATACGGCTACGAAAAGCTCATAAAAGATCAATATTTCCAAGGATGGTCCGATGACAACTCTTATGTCATTGGTCATCTGGTCGTTTCCTATATCCACGCTGGAAATAACGGGGACACCGGTGCCTTCCATGGCGCACCTCAAAATTATATTGACAAAGCATTGGAAGTTGCCAACGCCATTGAAGGGCTTCCTGCCCCACCAGAATCCTTCCGTGCTTTTATCGTTCCTGGCGATGCTTCCCAAACTTTTGCAGGAAGCTGGTATCAGGTTCCAAACGGCTTTATCGAACTGCAGAAATCCTCTGCCAATACCGATATTTCCGATAAAAATGGCAATTACTCTTTAGAAGGAGCCAAATACGGAATCTACAAAGGGGAAGAACTGGTAGAAACTCTTGTTACCGATAAAAAAGGATATGCAAAATCCAAAGAACTGGCAGAAGGAAGTTACACCGTTAAAGAAATCAGTGCCCCAGAAGGATTTGCTATAGATACTTCCGCCCATAATGTTACGGTAAAAGCAGAAGGAACATCTACCGTAAAAGTAAAGGATATTCCTCAAAATAATCCCGTAAAACTGCTCCTTAAAAAGCTGGATGCTGACACACAGCAAAATTCTGCACAGGGAACCGGCTCTCTCGCCAATGCCGAATTTACAATAAAATTCTATACAGAGCAGTCAGCTACCGATCCCGGAGCAAATGGTAAGAAACCGGTTCGCACCTGGATATTGAAAACAGATGCCTCTGGAGAAATCCATTTTACAAAAGATTATTTGGTATCCGGGGATGAATTTTTCTATGCCAGTGATGGAAAGACCGTCTGCTTCCCACTGGGTACAGTAACCGTACAGGAAACCAAAGCCCCTGCCGGCTATCTTCCAAACGAATCTGTTTTCGTGCAGCAAATCACCAGTACCGGTACGGAAGAAACTATCTCTATTTATAACGCTTCTTCTGTCGAAGAACAGGTCTTCCGAGGCGGCGTCAAAATTCAGAAGCGGGATCTGGAAACTCAGGGAACACAAGCACAAGGAACCGCATCTCTTGCAGATGCCGAATTTACCATTACCACTCTGAACAAACAGCCAGTATGGGTAGGTGGAAAGCTCTATGAAAATGGTCAGGCAGTGCTTACAATCAAATCGGATACACATGGTATTGCTGCAAGTGCCGCTGATGCCCTGCCCCTTGGACATTACCGGATAGAAGAAACCAAAGCGCCTTCCGGATACCTAACCGATGGTGCAAAGGCTCTTGAATTTGACATCACCCAAAATGGAGAAATCGTAGATTTAACAACAGAAGAGACTTCTGTTTCTAACCAGATTATCCGTGGCGGTGTCAAAATCCAAAAACGGGATCTGGAAACAGGAGAAGCCAAACCACAGGGAAATGCTTCTTTAAAGGATGCAGAATTTACAATCACCAATCTTGGTCCAAATCCTGTTCTTGTGGATGGAACCCTTTACGAAAAAGATCAAGTAGTTCTCACTTTGAAGACAGATGAAAAGGGGCTTGCTTCCACCAAAAAAGATACGCTCCCTTATGGTCATTACCGGGTTGATGAGACAAAAGCACCGGAAGGTTATTTGAACGAGGGCAAACTCTCTCAGGAGTTTCATATCACAGAAAATGGGAAAATTTTGGATTTAACTGCAAAAGAAACAGCGATTTCCAATCAGGTAATCCGTGGCGATTTAGAATTCGTAAAGGTCTCTGACGGAGATTTAAACCGGCTGGCAAATGTCCCATTTTCCATTACCTCCAAAACTACAGGAGAAAGTCATACCATTGTAACAGACAAAAATGGCTATGCCAGTACTTCCTCAGAATGGAATAAGCACACTACAAATACCAATCGTGGGGAAACTTCTGAAGACGGAATCTGGTTTGGCGCTTCTAAACCTGATGATGCCAAAGGAGCCCTGATTTATGATACCTATATTTTGGAAGAACAACGCTGCGATTCCAATGAAGGTATGAACCTCTTAAAAATTGAGGTCTCTGTATACAAAAATCACGTAGTCGTGGATATGGGAACTTTAACGGATGATCAGATTACCATTGGAACTACTGCCCTTGACAAAGACAGCAACTCCCACTTTGCCAAACCAGAAGAAAAAATCACTCTGGTTGATACCGTAGAATACGAAGGCTTAAAGAAGGGACAGTCTTATAAGCTCATCGGTACACTGATGGATCAGGAATCCGGAAAGCCAATTGAAATAGATGGAAAACCTGTCACAGCAGAAACCACCTTCAAACCAAAAAAATCTTCTGGTTCTGCAAAAGTGACCTTTACGTTCAATGCCTCTTCTCTGAAGGGCAAAACAATCGTAGTATTTGAGGAACTGTACCAGGAGGATTTAAAACTGGCTGTTCATGCGGACATTACAGATCAGGATCAGACTATCTATTTCCCAGAAATCGGGACCACTGCAAAAGATAAGGAAACAGATATGAATCTTTCCCAAGCAGATAAAGAAGTTACCCTTGTAGATACGGTAGCTTACAAAAATCTTCTGCCCGGCGAAGAATATGTTATGACTGGAACCCTTATGGATAAAGAAACCGGAAAACCTGTCGAAATAGATAAGAAAGAGGTTACTGCCGAAACCACATTTACTCCTAAAGAATCCTCTGGAACGGTAGATGTGATTTTTTCTTTTGATGGGACCTCCCTTGCCGGAAAAACCGTAGTTGTTTTTGAATCTGCTACTTATGACGGCAAAGAATTTGCAACACACGCAGATCTTGAAGATAATGGGCAGACCATCTACTTCCCAGAAATCGCTACTACTGCAAAAGATAAAGCAGACGGAGATCATTTTACCAAAACCGATAAAGAGATTACCATCGTTGACACGGTTAAATATAGTAACCTAATTCCAGGAAAAGAGTATGCACTTACCGGTATCTTGATGGACAAAGAGACAAAAGAGCCTCTTCAGGCAGATGGTAAACCGATTACTGCCACTACGACCTTTACTCCTGAAGATGCCTCTGGCAGTATTGAACTTACCTTTACATTTGATGGCAGCATCCTGTCCGGCAAAACAATTGTTGTCTTTGAGTCTTTAACGTATCAGGAAAAAGAGATTGCTGTTCACGCCGATATAGAAGACCATGAACAGTCTATCTACTTCCCAGGAATTGGAACTACTGCGAAGGACAAAGCGGATGGGGATCAGGAAGCCGTTGCTACGAAAGAAGTAACCATCATTGACACCGTATCCTACCAAAATCTGATTCCGGATACTCCATACAAACTGGTCGGCACACTGATGGACAAAACAACCCAAAAGGAAGTTATGATTGATGGAAAACCTGTCACGGCAGAAACAGAATTTACACCAAAGGATTCCAATGGTTCTGTCGAAGTCATCTTCACTTTTGATGGAAGCACATTGGCTGGACATGATGTAGTCGTTTTTGAAAAACTTTTTTCCCTTGAAGGAGAAACAGCACTTGAAATTGCTTCCCATGAGGATCTGGACGATAAAGGACAGACGATAAAACTTACGGAAGCTCCAAAAGACACACCTGAACCTTCCAAACCAGTCAAGACCGGAGATGAAACAACCGTTCTTCCTTATCTTTTACTGGCAGGTGCCGCACTCCTCTTTGCTGCAGGATTTGGTATCTTATATATCCGTAAGCGGAAAAAAGATAAGTAACTATCAATAGATATGCTCACAGGCAGCTTATTACGGCTGCCTGCTATAAAGGTGATGAATATGGAACAATCTCGTTGTAATGCCGATGCCAAACACATCCGGCATTTTTTAGATATTTGTGATGGAAATTGGCATTCCTGTATTTATGTTCGCTGTGTTTCCTGTAAAACCCCAGGTTATTGTAATGGCCCACACTTCTTATATCATCCAGATGAAAACGGCAGTCCATGTGTCCTGCCCATGGCAGATGCCCGTATGCTCTTCTCCCGCATACCGGAACCAACGGAATGTCTATCCGCCATAACACTGGAACAATTTCAGTCTTTATATGGACTCTACTTTGCAAAAGAAGCATTGACCGATAAGCCATGTCCTTGTTTTGCTTTACTGCGGCACCAGGAAGCATCTCATTATCACTGGTAAAAGGTTGCACTTTTGGCACTTTCTGCGTACAGGATAAGAAAGGAGGCGATTTTATGTTGAATTTCACTGCTATGATTCAAGGAATCGATACAATATTTACGAACTTTATTTTTATTCCTGCACTTTTAATCCTGTACCTGAAGTTTCGTCCGAGAAAGCCCTGGAACAAACGCACCAGAAATCTGTATCGGCTATGTATAGCTCTGATTTCTGTTTATGTCATCCGGATTTTCTGTGCAGGGTTCATCTTTACACCAGTAAATTACTCACGTTTTGCAGACAGCGGTTTCTTTCCGCTTATCAAGGCACTGTTCTATTCTTAGATTTTCTGCCATTTTGTGCCATTTAGTCCGAATCTGGGAGTAGTTTCTATGCCCATCCTATGGGAATTCATCACCTGCTTTCTTACAATATACGTATAAAACACGTAAGCGAGGTGAATCTTTATGAAACAGAAACAAATCCGCTGCCCATACTGCGGCAGCATCGCAATTTTAAGGGATGCGTCCTATGTATATGGAAATAAAGCGAAAGATGGAAAACTCTATGTGTGCAGTCACTTCCCACAGTGTAATTCTTATGTAGGAGTTCATCCTGGCACTACCAATGCCAAAGGAAAACTGGCAAACAAAGAGCTTCGGCAAAAAAGGATCCAAGCACACCGGGTGTTTGACCAGATATGGCTAAACCACATCTTTACGAAATCGGAGGCTTACCGCTGGATTGCTGATAAATTCTGTCTGACTGCCAAGGAAGCACACATCGGAGAATTTAGCACTTATATGTGTGATCAACTAATTCTGGAATCCATGAAGATTCTGGAGAATAACCATATCCCTCTCAGGGCCATTGGTTGAAAGGGGGGATATGTATGATCATCCCGATGACAGATGATGAACGCCGATTGACAGAGGAGTACTTATATTTGGTACCTGAAATGGTAAAAAAATTGACTACTCGTTGTGCTTATGTCTCATACGATGAGCAGCAAGACCTTCTGCAAGCCGGAAACTTAGCTTTATGCAAAGCCGCCATGAACTATGACAACACCCGTCCCTTTGCAGTTTACGCCAGAGTTGCCATACGAAATGCCATTTACAGTTATTGGAGAAAACTGCAAAAAGAACGAAAATACACCTGTTCCATGTATGCATCTTCCGAATTTGACATGGAACCCCTGCTTGTAGACCAAAAAACCGAACTATGGCAGGAACAATGTATGAACCAGGAACCCATTTATAAGCACCTGCAGTCCTTAGAAGCGAGAAGCTGCAATACACTAAGAAAAGGAATACATGCCCTGCTCCTGCAGCAAAAAGGATATACCAACCAAGAAATTTCCAAACATTATGGTGTCCCAATGAATCATGTCCGGGCATGGCAAAGCAAAGCCCGGAAATACTTACAGCAGGATACCAAATTATATACTCTTTTATCTTGAAGGGAGAACGATTATGCTGACACTTTATACTGCAGTCGGAATCCTACGATTCCAGGATTCCATAAAGGAACATAAAACACCGACTGTTATCAATAACCGGCAGGAATACGGACTGACAGAAGAAGAATTCTTTCTGTGGAGCAGCCTCGCATTTCAAATCCGACAGATCCATGAATTGCAGTCTGCTTTTTCCGAACGCTTGAAAAAACATCACCGTTCGGAAAATATCCCCATTGAACCTTACCTGAATCGGCTGCTGCTTCGAGGACTGGTTGTAAAAGGGGATGGTTTAACTGGTGTGGATGCCCTGTACCGCCTCTTAGGAGAACTTTATATCAGCCCATTGCAGGACAGTTTTTCAGTACGGCTTTTTACCTGCATCTATCTCTGCATGAAGAAAAAACTGCACACAAAGGAACTGATCCATTATCTAAAAAAGCCGGCACGGACTGCTATAGAGGACACGGTACTCCAAATAGCAAAAAAAGTACAGATTTCTACGGCAGAGCTTGTAACCTGTGTAGAACAGGGCATCCATCCACAAAATACAGAGCAACTTTTGACGCAGCTCTATGAAACCTCGGATGCAACATTCCGTACCCTGGCACAGGATATCCAATTCACCCATGCCGGTTATCCTGTACTGGAAGCCATCAGTAATTTGTACCTCAATAAACAGATTGCATTTGAAAAATTATAGGAAGGAGCAAATTATGCCAAAACCATTTCTTAATAAGCTGATTGTCCATGGGGCAATCGGCTTTTTCTGTGTCCTATTTGGATGTATTTACGGATTTATAACAGACGACCAGATATTTCTCCTTATGAGTCTTTGCATCGGTGTTGGAACTGCCATACGAATTGTGAGTCTGCTACATACCATCAAGATGCATGACTATACCGAATTAACTGGAACCTGTACAAAACGTGAAGTCAGCCCACTTACCAAGAAACAGAAAATTATTTTCCGTTCCACTGACCAGAAAGAATATCACTTTACATTCGATAAAAATATCCGCCTTTTATCTGGACATTATTATCGCCTATATTTCCGGAATGTAGCAAACCTTTCGGGTGAAGAAAAGGTTACTCCAGATTTACTTGCGTATGAGGAATTATCCCTAAATGAAGATGTTTCCCCGAAGAACTCTTAGATTTCTTCTCTAAATACAATAGAAGTGGATATGCCACTTTCACATACCCACTTCTATTATGCTTTATAAGTTTTCCTTCTGCCGTCCCAGTGAAATGACAAAAACCACTCCGAACTACCACGTATTCTGTCTCAAGGATGACAGCATAACAGCAATCGCAGGGAATAATAATCTATTGTATTCCAGAAGACTCTTCAAAAAATGGACAGTGCTTTCACTTTCAGGGTTTCAAAATGCAGTAACAATATCTTTTATTTTTCTACTGTGACCAATTTTTTCATATTAAGGGCAACTTTATACTGACAGTGAAAATTCCCGCTTCATAATTCACTTGAATATCACCACTTATTTGTATTACTAGCTTTCTAGTAGCATACAATCCGATACCACTGCTTTTTATCCTTGCTTCATCTTTTGTGTAAAACAAATCAAATATAGATTTTAATTCTTCATCACTAATATAATCAGAAGGATTGCTTATTTGTATATGACAATACTCGGATTCTCCCCACATGTAAAACATTATATCACCAGTACTATACTTTAAAGCATTATCTATTAAATTACATAAAATTCTAATTAATATTTTCTCTTGAGCAAGTATCCAAATGTTTCCATGTGGCAGTCTAATATCTAATTGTTCTGAGGCACGTTTTGAATTTTGAATATATTCCTTTAACAAAGAAGTGACTACCTCTGTAATATTGACTGATTTCATATCAACTTCGCTCTCTATTGCTTCACTCCAAAACAATAAATATAAATCGTCTACTAATTTTTTAAATAATCCGCCTTTTTTCAATATGTTCTATATAGCTATTAACAGGTTCATTCACATTTTTTTCTAATCTAATTAACTGCAAGTAACCAATAATAACAGTTAATGGAGTACGTAAATCGTGTGATAAATTTGCTACCATCTTTTAAAATTTTATCCTGTTTTTTAGCTGATGTTCTTTTCGTTCATCTTCTTTAATTCGCTTGTTGATACTAAGTGCAAGGTTCTCAATATCTTTATCAAATACATTGACCGAGTAGATATGCTCATTATGTTCTATCCATTCTATAATTCTTCTAATTTCCCTCTTCAGATGAAAAATGTATAATATGCCTAATAATATAAACACTCCTGTTATTAAAAAGACAACTAGCAAACTTCATATCTCCTTATAATATTAGAATCTCATCACATGTATTCAAGATTGCATTATCATGTGAAACAATAATAATTATTTTATGATTTTTAATTTGATCGATCAACTGTAAAAATGTTTTTTTCCACTCTCATCCATAGCTGAGGTAGGCTCATCAAAAATCATTACCTGACCGTCTTGCACTACTTGGCGAATAATTGCAATTTTTTGCTTTTCTCCACCGGAAATATTACTTGACTTTTCATTAATTTGCAAATCCCAATTATCTCTTTTCAAAATACTATCACCAAAGCAATCAACGGCTCTCTGTATACATTTTACATCAAGCTTTCGATATAAAGCAATATTATTATATATTGTATCTGCTATTAAAGTCGGCTCCTGTTCTGTTACACTGATTACATGTTCTCTTATATAATCCATATCTAAATTTCTCATTTCTGTATCGTTCCATATTATATTCCCTTGATATTCATCTACATACATACCCATTAAAATTTTAATAAGTGTACTTTTCCCACATCCGTTTTCTCCTTTCAATCCATAAACTTTCCCCTTTTTTAAGTTTGTAGAAAAACTTTTTATGGTTTCTTTCTGGTCATATGCAAAATTCAAATCCTGAATTCTAATTTGTTTGATTTCATTAAGTCTTATACACCCCTTAGACTGCTCCTTAATTTCTAAAATAGATTTTATACGTTCAAAGGATACATAAGCCTCTTGGTATTCTTGACCGTATGCCACTATTTCTTTTCCATATTCCAAAATCATATTAAAATATACTGAAATCATATAGAAATATCCTATTTGCATATCTCCAGTAAGTATCTTTTTTCCTCCAATCCAAAGTAAAATGCATACAGATATTGCCCCTACAATCCCTTCAAGATTTGCAAATGCCTGGATAGTCGCTTGTTGTTTAAATATAGATCGATATAATTTTTGATATGATGCTACTAACCTATTTGAAAAAAATGAATCCATACTATGTATTTTTATAAACTCTATTTTTTCTAATTGTTCCTGCAGTCTGGAGAAGAAATTGGATTTCTCCTCTTTCATTCCATAACTGCAATTATAAATACGCTTTTTGAAGCCAATATATATAAAAAAATAAAGTGCTAATAAAAACATTGTAACTATAAAAGCAATCGAATCCATTTTCCAAATCATAAATAAGATTATACCCGCTGAAAAAACTGAAAATATCAATTCAGTCAAGGAGCTGATGAAAAAAATAAGTACATCATTCGCATCATTGTTTATCCTTTGAGATAAGTACGATAAATCAGTTCTGCCAATTACGAGTGGCGAAACTTTTTTTAAATGATTTACAATTTCGAAATTTAATGAAAATGCTGCATTAGTCTGTATCCTTATATAAAGTATTTTATTGACATAGCAGACAATTTCCTTACCAACATACAATAACAGTAATAAAAATATGAATTTTAACATTGCTGAATATGTTGTTTCCACATTAAACATATTAATAAATTGTCCCATAGCAGCCGGTATAAATGTATTTAACCCGCACAGTATAATACCCAACAAAAAATATATCCCATATTCTATTTTATATTGAAAAACATATTTACTGCAAAATTTTATCATTCCAATTCTCCCTGCTATTTCATTGAGCCATTTCTTTCATCAGCTCCAACATCTCTTCTGCATTCCATTTTACTGAAGAACAAATCTTATTTTTATAAGCAGCACACCCACCATAACATACTGGAAAAAATGAACAATCTTTACATTCTTGATCCTTTACGACATCATAGGAAAGCCATTCTACAAATTTATTTGTAAGTTTGATTCCTTTTTCCAAATTACCGATACTTCGTTCACTATATCCAATATCATTCCAACATTTATACAACGCTCCATCTGGACCTATCACAAATGAATTTAAGCTAATTGCTCCACATACACCATAATTGCTCGGCTTAACACCTTGGTACATAAAGCCTCTCTTAATCCCTTCTTTATAAAACGCAATCTCTTCTTTTGCGTACTGTGGTCGTTCCATACATATATGATTATTACATACTCCATTAATATCATCTACTGGTGCTAAATAATAACCAACTCTACCTTTTAAACCATATCTTTCTAGCCAATCAAATATTTCTGTTGCTTCGTTTATATTTGTCTTGTCAACATTAATTCTTATCGAAATATTCAAAATATCCGCACATTCTCTTATATTGTCCAATATATGTTCGAAGGTAGGCTGATGATTATGGAGAATCCTTCTACTATCATGGGCTTGTTTTGAACCATCTAAAGTAACTTGAATATAGTGGATGTCCATGTCTTTTAATTTTTCAGCTACTCTTCTAGTCAATTTATAACCATTTGTGACCATATCCGCATTATATTTGCAACCAAGTGGCAAAACAGACTTTATCTTTTTGGTTAATTTTTCAATAGTTTCAATTGCCAATAATGGCTCCCCTCCATACCAAGATACCGTTAATTCATGTATATGCTGATATTTTTCTTTGAGCTGCGATGTTAATTGATCCTGAACAGTCTCAGACATAGTAATATATTCTCTCCCTTTTTCATAGCAATAGGGACAACAAAAATTACATGCCATAGTTGGGGCAATAGTTAATGTAAGATTTGAATCCGCAAACCTTTCTATTTTATTTCTTATAAGCAATTCTGCAAATTCATCTTTATCATCTTCAACTAGCATACCACCCTCTAATAATGCTGACTCTAAATCAGGCTTTGAACATTTTTTCCCTTCTTTCATTTCATAATATGATTTTTCATAATCAGTATCTAATTCCAGTATTGCAGATGTGACCGTATTGTAAATCAAACAACTTTTATCTTCTTTTTTCTCTATATTGTATCTTGATAATTTCATTATTATATCCTCTTTTCTTAATCTCTTGTTTTCACAGTGTTCTTTGCAATAATGAAAATGTGCCCAGCATATTGCTGAGCACATTTTCCTTTACTGACTACAAATATCTTTAGTAACGAATTACACATGTAGCCTTTTTAGATCCACAACCTTTATCATTGTAAACCCAGCAGATTCTTGTACTTTTGTCCTCTGATGCTTTGTTAATCCACTTCATTGCAATATCCTCCTGTAAAATATTTATTTATTTCAAAGTAGTAAGAGCTACTTGAAACACAAATTAAAGTTCTTGACGTTTCAATGCAAAATGCATTAAAACTATCCCCACCAGGCACGCACCCATACCATACATAATAGTTCCAACAACAATCCCATTTGTCATCCGATATCCACAAATATTATACATATAAGTGGTCGGGTTCATAACACAAAATGCTTTAAGAAGCACTGATTGATTTTGAAAATTCTCATATACCATAGGATAAGTAATCGCACCTGCAAAGAAATATACACATGATAAAGCTGCCACAATTCCTGTATTCTTTACTAAAACCGTAATCAAAACCGCCACAGCTTCCATTCCAATCATAGCTATCATATTTAAGGTAACCATTCCGATAAAAATCAAAAATTCCTCACCTTTATAATGAAAACCATACTTCCATGCTAATCCTAAGCCTAATGCAGTTTCCACAATATAATAGAGAATAAAAAAGTGAACATTTATCACCAGTAATTTACTTAAAAATAATTTGGTTCGATTTATCCCATATACGACAGAAGCTCTTATTGTTCCTTGATGAAATTCTGCAGATACCATTGTCGTAATATAGACAATTAATCCAATCCAAGAAAAAAAATTAATTGATAATGCAAATCTTGCGATTTCTGCAGCTTTTACATTATTCATGTCGTCTATGTAGCAAATCCAACCAATGCTATCTATATTTCTATAATCACCAAAAGTCATAAACAATGTATCATTTCCCACAACGAACGGTATAAAAAAATAAATGCCATAAATACTAAAACCCACTTCGAGGCTCGCGAATATTTCATTTTATAGTACTCTGCTTTAAGCTGTCTCATTCGATTTCACCTCCGATAATAGATTTGTGTAATACTCTTCTAAGTCTTCTCCTTCATATCCTATTTTTTCTACACCAACTCCTCCATATACTAATTCTTTTGTTATATCAGAAATATTTTTATTATAACCAAATACCTTAATCACATTTCTTAAATAAACTTTTATTTGACTTTCTGGATACCTCTCATCTAAAATACAACTAGCCTTTTCCACATTGTCTACTTCGATATGAACATGACGACGACATTTCTCATCTAATTCTTTATCTGTAATCTGTTGTAACATTTTTCCATGATGTATAAATCCATATACAGTTGCAAGTTGATGTAACTCTGGCAAAATATGACTGGATATAAGTATCGTTGTACCATCTTCTTCATTCATATTCTTTAAGACTTCTCGCACATATTTAATTTTGGTTGGATCTAAGCCATTTATTGGTTCATCTAAAATTAGCAACTGTGGGCGACCAAGCAATGCAATTGCAATTCCTAATCGCTGTTTCATCCCTAAAGAAAAAGCCTTCACTCTTTTATTTCCAGCGTCCTTTAAATCCATTATTTCCAGAACTTCATCAATACTACTTTTTCCTGGAATTCCTCGTTGAGTACGCTGGATTTCCAAATTTTGGCGTGCTGTCATGTCCATATACAAAGCTGGATTTTCAATTAAACATCCTATCTTATTTCTTTCATCTTCAAGATTTTTTTACCAAATAAACTTATCTCACCTGAAGTCGGCTTTGTTAGTCCTGTAATAACTTTCATCAGGCTACTTTTTCCTGCACCATTTTCTCCAACCAGTCCATATATCTCGCCCGCTTTTATCGTAAGATTTACCTGATTAAGTACCATATTTTTTCCGTATGCTTTACAAATATCTTTTGCTTCCAATATTTTTTCGGGTTCTTTCATTCTAATCACTTCCCTCGTTTCTTAAATCCTATAATGATAATGATAATGTCTAATTCTAACATTTCTCTTAAATCAGTTCTTAAATTTCCATAAAATTATAAATTTATCTTTATATTTTCCCACTCGCCTATGAAACCTTCAAATTATTTAAAACAGTAACTTGTATGAAATTACAAATCATGTTAGTATTTTTACCATACCTATTACCAAAGGAGTTTATTATGATTGATATATTATTAGTAGAAGATGATAAAGAAATTTGCTTTATTCTTACAGAATTATTAAAAAGAAACCATTACAATGTTTCAGCATATCACAATGGGATAGAAGCAATTGAAGCTCTTTCCTCTAAAAAATATGATTTAATGTTATTAGATTTGATGCTTCCCGATTTGCCTGGTGAAAAAATACTATTTCACCTAAAAAACACAACAATTCTATTCCAGTTATTGTTATATCTGCCAAAAATCAGCCTGAGATTCGTATAAACCTTCTCCGATCCGGTGCAGATGATTATATAACTAAACCTTTTTATCATGAAGAAGTTCTCGCACGAATAGAAAGTGTTTTGCGCCGTTGCAGCGAAAGTCCCCAAACGGAATATTCCTTTAAAGATATTCGCATAAATGTGGATGATCACAAAGTACTTGTAAATAACACAGAGCTTACTCTGACTACTACCGAATATAACCTCTTACAGCTACTAATCAAACATCCAAAACAGACTTTTACAAAGGAATCTTTATATCAACTTATTTGGGGAAAAGATTATATTTCAGATGATAATACTCTCAATGTCCATATAAGCAACCTAAGAAAAAAACTAGAGCATATAGGAAACCAAGCCCCTTATATCGATACTGTATGGGGAATAGGTTATAAATTACACCATTAGAATAAATTCACGCAAAAAATACCATTACAAAGATTAATCTGTAACGGTATTTTTTACCCTATTCACTTTTTTCATACTTTCAAACAACTAGGTATACCCTCAACAATTTTTTCAGGCACAAACACTTCATTAACTATCACATACGTCCAAGCACCATCTGAGTTATCCGTAGTTTTAGACACTACAATGGCTTAACTTCCACGCAGTATATATTAAATCTACGAATTACAAATGCAAAGACACAACTTCGAACCACTACATATTCCTTTCCAAGGTAACGGTGATTGTGGTCTATGAAAATCATTTGTATTTCAGCTGACCATAAAAAACACCGTTGCAGATTCACTCCCCCACAACGGCATCTTTCATTTTTTTTATTCGATTTTATCTTCTCCTGTTGCCTTTATAAATCTCATAACCTCATCAATGGTTTTCCCAGATGCTACCAAAGCCTTAAACAGATCATCTTTCTGCTTCTCTTCTATCTCTTTTTGAATCTCTTTTGCTTTATGACGCAGTTCCTTTAAATCGGACTCTTTTGTACGAATCTCCTGTTCCACATACTCCAGTTGCTCTTCCAAACATGTGTTTTCCAGTTTTTTTCGTCTTGCCATAATGCATCCTCCTAATAATTTTCCTCATTCTACCACATTTTATCTACTCTGAAAAGGTAGTAGTGTTTTATGAAAATTTTATATCTATTTGGGATTATCCTCATAAAATACTACACTTCCAAGCATTTTGACACAAAAATTATTATTTCGAATCGCAAAATACTATATATGGTATTTTATCATTGACCTTCGCTATATCTTGTGTTACTATGATATTGTATTTAAGTTTTGTGTTATCCCTTTATGGGGTGTCTGGATACTATCTCCAGTACACATGCAGTTTAAGTTGGAAAATCGTGTCATTATAATGCCGTTTTATACGGTGCTATAATGGCACTTTTTTTATTTATCACTATTTTATCGCCCAAAGGGCAGAAAGGAGAATTTTTATGTCATCTATTATCATTGTAACAGGAAGGGTAACTGCCGATCCGGTTATGCAACAAGCAAAGAACTCCGGAACTGAATACATCAGTCTGGGGCTTGCTACCAACCAGAGAGGTCAAAACGGAAAGGAAGAACCCATCTTCTATCAGTGTTACTGCAACAAGTTTCTTGCAGATCGACTGATAAAAGCCGGTGTCAAAAAATCAACGTGTCTCATGGTCTACGGAGATTTAGAACTCCATCCGTATATTCACCAGAAAGGCAATAATGCAGGTCAAGCAGCTATCACGCCGCAAATTATGGTAAAGGACTGGCAGTTCTTACCTGCGAATCGTAATGATACCAATGCAGCAACACCTGTACCGGGGAATCCAATGGTCGGAAATCCGAATGTTCCACCAGTACCAGCAAACGGTGCTACTTATAATGGAAACCCGGGAATGAATCCTTCCGGTACCGTGCCTACTGGCGCAATGCCAGTCAATAACAATATGATGCCACAGGCCGCACAACAGATGTCTTATGCTCCGGCAGGGGGATCGGCTTATGCACCACAGGGATTTACGGCTGGCAATGTATCTGGTGATGGATTTACCAATATTCCGGAAAATACACCACCACAGCAGCTTCCATTCCCGTAAATTATCAAAGATCCCTAAAATGAAGGAATTGCGACTTTCCAGTATCTACTGGTCTGCTGCAATTCCTTTTTCTATTGAAACAAACATGGAGGAAATGAAGTGAATACACAAAAGAAATTTCTTAAAGTTCTAAGTATGCTCACAATAATTTTGTTAATTGCAACTATATTCATACCAGGAAATGGAAATCGTAATGCAGTCGCAAGTATCGGAATCCTTGGCATCCTGCTGCTATTTCTTTCCACACTTCTTCCTAAAATCTATAAACTGACTCTAAACCTACTCAAGAACCAGGGCAAAACAAGCCCTTGGTCTTCTTTGAAATCATCTGAGCCAGTTTCCGAAACAGAAGAATTGCTTTGGAGACAAATCAGCTATCAGATTACCGACAAACTACAGGCTGCATTTCCAAATGCAACATGGGAATTCCAGAAGCCGCCATCCATGAAGCAGCTTCTTTGCGGAAATCCCATACGTCTGAGAACCTTTCATACGGAGGACTACAACTTTGCGGAAGCACGTATGAACCAATACGGATATCTGGAACTTCAAATGCTGACCATTGCCAGCCTCAAAAAGACTGTCACAGTTACCGATGAGGACGATGTTCCTTTTGCTGATCCGGAATCCTGGTATTCCTTAATTGGCAAGAAAAAACTGGAGAACCTTATCGGACAGCTCCATGCGAAAGGACACCATAAACTCTATATTAATGAAAACGGGCAAATTTACATCCAAAATGGTGATACAGCGGAAATCAAGGATTGTTTTGATTATTTCCCGCCACGAAACTATTGGGATATTCTCATTTCCATCTTCCAAAAAGATGAATTGACCGCAAAAGAAAAGGACCAGGCACTAGAATTATCCTGGATAAAAGAATAAAGGAGGAAATACTATGCCAAATACAAACTTTGTCCCTAACTGGACTTTTGAAAGAACGCTACCATCTCCATTTGACAGCTATTCCGGGAAAAGTGCAGTGATGAAAGACATCGCTTCCAAATACTGTAATCAGCCTAAAAAACGGGCTACTCTCCATTCTGCTACTTTGCAGGCAGTTTTTTCTTATATGAATTTGGAAAATCCACCTGCTGGAAAAGCAGAGGAAGAACTCGGAGCCATTGGAAGCCAGGCAAACAATTTTACAATCGCAGAATATCCAAGCCGTACCGGGTTGCTGCATGTAGTGGTCTACAACCGTATGACTGGGAAATTTATAGCCGGAAAGTATGAAAAACCTTTGGATCTGGACAGTAAACCAGAGCCATATCAGTTTAAAAAAGATGAAGATTCCGGAAGTGCTCTTTATTTTGCTTTAATGCCTACTTTCCTTTCAGATGACGAATTCAATGAAAAATATCAGGAATTAAAGCAACACCGTGATGACGGTTTTCCTGACCTGCCCAAAGCTGCAGAAACGGCTGCGGTTCTTTGTGATAACGTGTACCGCAGGATCCGTTATGGTGATTCCCTTCCTATCGGGAACATCAAAGTTGACACTCCTGCAAATGGCGTGCTCCAAAGACTTACACCACTGAATATCCAAAAAGGTGTTTATGCACCAACGGAAATTATCCAGGGTACCTTTCAGGTATTAAAAGGTGGACATCACTATACTGCTTCCGCCGTTTCAATTCCCAAAGAAGATTTTGTCGATAAATACATCCTGTCCAATTCTCGGACATTAACTCCCCAAGAAGAATCAACCGTTCCTATTCTCGAAGATTGGTATGTAATCCCAAAAGAAATCCAAAGAATATGCGAACATGCCAAATTAACAACTGACAGCAAGCAGCCTATGAGGAATTTTATGCTCCGTGGGCCTGCTGGAACGGGAAAGACCGAAGGTGCCAAAGCCATTGCTGCAGGACTTCACCTGCCTTACCGATGCGTCACCTGCTCGGCAAATACAGAAATTTTTGACCTTCTTGGACAGATTTTACCTGATGTAGATGAAAAACAGCTTTCTTTGGTAGGGGAACTGCCCTCTTTTCAAGACATTACCCTCGATCCGGCTACTGCCTATGAAAAATTAACGGGTACTTATGATGAAAAGGTATCAGAAAATACAGTTTATGAAGAATTGATCCATCATATATCTGAGGAAATGAAGCAGAAACAAGCTGCTACCTCCAGCAGCCAACAGTTCCGCTATGTGGATACACCACTGGTTGAAGCCATCCGAAACGGCTATCTGGTAGAAATACAGGAGCCTACGGTGATTGCCAATCCTGGTGTACTGGTAGGACTTAATTCCCTATTGGACCGTTGTAACAGCGTATTTCTGCCAAACGGGGAAGTCATCCATCGGCATCCGGATACTACCATTGTAGTCACAACTAATCATGACTATGCCGGCTGTCGTCCCATGAACCAGTCTGTCATTTCAAGGATGAATATGGTCATAGATATGGATGAACCGGATGAAGAGACCATGGTAGAGCGTGTTCTTGCTATTACCGGATGTTCCGATAAAAAATCAGTACGTACCATGACACAGATTGTACGTTCCATCGCACAGTATTGTCAGGATAACCTGATAACAGATGGCTGCTGTGGAGTCCGGGAATTAATTGCCTGGGTTCAGTCTTTTATGGTATGTGGCGATATACAGGAAGCTGCTCATTATACCATTTTATCTTCCGTCACTGCCGATTCTGAAAGCCGTATCGAAATTGAAGGTTCTTGCTTGGATACAGTTCTTGCATCATAACACACTATTGAGGAACACCTTTTATACCGAAGCCGAACTACGCAAAACTCTGGCAGAAAATCTCGTTTATTTAAGAAAATCCAAGCAGACGAAACTCTCTCAGAAAGCCGTAGCAAGACTTCTGCATCTACCGGAAAAACAATTATGAACTATGAAAATGGGCATACGCTTCCATCTGCTTACGCCGTCTTTCGGTTAGCCCAGTATTACGGCTGTACAATGGAAGATCTCCTAACCCAAAATATGAAAAAGAAAGAAAGGTGAAAAAATTGAATAACACTCAAAAAGCTTTAAAAAGAATGATCCGGGATACGGAGTCAAAAATCACTGATGAAGAACTCTTTCTTTCATCGGCTTTCCAAAAATACCAAACATCTCTGGCGAAAGCGGCTACTGGCCGTTCTCGCTATGGACTTCAGGTGCTTATGGAATGGGACAGTTCTGAAAATGCAGACATCGCTTATACAGATAATTATAGAATTCACTGTAACGCCGCAAACTCGATAACCCAAAGCTTTCCTTCCCGATTTCTGCGGTCACAAAGCCTGACTGGTCTAACTGGACATGAAATCGGACATCTGCGTTACTCTGATTTTGCATCACTACAGCTTTATCTGACCAATATGGAAAATGGTTCCTTCTATCCAGAAGCACCAGACAATCTGCCTTCTGGATACAAGGCAAATCTGCAGGACATCTTAGATGCCATGGAAGAAAAAGATAACGCAACGTGTCTGACGCTATCCCGCTGTGCTGCACAGTTTAATAATATACTGGAGGACATCTACATTGAAGCCCGGATGTGTGAAGAATATCCCGGAACTTTTAAGCAGGGAATACAGATCAATAATCTGCGGATGTCTGAATTGATTCCTTCTATACAGGAACAAATTGACTGTGGCTATCAGCCGTTTTCCATTATGAGCAATTTAATTTTGTCTTATTGCCGGACTGGTAATATAAATAACCGCACGAATTATTCTGGAGAATACACAGACACCCTTTCAGACTGCATGGATTATATTGACGATGCTTTAATTGCCACACAGGGGAAAGAACGCTTACGTGCTTCCAACTATCTTTTAGTACTTTGCTGGAACTATATTCAGCCTATGGTAGAGTTAACCAGAGAGTCTTTAAAAAAGCAGGATAGTACCCAAGTTGGCGATGCTCTGGAGGATCTGCTGCGGAAAGAATCAGGTAGCGGATCTCCTCTTCCAACTGGTAAAAACGGAGGAATCCCTAAAAACATTCCAGGTCCTACAGTAAAATCAAAAACTCCTATAACCTGTGACTTATCTGGTCTTGATCCAAATTACAGGCAAGATGCAATCAACCAGGCAGAAAAGGTACTGCAGGAAGAAGGAGGAAGAATTGAACTTGCTAAAACTACAGCAGTATTAGATGGAAATAATCCAGGAATCACATACGCATCACAGTATGCCGGTTCCGGTTATGAAAATGCAGCGAATGATCTTGCACGCATCCTAAATGATGTTGCTACGGAAAAAGCCCAAAATGATTATGAACAGGAATTAACAGAAGACTTGCAAAAATCGGCGGATGAAATACATTACGGAAATGCCCATGCAGGCATCCATGTAACAATCCACCGCATCAATCCAGTTTCCGACTTTTTTATCAAATCTTATCAAACAGTTGTTTCCCCTCTTTTGCGGACCTCCAAAAGGCTGCAAAGTTCCATTCTTCCTTTATTAAAAGAAGAGGCAGAAGGCGGGAAACAAAAAAACCTGTTATTTGGTAAAAGGCTGGATATGCGGGCTTTACACCGAAAGGACGGCGGTATCTTTACCAGAACCAGGCTTCCGGATGAAGAACAAAAACTTTCCGTGGGACTTTTGGTTGATGAAAGTGGTTCTATGGGCTGGGGAGATCGTATTACCCATGCCCGGAAAACTGCAATCGTGCTGTATGATTTCTGTATGAGCCTGGGAATTCCTATTACCATTTATGGGCATTCTACAGATTCTAAGGGGGTTGCTTTGTATTCCTATGCTGAATTTGATTCTCTGGATGACTCTGACCGTTACCGGCTGATGGATATGTCTGCCCGTAATGGCAACCGGGATGGAGCTGCACTTCGTTATGTTGCGGAACACCTGGCAAAGCGTCCGGAATCACAAAAACTCCTCATCATAATCTCTGACGGACAGCCCGCAGATTGTGGGTACAGTGGTACGGAAGCAGAAGCAGATCTTCGTGGTATCAAGAATGAATATCGTAAACGTGGCATTGTGATCTTTGCTGCAGCAATTGGTGATGACAAAGAAAACATCCGCAGAATCTATCAGGATGGTTTTTTAGATATTACCAAATTAGAAGATTTGCCCAAAAATATGACACAGCTTGTAAAACAATATTTGAAATAGAAAGAAGGAAAACATACATGAGTGAAAATTATCAAAACTCAATTACAGATCAGATATGCAAAGTACAGACCAGTAAAAAATTAATTGCACTGTATGACCGTCTCCGCTACACAAGTTATAACAGCTATGCACAGCTTCATGCAAAAGGAGAATTTGAAGAAAATGGTCATAAAGTTCACTCCCTTATTGGAATCTCCATACAGGATTACTCTAGTGGTACCGGTGATAAAAATATTATCACCCGTTTTCATCTGGCACCCGAACAAATTCAATTTCTGCTGTCCAGAGTTACCGCTGGCTTTCCTGAATTTTGAATTGGGTCGCAAAAGCAAAATATTTGGTGTGCCGGATGGCAATGGCTATTCTACTGCACAACAGTTTTTTATTCCCGCCACGTATATAACAACCAGCAGGAAATACTGACCAGCCCATGGAGAATTCAAATTAATAACGGAAAAGGTATCAAGAAAAAGAATCATAACGGCGGCACTTATATGCAGGCTCAAAGTTTTATCTCTGAAAAAAGTGCTTTTATCCAATTGACAGATATGGATTTTTATATGCTGTTAAAACGTGCTGATTCCTATATCGTAAATTGGGAAAACTACGTTGCATCCTTCCTGATTCAAAACGGCAAACAACAATTTAAAAAACAACAGGACGCACGAATGGCACAAAATATACAGCCACATGAAATGTCTTCCTATATGCAAGAACAACCACAAGAACAATATCTGAATGGTATGTATGTCGCTTAAAGAATTTCAACAAAGAAGCAGCCGAAAAGACTGCTTCTTTTTATAAAGGAAAGGAGATTTCTATGGATTATGCCACAACACTAAATATTGACCAACAAGGGCGGATCATTATTCCTGCCAAAGTAAGAAAAGCCCTACAGCTTCATACAGGCGATGTATTGATGCTGGAAGCTGACACACGCAACATCTGTCTTCGTAAATGCGACTCCCATATCCCTATGGATATCCGGTTAGACAGTTTTCTGGATATTTTACATAGTAATGTCCCTTGCCGGATCCTGTTATGTAATGATTCCAAAATCATTGCTTCCAAGAATTATCATACAGCACTTAATATGCCTGTAACAGAAAGTATTCAAAGGCTTCTGCAACAGGGAAAGATGAAATTATTCTCTGAAAAGGAACGCATATACCCTACTATGACAGGAAAATATCCCATATCAGTCTTTTTCCCTATTTCTAAAAAAGACGAATTTGGTGAAACGTTGGGTCTTTTACTATGTGCAAAAAACCAACAGCCTTTCAGCGAAATGGATTTAGGCTGTGCCAAAATGACTGCGGCGGCGATTTCCCGCTACATCCAACAAAATTATGAAAGGAAGGTGACATAAAATGAATGACTTAATGCTGCATCGGGCAGCACAATTATTAGAAGCTGAATTTGGTCCCCAATGGCGTACTGTCGCTGACATGCTTGGAACGGAAGGATTGCGAAAACGTGTAGGAAAGGAACTGACTTCTTTCATGGCATACCCAGAACGTGGAGAAGGCGGTAACAGCCAGTGGCGTGGTAACTGCTCCCCCGAAGTGGTTGCAGCACTTCTACGCTATTGCTTGGACGATAAGCGATATTACGGAAAAGATACCAGCACCTTTACCCTCTTAGATCCTATGAGTGGCTCTGGGACTTCAAACGCGGCTGCTGACCGTTATCAGGTACGCTCCCTGCTCTATGATCTAAATCCGGCACCTGCGTATGGAAAAGGTAACTGGAATGCTCTAAAAGATGAAGTAGAGGATTCCGCTGATCTCATCTTTTTCCATCCACCCTACCATAATATGATCCAGTATTCCGGAAATATCTGGGGAACCCCTCACCCGGACGACCTATCCCGCTGTGAAAACTATTCGGATTTTCTTGAAAAACTAAATCACTGTATCCGGAAATTTTTCCTGGCACTTCGGAAAGGTGGGAGGCTTGCCATACTGGTAGGCGATATGCGGCTCCATGGTAAGTTCTATAGTATGCAGAATGATTTAATGCGGATGGGTAATTTTGAATCCTTTCTGGTAAAGGGCCAGTTTAATTGTGTTTCTGACAATCGGACGTACAAAAAGCCTTTCATTCCCATTGTGACAGAATATGCTCTGTTGCTGAAAAAAACAGATTCTTTCATTATCCCCTTCAGCATCCGGCAAGAAGGTGTGTTTTCTGTACAAAATACAGATATTCTTGCACTGACTTGGCATCATCTAATCCGGATGACAATGGAGAGTATTGGAGGAAGAGGGGCTTTAAAAGACCTGTACGATTTATTAAAGGAACACCCAAAAGCGAAAAAGAATCCGCATTATCAGGAACGTATCCGTGCCACCTTATATGAACACCCAGACGAATATATACCTGTATCGAAAGGATATTTTCGTTTGAGTTACCCTGTTACATAAAAACGAGCCATGAAAAACAGATTTTCTATGACGCTACAAAAGGAGTGTGAACACTATGACAAATCGAAAGCACCATGTGAAAGATAAACAAATAACGACACTCTCAGGATGGTTTCATTCTTCGCTACGGGTTGGGGAACGTGCTATTATTTCTGGAGTCAATGGTTTCTCTATTCTGACATCTCCTATCCTAACGATTTTGGAAGTATCAAATGACAGTATCGTTTTCGAAACAGAAAATACCATTTACCATTTGGTTCATACACCAGAGACCGTATCGGAAGTGATGTGTGCTTGAATAACATATATGAATTGGGAAGCAGGCTTTGTGAATTGCTTTCAACTTTGAAGAAAAACCGAGAATACGTTCCACTTGAAATTTTACAAACACAGTATCGGATTCCTTATGAAAGCCTAAAAAAGCAAATTGGTGATACAGCAACAGCTTTTGTAAAAGAAATTACATTATCAAAGCTTATGATAAATCCAGATGTATCTCTGGAAGAGCAGATTTCTGTTATCCAACAGGCAATTACAACATCCGGGATGCTCAAAGAAATGAGCTATACCTTATCAAAACTGTATGATGTGGAACTACTGCACAGGCAGGCATTAAAATTAAGGACATATATTGAAGATGCTCTATATCCATATATTGCCCTTCAGGATTGCCTTGTCGTTGATATGGAACGTATAGAGGATACGCCAATTATCTACAATACAATTACCCAAAAGGTTTATGAGAATGGGCAATGGAGTAAACAGGATTTGGATCTGCATGGGAAACTATTAATCTATGTAAAATCTAGTCCTCCTATGCCTGCAGCAACAGAACAAATAAACAATGGATTCTAAATTCAAAAATTTTTATGTCAAGAAGGGAAACTTTTATGGGTTTCCCTTCTTATGAAAATAATTTCAGTTGTTCATATTCTGCTGTCCGATTCAACAGTATGGGCTTCTTAGCAAGAATAAATTCTACCGCTGCATCCTCCATAATCCAATCTTCCAGTTCTTGTCGTTCCAAAAGCAATGGCATCCGTTCATGCACTGGTGCTACGGAAGCATTTGCCTGCGTAGTCAGAATTACAAAACGATTTTGACCATTATAGATTTGATAACACCCTGCCATAAATAATGTGGCATCCTGCTTTGGACTTTGAAAAGTATATTTTTCTTTGTTTTTACTCCATTCGTAAAAGTGATGGGCAGGAATCACACATCTTCGATGCAGCACACTGTCCCGAAAGGTCTTCTTGTCCAGTATCGCCTCTGCCCTTGCATTGATAAGCAGTCCCTTTCCCTGGAACCCCGGAAAGCCCCACTGCATCTGCCTCGCAGCCACTTCCTTACACTCCTTTGTAAGAATGACTGCAGATTCAGACGGGTGGATGTCCTGTCCATGCTCTATCTTTAAACGCTGGTCCAGTTTCCTTACAATCTTTTCAATTTCCCGTGAAGTTTCATCATCCACATAATATCTTCCGCACATTTTCTGTCCTCCTTTTTCCTATTTTACTTCATCCCTGGTATCTTATACAACCAGTTTCCATGCACAATCCTCCGGACAAAAGAGAAGCACAAAATTGATTTGTTTTCCCAAAAGTACCGCCTGACATCTATACTTCCAGTTCAAAATTCCCGCATACCACTGCTTTTCTACAGTCAGAACCTGGATATGATTGATTTGAATAATCTCTTCATCCTCCCCTTTTACCTTCAGCATCAATGGCAGAGATTTTCCGGTAGCTGTGAACCAGCACTGGACTGCCACCTCATGATAGGTTCCGGATAAAGGCTCCTGCTCTGTATGCTCTGTATTTATTCCGATTCCAAATGCCACCTTTCCTTCCCCCTTCCCGCTATTCTGTCTTTAATTTCTCATAGTCCACAGAACGTTTTTCCCGTGAAATGCCACCACTCATGTGATCAATACACCCACCTAAAAAAGCCGCACGTATTACCGAATCATTCCCATACCGTTTTCTGATCTGATCTATCGTTTCATCCATTTTTTCCAGTTTCTCATAATCATTCGTATCAAACAGATTTAGTTGTCTCATATTCACCTGATCCTTGATGCGGCTGGTATGGATTCCCAGATGCCGGATGGGTGTCCCATCCCAGAGCTGGTCAAATAACTGGCAAGCACACTGATGAATCTCTATCGTAATATTGGTTGCATTCTGAAGCGTCATCTGGTGACTGGCATAACTGAGATCATAATTCTTGATCCCTACTGCAATCACTTCTGCCCTGACTCCTGCTCCACGAAGTCTGCTTCCTACTGTCTCTGCCAAAGCCAACAGCACCAATTTTGCTGTAGATGCATCTGTCACATCAAAAGGAATCGTTGTAGAATTGCCGTATCCCTTATTAGCAGGCGGGGCCGACTGGACTACAGACACATCAATCCCATTTGCAACCCCCCAGACAACTTCCCCATGTTTCTTCAAATGTTGTTTTAAGTAACTCGGATCACTCTTTGCCAAATCTCCTATGGTCCGAATTCCCAACTTGAAAAGTGTCTTTGTTGTTGCCCGTCCTACAAAAAACAAGTCGCTTACCGGCAATGGCCACATCTTTTTCTGTAACTCAGACTTCCATAGTGTGTGCACTCTGTCGGGCTTCTGAAAATCACTTGCCATCTTAGCTAACAGTTTATTCTCTGAAATACCGATATTCACTGTAAATCCAAGCCGTTCCTTAATCTGTCTCCGCATCTTCTCCGCCGCTTCCACTGGTGTCCCCCAAAGCAATTCCGTTCCAGTCATATCTACAAACGCCTCATCTATCGAGTATTGTTCCACTGTGGGAGAATACTCTTGCAAAATTCCCATAAAAGCTTTGGAACACCTCTCATACAATCCATAATTCGGAGGCACTAAGATAAGATTTGGACATTTCTGTTTTGCTTCCAAGATTGATTCACCTGTCTGTATCCGATATTTCTTTGCTGGAATGGATTTTGCCAAAATGATTCCATGACGCATCGCCATATCCCCACCTACCGCTGACACCTGTTCTCTTAAATCGCCTTTCCATCCCAAATGATGCAGCCGATATACCGCTTCCCAGGACAAAAAGGCAGAATTTACATCTATATGAAAAATCACTTTTTCCAAACTCACGTTCCCCTCCTTTATATCTCATTATATAGAACATACGTTCTGAAATCAAGAGATAATATTTTCCATATTCAAGCCATATTCATGCATCCTCTATATATAGTAATTTTCTTCTCATGATAAACAATATATAGTGCTTTTATATTGACACATACTACATATAGTGTTACACTTACTATGTAATTATTATTTGTGTCATCCGGAAAGGATATACGCACGCAGTTTAGGTTTGTAAAAGTGTCAGAAGTATACCACGCTACCAGCAGGGACTTCTGGCTTTTTTATTTTGCAGGAAACTGCACGCATTAGAGAATGAACATCCGTGTCATTCTCTTTTTTTATGCCTGAACGCAAAGAAAGGAGGAAGAAAAACCGGAACAAATAAAAATTACAACTATACCATAGAAAAGGAGACAAGAATAAAATGAACCACTCTAATGAATTATCAAACGTGGAAAAAATCAAACAACTGGTGGACTATCTGAATTTACAGCGTAACGCTTATTATAATGAGAACAGTCCGAATATCAGTGATGCGGAATATGACCGAATCTTCGATGAATTAGTGGAATTAGAAAAGCAGACAGGCTTTGTCTTATCCAATTCACCGACACAAACCGTAGGTTATACTCCCATCAGTGAACTTCCCAAAGTAAAGCATCCGGTCCCTTTGCTCTCTTTAGATAAGACAAAGCAGGTACAGGACTTGATAAGTTTTGCCGGTAAGCAGCCAGTTCTGTTTATGCTGAAGTTGGACGGATTAACGACTAAATTAGTCTACGAAAATGGAACACTTGTAGAGGCTTCCACGCGTGGAGATGGGGAGATCGGAGAAATTATCACCCACAACATACCTGCATACGTGGATGTTCCTCTTTCAATCCCTTATCAGGAAAGACTGGTAATTGTAGGCGAATCCTTTATTCCTACCAATGACTTTGAACGTTTAAAAGAAACATTGCGGGATGGAAAAGGAGAACCTTATAAAAACGGACGTAACCTGGCCGCCGGCTCTGTACGAAGTCTTGATCCGGCAAATTGTGCGGGGCGCTGCCTGCACTTTATGCCATTTAATGTCCTAGAAGGTCTAGACGATTCTTCCTTTCCATTTCCAGACAGCAGAGCTATGAAGGTTTCCAGTCTATTTGACTATGGCTTTCAGCCTTGTCCTTATATTGCTACTGACCAGCCCTTGAACACGGCTCTTATAAATCAGTATATTGAAAAACTGACTGCACTAGCAGATAACAAACATCTGCCTATTGACGGAATTGTAATGATTTTCGACAGTCTGGACTATTCCCAAAAATGCGGGCGTACCGGACATCATTATAAAGATGGACTGGCTTTTAAGTTTGAAGATGAAACTTACGAAACCACTCTTCGCAATATAGAATGGACACCCACCCGTTTCGGAGAAATTGCACCTGTGGGAGTTTTTGACTCTGTGGAAATTGACGGATGCTCTGTTTCCAGAGCAACCCTTCACAATCTGACCTTTATCAAAGAATTAGAATTGGTGCCAGGTTGTAGAATTTCTGTATCGAAACGTAATATGATCATTCCTCATATTGAAGAAAATCTGGAACGTGGTCATTACGTAGATGCAGTTCCCCCAGTATGTCCATGCTGTGGTTCTCAGACTCGTATCTATCAAAGAAAAGGAAATGATGGGCGTCTCATTGAAACAGTGCATTGTGACAATCCCAACTGTGATAGCCAGATCCGAAAACGCTTTACACATTTCGTTGGAAAAAAAGCAATGAACATCGAGGGACTCTCCGAAACTACCTTGGAAAAATTCCTGACTTTGGGTTATCTCCAGACATTTCCGGATATTTACCATCTAAATGAACATCAGGAAGAAATCTTACAGTTGGAAGGTTTCGGTAAAAAATCCTTTGAAAGATTATGGAATTCCATTACTTCCAGCCGTAATACTACCTTTGTCCGATTCCTGGTTTCCATGGATATTCCTATGGTCGGACGAACCAAAAGCAGGATTTTGGATACAGTATTCCACGGCAGTCTGCAGGAATTTTTTGACGCTGCCTCTGGTGACTATGATTTCACCCAGTTAGATGACTTTGGTGATACTCTGAATCAGAATATCCATGACTGGTTCTCTGATGAAAACAATCTAATTCTCTGGCACGAACTCCAAAAAGAACTTATATTTGAAGAAAGAAAGGAAATGAACACTATGATGAAAGAAAATGTATTTACAGGATGTACTATCGTTGCAACAGGAAAACTTGCTCATTTTACAAGGGATGAAATCAACTCCAAGATCATTGAGCTTGGAGCAAAAGCCGGCAGTTCTGTCACAAAAAAGACAGATTATCTGATTTGTGGGGAAAAAGCCGGAAGTAAATTGACAAAAGCTCAGGCTCTCGGTATTAAGATATTGTCTGAAGATGAGTTTCTTGAGATGATTGCGTAAGGAGAACTCTATGAGTATCATTACATCCGTTTTTCATATCTATGGATTTCTTATTACAGAAGAGGCTGCTAATCTTATCCTTCGATATACAGAGAAAGTTTTTCCTGATTTATACAAAGAGTTCTCTGATCCAGAACCACTCTTAGCCTTTCAGGAATATCTTTGTGAGAAACTTGATGGCTGTCGTTATGGCACTGCCGAGTCTATGACGGTATGGAGGATCAAAGATCGGGAAGAACTGGACTTAAATCCAGGAGAAGAATTTTATATCATTGAACTTAAAAATTCTTCCCACTTATTTTCACAGACGTATTCTTCTTATACGGAAGTTATCCAAGAAATTCAAGAAACGTTTGGTGAATTACTTCCTCCGGATTTTCCATTAGATGATTTTCTTGTGGAAATCATGGGTGAAGTCTGGGGATAGTGAAATGGGGTGACGCCCCATTTCAAACATCTTTTGCAACTTTACATTTATAATTATTTTACCGTTGGAAAGCACCTTCTTTTTTGATATAATGAAAGCAAATGGAGGGATAACGTATTATGAGTATTCAATCAGATATAGAGATGCTATCAATTGAAGCACTGGAATATTATGCTAAAAAGCACCAACTATCGGAAGACGATGCCTTTAATATTTTCTACAAACATCAAGTATTTGAAAAAATACTGGTACAACACGAAACGTTGCACCAATTAGATATTCATGATACTTTTCAATACGTAGAAGATATTATAGAAGAAGATACGCCCACGCTTGTTCTTTTCCATGGCTCCAATATTGCATTTGATAAAATCGATTTGAACAAATCACATAACCGTCGTGATTTTGGTCGTGGATTTTATTGCACAGTTCTCGAACAGCAGGCAAATGAATGGGCGAACCGCCTGTACTTGCGTACTCATACTGGCGGCAAATATGTGTATCGGTATATCTTCCAACAATCCGAGGAACTAAAAATCAAACATTTTGCCACCTTGGACAAGGAATGGTTGGAGTTTGTCAAACTCAACCGTACTGTCGGCGATATCCAGCATCACTATGATGTTGTAATTGGACCTGTTGCGGATGATAATACCATGGAAACTGTACAACTTTATTTGTCCGATATCTTGAGCGTGGATGAAGCGGTTACAAGGCTTCGGTATAATAAGGTTAATAATCAGGTTTCCTTTCACACCCCACTTGCTCTTGAACATCTGATATTGGAATCTCGAAAGGATGTGTAAAACATGGAAGGTAAATATTTTTTTAACGGGAAAGATATTTCAATGAATCTGTATATTCAGATCCGGGATGTTGTCGATATTATTATGGAAAAGAGCCATCTTTCCTTTCCGGATGCCATGGGCAAATTTTATCACTCAAAAACTTACAAAGCCCTGCAAAATACAGAAAATACTCTTTGGGCGGAATCTGCTGGCTATATTGCAGACCGCTATTACGAAGAACAAGAAGAAGCACAAATAAGCAAATGACAAACGAAAAAATATGTTTAAGAAGGAACTGCTTGCCATAAGCGGTTCCTTTTTTGTATAAGAAAGAAGGGATTACATGTTTATTAATACCTATTCGAATCATTACCAGCAAACAATTGACCACTTTCATGGAGCATACGCTTTTCTTAGTAACTTCTATCCTTCCCGGATATATTACCGGGGCTACTGGTATGCAAATAATGAGGCTGCTTTCCAGGCACAAAAGACCCTTTCACCTAAAGAACAGCTTCAATTTACCAAATTAAGGAATCCAAAAGATGCCAAAAAACTGGGAAGAGAAGTACAGCTCCGTTCAGACTGGGAACGTGTAAAGCTTATGTACATGTATGAAATTTGTATGTGCAAATTCATGCAGAATCCTACCCTATGTAAAGCATTACTTGCTACTGGGAATTGTCACCTTGTTGAAGGAAACAACTGGGGAGATTATTTTTGGGGTTCTGTAAATGGTCATGGCGAAAATCATTTAGGTGAAATTCTTATGGACATACGTGCAAAGCTTCAATTTGAACGTTAAAATAATCATTTACCCATTTTGCACTGTATGAACTGCAAATATTTTGCTATAATGAAAGATAGATTTTAAAGAAAGGATTTGTGCTTATGTATCTGAAGCGTTTTGTCTATGACCGCCTTCTGGATTGGAAAAATGAAGGAGGGCATAGTACCCTGGAAGTCGGCGGAGCCCGTCAGGTTGGAAAAACCTACCTGATACAAAAATTCGCTGACGAAAACTACAAACACAAAATTTATATTAACCTGTTTGAATTAAGCGGCAGACAGTTTATGGAATGTTATAAACAGGCAACAGCTTGGACACCCGGAACAAAACGGCAGGAGCATCCTCTCCATGATGCCTTCCAGTTGTATGAACCGGACTTTATTGATTCTGAAGATACCGTCATTATTATTGACGAAATCCAGGAATCTTCCGAGATTTATAACCGTATCCGGGAGTTTACTCGTCATTTTAAAGCCCATTTTATCATCACAGGAAGCTATCTTGGGCGGATTTATGATCCAGAATTTCGTTATTCCAGCGGAGATGTCACAAAGCTTACTATCTACACACTTTCTTTTGAGGAATTTTTGATGGCCTATGACCAAATCCTGTATGAAGATTATAAAAAAATACCTTTTGTTCCTTCTAGGTCAGAGGTCTATGATCGCTTAAAGGAAACCTATGAGCTGTACTGCCAGATTGGTGGCTATCCCAAAGTGGTCGAAAACTATCTGGAGAACCGGAACATCGTAAAAGCTCAAGGCGAACTCGTAAAAATCATTGATACCTTCACCAATGAATCCATTCGCTATTTTACGGATATTTTGGATACCAAAGTGTTTACCCATATTTTCTTTTCCATCTGCCGTATTTTAAATCGTGAAAAGAAAGGATTTTCAGAAGACAGCATTAGCGAAGAATTGCAAAAACTGGTAACCAAAGACTACTCCAGCAATATTTCAAAGGCTACCTGCAACCGTGCTATTAGCTGGCTGTACTTTTCCGGAATCATTGGATTCTGTGCAAAAATAACAGAAATGGATATTCTGGATTTTAAGTCCGCAAGCCGCTGCTATTTCATGGATATGGGACTGGCAAACTATTATCTGACACGTACCGGAACCGATTCCCGTGTACTTGCAGGCACATTAAATGAAAATTATGTCTATATCAATCTGAAGAAACGCCAGGATTTTCCACAGGAAATTTCCTTTGAAACCCCTGCTTTTGCTACTTACCGTGGCGGAGAAATTGATTTTGTGGCACAAAGCCTATCTTCTTCCACCCGATATTTGATAGAAGTCAAAGCTGGAAAAGGTACTGCTTCCACTGCCCAGAAAGCCCTGGCACAAGGAAAAGCAGATAAGCTTCTTTATTTAAAAGGAGCAACCAAAGGTGGTATAGACGGTAAAACAGAAACACTGCCTATTTATTTACTGGAACAATACAAATTTAATTAAGTTTATGTTTACGAAGAGACTACTTTCCAAGTGGTCTCTTTTTTATTTAGGAGGACAATAATATGAATTCAATAAAAGAATTAAAAGAACAATTAGGATATGAAGAAATCGGTCTCGATGATATATTTGTATTTCATTGTACTCAATGCGGAAAATGTTGCATCCACCGGGAGGATATTCTCTTGTCCCCGAAAGATTTATTTCATATAGCGAAGAAATTAAAAATCACACCAGAAGTTGCCTTGGCACAATATTGTGAAACTTATCTTGGACGTAATTCTCATATCCCTGTAGTACGCTTAAAACCACAAGGAAGTGTCAAACGCTGCCCGTTATTAAAAAATCAAAAATGTTTGGTACACGATGTAAAACCCGCAGTCTGTTCTATGTTTCCGATTGGCCGGTACCTTGCCCTTCCCTCCGATGGTATTTTTCCGGAAAATCCGGAAGAATTGTCTGTTGGATACGTCTTTAATGATCCGGAGTGTGGAGATAGATCAGAAACACATACCGTTCGGGAATGGTTTCATAAATTTAACATTCCACTAAAAGATGACTATTTCTTTGCATGGACGAAAACGAAAGCAACACTTAGCAAACATCTACGCTTTCTAGAAGGACGTCTATCTGAAAAGACCATGGTTTCAATATGGAATGCTACATTGATAACTCTGTACCTAAACTATGAGGTTACAGAAGATTTTCAAACACAATTTCAGAAAAACTCAGATATGCTCCTATCCTTAATTGAAAAACTGAGAACTGCTGACGCTCCTATGCCTAAGAAAATATAAACATATAGAAATACTTCGAGCCGTCCAAATTTGACGGCTCTTTTCATGTCATTATGACACTCTTTACATTTCTACTGTTTCTTCATACAACAATTTATTCAACACATATTTTCGACCAGCTTATTGTAGCATTTTCTTGAAGCTCAAATTCATATTTTCGTATATCACCTTTCTTTCTTAATTCTTTCAATTAAGCTATTTCTTTCCATTTTATGTAAGAATATATTAGGGATTATCACACACAAAAAAGACATAATACATATAATACATAAAAGTCCTTCAAATGGATATTGAAAAACAAAATATTCTATGTTTTGTTTTAAAATATAAACTACTATTCCCATAACTATACTTCCTATAATCAATAATAGCCCAAGAACACCTCCTACGTATATTATCCCCTCATATATAAGCATTTTCCTAAGCATACCTTGTGTCATGCCGATACTCCGCATAATGGAAAACTCACGCTGCCTAATAATTATATTTGTAGATGTAGTACTGAAATAATTTAGCAGTCCCATAAATATTAAAATGCCACTAATAGTATACATGATTATCTGACTTGTTCTAATATACAAAGACTGTTTTGCAATTTCATCACTATTACACTTTATCACATACAAAAGTTGATTTTCGTTGCCTGTAGTAGATTGAAACTTGAGATTTGCCTCTTGAACCCATGCTTTTAATTTCTGTTTACAAATAGCCTCTTTATTTGCTTTTACATTAATCTGTACTTCCAAGTTTCTAACTGTTAAAACATCCTTTAATTTGCTGAAAGTTTTATCTGAAACAATCAGATAAACTTTATCATTTCCTCTCCATGATAAATCCAAAGTTGGACAATCTGACTGTGAAATGTTTATATATCCACAATTTCTAAGTTTAACTGCGGACATTTCCTGCATTGCTGTTCCAACGGGCACCAAATCATACAGTTCTATTATTTTTCCAATACATTCCGTTTCTATATCTTCGTATGTTTGTGGTATTAAATTTTCATGTAATATTAACACGCCACCTTTCTCGTTAAATGTTTTTTGATCAACTGGTATATTATTCTCCTCTACATATTTCACTAACTTTTTCATACTTTTATCGTCTAATGTTTGCATTACAGGTAATGAATCATGCTCTACAATTTTTAAGCTATCTGTTTCTGCTGCATTTTTTATAATAGGCAGAAAACCTTGTACTATTTTCAGATTCTCAGTATAAGAAGTAAGCGTATTTTTGATATCCACGATATTATCATCTGTTATTAATTCCACCTCATCTTTTCCATTTTCCACTAAATACGTTACAGTATCCATTGGCACTTCAATAGTAAAATCTGGATTCTTCTGTAATCTATTCATTTGATTTGTCCCCTTGGTGACCACAATCCCTAATAGCCCTATTTCACAACCAAATGCCAAAAATATTATAATGAACATAAATTTTTCTTATAACGTAATATGTTACGAAAAGCCATTCCAAAAATAATTCCAGTTCTTTTTATAATGAACATTTTCCCAAACTGATAATCTGATTGTTGTTCTCCCACTACTTCCTCATATTTTGCAGCCTCTATAGGAGTAATCATAGTCAATTTATATACTGCCAAAAGAGTTGCCCCAAATAGAGTTATAGCAACTAAAACAAGGACCACGATATATGCACTTAAATTAAATAATTTTAATTGACTATTTGCTTTATACTCCCCTAAATAAAGATTTTTAACCACATTGTTTAAAACACAATATTGTAGAACTATGCTGATTATTACACCACATAAGCAACTTTTCAAATAAATATCCCCTATTTGCATACATACTAATTTTTTTATCTGTCTATTAGTTGCACCTATTGTACGCAATAATCCATACTGTTTAATATCACTTCCCAGTGATATATATACAACATTATAAATCACTAAAACAACAAAAAAACACAGCCAAGACAAACATATACGCAAGCAAATAATTTCCAACCGTCCCTTCAATTGCTCTGTATTCTGCAGAATCATAGCTTATAATTCTTTGCTTATCATTGAGATTAATATCATTTTTTAATCTATTCTCTACTTGTCTTCCGCTTAGTCCCCAATCTTTTACATCAACCCATAATCGACATGGATATTGTGAAATACCAGCCTGTTTTATTCTATTCTTGCAAATATATGCGATTGAACTATCGGATAATTCATTATTATAACTATCATAATATCCAGATAAAACAAATTCTTGTTTACCTGTCATTTTTGTCGTGAAAATATCATTCCAATAAAAGTCTAACGTAATCTTCATTCCTATTTTGGGACTGCTAATCCCCAAATAGTCCAAAGTTTTTTTTGACATCATTATTTCATCAGTTTGTTCCGGATAATTGCCATAGAAATGTACAAAAGTAGGCTTTACCATATCTTCGTAAGCTGTTTCATCTAAAACAACACATTTGCTATATGAATACCTACCATTCATCAACCTTCCGCTCTCTTTTTCCTCTCCTACACTATTCACATAGGAAAGATCTTGTAGCTGTCGTTTTATTGTATCTGTTCCTTCTTCAATAAATGTTGAAATTGTTTTTCCATCTTGATATTGATTTTTCAACTTATCCGCTTGAAATTTTCCATGTATTAAAGAAATGATAACTAATGATACTACTACAACGCTCACTACGATACATTGTAAAATAATATTTCTTTCCCTGTTTTTTTTCTTATAAGCTCTTATCAGAGTATTTAGAGATTTTCTTACTCTACCATTATTCATTAGTAACCTCTCCTTTATTGCATATCTTTATAACTTATAAAATCAGTCAAGATTCCAATATTTATCTAGTGGTTGAGTATCGCTTTCCAAAAAGTCTATAATTTCTTTATCATCAAAATAAAAGTTTATCACTTTATGATTTTCAAACTCTACCAACGTAGGTACTCCCCCCAGCACAAATTTCTTTTCGGATAACTCCTCTTTTTTTATATTTGGATGAGTAGAAATAGCATACACTTTACCAGCTTCTTTTCCCTCATGTAGTGCTGCATAATTCTCATTTGCCCAAATGATTTTATAGTGGATTGGAGGATATTTTTCTTTTATCAAATTCTCATCTAATCCATCGTAAAATACAATTTTTCTGGTACTGTCTTTTTCTCCAATTTCGACATCGTATTTCTTTTCATGGGAATCCCAATCATAATTCCTAGTTCCTTTACATGCTTCTGCATCAATCTCATAAACCGCATTCTCTTTTTTAAATTGTTTTATATCATCCTCTATATTATCGCAATATGGACACTCTTTTCTATTGAAATATACATAAAAATGTCCTTCCTTTTCAAACAAGTCTTCTATAGAAGTAGAATATGCTATAGTTTCTTCTTTTACTTTTGGAAATAAAATGATTGCAGCTCCCACGCATATTATGAAAAATATACTGCACGCTATAGAAATTATAATATTTTTCTTTTTCATCTATTTCTCCTCCTCACCATATAATTGACGATACAATTTGCATTGTTCCTTTAATTGTTTGTCTGTCCCACGTGCTACTATATTACCTTTTTGAAGTACATAAATACAATCACTATCTGCAATGACATTTATTCTATGTGAAATTAAAATAAGTGTTATATCCCGAATTCCCTTAATATAATTCAAGATTTCCCTTTCACTTATAGAATCCATATTACTGGTAGCCTCATCTAAAATTAAAATTTTAGGATGACGTAATATGGCTCTAGTTAGTGACAATTTCTGTCTTTGCCCCTTCGAAAGGTTCTTTCCGCGCTCTTCAAGGACACTATCATACGCTCTTTCCATTTTACTTACAAATTGATGCACACCCATCTTACGTGAAATCTCAATCATTTCCTCATCTGATATCTCTTCATTACCCATTTTTAAATTTTCTCTAACACTTGCAGTAAACAGAAAATCTTCTTGTGATACATATACAACTGCTTTTCGAATTTCTTGAACCTCGAAATTTTGAAGTTCTGCACCATCAACATATATATGTCCTTTATCTGGAGAATAAAATTCCATAAACAATTTTGCTAAAGATGTTTTCCCAGATCCTGTTTCCCCAATAATAGCTACATTATCGCCTTTTCTTATTTTAATATTAATATTGTTCAGTATATTTTTCCCAGAAACAAAATGAAAATCAACATCTTTCAGTTCTATTTCTTCATCAAATTCAAATGGCTCTATACCTTCCTTTGTTTTCTCTACTTTAATACGTAACACACTTTCTAGACGTTCCATAGCAACATGGGCAGAATGGTATAATGGCTGTAAATTTACAATATCTTTAACCGGCGTTAATAAATATCCAATTAGAATATTATACGTAACTAATTCCCCTATAGATAAATTATTACCAATGATTTCAAGTGCTCCAATGCACAGTACAATAATCTCCCCCATACCACCTATTAAAACTTTTATAGCTGACTGTAAGTTTTCTGTACTTCCTAAGTTAAGAATCGTATCTTGCCATCTTTCTATTTTCTTTTTCCCATTATTGAAAATTGTCTTATTATACGTATACGCTTTAACCGTCAAAATCCCCTCAATAGAATCAATCAAATGTGAAGTCACACGTGCCTCTCTTGACATTTCCTCCGAATTTAAGACACTATAATATTTCCTAAATCCCACCATAACCAGAGTATATAAAAAGCACATCACAACTACCACAGCAAAGATTTTAATATTCAATACACACAAAATGATACTTACCGCAATTATAAACAACGCATCAATTGGTAAAACCAATATGCTGCTTACCAGTGCTTCTTGAACTCTAATAACATCCTGAAATCGTGAAATAAACTCACCATTTTTACGTTTTTCAATAGACATCACCTGCAAGTCCAATAAATGTTTATAATATTTCAGACTAAGTTCTAAGTTAAAAGATTTTGAAATATCCAATGATAACTTTGCTCTTCCCCAGTCTACAATAGTCTTAATCAATAGCATTAAAATAACCATTAGTGTCATAAATATTAGACTATAAATCAATCTATTGGGAATAACTGTGTCTATCAACGTCCCAAAATAGAAAGATGAAACAATTGATATTGCCATTGATATTGCTGAAAATAATATAATATATATAGTTCTTTTCCATTCCTTCTTTACTAATTCTATAAATTTATTCTCTGCAATCCGCATGCCTTCCTTTTTTTTATAAAATTCTTCCGTTGTCTGAAATAAGATAATAACTCCAGTCCAAAAATATGGCGAATCTTCTCCATATTCCGAATTAAAAAATTTTTTTCTGTCTACCTCTATAATACCGACAGCTGGATCTGCAATAACTACGCTATTCTTTTTATTTTATAAATTATAATGAAATGTGCCAATCCATCTTCTTGATATACATGAGCCACACACGGCACTTCCAGCTCTTTTTCTTTAAAGTCTATGTTTTTTTATATGCTGATGCAAATAATCCCAGTTTTTCAGAAATCCTACATACATCCCAAACACTCGTTCCTTCTTTGCTGGTTTCTAAAGCTTCACTTATCTCCAGTATAGGTATCTTTTTTCCATAATACCACGCTATACTTGCTAAACAAGCTGCAGCACAATCCATAGAATCATATTGTTTTATACATCTGTATTTCATACTGTCATCCATCCCCCTAATAAATAAAGAGGCGATGCAAGCTCGCCCCTTTGTTTTCTGCTTTAATATTTAATCTGCTGCTATTTTAGTATCCACAAACTTCATAGCAAAACTGAATGTATCTGCTTGCTTTATCTTTCTGTCCAGAATTCATTAGATTTTTAATTGTGGCTACCATATCATCAGCATTTGCTGGGCAACAGAAAAATATCCATAATCAGAATTGCATTTTCCTCCTGTTACCATTTCCATTTCTTTTTTGTCATTTTTTCCATTCCGTTCATATTCGCTTCCTCCTTAAAAATATATTTGATACTTAATTATTACTCCATAAAATAAAATTTTTCTACATTTTTTGCGTAGATTGCACTTTTTTATGTCTAGTTGGAATTTGATTAAATATTTGAGCTTTTTTACTATACTGGTATCACTTTTGGCACCTGAATTCCTATTGTAATCCCCATTTCCAATTTCCTTCTGTAATACCGGAAACTATGAAAAGAAAATTCTCCTGTTCCCCAAAATCGTCTAATTCTATGGATATAATATTCTTTTGACTTTGTAAATATCATCTTTTGCTTCCTATATAATAGATGTATAATTCGTAAAGAACACCTTGAAATTTGGGGATAATTTCCATTTACTTTCCTATATATATTTCCTGTTTTTCCTTCTGGCAAAACTACATTTCTTCCATGTATGCAGGACCATTCTATATATGGAATGTCTATACTTCTTATCCCTGTTTCCATTGCAATTCGCAAAAATAAGGCAGTTTCAAAATCCTTTTTATATAGAAATTCGTCTGCTATCATTTTATAATGATCAACAAAATAAATTGCTCCTATCTTTCTTTCCAGTTCCAACAGCGAAACATCATCCAACCATTCCAATTTTCCTCTGTATTTTTCAATAAATATCATTCCATGTTCAGTTTCTAAAGATTGCCTCAAATCACGGATAGCCTCTGTCCAATATTTTCTTTGTTCAGGTAACAAGAAGCATACCATTTTCTGTAAAAACTTTCCTTCGCTATCTGGATGCCACTGTATTAAACGCTTTAGTTCTTCATAGGCTTGATTTACTTTATATTCCATTGTACTATTTCTCATCTTCAGATTCTCCTTCGTATTGCTCTAAAATCTTTGAAGCCCTCTCCACAAACATCCTGTCTGCCCCTGAAATCTCATATTCTTTCCAAAGTGTCTTATGTATCTGTTCCTCTGTTAAATCCCTACACTTTTCCTGCAGCATACGGACAAATGGATATATCATAGTCGCATGAATATTTTTCCCGGACCGTACCATATCTCCTTCCATTTGATATGCTTCCTGTAAGCATTCCAGTATAATGCGAACATCCGTAACACTTTCTCTCATTGTGCTTCCCCTCATCAGGCTTATCCTCCTATTTACATACGTACTCTCAGTCCATCTAATCTCGACACGTTCAGTCCAACCAGATACCAGTCATCTCCCATTTCAATTCGGACCGGAATCCAAATATCTTTCACCTTTACATCGAAACATTCCCCGCAATGTAGTCCTCCATAAAAAGATTCCAAATCAAAACGTATATCATACCTCCCTGTTTCAGTATCATAAAACAATGTTCCTTCTCTGTGTTCACTCATAACATCTGCCTCCTTAAATTTTTCTTTTACTTAGTAATTACCTCATCTCTATACAGATTGAAGAAATTCCGGAAAAATTTCATAAAAGTTTTTCCGATACCGATAATAGGTAGAAGAAGTTAACCCCAACTCCCGCTGCAGTTGTGTCGGTGTTACCTTCTTTTGTACCACCCTCATAAATTCCTGGTTAAACTTTTCCTGTTCTATAGCCCGTGGTCTTCCTACTTCATCCCATTCACCCCGAAGCCTTTTTGCCTCCATACCTTCCTTTTGTCGCTTCTCCTTTTTCTCCATCTCTGCCTGTGCCATGGATGCATAGAGTTCAATCATCATATTATTGATTGTTTCTATCATCATCTTTGCCAGATTATTTTCCATCTGAGACAGGTCAAACAACGTGGTAGGAAGTTCCAATACCATTACCCGAACCCCTTTTTCTTCTAAAAAACGTAGCTGCTTTAAAATCTCCTGCTTGTTCCTGCCAAGTCTGTCCAGCTCTGTAATAATCAGGGTATCCCCTACCCGTAAAACATCTTCCACAAGAACGGTATAACGTGGTCTGTCAAAATTTTTACCGGTTATCTTATCTGTAAAAATACTTTCCAGTTTAATTTTCTGATTTTCACAGAACCTCTTTATTTCTATAATACCTCGGTCCAAGTGTTGTTCCTTAGTACTGATTCTGTGATACCCATAATATGCCATACGTATCCCCCTTTATACATTCCCAAAAAGTCTTAAAATATTTTGGCATATCTCAAAACTTTCTTATATACTTTTTGGAAATAAAAAATAGCCTATTACATCTCCCATCAAAAAGCATACTTTTTGGTAGGTGACTTTCACTACTTCTGTACGCAAGATGGCATAAAAAAGCAACAAAAAAAGACAGAGGTTTTAAAAAATTTCCTCTGTCTTCAGATCAACTATTCTGGAAAGATGTCCATCTTTTTTCCTTCAAACTTATATCCTACACCTCTCACTGTTTTAATATAGCGGCACTGCTTTAGCTCCGGTTCAATTTTCTTTCTCATACTGGATACCAGACAGTACACAATATTATCAATGCTTTCCGGCAATTCCTCGTTATAAAGAATCTCAAAAATTTTTTCTTTGGTAAATATCACACCTGGTCTCCCTGACAAAAGCATAAACAATTCATACTCTGCTTTCGTTAAGACGATCTCCGTCTGTCCTCTATAAATCTTATGATAATCCGGATAAATCCTAAAATCGGAATTTTCTTCATCCTCTCCCCGGATGTTTTTTATATTTACTTAAATGAAAAACTAAATTCCGGTTTTGGACCAAATGCAAGAGTAAATTCCATATAGGTCGAAGTTATTTTTGCACACATATTTGCCATATTGTCTTTGATAATCATTACTCCGTATAATGTACTTGCAGCTGATTGCCTGCCTGTGCAGATTGGAGATAATTATGAAAAATAAAGGCAATCAGAAACATTTAACATTTGAACAGCGTGTTGATATCGAGAAAGGTCTTACTGAGAATAAAAGCTTCACTGAAATTGGACGAATTATTGGTAAAAATCCATCTACCATATCAAAGGAAGTACGTCTCCACGCACATACAAAAGAACGTCCGGATTCAGGTTACACTCACCCGCCATGTATTCATCGCAAGAACTGTAAGGTGACATGCTTGTGTGATAAGATGTGTGGCATTCATTGTAAGCTTTGCAGAAAACCATCCTTTCGCTGCACTGATATATGTCCCGCATATGAGACAGCTGAATGTGAGAAACTGAATAAACCACCCTACGTATGTAATGGCTGTGGTAAAAAGACCCATTGTCTTATGCCCAGAAAGTTTTATTCATCCAAATATGCCCATGATGAGTACCGTAGCGTGCTAGTCGATTGCAGAGTCGGCATTAACCAGACTCCGGAAAGCATTCAATCCATGAATGATTTATTGGTTCCATTGATCAAGGAGAAGCATCAGTCCATCGGTCATATTTATGCTACTCATGCAGAAGAATTGGGTTGCTCCAGAAGAACACTTTACTCCTACATCAATGATTGTGTATTCGATGTCCGCAATGGTGACTTAAGGCGTTCTGTACGTTATAAGAAACGCAAGAAACCTACACAGACCAGTGCAAAAGATCGTTCTTATCGTCAAGGTCATAACTACGAAAATTTCCAGAATTATATGAAAGATCATCCAGATATAAATGTTGTGGAAATGGACTGCGTGGAAGGAATGAAAGGCGAAAGCTGCGCCCTCTTGACCTTTACATTCCGCAACTGCAATCTTATGCTTATGTTCCTGTTGGAATATCAAGACCAGGAATGCGTGTTAGAGGTCTTTGTATGGCTTGAAACAGTGTTAGGACAGGATGCATTCAAAAAGCTTTTTCCGGTGATCCTCACGGATGGAGGTTCAGAATTCTCAGCTCGTGAAGAGATGGAGGAATTCTGTGACGGAAGTAAAAGCACGACTGTCTTTTACTGTGATCCATACAGCTTTTGGCAAAAAGGTGCCTGCGAAAAGAACCACGAGTATATCCGCTACATCCGTCCGAAAGGGAGTTCATTCGCTGATTTAAATGACGAGAAAGTCAGACTTATGATGAATCACATAAACAACGAAAAAAGAGACAGTCTTAATGGACATAGCCCATATGAACTCTCTCTTTTACTCTTGGACAACAAACTGCACAAAGCATTAGGATTAAAGGCAATCGCACCTGATGATGTTATGCTTAGTCCAAAACTTATAAAATAAAATAGTAAAGCACAGGCAGATTTCACTGCACCAGAATTTAGTCTTGCACATAAGGCATGTGGAATTTAGTCTCGCACACTATTTTCAGATGCCCGGTTAGTATGCATAAAAACATAAATCATGAGTGCTTACAGGTTTATTATAAGACAAAAAACTAGAATTGTTAAGGTGCATTACAGAATTTAATCCCGCATAGTTACTGAGATAATCCACAGCTGGAATTTAGTTTTTCATTTAAGTGTTTTTTATATTTTCCACTACATATTCTTTGTATCCCAATACAGTTGAAATAGTTACTTTCCCCAAGCTACACTTCCCTTCTGTTTTCTCTTATTTAGAAATCTCATCACACAGATTCCTTTTAAAAATGATTCTCTATTCTCCATTCATCGATAAGCTGTACAACCTGCGTTAAATTGGTATACCAGATATAATGTCCTCCATTTACAATATATAACTGGTGATTACCAGATTCTAAATCCAATTGATTTCTATGAGCAGTCTCCCATGCCGGAACATTTTGTACATTCTCTGAAGAAATCATGGTTAATACAGGAAGTGCCGATGGGAATTTTTTATTCTTTATAGAGAGTAATGATTGATCCATCCCGTTCACTTCATTTCTAATCGTATCGTTGCTGCTTAAAGAATATGCCTGAATGTATTCCTCCCTATCACTCTCCGTATAAGTGTACCCGGAAACCTGTGGTAATGCTGCCCCATATTTATCTGGATCTGTTTTCAGTGCCATCTGGAATTCTTCCAAAGAAGAAAAAGAATTCTTGATTTTCTGAAATTCATCAATTCCCTGCAGCATATATTTCTTTTCCATTTCCATAGCCTCTGCCAGTTCTTCATCATATACCGTATTATCAACAGCAATGAAACCTTTTACTTTTTCGGGATAATTCTGTACAAAGTTGAGTCCATATACTCCAGAAATCGAATGTACCAGCAATACACACTGCTTAATTCCCATGGTGTCCAGTGCAGCATTCAATTCACTATTGATATTATCTACAGTTCGATCCATTGCTGCAACATCACTAAGCCCATATCCAAACGGCTCTACAATCACTATGTTAAAACTCTCATCTAAAGATTGTGCCAGAGGTTTGAAGTAGATATGCGGTGATGGAACTCCCAGAGCCGGCATCATCACCAATGTGGTTTTTCCTTCATCTGCAAATGTTTCTCCACTTGCATCCAATTTTCCATACAAAGCAAGATGCATATTATTTCCTTTCACTGTGATATATTTACTCGCATATCCAACTTGTGTTGCTCCCATAGCATATACCATATTAGAATTTCCTACCAGAAATGTAAACAGCATCGCAATCGTCACAATTCTTGAGATTCGCTTTTTGTATCTTCCCATACGTTTCCTCCTAATAAATTATTTCAAATATTTTTTCAGTTCTTCTACCTTATCTAATCTTTCCCATGGAAGGTTGAGATCGTTTCTTCCAAAATGTCCATAGGCTGCCGTCTGTTTATAGATCGGACGGCGGAGATCCAACATCTGAATGATTCCTGCTGGTCGCAGATCGAATTCTCTTCTTATCATCTCTACCAGACTCTCATCTGAAATTTTCCCACTTCCAAAGGTGTCTACCATAATAGAGGTCGGATGAGCCACCCCAATTGCGTAAGACAACTGAATTTCACATTTATTTGCCAGACCTGCAGCCACAATATTCTTCGCAACATAACGAGCAGCATAAGATGCAGAACGATCTACTTTCGTACAGTCTTTTCCAGAAAAAGCTCCGCCGCCATGCCGTGCCATACCACCATAGGTATCTACAATAATCTTGCGTCCTGTTACACCACTATCGCCGTGAGGACCGCCTATGACAAAACGCCCTGTTGGATTGATGAAAAATTTTGTATTCTCATCTACCAGTTCTGTTGGAATAATCGGTTCCAATACATATTTTTTTATATCAGCGTGGATCTGCTCCTGTGTCACATCTGGATCATGCTGTGTTGACAGAACCACTGCATCCAGCCGGTGCGGAATACCTGCTTCATCATATTCTACAGTAACCTGACTCTTACCGTCCGGTCTTAAATAATTCAACAAACCATCTTTACGGACCTGAGTAAGCTGCCGAGTCAATTTGTGTGCCAGTGAAATTGGATATGGCATAAATTCATTCGTTTCGTCACATGCGTAACCAAACATCATACCCTGATCCCCAGCACCAATTGCATCAAGCTCTTCTTCTGACATTTTGTGTTCTTTTGCTTCCAATGCCTTATTCACGCCCAAAGCAATATCTGCTGACTGCTCATCAATTGCCGTTAAAACAGCACAGGTATGTGCATCAAATCCATAATCTCCATTGTCATAACCAATTTCTTTGATTGTTTCTCTTACCACCTGCTGCATATCTATATACGCATTGGTCGTGATTTCTCCCATCACTAATACCATACCCGTTGTAATTGCAGTCTCACAGGCCACTCTGCTCATCGGATCCTTCTCCATAAGAGCATCCAATATGGCGTCTGATATGGCATCACACATTTTGTCCGGATGCCCTTCTGTTACTGATTCTGAGGTAAATAATCTTTTCTCCATAGTAAATTCTCCTTTGTATCAATATTTCATATTTGTCAATAACATAAAATATCTTTACTATGATTACTATATTTTTTGTCTACATTGTACTTTTTTCTGTCCGGTTGGTTTTGCCTTCAAATCAAATAACTTTTCTATTCTTCTACGAAATAACATATCCGTCTGATTAATTCTGGAATATTAACAGGACTGGTTATATAATCGCTTACACCTTCATGGCGATATTGATATTCTAAAGATAAATCTTTATTATCAGTGAATATAAAAAACGGCAACTCTCTGAATATTGGCTCCTTCGTGTTTTGATATATTCCAGCAAGCTTTTTCATAGAATGAAAAAATCCATAGCAATTCCATCTTGTAAAAACAAATCACACAGAATCAATTCAATATCTTGATATTCTAATAGTTTATCCTCTGCTTCCCATATAGTTTCTACCATAATCATATATATCCCTTTTTTAAGAAGCTCTGTTTGTATAATAGACGTGATTTCCGAATTCTTTTTTACAAGAAGTATCTTATGAAAAGTAGCTCCCTCTCCATTGGATTCTTTATAAGCATATTCCAATAATGTTTCCTTCACTAAATCGAATTGTAATTTATTCATACATATCTTAGCTCCCTTTTCCAATGCTTCTTTCTCATAATATTTTTTGTCATAGCATGTAAAGAAAAGGAATGGAATTTTGTATGTTTTCTCCCTCAAGTATTCTAGCAGCTCCATTCCACTCCCATCTGACAATTTCAAATCCGAGCCTATAATGAGTATTTGTTCCTTTTCTATAAGCTCTTTTCCTTGTGATACTGTAAATGCAACTAATACATGATATCCTTTTCGCTGTAGAAAGTTTTTTATATGCCAAATGTAATTACTATCGTCCTCTATTAACAATATCTTTTTCATTTCTTATCTCCATTAAAAAATAATAGCAATGAGAAGTTACCTCTATTTTATTTGTATCTAAGGCACCATACCAATTTCATCATAAACCACTTTAAGCAAGTACGGTATATCTAATGTATATTTTGATTTTTTCTTTGCCTATTTTAATCTTATATATTTTTAGCATACATCATTCTCCCCATAAAAAAGCAGTGTCATCCACTGCCTTTTCTCCATCACTTAATCTGTTATTTCCACAAATTGAGTATCTTTCTTCTTCTTTTGCACAATTGCAGAACCCCGTTTGTTCTTGTATCGTTTTTAACAATTCTTCTACATATTTTTGAGCTTCATGCACTTCAATATTCATGGCGTATGCAATTTCTCTAATTGAAAAACTCAACTCTGAATCGCTCATCAACAGTTGTAAAATCTCCCATTGCATATCAGTAATTACAATTTCTGCACCATCATAAATCATCCTTTTCTTGTCAAATTCAATATCCCATTTTCCGAAATGAATTCTTTCTTCTTCTAATATATTTTGCATATCTAATCGCATAACTACAAAAGACACTTCCGGCCAACATTTCTTTAATAATTCCTCTGCTTTTTTCTTTCCTCACAATTCTTAAAAGTATAATAATTCTCCCATCCTCTATCTCCTCATATCATTTATCATTATACTTAAGTTTACATCCGAATTATTGCAGAAATCTTATTAAATTATTCCTTTAGCCTTTTTTCTACGATACTATCTTCATTGTATTTGTGTAACTGACCGCCCAATAAACGCTTTCCTATAATAATCCAAGTATCTCTATTGTACTGATCCATATCCCTATACAATTCCATAATTTCTCTTTTATTATCCTGCTCTCTCTGCTGTTCCTCTTCATTTTTTCTCAATATATAATCAACTGGGACCTTAAAGAATTTGGATAATGCAAGCAACATATCACCAGAAATATTCTCGTCTACATTTTCATACTTACTAATTGTCTGCTGACTGACTCCTATTTCTTCCCCTAATCTCGTCTGAGTCAGGCCTAATTTTTTCTTAATTCAGATATTCGATTCACAAGCGTACACCTCCCGATACACTCATTTTACACTTAAATACACCTGTGTTTTACTTCTTTTAAGAGTATTACTACTATGTATCGCGGTATATCGTAGTATTACTATCATCATTTCCTTACATCTATACCGAAAAAAAGTCAATCTATACAAACAATATTACAATTTCTTTTCTTTTAAATATACTAGTGCTTATAGGGGAGGAGAAATGCTTATGAAAAAACTATTATTGATTGGCAACCCGTCCGTCTTGGGGAAAAATCTGGAGAATATCTTAAAGCAAAATTATGATACCGATTTTATTTCCACCGTACCAAAACAAATCGGCAGCATACCATTTAACTCTTATAATGCTTTGCTCTTGGATTTCACACTTTTACATAACTACAGTCTTACCATAAGTAAAACTGCAAAACAATGCTATCCAAACATCATTGTTCTGTTTTTATGCCCTACCAATATTCCAGAACAAATTATTTTGGATTTGTATGAATCCGGTGCTGATGACCATTTATATATTTCTCTTTCATCACCAGCACTTTTGCTGAAAAAATTGGATATCTTATTTACCAACTATCATCTAGCCACAAAGTATGAAGACAGCCACATAACTTTAAATTTTGACTCCTTGACCGCAGTGATTGAAGGTACTGCTACTTCTTTTACTCCATTGGAATTTAAACTACTCAAACTGCTTTCTTTAAATCCAAACACCGTTTTAACCAGACAATATCTTTTATATTCTCTATGGGATCGAAATGGAAATTACGTAGAAGAAACTTCTCTGAATAGTATGATCTGCCGTATACGGCATAGAATTGATACCGAAAATCATCATTATATTAAGACAATATATGGAATTGGATATATGTGGACTTTTCCATCTTAAAATAAATTGGGGATGTGAAAAAACTCGATTGAGTTTTTTCGCATCCCTCTTTTTGCTTTTGTTGTGTATAAATTGCTAGAATCCTACGCTGAAAAGGCACACTCCCCCTACCCCATAGAGATTCTCTTTTTGAATCTATGCGGCAGTTCTATTTCTCATCTTTTTGTTCTGATATTTGTATAGATTATGTCCTATTGCCACAAGTAAAACTTCTAGTTTAACCGAATTAATACCTCTTCGGACAATTCTCTTGTACCAACGGTCATTTTTCATGATTCCGAAAGTGCCTTCTGCTTGTATCGAACGGTTCATTCGTAACAGCGCACCATGAATACTTTCTAAGTTTTCGATTACTTCCTGATGCATTGCAGTGAGTTCCTGATTGATCCGAACAGTTCGATTTTTAGCTGTTTTCTTACATTTCTCTGCATATGGACATCCACTGCAATCTTCACATTCATACAGTTCTTCCTTGCGTCCGTATTGATTTCCCCTCACACTTCTTCTGTATAAAAGATGAAATGCTTTATCGTTAGGACATCTCATGACACCTTGTTCATCAATTCTAAAATTAACTGCACGAAAGGGATCTTCATGATACTTTCGTTCCTTGGTTTCCTTTTTAAACATTGGAAACTTCATATACTTTTCCATTCCGTTCTGTTCGCAAAAAATATAGTTGTTATATGATCCGTAGCCAGCATCTGCCACAGGATACTTGGGATAGAAGCCATACGTTTGTTTGAAGTGCTTCATCAAAGGAATGAAACAGTCCATATCGGAACGATAATGGTTCACGTCAACAACTGCGATATATTCATCTGCTACACCAATCTGTACATTGTATGCCGGCAGAAGCTGATCATTGCCCATGTAATCCGTTTTAATGCGCATAAAGGTAGCTGATTTATCTGTTTTAGAATAGCTGTTACGATCAGGACCGCAAATGTCAATTCTTTCTATATATTCCTGAAGTTTCTGACAGAAACCAGTCAAATGTTCATAATGACGCTGCTCTTTGGATTTTCTCTTTCCGCTTCCGTAAACAAAGGTACTGATATCTAGATCCCATAAAAGCTTTAGCTGATCAATGATTTCATTCAGATAATCTGGTACATACTCAGAATTCGTTGAAATCTGTACTCCACTCCATGCGATTTCTTTGTTGATTTCCTCAATCTCCCCAGTGATTTTTTCATAAAGCTTGTAACGGAACTTTTCGGTAGCCTTCTTCCAAACCCAGGTATATTTGTTGGCGTTTGCTTCAAACTTGGAACCATCGATGTAGATATGTTGCAAATCCACATGCTCCTCGTTGAAGATCGCTTGATTGATATCGTTAAAAATGTTTTCAATCTTATCCTGAAGGACTTCGTTGATGAAATATCCAAAGGTTCGGTATGATGGAGTCTGGTGATCCATGAGATACATGAATCTGATATTGACTTTGCAGTTATCTTCCAGTTCTCTCAGGGAGCAGTAGCTGCTGATCATAAATCCGAAAAGTACTGTTTTTAACATGTTGACCGGATTATATCTGAGCCGTCCAGTTGTGTACTCCGGAATATCTGTCAGATACTTATTTAAATCGATTCCTCCCATCAATCTGTCAAATGTTAAAACAGGATCCAGCATATCCAAACAATCTGAAAGAAACAGTGGTAAATATCCTTGTTTTGGATTATTATAATTTATAGTTGAAATTTTCATCGCAAGTTAATTTTAACATAAAAGAGGACCTTTCGTTCATTTTGAACGAAAGGTCCTCTTTTTCCGTAGAGACTGTTATTTCACAGCCCCTGTTAACATTTCGACATTACTGTACACAAGTAAGCAAACAATCCATTGTCATAATGCAGTCATGCATGCATCTATATCTCGTATTTCCACAGTCTACAGTATACACATTAATTTCCTCCACAGTCAGTTCTGCTGGATTCGTTCTTTTTTCTTCCATTCATAACACCTCTCGTACTTTTATACATATAATACTTGTTCCTAATCATTTTCGTCACATATCTTGCTTATTTTATTATTTTTCCTAGTTGGATACCACTTTCTTATTTTTCATCTTTTCTTCTAAAATTAAGGAGACTATTGACTATGCACGGAATAGTCTCCTTATCTTCACTATTAACTATGTTATGCCATATTTTATCTTGCCGTAGTATTTAAGGTGATTTCTATTCTCACCTACAACATTAATACTCTTCTGAAATCCATGGTGAATTAATTGGACAATCATTCATACAATGAACCTTAATATCACCACAATCCTTGATATATACATTTACTTCTTCAGTTGTAAGTTCTTTTGTTTTACGTTCTTCCATGGTTATACCTCCCTAACAAATTTAATTTTACTCCAAACTCTGCGACTGTAAAAATTTTTAATGATCTTCAGTCATCCACGGCGTTGAAAACGGACAATCAGTAACACATTTTAACTGTACTTTTCCGCATCCATAGTCTATGTCACCGTAAACATTAACTTCTTCTTCAGACAAGTTATTTACATTGTTTTCTGTCATAAATAAGCCTCCTCTCTAGGCAAAACATAATTAATAACTACATTGAACGCAAATTTCTTTGCTATCCTTTGTTTGTCTATCGTATCGCACTTATATATTTATTTCCATATTTCTTGTATAAATCGCACTTTTTATTTACTAATTGGACATTGCCTTTCAATATCCCTTATTCTTCTACTACCACCTGTTCAATTAATGTTTTTTAGATTATGTATCCTGAATATTAAAATTCCAATAAATATCCGAGGTGGCTTTAATTTCAACAGAAAAACAGACTGAATTATCACAACGCTCAGACATTTCAAAAATTTCTTTGAGAAATGGCGAAAAAAAGCGGGGTAGCACACGCCGCCCCGCCGATCCTATCTCATTCCATCGTCCTGATTTGCTCAACAAGAGATTGCTTTTTCAAATTTCCAATTGTGTAAGAAATCAAGATAAACTGCACCACCAATAGAATAGCCAAATATATCAATACGATTAGCCACGGAAATGAATAATAAAAGTATGGATTCATCGTTTTCACAACTACCTGTACGGACAGAAAACCCAGTCCAATTCCCAAAACCAATGTTACAAGCGTAGCAAAAACTGAATAAATCACCCCCTCATAACACAGCATTTTGATAAGTTGCTTTTTACTCAAACCAATCGCTTGTAACATTCCAATTTCCTGTCTCCGGGACAGGAAATTGGTGATTGTCGTATTGACAAGGTTGATTAAAGAAAAGCACACAACAATAACAGCCACTATCAACAACACCCCAAAAGAAAGTTGTTGAAGTCCACTATAATAAGTGATACTTTCTTTTATGGTTTCCATAACCAAATCGCTATTTCTGTCTATCAGTTGATTTAATGCAGCTTCAACCATATCGAATTTTTCCGTGTCCGTAATTACGGAAATAGTACCTGTACAATCTATCCCGGTCGCTTCATTCATAAGCTGCTCTGGAAGCGTAAAGCATTTTGAAAAGCCAGAATACGAATATTCTTTCACAATGCCCATGACTGTATAGGTTTTTGTACGAATTTGGCCAGATTCGGTTTTATAGTTCACTTCGACGGTATCACCCAATGCAGCCTCAATATCATAGAGATCGGCACGCTCTTGAAGCAAGACAATTCCATTGCCTGCCACCAGTTCATCATAATCAATCGTGCCTGCAATTCGTTCTTTCTCCAAATTCTGCTGCTCATCCCGACAAAAGCCCTGAATCCAATTTCCAGAATTACCATTTACACGATATTCTGCGTCCGTGTAATACCAGCGTTTGATTCCCGTAACGCCGTCAATAGATTCTACTGCATTTACAAAATCGGCATTTAGAAAATTCTTTTGCTGTAATCCAGACAAAGAAATATCGGCGGTGTCCCACGATTGATTTGCGTTGAGCTGGATGTTAAATTCACCGACAGGGAAAGCCCTGCCTCGTGCTTCTGCAACGCCATCATAGGAAGCTAACATTGTCGAAATCAATACAACCAATACTCCGCCGAGTGAGAGAGAAAATATTGTTAAAGTAGACTTTGCCTTTTGTCTGGACAGATTCATTTTAGCAAGTGAAGCAGGCGTTATTTTACGGTGCAGCACGGAACTTTCTTTCATTTTCCCCTGATAATTGGAATATCGCAATGCTTCCAGCGGAGATACTGCCGCAGCTTTTTTTACAGGAGTATGAATAGCAATCATCACAATAATAAATGCAAAAAGACCAACCCCCACCGTCACACATAAAGTAGTCAGCCAGTACCAACCGGCAGGAACCAGAAAGTACCCAATCACATTTCCAATAACCAGACCAATCGGGATAGCAATGGCAGCAAGTAATTTTCCCTCGCGGTAAACCATCTTTTTAATCTGTCGTTTTGTTGTTCCGATTGTGCGAAGCTGTCCATAGTTACGGATACTGCTTGCTACTGAAATATAAAAAATCGAATAGATCACAATGCCGGAACCAATGAAAGTTATAAAACCAATCAAGAAATAGAACAGCATATCACTTCCACTATTTTCGTCCTTTAAGTTGAAATAAGTAGAACGGACAATCACATTATCATCGGAAATTTTTAATTGCTGTGCCAGAGTGTTTGCATAGTTGGCGGCTTCTTCCTCGCTCATATTTTGAGCACCATTCAGCCCAATGTAATAATCAATCATGCCCTCGTCGCCATACTGTTGTCTTATTAATTCTTTCGATATAATAGCTGTATAGCGCCCAATATCGCCAGTTTTCACATCTAAGATTCCCGTCAATTTGAAATCATGGGTAGTGCCGTCAGAAAAGGGGATTTGAATTGTCTGTCCCAATTCATTTGAATAGCCCAAACTATCCAAAAAGGATTCCTGTACTACAATTTCATCCTCCGAAGCTGGTAAATCTCCCGAATAGGGCATACTTTGGGATGTTAGCATATCCGCATTTGCATAAGTAAAATTCACGGTTGAATGGTTTACCTGTTCAGAAAATGCGTTAAAAAATTCCCCAACCCACGCAATTTCTTCTTGCTTGTATAGTTCCTGTCCCTGTTGTTCAGAAATCGCATGATACATAATCTGTGCTGTTTTTTGGTTGCGGTTCTGCGTTTCCTGCATAACCCCAAAACCATAGAGAACAATAGCAGATAGCAATGCGCTTGCAAGTGCAATCGTCAAAACAATAAAGATATTTCTTTTTCGATTCGCCGATATACTTCGATTTGATATGCGCTTTACTATGGTGCTGCTATCATTCTTAAAAGGCCCTGTCATAACCTGTCACCTCCTTATTGCACAATCCTGCCGTCCTCAATGTGGATAATCCGATCTGCAAGGCGGGCAATGTCGTTGTTGTGGGTAATCATGACTACGGTCTGGTGGAACTCCGAACTTGTACGCTTGATTAACTCTAGCACCTCAGCACTGGTCTTGCTGTCAAGGTTGCCAGTCGGCTCATCGGCCAGCACAATAGCCGGTTTGCTAATCAGAGCACGTGCAATCGCCACACGCTGTTGCTGTCCGCCGGAAAGATTGTTCGGCATATTTTTCAGTTTATCTTCCAGCCCCAGCAGATGAACGATTTCGTCCAAAAACTTCTGATCCACCGTGTCCCCGTCCAGTTCCACTGGCAGGACAATATTCTCATACACATTCAGGATGGGAACGAGGTTATAGTTCTGGAAGATAAAGCCGATATTGCGGCGGCGGAAGATGGTAAGCTGTTCATCGTTCATTTTCGACAGCTCTTTGTCCCGAACAATCACGGTTCCGCTGGTTGGAGTGTCCAGCCCCCCCATCATGTGAAGCAGGGTGGACTTACCAGATCCAGAAGTTCCTACCACCGCTACAAACTCTCCCTCTTCTACTGAAAAATCGACCCCATCCAATGCACGGGTAACATTTGGTTCTTGACCGTAATATTTTTTTAATTTAATTGTCTCTAAAATCTTCATTCCATTTATATCCTTTCCTTCAAATAATATGTATTTTCATAATTTGTCTTTTAATTAAAGCCTTCTAATTTTTCAATCAGAAGGCTTTAGTTTCACTAATTTCCCATATAATAATCAAGATTCAATACTTAACCAAGCACTTCCGTCTATACAATCCTGTAGGCAAAATTCTTGTATCTTACCACATTCAGCAGTGTAAACATTAACTTCCTCTTCCTTTAGTTCATATCTTTCTTCCATAATGTTCACCTCCCACACATTGTTATATTTTCTTTCAGAATATTATTTTTAATAATTGTTTTCCATATTTTATGTTTATTTTGCACTTTTTTTACCTATGTGGATTTTACTCTTTTTTTTCTTGATTTATAATCTCTTTTACTTGTTCTAAATATTGTTTATAATGTTCCAATTGTTTTCTTTTATCTTCTTTGGCGTTGTAATAGAATAATACATATTTCAACATTGATTTTATAAAAATACAACGATAATCATATGGTTCATCAGAAGCTAAACACCTACCACCACATATATATCTATAGTCGCATTCTCTACAGATTTCCTTATAAGTTACACAAAATGTCTTCTTTATCTCTTCTGTATTCATCATTTCTTCCAACCTGACCAAAATCTTCTGAGGAGTATCTTTGATAATATTTCCCATTTTGAATTGGCATTTTTCCATACACTGGCACATATAAATATCCCCTTCAGGGTAAATTGCCATAACTTTTCCATATCCTCCACAAGAATCTCTTACCTGAATTCTCTGGTGGAAACCTCTAGCAATCTTTTTGTTCTCATACCCCTTCCCAAGCATATAATTTAATATTTTCAGATTCATATCGATACGTTCCGTATCTGTCAGTATTTCAGAATTATCCTTTGCCCGTCCTACCGGGGAAACAATATTGAAAAGAACATCTGTATCATATTTCGCAGCAATGTCAATCAATTTATACATATCAGCTTCATTCGTTTTTTCGTAAATGAAACTAAGCACTACCTTAATCCCTGCCTGCTGGCACATCTCTATGTGTTCAACTAACTGTTTCTCCTTTTCAGGTGTTCCGAACATGTGCATTGTACTAAAATCTATTTCATCTATATACCCTTTCAACTGTTCTGTTAATTCCAGAGTAAGGGCAAGACCATTACTCTGCAACGTGATTGGACAAGACAATCCATTTCTTAATGCTTTTGCAATTTCCACAATCTGAACTTTAATCAATGGTTCTCCACCTGTAATAATCATTTTATGTGGTTTGTTTTCCTGAAAGAATGGAATCACCTTATTCTGTATATCCTCTAGCTTAAATTCATTTTCTGGATGCAATTTGTCGTTTGCACTGATTGCACAAAATTCACAATTCATATTACATTTTCTAGTTACCATCAAATATACAGTATTGATTTTCTCATGATTATTTTCTATTTTTTTATAAATTCAGTTTGCTGCTTCCATACAGGATATAGCTTTTCCTGGAACTCTGGTTTATCCAAATTATCTGCAAATCTTTTACTTACCCCCAGGCAGACTTTTCCTATCGGATCAATTAAAGCCACTTTTTCTCCTTCTGTAATCTTAATAAAATCATTCATTTTATTTTCCATGGCGAATATATCTCCTTTCATATTCTTCTTTCATATTATTTAGTTGCTTTTCGGATAAGTTTTCTTTTATCAAATTATACATCCATTTTGTCACTTTGCAGTTGACCTCTATTGGTCTATATACATCCTTATTAACTTCATAATTAGAAGTCTGGCATCCTCTTGTTTTACAATGATTTATGTATTCACATCCTTCACACATCGAATCGACCTTATCATTCAAATAAACAATTTCTCTAATTCTTGGTACATCTAATCCTGCCTTTACTGTACCAATTTTAAATTCTGGTAACTCGCTACAAGTATAAATCCCCCCATCGGTCGTTACATAACAAGTTGCCAACCCTGCTTTACAAGCATAAAACATACACGGAAATAAGTACGATTTTACATGCTGTTCCCATAAATTCCAAAAAAGCATTTGTCTAGTTTGAATAATATAATTCTTATATAAATAAAATACCTGTTCCAATTGTTCTTTCAAACCATGCAAGTCATTTTCATTCCACATGCAATAATGGTCAATTCCTGATTCTAGTTTTCTTATACCTAAGTCAAGCAAGAATTGGAAACTCTCTGCATAATATTGATAGTTATTACTTGTTACGACACTGGCTATAGAAATCTGATTTCCTGTAGCCTGTTCATATTTTCTCAATAATGGAAGGTTCTTCATAATTTTTTCAAAACTTCCATTTCCTGCATAATCTCTCCTATTCAAATTCTGGACATACTCAGGACCATCTAAACTCACTTTCACCTCAAATGTATTTTCCACAAAAAAGTCAATTATCTCATCTGTAACCAACGTTCCATTTATCGTAGTACTGAACTTGCATATTAAGTTTGTTTCCTGGCATTTTTTCTTCGTATAACCTACCGCATCTTTCATCAGATTAAATGCCATAAGAGGTTCCCCTCCAATAAAATAAACCATAAGGGTCCGATCATACTGCTTATTTGCTTCATGGACCGCAATATCGATTGCCTTTTGAGCCGTTTCTAAACTCATGTATGTATTTTTCTTTTCGCCCAGATAGCAGTAAGTACAATTCAAATTGCACTTATTTATTATCTCTAATGACAGTGTATACATTTTCTCGCCTCCTAAACTGTAAATTGGTCCAGATTTCTATTTGTTTTCTTCTGGAAATCCAATCTTTCCACCATATTAAATAAGGGATATCGCAAAACAATTTCTGTCTTCGGATGTTCCATGGCATATATCCTGATTCTATCTTTATACTCACATATTTCCTGATAATTGTTGTGATCAATAAATAGCACCGGATACTGCTCTGCTGTTTTTATATTTCTCAATTTTTCCATTCCACTTTCAAAAGTATCGCATCTCTCTGTTCTCGTAACTTCCCGTATGAAACGCTGCTCTAAAGGTTCTTCTATACGGTTCGTTAGAAAATAGCACTGTTTTTGCTTCAATGTATGATATGGATAATATCCATTTAAAGTGCTATGAACAAACTGTAAAATTGCCTGTTCATATTCATCCTCATAATTGCTTAGATACCCTGTTATTACAGCACACCCAAAGCTATTGCCCTGATAAAATTTAGGGATGCCCACATGATAAAGAGAAAAAAATTTAGAGGAAAAAATCACATCCGTTCCTGTACCATCATATTGGAGAACCTGTAAAGGATTCTCTATATCCAGGCATCTTACTCCCATTACAAAAGGGAAGGAAGCCGGATAGGTTGCTTCTACTTGCTGATTAGAGTATGCTGCCACAATCAAAATCCCCTTTTCTGTAGCTGCTCTACATACTTCCTCTATTTCTTTGTGATATTTGTACTCATCTCCTATACTCATATTAATTATGTCTACCTGTTCCTCTATCAGTAATTCAATACCTTCTATCATATCCAGAACCGTACTCTTTTTGTTCTTCCTTACAATAGGTACCAAAATAATTTCAGCTTCTGGGTTTTCCTTTAAAATAAAAGAACAGACATATTCCGCATGGGTAAATCCAAAGGCATCTTTAGTGTATTCCTGGTCTTTCCATTTGCAGTCTATTTTTACAATTTTCTTATCCTGAAAAAAAGGATTATCAAAGGATCCATTGGAATCCAACACACCTATCCTCACTTTTTACTCACCTACCTTATATGTAACTTCTCCAAATCCACAATAATATCTGCTTCTCGCAATTCTTCCAGATTGTGCGTAGAAAAAATAATAATTTTATCCCCTGATAGCTCATGTAATAATTGATAAAAACGTCCTCTTCGTTTTTCATCGATATTTGCAGTGGCTTCATCAAAAATCAGAATTTGTGAATTTTTCAAAATATTCCTCATAATATCCAAACGTCGCATTTGTCCCTCTGAGAAATTGCATGGTTCTAACTTTATCTCGGTATCCCATACCATTTCTAAAGTATGGATTTCATCATACAAATCCAAGCACTTTGCCACTGTATCCATTTCTTCCTCCGAAACAATATGTAGTAATCCCATATTCCGTCTTACCGTATCATTGAAGAACTGTGTACGCTGCATAACATATCCTGTATTTTTCCAATAGCTGTTAATATCTAATTCCTGCAAATCTGTGTTATTCACAACTACTTTTCCTTCTGTCGGTTGATACACACCTGTTATAATTTTGAACAGAGTGCTTTTGCCTTGTCCACTTTTTCCATGAACTCCGTAAAGAGTGCCTTTTTCGAACTTCAAATTGAGCCGGTCAAATACCTTCTTATTCGACTCTGTATAAGAAAAGCTCATCTCTTCTAAGGAAATGTTGTTAACTGTTGTTACTTTCTCTCCATCTCCTTGTTTCTGATCCGGATACTGAAGCAAACCATTGATATCCTTTAAGGAAACTACGGCTGTATGATACTCGTTAGCAAACTGTGCGATTCCAATAATAGGATTCATAATAATTGTCTGGTAATTCATCAAGGCCATAATGGTACCTATGGTCATATTTCCTTTAAATACTTCTTGTGCACCGACTACCCAAATTATGACTGTTCCCATAAACTGAATTACAAGTATCGTAGATGTATTCAATATGTACAACAAATTCTGACTGTTCGTCTCTTTTTTATATTTCTGATTTTTCTCAAAATACAGATCATGTACATATTGCCCACATTGAAAGAGTCTTGTAATAAACCAATTATCATAGGTGTTTGTCAGAACACTGGTAATACTGTTATATCCTTCCAGAACTTGACCACTGGTTTCCTGTATCAATTTCCCCAGGATTCTACTAATAAAAGGAACGCTGACAAGTAAGATAATATTGGATACGGCAATTCCCTTATGGATAGAAAACATATATGGAGGAACAACCACCAGGATAACCATATTGGAAACCAATGTGATAATACTTGTAATTCCACATTGTTTCACTGCTGAAACATCTTTATCTACTTTCAGCAAAATGTCACTTAGCTTTATCTTCTCAAAAAAATTCACGCTTACTGTTGATAATTTATCTTCTACCTTTTGTCGCATATCTGCAGCTATCTCCTCCGATATGACAGCCACAACATAACGCTGTACATAATTCATAAGGTAGTTCAGTAGCAACATTCCCAAGAACACAGCTAGAAGGAACATAAACGCAGATAAACTGGTACTATGCGGATTCCCCAAATCATCTATCACTTTTCCCTGCAGCTCCGGACGCACCAAAGAAACCCCCGCTGTTAACACAATTATCGCTATCGTTAAAATATAGGAAGGTAGTAGCTTTTTCCTAAAAGCATACTCTTTTAAAAATCCAAGGTATGGGCGACTTTGTTTACCTTTCATCACCTAACCTCTTGGCAATCTTCTCTCCGAACTCACTGAATTTTAAATCTTCCTCCTGGATATAGTCTATATACACTCCTAATTTTTCTCTAACTATTTCAATCGGCTGCTGTAAATAATATTCAAGAATCTGCACCATTGCCTTATAAAAGATATGTTCAAAAATACACTCTGCATCCGATGGTACATTAATCTTCCCTGTATTGATAAAATTCATATATCCGCATTTCATACCATGACAAAAATCTCGGATTGTGCATCCCTTGCACTTCGGATCGGTTTTATCAAAGTTCGACATTGCTATTAATTTTGCCTTTCTTATATCAACACCTTCCTTGATATTGCCTATACAATATTTTTCATTACTTGTAAGAAATCCGCATGGGTATATCTGACCGTTCGGAAAGATCTTGAAATTTCCAATTCCAGCATCGCACATGCCAAAGCAGTTTCCAAAGTTACACAACATATTAAACATTTTTCCATCAAATTGATCTATAGTAAAAACTCTGCCCGCTGCTGCCTCAGCCAAATAGTATTGCAAAATTTGTCCCACCTGTTTTTCAAATTCTGCCTTCAGTTCATCAGATATTTTTAAATATACATCCATAATCATACAGATGTTATCCAAGCCATGCTCATGCAGGTAACAGATGTTTTCGAACATATACGGAATGGTATTTTCTGTGACCGTCATTCTTACAGAAAAATTCAATCCACTATCCTTTACCTTCATGATATTCTCAAAAATTTTGTCATAGCAAGAAACTTCATCTTTCGCAACTCTGTTCAAATCATGGGTTTCCTTATTCCCATCAAAACTAAGGCGTACTGTAAAACGATTTTCTTTCATAAATGCAATGAACCGATCATCCATCAGGGAACAATTGGTAGTAATATAATACTTTACTTCCCTTTCCGGATAATTATCTTTGATATAGGCTACTGCCTGGTAAATTAACTCTTTCTTCAGCAAAGGCTCACCGCCCAAAAAATCAATCAAGACTTTCCCTCTATCCCCATAATTCATCATAAACTCCAAAGAGTCCACAAGTGTTTTTTCATTCAACTGATAATGGTTATGGTAGTCTTCATAACAATACTGGCATTTAAAATTACAATCTGTTGTCATATATAATGTGAAATTATACATATCTGTCTACTCCTTTCTTAAATATACTAAAAACAATTTTAATCAAATTCTCCTATTTCGCCATATATTTTGATTATTTTGCGTATTTTAGTGTCTAAATGGCATAAAAACAGGTCTTGATATTCTTAATACCAAGACCTGAAAAATCTTATTAATAGATTCCTACCTCTTTACCAAATTTATACATATATTGGGTTACCGTCTGTATGGCATGCTGAACAGATCGCCTGCCTGCACTATCATAGGTACTTTCATTTTGAGCATTCGCCGCAAGCCCTTTCGCATGCTTTGCTGCTGAATACATCAAGTCTCCCGTTGATGTATTTAATGCAGTTGTATATACGGAAGAATTAAACGAATTCCCTGCTATTGTGTAAGATTTACGGTTTTTATCTACATATTTTTCAAAAGCAGAATGATTGCTGTTTACTGCTGTTAGGTTCGATGCATGGTGTGGTTCATTTAAGTCTGACACATAATGTGTGCCTTTTCCTAAATTTGACATAGCCAATTGTACGTCCCCTGCACGATACGCATTTACTGCTTCCTGAAAATATGACTCTGCTCTTGTCCTAGCTGTCGGGGATGTTTGCCCCAACCAGTTTTTTCCAGAATCAGGATCATAAAAGTGTCCGGCAAAAGTTCCTGCATCCGTTTCATTTCCGAGTTTATCCGGCCAGTCAGTTGCTTCCATAAGAATAGATGAATTCAATTCGCCATTAAATGCACTATTGCCCTGATCATTACTCAGAATTTTAAGTGCATTTGCGACTATATACTGATGTGTGTGATCTACTCCACCGGACGAAAATCTTTCATCTGGATTTGCGCCATGCTCAATCGGAACCCCTTCTCCATAGAGGTCATCAGAACCATTTGCAATATCCTGCACTTTCGTTGGAAGTTCCGGCTGTTCCGCTGCCATAACTGGTATAGTTCCCAATAAGACCCCCACTGATACCATGGCAATAAATAGTTTCATTTTTTTTCGCATACTCATGCCTCCTCTTCTTTTTTCTTTATTTTATATCCTACTTCAAGAAAAAACATAAAATTTGTTTAGTTTGTATTTTTTATGCCTTATCTGGACTAAAAAAATGGCACTTATTTTCCATAAGCACCATCTTTTCCACTATATTTCTATCGGAATAATCACAGAAACAGAAAACATATCATCTAAAACATTAAATGATACTTCTCCCCCATAATCCTTCACGACACTTTTAATATTTTTAACACCAAAACCGTGATTTTTCTTATCTTCTTTTGATGTTTCCATTGTTGTATTGTATCGCAAATAACATACTTGTGATTCTCTTAGGCTATTTTCGCATAAAATTGACAAGAAACCTTTTACTTTTTTAGCCTTTAGTTGTACCAAACACTCTACCGTAGGATTTTCTTCTTTCATTAACCGGCATTCTCTTAATGCATTATCTATTGTATTAGAAATTATGACGCATAAATCCTCGTTCCTTACCTGCTTAAACTCTGTAAAATCGACAAACGCCTTAAATTCAATTCCCTTTTCGATGGCCTCTAATCGTTTCGTATGAAGTAGATTATCAATAAATGTATTCCCTGATTTATAGTAGCTTTGATACTTATTTAGCTTACGCTCAATACCATTAATGTACTCTATTTTTGATCTGGCTCTACATTTTCTTTCAAGCCTTCCAAATGGTTTTTATATCATGAGAAAGTCTACGGATATTTTCCATATCTTTCGATTGCCTCATATAATAATCATACTGTAGACTCATCTCGCTTATTTGAAGTTTCTTTTCATTCTCGATTTTTTTTACATTTAAGTAGTTCTCCAAAATTACTATATTACAGACAGTTCCTAAAAGCATAACGATAGGTAATATTAATATCGTAATAACCGACCATACATTACCGATAATTACCTCTTTATCGTTATATAGGTTATCGATACATACCGCCATAACTATAATGTTAAGAAATAGCGGGATAAGAATTGTAATCACATTAATGCTTGATAGGAACGGTGGAATTCTTTCTATAATTCTTTTTAATGCCAAACTTCCGGCAATAATAACACCTTCCGCAATTACCATCATACCCACTTGGTAGATTCCTGGCAATTCAGCTAATATCCTATCTCCACTATATGGATACAGAAAAATGCAGCTTAATAATTGCCCTAATAACGAAATGGATAAGTAAATGCAACCTATCAAAATACAATACTTCATATTACGCTGAAATAAAAAATGTCCTATAAACATAGCAATTATCACTATGGTAATATAATTATAAGCAATATGTATGGATACTCCATTTTCCATTACTCGCACCAAAAATATACTTCCAATACACAAAACATAGGAATACCAATTTTTCTTTCTGTAACTTTGACTGTTTTTTCTATCAATTAACAAATATGTAATCAACAAAATATTAATTATTGAAAAAATATTCTTTATAATACTCTGTCCATACACACTACACACTTCCTCCCCGTTCTGCCATTTTTTTCATTAGGTTTTGTTTTCTGGATCGTGTAATATAAATCTTATCTCCGGAATAAAGCGTGACGGTAAGATCATGTAATGATTCAATACAGTCAACATTTACAATGATACCATTATGACAGCGTACAAAATAGTATTTTTCCAAACGTTCTTCCAAATCTCTCATTTTAAAATATCCATCTTCCTGATTCCCGTTTCTTAAATGAAATAACACTTTTCGTTTTACCGTTTCAATGTATTCTATATCCGAAAGAAATAATTTAAAGTATCCTTTCTCATTTTTTACTGCTATGTATTTTTGTTCGTATGAATCCAGTTTTCTTAACGCTCTGTTCATTTCACAATTGATCTGTACCTGTGTAATCGGTTTTGTGATAAAATTCTGCACATCATATTTATATCCTACCCCCAAAAATTCATTGTGGGATGACACAAAAAGGATAATTGATTTTTCATCATGTCTGCGGATGATATCTACCAGTTCCATACCATCCATCGCAGGCATCTCTATATCCAAAAAGAAAATTTGGAATTCTTCTTTTAAAGATTCCATTAACTGCAATGGCTTTGTATATTTTTTTATTACAAAATCCTTACCGTTCTTCTCCGCATAAATTTTCAGCATTTTTTCAACTGTATCTACAAAATATTTTTCATCATCACATATCGCTATTTTTATCACTTATATCACCTATCTGCTTCTTCAGCATATTTTCCATCTGTGCTTCATTTAGTCTTCTTCCCATCAATAATAAAGTAGCTTTGTTTATCTCGTCTAACTTCTGAAAAACATCCCATAATTCTTCAATTTGACTCTTACACAAATCACTATTATCTCCATGTACTAAAATATCTATGGGAGTGTTAAATATGCTTGCCAGTTTCACCAGTAAACTACAGGGAATATTTTCAATATCTGCCTTTTCGATTCTGCTGATTGTCTGTTGACTTGTACCTAGTTTTTCACTTAACTCCTTCTGAGAAATCCCCAGTTCCTTTCTCTTTCTCCTGATTATATTCATTTCCACCACCACACCAATAGAATAAAACACTCACCGCATATCACTTTAGATGTTAGTATTTATAATAAAAATAACGTATTTTTACCAATATTTCAAGTTTTATTTTTTAAAATTACAACTCTTTAGCATACGCCTCCCAAAGACTTTTCTTTTTCTGTTCAAAATAGCACATATCAGGATTATGTCCACCTATTGATCCACTATATGCCAAACTATTCATAATACAGTTTTTGCTTTGACACTCCCTATAGAGATTACATTTTGAACACATTGTACCTTCTTCCTCTAATTTCCTCAACCTTTTGATGCGATCCATAGACAATCCATTTTCAACATCGCCAATGCACCCACTAGATTCTAAATTTGCTGCACAACCAAAGATTCTTCCATCCACCTTCACATATATTTGAATGAGTCCCACACCGCAAAATCCTGATTTCCCGTTATTCTCTCCGTATTTCTTCAAATCTAAAACCAGTCCCCAAAGAAATGCTTTCCCTACTTTTTGTCTTTTTATATAATAACATAATACTTTTTCCCATTCATCTGCCAAAACATCCAATTGATCAGTTGTCCATCTATGCACAACATCAATGGAAGAGTCCACTATTTTAAAATTTAGATTTTCAACTAAATGACAAACGGAGTGAAAAGTTTCCCCATAATTATTCTGTGTAACAACATGTGCTGCTTGGATATACTGCTTTGTCTGATTCTCATATTCTTTGAAATACATACAGTTGTCAATAATATTCGCATAACTTCCACCCCCATCAACCCACTTCCGATTTCTATTATGGGTTTCCTCAGCCCCATCAATACTTACCTTTAAATGAATTTTATATCTAATCAGCCATGCTAAAATCTCATCGTTTAGAATAGTTCCATTTGTAGTAATAGAATATGTCACTAAAATGTTCCTTTTTAAAGCCTGTCCCTCTATATATTCCACCAACTGCTTTAAAAATGGAAAACTCAAGAGTGCCTCTCCACCCACAAAATCCACCCATAATCTTCGATCTCTATGCCTTTCTACGTTTAAAAAAGCAATTTCCAACCCTTTGTATGCTATCTGTTCTGACATCTTTTGGTTTGTCTTCCTTCCAAGATAACAATATGTACAGCGTAAATTGCATATTTGGTTTACTTCTAAAGTGATTGTGTACATCCTTTTCCTCCAAAAAAGAAACCGCACAGGCTATCATATCAGGATAGGCTATACGGTTCTTTGTCTTATTTAGCTTCATTAATGTATGCCCCTGGAAATGGCCATGGGCAATCAGTTAAACATCGTTGTGTCCTTTCAGAACATCCGGTATAACTTTCTATTTCTTCTTCTGTTAAATCCAGTTCTTTCAAGAACTCTTCTGTTGCTTCATTATTCACCATGTTTTTTCTCCTTTCTGTTTAGTATATGAAAACTATAATCCCTTTTTTCCATACAACAATATTCTTTGTATAAATCAACATATTTTTGACATAGATTTTCAGTTTTCCCATTTTCCCACATATCTAGCTAACGCTCTCATGAACTCTTCCTTCTTATATTTACTTACTGGAATAGTCTTTAACTTCTGAGCTTTATCTTTGATTAACACACTATCTTGCTTAACCCCTTCAACATAGTCAAAATTGACCATATAACTATTATGACAGCGATAAAATTGCTTTGTGCTTAACCGCTTCTCTAGTTCATTCATTCTTTGACTACTTTGCACATCTCCATGAATTGTATGTAAAATCAATAGCTTGTTTTCTGTTTGTATATAGATTATATCGGAAAGCTGTAGCGTAATCAATCCATCGTGGCATTTCAAAAATAACTTTTCCTCTGCATTCAATAATTTCTTTTTATATATTTTGTTTAAGATATTCTCAACTTTTCTATACAGTAAAGGTTTTGATAAAAAATCTTCTGCCGCAACTTCAAAGCCTTTCCCTGCATTAGTGATTGTATAATAAGAAGTACAAAAAACGATTGAAACATCAGGATCACTCTTCCGAATCTCCTCTGCTGTTTCAAATCCATCCATTTCAGGCATAGACACATCCAAAAATATAACATCAAATTTTCGTTTCTGATAATTCAATAATAACTGACTGCCACTTCCATACGAAGTAATTTTGACTTCTACATGATTTTCATTTCCATATTTTTCGATATAACTCTCCATTTTTTTATTATAGTCAATAATATCATCACATAATGCTACTTTAATCAACTTATTCCCTGCCTTTCTCGTGTGCTAATAATCGCTGAATCAAAATATTGATGGTTAATTTATTTTCTTCACACAAATTTCTATATTGTTTTAATAATCTCCATTCTTCCTCTGTTATTTTTCCTATTTGTTCCGTACCATTTTCTTTGCAAACTATTCCGCATTCTTTTTGCTTCATCTCCATCGAAATGCCCTCCTTATTTTTTATTATATTAGGGGATTCTTGTTTATTCCGTCTAGTATTCTTGTTTCGATTGCGTTTTTTATTGCCTAATTGGTAACCATAATTATGTAATCCATTTACTAAAAATGGTAGAATATGCTAAAGAAGCGTAACGATTATAACGCTACGCTTCTCCCTATAAAACTATTCTACATCTCTAAAATACCGTATGCACTTCAGCAATTCTGCTGTCAATTCCTGATACAAATCTTCATCAAAGATCCCTTCTACCAAAGCATTTTTAATTAAAAGTGGCCGATACATTTCAAATATTTCCAGAATAGCATCTTCATCCCCTTGCCTTGCCCGGTATAACAATTCTTTAAAATTCATGATCTCTTTCCTCCCATTCTCTTGCGTATTTTCCGGATAGCCCAATAATATGCACCTTTACACCGTTCTTCAGGCATCTGATTCAAGATGCTCATTTCTTTAAATGTACGTTCCTCAAAGACATGCTGATAGATAAGCTTTCGTTCTTCCTCCTGCAAAGAAAACATGGCTTCCATAAGGTTTATGTCCGTCATCTCATTCCACTCTGGATAAATCCCCTTGGATTCATCCAGAAGTAACTGTTCCTTTTTCTCAAGTTCTAACCGTTCCTCCAAAGAAATGTCTATATCTGTGATTTCTTTATCCTCCAGATTCTCCTCCGCAAATAATATTTTCTGCTGCTTTTCCAGATACCGGAGCCTTCTCCCCTGGATAGATGCCAACAAATATGCCGTAAAATAGTTTCTTGTTTTAGAACCACTGTATTTTTTCTCTTCTTTCATCCTTTACCTCCGAAATTTGAAAATGAATTAGTTTCCAAATTTCTAAAGGCGGCGATCTGCAGCCAGGATAAAAAGATAGTTTCCTTCCATGATAAAAGAAAAAGCCGAACCAGTATTCAACTAATCCGACATTTCTTCTAAACCATGCAGGATACTGCACGGAATATCTAACACTTAACGCATATCCTGCATATAAATGGCTCTCTTCGTTTCCCCATAATAGAAGAATTTTTTTGATGAATCGCTACACGAATGCCTTTTCCTTGCTTGCAGCATGGGTGCTTTCCTCCTTTTACAGGTTCTAAAGCACCGCTTACTCACACTATATTGCGTTTTATCATGTGCTATAATGCGTTTCTCTTACTATCAATCTACGTTAAAATAAAACAATAAGTGAGGTGATGCGGATGCGGATGGATACCGTCAAGAAAAAATTAGGCTACACGGTAAGAAGCGAAAGAGAACGGCTTGGCCTGTCACAGTCCAGTCTGGCAGAACGGGCAGGAGTTTCCACACGAACAATCTCTGATATTGAAACCTGCAATGGAAATCCAGAACTTGCTACTTTGATTCCTCTTACCCAGTATTTGAGAATTTCTATTGATTCCGTTGTTCAGGAAGATGAAGCAGATACTACCACATATCAAATCATGAAAGAGCTGCAAACCTGTTCCGAAGATGATCGCCAGATTGCCCTTCGTACATTGCGTGAACTTCTTTCTGCATTAAAAGAAAAAGAGCATTCCGATTAACTTTTTCTAACAATATCTAACCTATGAGTATATGGATAGAATCTGTGAAAAACCTTTGTCCAATCTGTGCGTTTCCTGTGGACGATAAAAAATAAACAAAAAAAGAAGCATCTCATCGAGTGCTTCTTTTTTGTTTATGATCGATTACGGAATATGCTCATAGCATCTCTTACACTTTTTGCTACTTCCGGAGTAATGGTTTCAAGTGATTCCTGCTGCACAGCCATTACACTATTTGAATTACGATTCGGCTCCTCTGGCTTTATGGAATGCAGGTGCATTGCTTTTGCTACTTCTTGCTTTACCATCTCCTGCATTAGAACCTGAAGAGCTTCATTGCTTAAAACAGCCCCTTCCTCTTGTCGGACATCATCTATGTAAGATACCAATGCTGAAGCGATTAAATCTGCCTTATCCTTTACAGAGTTTAGGATTTCTGTTGCCCTCACATGTGAAGGCTTTGTTTTATCAAATCCAAGTGTGAATTTATAGGGATTCTTTTTCTCCACATTTATCACACTCCTCTACATAATCTGAAACAGTCTGTCATATCCTTTGGCATTGGCAGAAATATCCTCAATAAAGGTATATTTCCCCAGACGGTCCGATTGTTCCAGAAAATGGCTCAATAGCTTTGCACCGCCTCCAATAAATACCGTATATGCTGCTTTGGTATCTATGCCTCTTTCTCGAATACTGTTCAGCAGATCTTTTACAAAATCCTGCACCATACCTTCTGTCATACGGACTACAGCCTCTTCATAAAACTCTGTGTTTCCCTGAAGGATACTGTCAATATCACTTTCCTCTAACAAAATATCATATTCACTGTTAATCCCGGAAATAATCTTGTTATACATGGTAATCACGCCTTTTTCCATGGAATCACAGGCTTCCATATCTGGATTACCTTTCCGCATCAGCAGATAGTCAGTAGTAAATCCTCCTATATCAATTCCTACTACTTTGGGAATCTGCTGCAGCTTTTCAATCATAGTCATCATAGCCGCATAGTCCTGTGGAAATGCCATTACCTCTCCAATGGTGATATGATATGTCCTACCACAGTAATTGATATCATGGATTTTCCCTTGTCTTTTAAAATATGCTTCATACCGTTCACAAAGTTCTGCATAATGCTTGGGTGGCAGCCCAATCGGAAGATCCACCTGAATGACATCCTCTGGCTGAATTTGAGGGTTTTCCTCCAGCTCTTTTACGATTGCAAATAGAGTAAGGATAAAAAACCGATCATCATGCGTTTTATCTCTTTGATAAGGAATCCTATTTTCACTCAGCACATAATACTTTCCCTCATAGAACAGGAACTTTTCCCCTCTGGCAGGCTTTTTATCCTGAATGGTAAGCCCTGTCGTAAATACCCGGGAACAGGTTTTCATATTTCTATTGCCATGGTCTACCGCAATCCGAACTTTTTTTATCATAAAATCATCTCTCCTTTTTTCTTTATACTTCTCTTGTACGCAGAGCTTCCGTACAAAGCAACTTTTTTTCAAAAAAATATCCTGTCTGCAGCATTTTGCTACAGACAGATGCTTTCTTCCTATATAATAATTTTTAACATTTATCTTTAAACCACCATATATTTCCAGTCCTCATTCGAATTATTTCTCTTTATAAAAAATTAATCTGTTCTGCCTTTTGAGGCAAAATCTTTTTAAACAGTTCCATATAGCGTTCGTATCCGGCTGAAATCACTGGACCACGAAGTGATGTTTCTGACCAAAGTAGCAGTTCTTCTTCCTCAGAATAATACGGAATATTACTAACTGTAAATTTCCCGCCAAAATAATGGGGTGTACTGACTTTCAAAAAATCCTGCATATCCTGCTTTGTCGATACCAGTGGCAAACCTTTCATTTTTCGCACAAAAAAAGCCTCTACCACATCGGGTAAGAAGCCTTTCTTTAAATAAGCATTTGCTCTGCCAAATATTTGGGTTAAACACTCCAGCCGTACTTCTCTTTCTTTTTCGCTGCAAGTTGTATCCAGCACAACCTCTGCCAATGCCTTTGCATACTCAAAATCTAACATCTGTTATTCCTCCATTTTTATTTTCTGTTTCAGTTTTCCATGTACTAAATAGCGATAATCCTTTCGGGTATTTACACAAGTTGATAAGGTCACTACCTGATCCTCCTTGGTAACTGTCATCCCTGTGTTATACTCAGCACTTCTTTGTAGTGTTTCCAGAAAAACTTCATAGTCCTCAGAAGTAGGAAAATCATAAGTATATGCTGGATGATCCGTCGGTGCTGCATAACAGGAAAAAATCTGATACTCATAAATATATCCTGGCACATACATATAAAAATAGGGATAGTTTCGATAAAGTGCCTGTGACTGATACTGATTCAGGGTTCCAAACATGCTCCCATCCTTCATATTATGCCCATAGATAATGGTATTTCTGTCTGATAAATCCTCCTGGTTTTGAAAGTCCATAAAAATACTGCCACTTTTATGATTTTCTCTCGTAATCAGGTGATGCAGATAATAGTCATTATCCCTCCCCTGGACTACCGGATAACTAATTTCCAAACCAGGAATCTCAATCCATGCAATGACATCTGGATTGATTTCTTCCAGCTTGTTAAAATCCACCTGTAGGAATCCCTGCTCTGCAACCTCCTCTGGTGTTTCCCCTGGAACCGCTTCTGGTGACAGGTCTTGATCCTCTATCTTTTGTGTAAACCCTTCCATCTGCTCATAGACTTTTTGACTTTCCTGATAATTCAAATAAATTTGCAGTATCCTTTCTCCTGCAAATAAAAAAACAGCAATGGCTACAAGCATAAATATACCGTAAATTTTCTTTCGTTTCATCGAATCCTCCTCTTCCATAAGACCGGACAGCTTGCCCGGTCCATATTTACCCCGTATTTTTCAATACATAGTAATAATCATCAATTCCTTTGATCTGCCCATTCCACTCACCATAAGAATCCATGTCCCAAACCATACGGCTCATGGAAATAGACAATCCACTACAGATTTCATACACCTTTCTACAAGCGTTCTGTAGAATCTGCCGTTTCTGCATCTTATGCGGACAATAAAAAGTGGCTGGTTTACGTTGACAAGCATCACATTTCTCAGAATCCCCATCACAATATACCTTCATTTTTTTATCCATATCATAAGCTTCATATAGGTGCTGCAGATGCCTGCTTTTCAGCGTTTCCAAAACTGGCTTTAAATTTCTGTACTGATTGATACCAGCAACGCAAATGAACGTATCTCCAGATAAATAGTGGGCTATCGTACCTTTTAATGCACCTTCTGTTAAATAGATCTGTTCTGCGTCCAGACTTCCTATGACATGTACCGGACTCCCTGATGATACTCCATTTTGGAATTTCACACTGGAAAGCCAGATATACTTCCGTCCCTCCATTACCTGATCCAACCGTATCTGAAATCCTTGTATTTTTCCTTCCATAGACCGAATCGGTATCAAAATCCCAGAATTTTTAGAAGTAAAATTAACTGTCCATTTCCCATCTTGATCTTCATAAAATCCCGGCACACCTTTTACCGTCTGTCCAGATTCCAACAGTTTTTGTACCATATTTTTAATTCCAAACAATGGTACACTACGATACCTCTGTATCTCGATCTGTTCTTTCGTCAGCCCTCTTTTTTTAAGATCTTCCTGATGTTTATCATTTAAGGTCAATAACGACAACATTTCTTGATATGTTCGGTCAATGACATCCGCATCCGCTAACTCGGCATTAAAAATTTCTACAGGCTCTTCTTTATGAACCACCTGATAATCCGTCCGGTATTCCCCCTTTCCCAGAGCTTCCCGGATCTGTCGGTTTGCCTCTGCACTGGAAACACCATGCAGTCTTCCGTATAATTCCAGCATTCCGCCGGAAGCATCACACCGATTACACCGGAACACATTTTTCTGAAGATTAACATTCATTTTCCCTTTTGTTTCTCCACAAAATGGACAATTCACATCCATTGACGAAGAATTTTTATGCCGTACTCTAAGTTGCAGTAAATGCACGACATCTGTGATATCGTAGCTAAAGCCTGACATATCATACACTCTATGGTTCCTCCTTTCTTCCACAGCCTTTATTGGCTGTGGAAAGAATGTTAAGCCGGCTATTTGCTATACCTTTGCAAGAATTACTTTGGCTGCCGCCGGTATGAAATGGTTCTGTCCATGATACTGTTCTGCGAACCATTGCAAGCTGGAAGGACTTTCTATTGCAACCTGTCCCATGGTCTTTCCACTAAATTTTCCCTGTCCTGTTACGGCTACTTGTATTGCCTGCTCATAACTCATCCTTTTCACCAGTTCTTCCACTGGCATATTGGGATCCAGAAATTGCGGCTTAGAAGGCATCTGCTGCATAACTGGTACAGATCCAGTTGCCGGACTCATTACCGGATTTGTCATCTGTCCTGTACCCGTTACCCCGCCAATCGTATTTCGATTGGCTTGTGCTTCTTGATAAAACTGTTCCATCATCTGCTGCCCCGGAGTTGCTTGAGGCGGAAATGATGGCATGGTTCCTGCTGACTGATTGGGAGTCTGCTGCATTCCTGGTGCAGGGGTTTGTGCTGGCATCGCAGTCTGCATCTGTGTTCCCTGATTTACAGGAATTCCTGCATCTACCTGCATTGGATCATTTCCTTCCCCTACATCAGCAAATTGCAGGCCATACCCCGCATCTGCCAAAGCTCGCCCAATTGCCGCTGTTTCTGCCATTTCAAGAAATTTATCCCCAAACTGTGTATCTGCTGTACGAAACTTCTGTGAAAAGGAATTTGCAATATAATTATCTTCCTGATCACACTTATCCAGATAAATTCTGGCTTCTACGACTGCCATATTTTCGGTAAAGTGAACAATCCGGCTGATAATCTTACCTGTGGGATTTACCAGACGGAACCACAGCTTCCGATATTTCACATCCAGATACCGTTGTTCCTCCTGCCCTTCATTAGAAATAACTCTGGCAAGTTCCAGAGGATAAAATCCTTCCACTTTATTCAGTTCTTCTACTGCTTTTGACTTGTTATATAATAATTCGCTCATTGCCTGCTCCTTTCTTTGGAACCGGCAGGACATCCCTTCATAAAGTAATAACCTGCCAATTCTCAACATTGAACTATTTTGCTATTTTTTTACACAGCCCGGTTGCAAATTGTTGCAGGGATCCGTCTGTTTTCCTGTCTCTGATACCGTTCACAATACTGTTGTATTTTTACTGCCAGCATCGTCTTTCTGGTTCCCGTATCATCTGTGTGGATTGCCTGACAAACGGCTTTCCATTCCCCAACAATATAAACACGCTGTTTTGCCCTGGTGATTCCCGTATAAAAGATGTTCCGCTTCAGCATGGGATAAAAAGCTTTTAACCACGGAATGATGACCACCTGGCACTCGCTTCCTTGGCTTTTGTGTATGGTTATGGCGTTTGCATGTTCAATCATTTCCACCTGCTCTGCCTCATACTTCACCCTGCGGCCATCTGTAAATACGATTTGAACCAGAGGGTTATTGTCCTCATCTTCAGCAATCTGTACCAATGTACCCAAATCTCCGTTACTGGCAAATTCTGTATTCTTGTTTTGAAGGATTCTGTCACCTTCCCGAAATATCTCACCGCCAAGATGAAGCTCCCTTTTTCCGGATACAGGGGGATTTACCTCGTCCTGCAGACTGCGGTTCAGTTCCAAGACACCGGCTGCACTTCTCACTTTATATGGAGAGAGTATCTGTACTTGCTCCATACCATACATCTGAATTTCCTTGAGATAGATATTTTTAACAATTTGTGCCGCCGCATCTGCTCCTGAACATTCGACCATCTGGAAATCATCCCCCCATTGCAGGTTTGTCTTTCCTTCATTGATAAGTTGAGCATTTATGGGGATGTTGCTGTCCTTCCCCTGGCGATATACCAGATTTAAAACAGTAACCGGTATTTTCCCGCACAAGATAAGCTGCCGGAACACATCTCCTGCTCCTACAGAAGGAAGCTGGTGGACATCTCCTATCAAAAGCACTCTGGCTCCTGCTTTTACCTTGTAAAAAAATTCATAGGCAAGGTGCATATCTACCATAGATACCTCATCCACATTAATAAAATCTGCGGACAATTCATCTATAAGTGCTTCATAATCACCATCACCAAAAAGCCCCAATGCCATGTGCATCGTAGTTGCCTCTCCACTTCCGGTACTCTCTGCCATTCGCCTTGCGGCACGTCCAGTCGGTGCCATCAGTTTTACTTCATTCCCGCATTTTTTCTGATAGATATACAAGATGATCTTCAAAACCGTTGTTTTTCCGGTTCCAGGTCCTCCAGTAATAATGCTGATCGGGTTTGCAAAAACCATACGTACTGCTTCTTTCTGCTGTTCGGATAATGTTATGTTTAAATCCTCCTGTGCTTCCTCCAGTTCCTTTTCAATCGTAAGAACTGGAATTCGCTCATGCAATTTTCTTGCAATCATAGAGGCTGTATCCTCTTCTTCCTGATGCTGTTGGGTAATGTAAACCCTATTCTCTTCTACCACGATACTGTCCTGCATGACCAGACGATATAACACTTTTAAAATCTCTGTTTCCGTCACCGGCTGAAGATTCAGTTCTTTATTCAGAACCTTCAATGCATCTTTTACCAAAATTTCCTGCTCCAGATATAAATGTCCGTTCTGCTTCATGGCTTCCCGCAGCACATAGCTGACGCATCCGGAAATACGCATAGGATCATTTGTTGCAGCACAGCACTGCCTTGCAATGGCATCCACAGTGAGAAAACCAAACCCTTTGACTGAGCAAAGTATATAAGGCTGCTTCCGAATGATTTCTACGGATTGATCCCGAAACTTCTGAAGAATCATATTTGCTTTTTTAGGCGTAACATGAAACGGTGATAAAAAAGTCATCAATTCCCGGAATACTTTGTTTTTTCCAAAAGAATCCACAATACGGTCCAGTTTTTTCTGAGATATCCCCTGAATCTTTAATAATTCCTGTGGATACTTTTCCATTACCTCCAAGGTATCCAGACCAAAACGATTGACAATCCGTTCTGCCGTTTTGGGACCAATTCCTTTTAAAGAACCACAAGAAAGGTATCCTAAGATACCTTCCCTTGTTCTAGGTACAACTTCCAAAAAAGTTTCTACCTTGTATTGTGTTCCATGGGAATTTGTCTCCCACTCGCCTTCCATCTCTATTTCGATTTCATCCGTAAGAGGCAGGTCATATCCTTTTGCAGTAAACGCAATGATTTTTTTGTCTGCCCAAAATTTATCTCTGGCAGAAAGAGGAACCTCATGATCCAGCGTGGAAAATAACGCAACCGTATATCCGTTTTCCTCATTTTGAAAAATCTTACGTATATATTTGCACCTCATCGTCTATGCTCCTCCAGTTCTCTACTTTCATCAATTCGCCTGATTTCATCTTGGAATCATACCAATAAACGTCTTTTCCTTTTCAAATGCTGTCTGAATCTCTCTTCTCATTCCCTCGCTGATGCAGGAACCACAAATTATTAATACTTCACATAAATCCAGCATCAAAGCTCCAATCTGCATTGCAGTCTCACGCTCTTCTGGGATACGGTCATCCAACATTAACGGAAGATGTGCATGTGAAGCAAAAGTACGGCAATGATACAGCCTTTTCATCTGCATGAGATAGTATTTTGCCAGTTCCATATTATGCTGCATTCCCTCTGGATTCGGGGCAGACAGCGGAGAACAAATATATGCCTTTTTTCCTTGTAACATTATGCAACCTCCTTTTTAATCCGGAAAATCCTGCTTTCTGTAGTGCTTGTGTATTCTTCGTAGATATCCGGATGCTGATTTTTCAGTTTCTCCATATTTTCTTTTCCAATCTGGGTGCGTATCGTAGGATTATAAGTAATCCGGTAACGGAAACTCCCATCCTCGATCACTGCCTTACACCCTTGTCCAAGAAGCTCGACAAACGGTACGCTCAATGCACGTTGTTCCGCTTCAATCTCCTTTTTTCTCTTTTCCAATTGGGATTTTTCTTCAGATAATTTGAGATATTTTTCAAGACTGCGTGATTCCAAGCTAGATATGCTGATTTCAGGAATTGATTTGTCTGCGTAACCATTATATTTCCGGATACTAGCCAAAATGAGATCTGGCTTTCCGGAATACGGTGGTTCTATTTTCTTCTCCACATATTCCTCCCAGAAGTATTTCTCCTGGTCAATGAGTTCTTCTTCCTCCATTCTATCCCGTTCCAGACACCGATAAACAAATTCATTTTCATTGTTTCCATAAAGGCAGGCAATATATGCCTTATTCATATTCATGACTGCAAGATAATGACGAACCTGCAAAACATAGTTTTCAGGAATCCCATCATCTGCCCATTTGTCTTTTGCATTGTAATTACAGGTTTTACATTCCAAAATCCCAATGCTGCCATCTGGAAAACGGATAAAGTAATCCACATCCGCTAACATAAACGGATATAGCGGATGCCGGAACATTTTTCGTACAGGGAAAACTTCAAGTCCAGTCTTCTTGGCAAAAATCATGGCAACCAGATCTTCCAGTCGGTGTCCCACTTCTTTTGCTACCCAGTTTTCTTCCTCTTCTTCAATCACTGGCGTAATACCAATTTTATCGAAATACAAATCCCTGATTGTCGCAAATGGGGATACGCCCATGATTGCCGCTGCATCGCTTCCGCCAATACCAAGACGTCGATAATTCAGCCAATCTTCCCGGCTCAAATCTGCTGTATCTACCAGAACTTCCGGCTGATAATTTAATACTGTATTCATCTCATGTCCTCCTTATAATTTAATCGTTCCGTATACATCAAACGCTTTCCAGTCAAAAACCAGTGTTTTTGCAAGATCTTCTTCCAATTTTAAAATCCGTGGTGCAGAAAATCCTTCACAAGCAGCAAAGAAAGCAGCTTCGTGCATGGCAAAATAAAGATCATGAGCTGTACATGGCTCTTCCCCATATTGTCCCACAAAAAGATCTACCACTTCATTTCGGATTTTCTGATTGATTTTGAGTTCCTTCATAATCAGATGCAGACAGTTTACAGGATTTTGGATTTCTATATCCATCAAACCAACAATTCCTTTAACTGCTTCCTGATAACGGGAGAAAATTTTGTCCAGATTCTTCCGGAAATCCTGTAAGGCTGCCCCTCTATCATGTGACAGTTTAATAGGACTGCCCAGGTTAATGACACGGTTACTGGTTTGAGACAGCATCATGGGATACAGATTCACACCACTTACTGCTACATCAGAAGTAGTCAAGCGCAGTGCAGGAGCAAGGCTCTTATCCTCAATTCCATGATCCTCCAAAGCCTGGTGATAAGTATCCAAAAGTTCCTGATTTCCTCCTAAAGTCCATATAGCGGACACAATGGAATGGTCAAAACTTCCAGATCCCTCCAGATACGTACTTCCCTTAAAATGTGCTTTCAGATAATCACTTGTCATATTGAAGATTGTCTGCATATCCAGTACACAGTAATCATGATCATCACCGCCATGTACTGCAGATACTTTTCCATCTGCCACCTTGATTAAGGCATCTCCTTTCGCTACCTGAAGACAGTAGTTTACTACCTTTGCATAAGTAGCTTTCTCCAGTTTCTTTAATCCTGTTCCATTAATGCCGGCTCTTTTCAGAATTGTATGGATAGCACAGTCACGAACCGGATAAAAATCCTTGTTCACTTTTAATACCAACTGGGTATTCTTTTCTGTATCCTCTACTATTCCTTCCAGTTCTTTTTCACAGGCTTCTTCAATGGTTTCTGCCTCCTTTTCCAATGGAACCAGTTTTAGCATCCTGGTAGGCTTACGAATCCACTTGGACTGCTTTGCCCTCTCAGCCAGAAATTCCAGCATCTCCGTTGTACTTGCAAATGTAGTGCAAAACTCATCTGCATAAATCTTTGTTTCTTTCATGTGTGTACCACCTTTCTTAAATTTATTTATCCATAAACAGCCAAAGCTGATTGTGGCAATCCTGCCTTTCATTAGGGCATAAAAAAAGAAATGAAAAGAGAAGTATTCCTTCGCTATCCATTCTCATATCCCTGATAATATTACCGAAAAAACAAAAGTGCCGCTATTGCCCCATAAGGACAGATAGTGACACTTTATACAATCATAAACAACTTATGCGGAATAAGCAGCCTTACTGCTCTCCTTGAGTCTTAGGATTTATACAAATCCAAAACTCCCCCTATGGGTGCGCATAAAATTAACTATAGCAGTATAGTAGCACATGATATAGTATATGTCAATCTTCATGCACAATATATTGTATGTTCTTAAATACTCTGCTTTGCATATATGACTTCAATTAAAATATTGAAATATCACGTATCCCACCTCTCTTTTTTCAAGTTTATAGAAAAATTTTTTATAAAAAGTACATAATCTGTTCAATCTGAAAAAATCTCAGTTAATTACTTAATGAAATTGTTAAGACAAAACCAAGTCTTACGCTATTGTACCTTGATAATTTTATACCTTATCAGGAAATGTATATAGGTGCTGCAGATAGTGTCGCATAAATGCACGCCTGCAGCTTGATGATTACATAGTAACACCTCATACGTGCATGAAACATGGCATAGGAAACGGTTTCCTGATATGTCTACTCTTTCATTAATCTAATTTATAGAGGTGATTATATTGAGTGAAACAGACAATCTCTTTAAAGCATACTCCGTTCAGGAGATAGCATCCATGCTCGGCATTGGAAAAACAAAAACCAGGGAACTTCTTGACAGTGGAATTCTTCCCGTTACAAAAGTTGGGCGGCAATATTTTACTTCACCAGCTTCTATTCAGGAGTTTCTCAAGAAAAACATAGGAAAGCAAATATTCTTTTAGGCCCTTTAGAAAGTTATTGTCAATCAGGCTTGGCTATATTAAAATAGACCTTATACCTGATTTGGCATGAATATCTCATTAAAGAAAGGGAACTATTCATGGCGAGAACAACGAAAGGTACACAACAAAAAAGAAGATCCAAAGGGGATGGATCACTATTTCCAAATAAGAGAGGAGGTTGGACTGCCCGATATAGAAAAAAGGGCTACCGGACAAGGAGTTTAATGCTCCTACCAAAGGAGAAGCGAAAGCATTATTAGATGACTGGAAGATAAAAGTCGCAATACAAGACGCAATTACTTCAAACATCAAAGTACAGGACTATGCGAACAAATACTTATTCCGCAAAAGTCTCATGGTTGAAGCTGGCAAATTCAAACAAACCAGCCTGGATCGATTAGAAAAAACATACGAAAATCATTTAAAAGATACGGATGCTTTTAGCAAAACATTTTCTAATCTGACTGCTGATGATATTACAGCAACGATTAATGCTAAAAAGGAAATCCTGAGTTATTCATCATTAAAGAAAATTTACTTATTTTGGTCTGCAATGATTAAAACAGCAATTTCTCTCGGCGAACTGCCAAAAAACTTTTCTGATATTTTAAATCGGGTGATAATGCCGGAAGAATCCGTTCTTCCTGTAGAAACAAAGGAAATCTCAATCATCCCACCAGAACATGAGCAGATCATAAAAGAAATTGCAATGGAACCCAGTCCAAATAAAAATGAACGCTATTTGTATAGATATGGTCCTGCCATTGTATTCCTTTTAAACACAGGTTTACGTGGTGGTGAATTGCTTGCATTAGGTCAATCTTCTATCGTGCCCTTTTTAGGACGGCGTGGCATTAAAATCACACATACGCTTAGCAGGGTTAAAAACAGAGAGGCCGGTTCCAAAAAAAAGACTAAAATGATTTTGACTCCTCCAAAATACCCAAATAGTTTACGGACTATTCCATTAAACAAGGAAGCTGAATTTTCACTATCATGTATGATGGAGCTATACGATAAAAATCGGGTTTTTCCAGATTTGATATTATCTACGCAAAATGGTGTCAGCCCTACAATCCAAAATTTAGCCAATACGCTAAAGAAAATTTGTAAGCGTGCTGAGATTCCAGAATATAATCTTCATGCACTACGGCACACTTTTGCAACAAATCTGATCCGGCAGACTCACAATATGGGAGAAATAAAGGAAGCTGCTGAAATCATTGGCGATAACTATGAGGTCATCATGCGTACTTATGTTCATACAGACAGTGAACGTAAGGTAAGTTTAATTGATGCTATGATTGCATAAATCTTCCGCTTAACAGAGGAAATAGTTGTCTACAGTATGATGGCACAGGCTGTAACAACCAAAATTCTGCCACCTTATCGTCCACCTTACGAAACGATTTTACTTGATTTTATAAGGTTTTTAACGGTTTTTGGCGGACATATCTATAAATATTAAAGCATGAAAATTTGTATTTTAGAATTAATTTTTTAAAAAAGGGAATTGGATTATGGAAAAATGGACTTGTAGAAAAAATTGTGAACTTTTTCTTTCCTATAATTTTGCCACCTTATTTTTTTAGACAGAATTATAGGATTTTGAAAAAAGAAAAAGCCTCGAAAACCTTGATTTTCTGGGCTTTTTAAGAGGCGCAGACCGGATTTGAACCGGTGAATACTGGTGTTGCAGACCATTGCCTTACCACTTGGCTACTGCGCCGTATTTAGTTATTTTGCACAATTATTGGGTTTGTAGCTCCCCCTGTTGGACTCGAACCAACGACACTGCGGTTAACAGCCGCATGCTCTACCGACTGAGCTAAGGAGGAATATTTATCTTATTCGGCTCCCTAGTGTGTGGTGTTGCAGACCCACGCCTTACCGCTTGGCTACTGCGCCGTATTTATTTAACTATTAAAGTATAACAAAATACACGCAGTACGTCAATGGTGTTTTCTTTGATTTTTAACTTCTTTTATTATTCTTTTATTATTCAACTTCTACAGGAATGAATGAAAATGTTGTCACATCAAACAATCCCATATCTGTCAGCTTAATCTCCGGAATTACTGCAAGTGACATAAAGCACAGTGTCATTACCGGCTCCACATCTCCACAGATTCCAAGTTCTTCGTATGCTTTTTCATGAATGTCTGTTAATTTCTGATCTACCCAATCTCCGCTCTGATCACTCATCAGTCCGGCAATCGGCATTGGCATGCTCTCGATCACTTTTCCTTCCTTCACAAGAACAATACCACCTTCCTGCTCGATCAGACTGTTCACGGCAAATTCCATCTCTTCATCATTAACTCCAACAACAATGATGTTATGAGAATCGTGAGCCACTGAAAGTGCTACAGCACCTTCTTTGATTCCGTATCCTTTCAGGAATCCACAAGCTACATTTCCTGTTCCCTGATGACGCTCAACAACAGCTACTTTTACAAGATCAACTTCTGGATTTCTTACGAACTCCCCATTTGCATCCAACTCAATCTCTGCTGTATCTTTCGCTGTTACAACTCCACCCGGAAGAATCTTGATTACATTTACTTTGTTTGACTTCAGGTTCATTTTAAATTTCTCTTTGGAGAAATCTTTTACGATCACACTTCCCTTAACGGAAGAAATATCACATTTTTTGATCTCCGGCAGATATTTTCCTTCTTCTGCCACCAGAGCACCTTCTACAAATACACGGTTCACATGGAAATCTTTCAGATCATCCAGAAGAACAACATCCCCACGGTATCCCGGTGCAATTGCTCCTCTGTCTTTCAGGTCAAAGCATTCTGCTGCGTTAAGTGTTGCCATACGAATTGCTGTCACAGGATCAAGACCTTCCTCTACACAGATACGCAGATGATTATCAAGATGTCCTTCGTGAAGGATTGTCTTCGGCTGACGGTCATCAGAACAGAGCAGGCATCTTCTGCTGTTCTCTGCTGTCACACCTTTAAGCAGTGTTCGAAGGTTATGGCATGCTGATCCCTGACGAAGCAAAATGTACATTCCTCTCTCCAATCGATCACTCATCTCTTCTACGGTAGAACATTCATGATCAGCTGCGATTCTTGCTGCCGCATATGCATTCAATTCTTTCCCTGTGATTCCTGGTCCATGTCCATCAATAAATTTGCCTTCCTGTTTTGCTACAATGATCTTATCCAGATCACTGTCTGCCGCATTGATCACACCCGGGAAATTCATGAACTCACCAAGTCCGGCAATTCCTTCTCTTGTAATTGGCTCTTTCATTGCTTCTGCATCGATCACCGCACCTGAGTGCTCGAATGGTGTAGCCGGTACACAGGATGGGAGCTCATATTTCACATCAAGCACTGTGTTCTCAGCTGCTTTCATCATATAGTCCAGACCAGCGATTCCACATACATTTACGATCTCATGTGGGTCTGCCATAATTGTTGTTCCTCCATGTGGAACTAACAGGCGTCCAATCTCTTCAGGACTTACATAAGAAGATTCAATATGGATGTGGCTGTCGATAAATCCTGGCGCTGCATATCTTCCTTCTGCATCAATCACTTTCACGCCTTCATACTCACCGATACCTGCAATCTGATTACCTGAAAATGCAATGTCTCCTTCCTGGATCTTTCCTGAAAATACGTTTACAATCTTACAATTTTTGATCACCAGATCTGCCGGAACTCTTCCTGCAGCTGTATCAATAAGTTTCTTTAATTCCACCTTCATTGTTGCTACGTCTTTCACATCAGAAATCCTCCTCTTTATTTTTCGTCTGAATCCTCTTTGCTTTTAAATGGAATCACTTCGCATTCATTTGAAGCTTCTTCGTCTGAATCTTCTTCGTCATCTTCTTCCTCATCTTCTTCCTCAAGAAAGCTTTTGATTTTTGATAAACAAATTTTGATTTTCCTGAACGAATTTTCACTCTTTACATCGGTTTCATCTTTCTCTGCATCCGGCACAAAATTCTCTGATGACTGTTCCTCTGTGTCCTCTGTAATCACAGGCATCGCGATTGTCTCACCCAAAGCTTCGGACTCTTCTGAGCTATCTCTGTTTTCGGTCACTGCCTCTGTTTCAGTCGCCGCATTTATTTCTGTAACTCCTTCTGTCTCAGCCGTTTCATTTATTTCAGATGTTACTTCTGTCTCAGCTTCTTCTGTAGTTACATCTGTCTCAACTGCTCCTTCTGCTTCTGTAGTCAGATCTGCATCCGTCTCCTCTTCTGTTTCGTCTGTTCCATTAATTCCTTCTAACAGCGCATCAACTGTCTTCTCTTCCTCTGACACTTCTTCTACTTCTGCCTCTGGCTTCGGTTCACACGGCATCCCCACTGTAAAGCAGCTTCCGGATCCCAGGATACTTTCTGCATCCACCCATCCATCATGTACTTCAGCAATCCATTTTACAACAGAAAGTCCCAGTCCAAAATGACCTTCTCCGGCACCTAAAGGATCTCCTCTGAAAAACCGATCCCATACGTGCGGCAGATCCGTCTCTGAAATTCCAATTCCCGCATCTGCAATCTTACAGGTAAATTCACTGCCTTTGCTTTCAACAACAACTTTGATCAGTCCAATCTCCCGGCTATAATCAATGGAATTCTCCAGCAGATTTAACAACATCTTCCGATAACAGTTCTCATCCACTTCTGCGTAGATCTCCGGTTCAATCTCATAGTCTATCTGCACCGGTTCATCTGCCTCCTGAAGTCTGCTGATCTGACCTTCTATAATTCCTGTTGTCAGTTCACTGATATTCATGCGTTTTTTATAAGCCGGCTGGCATCCCTGATCTGCCTTTGCAAAAAATGAGACTTCCTGAATAAAATCTGAAAGAATCTGTGCCTTCTTCTGCACCAGTTCAATCTGCCAGCGCTGACGCTGGGACAGTCGCCAGTCGCCAAGGCACCATGCGCTTCGTGTAAGAATCACACTGACCGGCATCCACATCTCCTGTACAACATTTTCTGCAAAATGTCCCTCCTCGCGCACATCCTCAAGTAATTCATTCAATGTCAGCTGCAGTCTCTCCAATTCCGCATCAGATTCTTCCAATTCCAACTGTCTGGAGAAATCTTTTGTTCTACAGATTTCCGCCGCTGACTCTGCCAGGTCTGCAGTCCGTTTCAGAACCTCTCTTACCAGAAAGTATCCAATTGCAAGAGATGCGATGAAAACGATTGGAAGTACCACCTTCGCCATCGCTTTTGCTGACTGCGCATCTGTTCCACTTATCACTGTAGCAAGAAACAACGCAATGCCTGTTGCCACGAATATGCACCCTGTATATTTTAGTGTTAATTTTATTTTCAAAGATATTTTTTTCATTCGTACTCCTCCAATGGAATCTCTGACATTGCAAATTAGATTATAGCACATTTTAAAACAGTATGTTGTGAAATTCTTCTTAAATAAAAAGTTTTTATTATGCTTTTCCGCCTTGTATTTCTCTCTGATTTGCCCTATCCTAAAAAGTAATATATCAGCAAAAAAGATTTTTAAAACAATTTGAAAGAAGGAAATATCTATGAACAATTCAGTTTCTCAAGAACTATTAAAATTTCTTCAAAAGAGTCCCACAGCATTTCATGCAGTTCAACAGATGAAATCAGAGCTTCTTGCAGTTGATTTTACTGAACTAAAGGAAAATCAGCGTTGGAATATAGAATGCGGCAAACACTATTTTGTTACACGAAATGACTCTTCCCTGATTGCGTTTACAATTCCGGAAAATGGTATTGACAAGATACACATTCTGACAAGTCATAGTGATTCTCCGACCCTTAAGATCAAAGAGAATCCGGAGATTGAAGTGGAAAAACATTATGTGAAATTAAATGTAGAAAAATATGGTGGCATGCTTTGTGCTCCTTGGTTTGACCGTCCACTTTCTGTTGCCGGACGCATTATAATAAAAAATACGACAAACAGACAGTTCACAAGTAAGCTTGTCAATATTGACCGAGATCTTGTCATGATTCCAAATCTCGCAATCCACATGAACCGAGAGATCAATAACGGTTACACCTACAACGCACAGAAAGATCTTCTTCCGATTTATAGCTGCGGTTCTCCTAAAGGAACTTTTATGGAACAGATTGCCGAAGCTGCCGGTGTAGAAAAAGAGGAAATCCTTGGGCATGATTTATTCCTTTATAACCGACAGGAAGGTTCCATCTGGGGGGCTTCTGAAGAATTCATTTCCAGTGGCAGACTGGATGACCTGCAGTGTGCCTTCGCATCACTTCAAGGTTTTCTTTCCGGTGAGAAAAAAGACTGTATGGCTGTACACTGTGTTCTGGATAATGAAGAAGTTGGAAGCGGTACGAAACAGGGCGCCGCATCCACATTCCTTTTTGACACACTGATCCGTGTTCACGAAGCACTTGGATATGATGGAGAAGATTATCGTGTTCATCTTGCAGACAGCTTTATGATCTCTGCGGATAATGCTCATGCGGTTCATCCAAACTATACAGAGAAAGCAGATCCGACAAACCGCCCTTACCTGAACGAAGGAATCGTGTTGAAATTCAATGCAAACCAGAAGTACTGTACGGACGCCGTATCTGCTGCCATGTTCCGTGACCTATGTAAGCGGGCAGATGTTCCGGTTCAGACATTTACAAACCGTTCTGATATGGCCGGTGGCTCTACCCTTGGAAATATTTCCAACACTCAGGTTGCGCTCAATACCGTTGACATCGGACTTCCGCAGTTGGCAATGCATTCCCCTTATGAGACTGCAGGTGTGAAAGATACTGAGTATCTGGTACGAGCTGCAAAAGAATTCTTCTGCTAGTAAAAGAAGGAGCAGGGATTTCATTATGACGAAATTCCTGCTCTTTATTTTTTACAAATGCCTTCTCAGCGCCTCTACATAATAAGATGCATAACGACTGAAAATAATATTCTTCTTTTTAATAATACCGATCCTCATCGTTTTATCAACATCTAATGGCTTCGCTATAATACTGCTTCCATTTAATTTCTGATCGATCACACCACTGCTTACTGTGAATCCGTTTAATCCGATCACCAGGTTAAATAAGGTCGCTCTGTCTCTCACCTGTATACTCTTCGGGAAATCAAGCATGCTTATAAATTCCTCTGAAAAATAAAACGAATTATTGTTTCCCTGCTCATAGACAAGATACGGATATGGCTGTAAATCTTCCATGGAAATCATTTCTTTTTCTGCCAGTGGATGATCTTTACAGATAAATACATGCGGTTCTGCAACAAACATTTCCTCAAACTTCAACTGATTATTCTTTATCAGCTTCAGAATCACATCTTCATTGTGTTCCGAAAGATAAAGAACCCCAATCTCACTTTTTCCGCTTGCCACATCTTCAATGATCTCGCCCGTCTGTGTCTCCCTTATAATAAAACTATACTGGTCTGCATCATATTCTTTGATCAGATCAACAAAAGCATTTACCGCAAACGAATAATGCTGGCAAGACACAGAAAACTTCGGTGTTCTTCTCTCTCCATTTCCAAAATGTTCTTTCATATTGTCAGCCTGCTCTAGAAGCATCCTTGCAAAGGACAATAGCTCTTCGCCTTCTCTTGTAACAGTAACGCCTTTGTTAGACCTTGTAAATGCAGTCACTCCCATCTCTTTTTCAAGATTATGAATTGCTGCACTAAGCGACGGCTGTGAAATAAAAAGCTTTTCTGCAGCCTCCGTAATATTCCCACAATCCGCAACCGTAACTAAATAGGTTAATTGCTGTAATGTCATGTTCGCTCACTCCTTATTGAAACTGATATCCGGGCTTATCATAAAAGTATTCCCCATAACCATGTTGAGACAAATGGCTGTAAAAAAAACATAATAACACCTACTGAACCACAGATCAAATAAAAATCATTAATTTTTGAATCTGATAAAGTTCGCTTTGTAAAGTTTTTTGTTACAAAACGTACAATAAAGTAGCCGATCAAAGTACCGATGCTATTTGTAATGATATCATCTATATCAGTTGCTCTGCCAGTAAAAAGTTGAGAAATCTCAATAAAAGACGTTGCAACAATTCCGGCCAGGGCAACACTTTTTATACTTCTGAACTCTTTCCATAACATTGGTAAAAAGAAACCAAATGGAACGAATAAAAGCACATTTAAACACGCATTAACAATATCTGACAACATATAAATAAACGGAATCAGACTCACTGTAAACTCTATTTGCAACATCGTAATATTCGGGAATCCCACTAATGCTAATACTACTGCCAGATAAAATCCAAATATCATATAAACCATCGTTCGTTTCCAGCTCTGAAAGAAAATCTTCTCATATATGCACCAAAGCGGAATTATAAAAACTGCGGCTGCAACAAGTTCAATCAGGGCGTTGTATATTCTACTCATTTTCCCCTCCATGAATTATATTTTACACAACTCATAGTCTATCATATCAGGCCTGGTTACAGTAGCTTTATAATCCTTAATTAAACTTAATTTTTCATTAAGATGAAGTTACTGTTCACACGATGTGCGACCAGCAACGCATCTTGCAAGTTTTCATTATCCTCTTGCGTCCTGGTGTCAGATATGTTATATTGAAAATACAAAGAGGGAAACCGCAAGCGGCTACCCGTAATATTGTATCAAACTATATTTTTATAGTCGTCAACTACTGCGAATAGTTGGCGGCTATTTTCGTTTACCCTTGAAAATCTCATAACAAAGACCAACAAGGGCAACAATGAATATACAAAACTGAATCAGATCAGAATATGTAATCATCTTATCGCCCTCCTTTCTTTCGTTTGGAGGGTGTTTTTATCCCTCCGTAAAAGAAGGGTAGCCGCCTGGCTTTGGTTTCCCTGTCTGTATATTATCACGTTGATACCGGACAGGCAACCGCCTTTTTCTATTTATTCCGTTATGCGAACGTTCGGGGTTACTGTTCACTCCGTTCACAGCAACTTGGTCAAAATTCATTCCAAATCACCTTCAGTGATGGAATTTTGCCCCGTATGTCTCGGGATTTTGCCATATTCATGGCAAAACACCTCGCGGGATATTACCTGTGAACAGTAACCTCCTGTTTCCTTAGTTGGTACTTCCCTTGATTTTTTCCCCTTACCATGCTATACTATCACCCGTTACAAAACCCTAAAAACCAAGGTCTTAGAAGGGGTTCGCCGATTTCCGGCGTAAGGTCATATACTTACTGTATATGACTTCCGCGGCATTCGTCAAATGTCCATGCAAGCATGGCCGCCTGACTCATTGCTGCGCGAAAATGAATCGTGTGTTCGTGACCTTCCACACGTAAAACAAAACTAAAGGAGAACTGAATAATGAAAAACTCAAGTAACAAAGTGCTTTACCTGGCACAGGCAGCCATGATTGCTGCCATCTATGTCGTACTGACTGTTGTCGGTGCATCACTGGCTTTTGGAGAGGTACAGATTCGTTTTGCAGAAGCGCTGACGATCCTCCCGGTATTTACTCCGGCTGCAATCCCTGGATTGTTTGTAGGATGCCTCATCGGAAACACACTTGGAGGTGCAATCCTGCCTGACATTATCTTCGGCAGCCTTGCAACACTGATCGGTGCCATCTTTACATGGTCTTTAAGAAACAAGAGCAAATTCCTTGCCCCTGTTCCTCCAGTTGTTGCCAATATCATTGTGGTTCCATTTGTCTTAAAATACGCTTATATGGTTCCACTTCCGATTCCTTTCATGATGCTGACAGTTGGTGTCGGAGAAGTGATTTCCGCCGGTGTGCTTGGTCTGATTCTTTACGGAGCACTCAACAAATATAGAGGAATTATCTTTAAGAAAGCTTTATAAGATTTTTCTTATGCAACCTAAAAACGACAGGATCTTCATTTGAACTATTGAAGAACCTGTCGTTTTTATTCCATTTTCTAGTAACTGTTCAGAGCCAACCTCCAAAATGCTACGCATTTCGTCGGTGTGGCGTATCCGCCAAATAAAATTTCAAAAACAGTTTTAAAAATGCAAGCATTTTATACCTGTTTTTGAAATTTTGCTTGGCTCTGAACAGTTACATATTCTATTTGATATAACCAATAAATGTATTTCCGCTTCCGGAAACCATTCCTTCCATCTCACTGATGGAAACTGTCTGTGACTCTCCATTTTCAGGATCGATATAAGTAATATCATTCTTCGTATATCCTGTCAGAAGAATTGCATGATCTGCACTTGTAAGTGCAATCACCGGACATCCTCTATTGATCACGTAGAGTACCTGATCCAGCGTACATCCTGTCAGATCTACTTTCTGAGCATCATATGTCTTCATATAACGCTCACATGCTTCAAGTGATGTCTCTTCTCCTTCTTTCGAAAGAGCAACATTCTCTATCGAATACGCAAGATCTCGATTGCCTTTCTCCCAGACATATTTCTGGTCAGAAGAGATCACAACTCCTGAAATCTGCTGTGCTTTCTGAATGGCATAAGAAGCTTTATCGTAAATTCCTGCCAGTTCACCGACCCCATAGACATAGTATTTCACACTTTCGCTGTTATCAGCAAGAACCATCTCAAGTTCATTCTTTGATGCCAGCTGATTCGGCCGGATCACTTTCACGCTCTTCTCTCCTGCTCCCTCTGCAAATGTAATCCGCATCTGTTTTCCATCAGTGCTGTTGTATATACTTCTGTTTTAATCGCCGTATCTTTGCGTTCCTCATTATTCGTAATAAACTCCTGCGAAGTAACGTTGTAAATATCCCCGCTTTTCTCTACACGATTCAGTGTTACCATATTGTCATCGATTAAAATATCAGAAATATAAATGCCTTTATCAACAAAGGAATAGCTGGCAACTTTTTTGTTCTTAGAATTACGGATTTCCAGTTCATACATTGGAGTGATCGATTCTCCGGAAGCTTTCTTTCCTGCGTCCTCGGATTTCATTTTTCCATAAATAAAGTCACCATTGACAAATCCAAGTGGACTAATTTTTTCTCCGCTTGCTGCCTCAACAGTATTCGTCTCCAGACTGCTTAGATTCATTACCTGGATCACTGTTCCGCCACTCTTATCTCCTTCTGACTGATATGCCATCAGATGTCCATCACTAGAAACTGCATACTGTCCTTCTTTAAGATTCTCTGCAAGTGTTGTCTGTTTATTCTTTTTCAAATCTACCTGATACAAAGTTCCGTCTGCCAAAACATATAACTGCTCTTCCGCATGATTATAATAAACCATCTTGCCAAGCTCATCCGCTGCGATTGCATAGGACTTCTTACTTGGTATAAATGCTTTCTCCTGGATCAGATTTCTCTCAACATCAAAATAATAGATTCCGACACCGACTTCTCCTTCGTGTTCGCCACGATTCATATATCCATACACAGCAAATGCAAGATTACCACTATTGTCCATACTGATGATACGAACTGCATGTTGATCATTCAGATTCCTTTCATCTGTCGTATCTGCATCTGCAAATCCGAAAATATTTAATAATTCATTCGAACTCTTATTGTACATCCAAAGGTTTCTGGACTCCACAAATGCTGCAATCGTTTCTTTCTCATTTGTCTCATACGGAACATCTGAAGGTGTAACGCCGAGCAGAATTCCGTTTTCATCGATCACACTTCTGTTCTCACTGAATACTTCCTGCATATCACGATTGTAATCCAACAGGTAAATTGTAGTTCCTGCGATTCTCACACGGAAAAATTCTTTAATATCATAAACTGCATTCTCACCGGCATCATCCACGCAGGAAACTCTGTAATTCGCAAGGAGAGAGGTATACACACTATTACTTTCCTTTATACTCCAACGCACATCACCAAGCAACTGTGGTTGCATAGTTCCCCACTGAATATGAGAAATATCTGAATGGATATTGACTGTCTGATAAGTTGTATTGTCACTCTCATCTCCAGGTTCCAAGTAAATATTCAATGAATCTACATCCGTCTTATTAAATGCTTTCGTATGAAAATCCTGTGCAAATGTAAGACATTGTGATGCTGTAATATCATCTGCTTTCTCAATTCTTGTATAAAAATTAACTTTCCTTGTCTCTTTCTCCTCACCGATTACAAGCGAAACCTGAAGTACTGCCTCCTGGATTTTATCTCCAAGTGATTTCCCCAGCTTTAATATGACATCTTCGCTTTCTGCAGACTTTAGAGTTCCTTTATCATATGTCTCTGTTCCATCCAGAGAATATACACTGTAACTGATCTCACGGATCTGGTTATCATTTTTCTCAATCTGCATCTTCAGTGTACCATCACTCTCTAATGGTGTAATGGTATCTCGCATTGCGGCAATATCCATATCATCTACATAACCAGACAACGCATTTATCTTCTGTCCCCCCATCATAAATGAGACTCTAGGTAACGTGGCATCTCCCATATCCACAACCTGATCATCATTTCCACGGTTCAGTATCACATTACTGATCACCAGCACAGCCGCAAAAAGAACAACCAGTGCGGCAATCTTTATTACCCTTTTTTTCATTATTTATCTCCCTTTTGCTCTGCCAGAAGCATACCTAATGTTGGCTGAATCTTCAAAAATCTTTCACAATCCTCTGCCTCTTTTCTGCTCTTTGCTGCAGGACTCCCCTTTTTCACTGCACGCAGCAGAATATTCTTCGGCGTATGCTCCATATCAATAAATCCTAATACCTGAGTTTCATATCCCTCGCTTTCCAGACGCTTTGCTCTAAGTCCATCTGTCACAAGTGCTGAAAAACGCTCTCGCAACAATCCATAATCCATAATTGGTCCGAGCACTTCTTCCATGGAAGCTAGTTGATCTCCCAGCATTTCTGAAACTTCCATAACTTCCGTCTTCGATTTCATCTTGCCTGAATGCAGATTTCTCTGCTTTTCAAGCTGCTTGTTCACCTCATGCTGACAACATGGAACAGACAAAATCACTTTCGCATTCCAGCCAACCGCTTTCGCAAGTGCATAATCTGTAGCTGTATCACACGCATGAAGCGTCACAACCATGTCAACCTGATCCACACCTTCATAATCCGCAATATCTCCAACAAGGAATGTCAACTTCTCATATCCATACTTCTTTGCCAGTTCATTACAATGCAGAATCACATCTGTCTTCAGATCTAATCCGATAATACGAATATCATATCCTTTTAACTCGTGTAAATAATAATACATTGCAAATGTAAGATATGATTTTCCACATCCAAAGTCCAAAAGTGTAAGCTCTCTGTCCTTGTCAAGCTGCGGCAGAATGTCCTCAACAAACTCCAGGAAACGATTGATCTGACGGAACTTATCCATCTTCGTCCGCACAATCTTTCCATCCTGTGTCATAACTCCAAGATCCTGAAGAAACGGAACCACAATCCCTTCTTCCAAAATATATTTTTCTTCCTGTTATGAGACAGATCCGCAGCTTTCGCCTGCACCTTCTTGCGCTTTCTCTTAATCGTTGCTTTCCCTTTCTTACTGATCAATACCGTGATATCCTCACTCACCGTCTCAACCTGAACCTGACGAAACTCTTCCAACAATTTCGCAAGCTCATCCTTCGTCTCTTCCACTGTCAGATTCTTATGAAATGCCTGCGTCTTTGTGAAAGACTCTAACTGAAATAAAAGCTCCCCCTTCTGTTCCGTCGGTCGAAGCTTTGCCTTAACTACATTATCCTTTACTCGCGGGTTACTAAACACCGCACGAATAAACTCTCTATTCAAAATCCCAGCTAAAAACTGTATGATTTCTTCCATATAAATGACCTCTTTTTCTTCTATAATAAGTAGAATCTCGAAAGACTCTTCTTACTATTTTGCAGAATAAAAAGGGAGATGTCAAGGGATATAGGGGACGAAATAAAGATTTATCGTAGAAATCATTTTTCGGATATGCGGACGAAAACTGAAAATATTATTTTAGAAAGTCGCTTGTTAGAAGGATGCTACAGGAACGCCGACTCAGGGTTACGCATACTGTTCATACTAGGAAAAACAACAGACTGCTAAAAGCAAAGAAAGGATTGACAAACTCGCTGCCGCTCAGACAGTTGTCAATCCTTTCTTTAACGCAATCCATTGTTTTTCAAGTATGAGCAAGCATGCTCCACATTCGTCTTCGTCCCTGTAGCATCCTTCTAACATGGAACTTCTCGGACTTCATATTTTCTGTTTTCTGTTTATTGAAAAAGATGAATTCCTACGACAAATTTTATTAAATACTAACACGTTTGAGATATGGATATCATTCTATAGAATATCCGGTGCGTCTGCTTCTCAAGTAGAGTTCTTCTTTCGAGAAAGTAGAAATCAGATAGCGACGAAAAATCTACTGATAGACAGATGTTGAGGAATTGATTCAGGTGACTGTTCTGTGTGCTTGGAAAGACTTAAAAAACGAAAGGTTACGTTAAAGCAATGTGAGGCAGCTGTCTGAAGCGGCAGCGAGTTTGCCGAGCATTGCTTTGTTTTTAGTAATCTTTTCATTTTTCTTAGTCTTTCCTGTATACAGAACCCGGAGCCTGCATCAATCCCTCAATGTCTGTCTATTAGAAGAAACTTTATAAGCGCTATCTGATTTCGTCCGAACTTGAAAAAGAATCCCTACGATAAATCTTTATTTTGCAAAAAGCTCTTTCTCCCACTCTTCTTGCTCCAGCAAAAATCCTTTTTCTTCCAGTGCTTCTTGAATCATATCCAATGTCTTTTCGCTATCCGCTTCTACTACATGATAATGGTAATCGGATGTGATATTTTTCAGTGGCGTAGACTTTCCACTTCGAATATCATCTATGAACTCTACTGCATTTCGTCTGGAATTAATATTGAGTGATGCTTCCATATGACCGTAGACTCTGTGATTCACCATCACATTACGAACTCTTCCACCAAGGTCTACGATTGTATAGAGTTCATCTTCAACCTGGTCATCGGTATGTTTCACTTTGAAGATTCTTTCTACTAAATGTGATTCGTGCAAAATATATCCTCTGTTTGTAGATATAATGTCATGTCCTGCGGCACGGATGAGTGCGATATCCTGCACGATCACCTGACGGCTTACTTCATACTGTGCAGCCAATGCCTTTCCCGGCACCGGTGCTGAGCTTGTCTTTATCTGATTTATAATGGCAGTTCTTCTTTCTGGTCCTGTCATCATGCCTCTTCCTTTCTAAATTGAAATCCATACTAATAATTGTTCTTTAACAATTATATCACTTTTACTCTACAGCATGAAGGTTTTTCATCGAGACATCAAGAATCGGAGCGGAATGTGTCAGGGCTCCACTGGAAATATAGTCTACGCCAAGAGCTGTCAGGCGTCCGATGTTCTCTTTTGTTACATTTCCGGAACACTCCGTCTCCGCTCTTCCGTCAATGATCTTGATTGCTTCCTGCATCTCTTCTGTTGACATATTATCAAGCATGATGATATCTGCTCCAGCTTCTACTGCCTCTTTTACCATCTCAAGATTCTCAACTTCTACTTCGATCTTTCTTACAAATGGTGCGTAGTCTTTTGCCATCTCGACAGCTTTCTTTACGCTTCCTGCAGCTCCGATGTGATTGTCTTTCAGGAGTACCCCATCAGAAAGATTATATCTGTGGTTATAACCGCCACCAACACGAACTGCATATTTCTCGAAGATTCTCATATTAGGTGTTGTTTTTCTTGTATCAAGAAGTTTTGTTTTGCTTCCTTCAAGAAGTCCTGCAACGGAATGTGTATAAGTTGCGATTCCACTCATTCTCTGAAGGTAGTTCAGTGCTACACGCTCACCGGAAAGAAGTACGCGGATATCTCCTGTTACTTTTCCCATCAATTGGCCGTTCTTTACTTCGTCTCCGTCTTTACAGTAAAGTTCTGTCTTTGTATCTGCATCTAACAGTTCAAATACTCTGCGGTAAACTTCCAGTCCGGCAATTATACCGTCCTGTTTACAGATCAGTTCTACTTCACCTTTTACATAATCTTTCATAACTGAATTTGTTGTTACGTCTTCGCTTGAAATATCTTCTTTGAGTGCTTCAAGGATCAAATGATCTGCCTGAAGTGTCATTGTAATTTCGTTCATCTTTATATCTCCTGTCCCTGTCTCTATATTCTTTCTCTACTCTTCTCTTAACTTTTATTTTTTCAGCATAGATTAATATTATATCACTATTATTATGCCAATTCACGTACTTTTACTTCATTCTCTGTACCTGAGATTTTATTTGCCGCACGTTTGGCAAATACAAGGCTTTCCAGAAGTGAATTACTTGCCAGACGGTTCGCACCATGTACACCGTTACAGCTTGTCTCTCCTACTGCATATAAATGTTCCATGGATGTTTTACTGTCTGAATCTACCCAGACACCACCCATGAAATAATGCTGTGCCGGAACAACCGGGATACATTCTTTTGTCACATCATATCCCTCTTCCAGACAATGTTGATAAATGTTCGGGAAATGACCCATGATGGTTTCTTTTCCAAGTTTTTCCATGGACAGCCAGACATGATCTGTGCCTTCCTTTTCCATCTCTTCTCTGATTGCCTTAGTCACAACATCTCTTGGAAGAAGTTCATTTACAAAACGTTCTTTCTTGCTGTTAAGAAGAACTGCACCTTCTCCACGGACAGACTCTGAAATAAGAAAGCGTCTTCCTGGTTTCTTGGAATACAATGTTGTTGGATGAATCTGTACATAATCTAAATGCTCTAAACGAATTCCGTGTTTTTCGGAAATAGTAAGTGCATCTCCTGTCAGATGTGGGAAATTTGTAGAATGCTTATAGCGTCCACCGATTCCACCGCTTGCCCAGATTGTATTCTCTGTATGGATTTCGAATTCATTTCCATCTTTATCCTGTGCAAGGATTCCTCTACATTCATCATTTTCCACAATGATATCTGTCATTGTGGTATATTCAAGCAATGTTACATTAGAAAGCTGCTTTACCTGTGCAAGCAGTTTACTTGTGATTTCTTTTCCTGTAATATCTGCATGAAACAGAATTCTCGGACGTGAATGTGCTCCCTCACGAGTAAATGCATAAATATCCTGAATCTCTGCCTTTTCACCACCGTTGTCTGCGGCTTCATTTCCAGACTCATCTGTCTCCTGTTTTTGGAAATCTACACCATAGCCAATTAGGTCATGAATGATCTCTCTTGAGCTGCGGATCATAAGATCAACAGATTCTTTTCTGTTCTCATAATGTCCCGCTTTCATTGTATCTTCAAAATAACTGTCATAGTCATCTTTGTCATGCAGCATGCAGATTCCTCCCTGAGCCAGGAATGAATCACTGCTCTCTAAATCTGACTTTGTAATCATGATGATCTTCTGATCTCTCGGAAGACTCAGTGCGCTGAAAAGCCCTCCCACACCTGTTCCAACAATGACTACATCTGCTTCCATTTTCATAATAAATATCTCCATTCCGACAGCGACTGTCGATTTGATCTCATTATTTTTCTTTGATCTTCGATTGCTGTCAATCCTATCTGCCCTCTGTTTACTTGGCCAGTTCTAACATTCTCTCTAACGGTTTCTTAGATTCTTCACGAAGCTTATCGTCTACAAAAACTTCATTCTCGCCTGTCTTTAATACATGAAGCACTTTCTCAAGTGTAACCTTCTTCATATTTCTGCAGATTGGAGTTGTCTCTGTAAAGTAAAATTTCTTCTCCGGATTTCTCTTCTGAAGTTCATACAAAACACCACTCTCTGTACAGATGATAAATTCTTTCGCATCTGATTTTCCTGCCTGCTCGATAATCTCTGAAGTACTTCCGACAAAATCAGAAAGTTCCAAAACTTTTGCCGGACATTCCGGATGTGAAAGAACCTCTGCTTTCGGATGCGCTGCTTTCGCTGCCTGAATCTCTTCAACCTCCATGTATTCGTGTACAATACAGAAACCTTCATTATATATAAAGTTCTTTTCCGGTACCAATCCTGCGATGTAATGTGCAAGATTACGATCCGGTATAAAGAAAATATTTTTATTCGGAAGTGCTTTTACAATCTTCACTGCATTGGATGAAGTTACACAGACATCAGAATGTCTTTTCAGTTCTGCTGTTGAATTGATGTAGCAAACAACAGCAAGGTCATCATACTCTGAACGAATCTTCTCGATTGTCTCCGCAGATGCCATATGTGCCATTGGACAATCTGCTGCCATATCCGGCATAAGCACTGTTTTCTCAGGATTCAGGATCTTTGCACTCTCGCCCATGAATGAAACACCGCAGAACACGATTGTTTTCTCTTTCAGACCAACCGCAACTTTGCTTAAGTAGAAAGAATCTCCCACATAATCTGCAATCTCCTGAACTTCCGGTCTTACATAATAATGCGCTAGAATTACGGCATTTTTTCTTTCTTTAACTGTTCTATCTCTTCTCTGATTGTCATAGCACGTACCTCTCTTATTCTCTCCTGACATAAAATTCTGCTGTAACACACTTTCATGTCTATTGCTCTGTTGATTTATTCTTGCCCATTATATCACTGTTGTTTACAGGTGACAAGACACTTGTTTTATAAAAACTTTACACAAAGAGGATTTCTTTTGTGAAAAATGTAACATTTTATATGACATTGTTCTTTTTGTGGGGAAATGATGAGGGAATTTCCTCTATAGAACATCCGGTACGTCTGCTTCTCAAGTAGAGTTCTTCTTTCGAGAGAGTAGAAATCAGATGGCGCTGAAAACTTACCGATAGACAGACATTGAGGGATTGATTCAGGTGACTGTTCTGTGTGCTTGGAAAGTCTTGAAAAACGGAAGGTTACGTTAAAGCAATGCGAGGCAACTGTCTGAAGCGGCAGCGAGTTTGCCGAGCATTGCTTTGTTTTTAGTAATCTTTCGTTTTTCTTAGTCTTTCCTGTATACAGAACCCGGAGCCTGCATCAATCCCTCAATGTCTGTCTGTTAGAAGAAACTTTATAAGCGCTATCTGATTTCGTCCGAACTTGAAAAAGAATTCCTACGATAAATCTTTATTTTCTCAACTGCCAGAACGCTACTGCGCTTGCTGCTGCCACATTCAGAGAATCTACACCATGTGACATCGGAATCTTCACAGTATAATCGCAAGCTTTAATTGTCTCCTGCATAAGTCCGTCCCCCTCGGTTCCAAGAATCACTACCAGTTTTTCTTCGCTCATAAGTTGCGGATCGTCAATACTTACGGAATCATCTGTCAATGCAAGTGCTGCTGTCTTATACCCAAGTGCTTTCAAGTTCTCGATCGCCTGAACCGGCCAGATTTCTTTCCTGTCACATCTGCGTTCTTTATCATCCTGAATAAATGTCCATGGAATCTGAAACACCGTTCCCATACTCACTCTGGATGCTCTTCGATACAATGGATTGCTGCACCCTGAAGTCAGTAACACTGCATCCATATGCATTGCTGCTGCCGATCGAAAGATTGCTCCGACATTCGTTGGATTCATCACGTCTTCCAGAATGGCAATCCTGTTCTTTCCCTCGCAAAGTTTCCTGAAATCTTCCAGTGGTCGGCGTTTCAATGCACAAAGCATTCCTCTCGTCAGCTTAAATCCTGTTAATTGCGTAAGGACAGCAAACTCTGCTGTAAAAATAGAGGTGCCTGTATTCTCAAATCTTGCAAGAACTTCTTGCGTCTCTTCATTTTCTTCCATCTGTTTCTTTTCAACCAGAACAGATATTGGAATGTATCCGGCATCCAACGCCCGTCCAATCACTTTCGGACTTTCTGCAATAAAAAGTCCATCTTCCGGACGGTCTTTATTCAGAAGCTGTGCTTCCGTATAACGTGCGTAGACGTCCAGTTCCGGTGCGTTAAAGTTGTTGATTTCTATAATATTTAACATATTCTCTCCTTAACCTATAATAAACTGTATCTTCATATGAATTCTAAATTCTTGTAACGTAAAAAAGCACAATCTTTTTCAAGATCATGCTATGACATAAACACTTGTATGGGCGGCGTATCCATCATATCAGGTTCCCTAAGGAGCGCAGGGTGCCTTTCCTGCTTCTCAAATGATTATATAAAAAATACCAATGGATAAATCTTATTGTATATTATCCATTGGTTTCCGTCAAGCAATTTTATCCTTTGAGACTCTTTGTGAAACTCTTTGTTCCGCTCTTTAAATGATACCGTGATCCTTCGCCAATGCTTTAATACTGCGATCATAAGTTGCTTCTGCTTCTTTCGAAAAGAAGCATCCCGGCACGCCTTCATTGTGATCACGATGATGAGCTACACAGGCACAACATTTCCCGTGACGCGGACAATCGTATGTACAGGGACAATTCCGTTTATTGTCACATTTAATCTCCATAGTTCATCTCTCCTTTTTCTCCTCTTCCGAAACCTTTCATACAGTTCACCATTTTTCCTATAAATGTCAACATCTATCTGAAAGTTTCTAATTAACATTAATACTAAAAGAAACACGCAGAAAAAGTGCTTTCTTTCGTGAAACAGCACTTTTTCTGCGTGAAATAATAAAATTTTATGCATGCGACATATATGTAAAATAACTATTTTTATTTCTCCATATCTACTTTGAGAAATTGGAATTCTCTTTCCATCTGTCAGCAACAACTCACGGGCTGTCAGCCGGCGGATAAAGTCCATATTAACAATATACGCTCTATGCGGTCGGACAAAGACCGAAAAATTCTCTAGTTCCTCCATCAATTCGGACAAAGTTGCTGATGTCTCTAACATAGAACCGTCTGACAAAGTACATACCTGATTATGATTAAAGCTCTCAACACACACCAATTCACAAATTGATATACGGTGAATTCCCTCTTTTGACTTCAACAAAAGAGAGGGATTATTTTCTGGTGACAATCGATGAATACAGTCAAGTACCGCATCCTCAAAAGCAGATTGGTTCACGGGTTTTATCAAATATCCAGAGGCTTTTACGCTAAAAGCTTCCACGGCATATTCTTTAGAAACAGTCAGAAATAAAATTTCTGCTCTCTCTTTTCGCTCCCGAATTCGTCTGGCCAACGTTACACCTGTCATATGTGGCATAACGACATCCAATAAATACAGGTCAAACCCACCTGTTTTTTCTATATCATCCAATAAATCATATGGTGAACTGTAAGCCTGTATCTGTATAGGCATTTCCGGGTGTTGTTCTGAAAATCTGACAGCCAGTTCCTGAACTCGACTGATATCTTTTTGGTTGTCATCACATATACCTATGTGCAGCACACCCCTCACCTCGCTTTTACCTATAATGTGTGTAACTGTTCAGAGCTAATATGTAAAAGCATATCATAAAAGGGCGAAATCCTCAACCATACGGCAACATGAGTTTTGCTCATTTTTGCTCATTTTAAATAATCGCCAGCAGAACCGTTCCTGCTGTAATCAACAAAACACCTGCCGCTGCCTTTATCTCTTTCTGTTTTCCGGTAACAAACACCATGAGCCACGCCATAAACAGCACTACCGTGGTACGGATTGCCGTACCGAGATTGGAATCAATCCCTTCGATTCCAATCAACAATACGGATACTATTCAAAAAAGAAACTCAATCTATTTGCCAGTAAATGCAATTATCACCGCCTCATAAGGACGCAATATATTTCCTTCTCTGTCGTCCTCATAATTCCGGATCCAGACTTCCCCGGCTTTCCACTCATCAAGCAATGGGCAGCTAACTTCCTCATCCGTAAAGTTTGTACATACCAGCATCTTTGTATGCTCATCTGTTCTCGTATAGGCGAAAATTCTCTCATCTTCCGGCAGAAGAAGTTCAAATTTTCCATTCACGAATACTGGATTTTCTTTTCTTAAACGAATCAGCTTCTGATAATAGTAAAATACCGAATTTTCATCTTCCAGTGCCTCTTTGGCATTGATTCTGGTATAATTTGGATTCACGGCAAACCATGGTTCTCCTGTTGTGAATCCTCCGTTCTCATCCCCGCTCCACTGCATCGGAGTACGGGCATTATCACGGCTTCTTGCGTAGATAGACTGCATGATTTCTTCTGGCTGATATCCTTTTTCCAGACGCTCTTTGTACATATTCAATGTCTCAATATCTTCATATTCCTCAATGCTGTCAAACTGCACATTCGTCATTCCTAGCTCTTCTCCCTGGTAAATGTAAGGAGTTCCCTGCATTCCATGAAGCATTGTCGCCAGCATTGTTGCCGACTCTTTTCTGTATTTTCCGTCATTTCCCCAACGCGACACGATTCTAGGAAGATCATGGTTATTCATGAACAGACTGTTCCATCCTGTCTGATATAAAGTATTCTGCCACTTTGCAAGGCATTTTTTCAGCTTAACCAGATTCAATGGAATCGTATCCCATTTTTCTTTTCCTTCTTCCTGATCAAGCATAATGTGCTCAAACTGAAAAACCATAGAAAATTCACTGCCATCTGGATTACTATATTTCTTTGCAATTTCCGGTGTTGCTCCCCAGGCTTCTCCAACAGTGATCATATCCCCCTTCTGAAATGTTTCTCTGCTTAGTTCACGCAGAAATTCATGCAGCTTTGGTCCATTATTTGTGATCTTAAGATCTGGCTCTTTTGCAATCTGATCGATTACATCCAGACGAAATCCACCTGCTCCTTTTTCCATCCACCAGAGAATCATATCATAGAGCTCTCTTCTCACTTTCGGATTCTCCCAGTTCAGATCTGGCTGTTTCACTGAAAACTGATGAAAATAATACTGTCCCAGTTCTGGAACCCACTCCCATGCCGGTCCTCCGAACACAGAATTCATATCATTTGGGTAAATACCTTCTTCTCCGTCACGACACACATAATAATCATGATACGGATTGTCTTTGCTTTTCTTTGCCTCCAAAAACCATCTGTGTTCATCGGAAGTATGATTCAGCACAAGATCCATCATAATTCGGATTCCGCGTTTCTTTGCCTCCGCAAATAACTGTTCCATATCTTCCATTGTTCCGAACATCGGCTCAATATCCTGATAATCTGAAATATCGTATCCATTGTCATCCTGTGGCGAACGATACACCGGTGAGAGCCAGATTGCATCTATTCCAAGTTTTTTCAAATAATCCAATCTGCTGATAATTCCTGGAATATCACCGATTCCATCTCCATCCGAATCTTGAAAGCTTTTCGGATAAATCTGATATACAACTGCATTTTTCCACCATTTATTCTTATTTCCCATACTCATTCTCGATATCTCTCTGGCAGATTTTCTGATTCTACCGGGATATCCTCTCCTTTCTAACCATATACCTGGCTTATTTTTTTCTATATTTTAACGGAGAAACTCCATATGTTTTTTTGAAGCTTCTGATAAAATAGCTTACATTCTGATATCCACTCTGCATTGCAATCTCTGTAACAGGAATATCCGTATCTTGTAACAGCTGTTTTGCATGCTCTAACCTTAAATGTGTTATATATTGCGAAAGGGTAATATGAAAATGTTCCTTAAAATATCGCGATATATATTTTTCCGAAAGATGAAACTGCTCACTAAATTCTTTTAATGATATCTTTTCCATAAAATTCTGCTGTATATATGAAATCATTTCTTTTTCTATCGTATTTCTCCCGCTTTTATCATTTTCAATTACAAAGCCCTTCTCCCACATTTCAAGAATAAACTGTAAAAGAATTATTTTTGTCTTTATCTGAGCAGTTATTATGGACTCAGTTTTCTTATTTTTTGCCACATATATTTCAACCAACTGCTCACATAGTTCTTTTGCTGTATCTTTTATTCTTGGACTTATCATCAGATGACCATTTTTTAACGGCTCCAATAATTTATCATCCAACATGTCGTTTATGCAAAAAGATATGTATTTTAACGGAAAAAGGAAAGTAAAATAATCCGCTGTATCAGTCTGTGAACCCATAAAATGCAGATTACCCGGCGACACTACAAAAGCATCCCCGGGGGTTCCAATATAATTTTCTCCTGATATACTTACAGTCAAAAAACCGCTTTTTACATATATAATTTCCAGTTCATCATGCCAATGAACCGGTATCTGAAATGATCGTCCTTCATTTTTATATGATATGTACTAAACGGATCATCCTTTGTACCATGTGGTTTATTTTCCTTTAATTCAAAGTACATACTCTCTCCTATACTTCTACAAGACCTTTACTCTTCCATTTTCCACTCTTCCATCTAAGTACCATTCCCACTGCTCTCGCACATTCGTCACCTGCCATAGCAATATATGCTCCTACAGCCAGAAGTCCCATGTGTATTCCGAGAAAATAGGTTCCGCCAACTGCAAACAAATACATAAATATCGCACCTAATATAACCGGAAAAAATGCGTCTCCGCTCGTTTTTAACGCCTGCCCATATACAAGGTTTATTACCCTTCCAAGTTCAAGAAATATATCTACTATTAACAACTTTACCACAAGATTTATCATCTGTATATCATCCGTAAATATATGCACGATAAAATGTCCGGCAAATGCAAAGGTCACGGAAAAGCATGTCGCTGTGATGATACCATATATCGCAGCTTTTCTCGTCCCCCTGTTACATTCCTCAAACTCTTTTGCTCCAATTCTCCAGCCGGTCATAATTGCATTTGCCTGAGCAAGGGCAGCTCCCACACAATACGAGAAATTTGCAATCTGTATCGCATATGAACGCGCTGTAACATTCATTCCATCCACATCCATCTGATTCATAAAACGCACTATAAATGTCATTGCGATGTTGTAAAGTGCTGTTTCAAGCGCAGAAGGAAAACCAATCTTAACAATCTGTGCAAATATCTTTCTTGATGTAATTCGCTCAGGACTCCGCTTTGCTTTTATAAGTACAGCCCCCATGCCGGCTACAATAATAAGATTTACAACTCTCGAAATAACCGTGGCAACAGCAACTCCCATCACACCCCAGTTGAATGCAAATAAAAATACTGAATTAAGTATTATATTGAGAACATTTCCAACAACAGTTCCTATCAAAGAATGTTTTGTATATCCAAACACTCTCAAATAACTGGAGAAAATAGGAATCAGTGCATTTAAAAAACATGTGCCGCCAACAATTCTAAGATATATTTCAGCCGGCTCAAGCAAAGCCGGAGCAATACTTACGCTTCTAAGTATCCCACCAGAAAAAGTAGCAAGAATGACAGACATTACGATACCTATCAATGCGTTGAATATAAGTCCAAGTTGTCTTGCCTGATACGCTATCCCCGGTCTTCCGGCTCCGATATTTTGTGACATAACAGCTATCATACCCGACGATATTACACCGAACATGATAATAAAAACACCTATATATGTATTTGCTGTTCCCACTGCTCCTACAGCCTGGTCGCTTACAGATGATAGCATAAGCGTATCGACCATGCCTGAAAGCATATAAAATAAAGTTTCTAAGCATATTGGCACAGATAACTGTGTTAATGTTTTTCTTTCAGCTGCCATAGTTTTCTCCTCACATACAATTCAAGAATACTATATCAATAATACGATATATTTCTATGTAATTCTTGTATAATATCCTGTGAAAATTGCACTATTTCTACTTTATCTTAAAGAGCACTGGGTGCGAGCTAAATTGATTACTCATGCTTACAAGGATTTGCAAATCAGGATAACTTTTTCCGTTTTCCCAATTTGAAACAGTTTGCCTGGTAACATGAAATAATTTGCCAAACTCCTCTTGTGTTAATAGATTGTCTTTATTCTTTTAACACCAGTTGGAAATGTTGCTAAAATACTGTTTAGATTTATCATACATACAAAATGGAAGTTATCTATTTCTCCTCTTCGTTAAGACCTAGTTCATTACATATTACTTGCTATCCCTAATACCTTATTCTTTCTACCAGCGTTTCCTTTTTCAGATTACTGCTTAAAACGCAGGAAAGTACAATCTGCAATAGGCCGACCAAAAAAATCATAATAAGAATTGGTACGATTGGAACATGATAGATATTCATTCCAAATATTCCATTATGTTTTGCATAGGAAAAAAGTGCATAGCCGAGCGGCAGACCAATGATCAAAGCTACGCATATGGTACCAACCGTAAACATCATTCCCTGTAACTGCAGACATAAATTTAATTGTTTATTTGTCATACCCACAGCCTGTAATACACCATATTCCTGCTTTTTTGTCGTAATATTCATGATTATGGTATTCGCCATATTCATAAAACCGATGAGTCCCACAACCGCCATAAACAGATAACAGCCGAGCTTCATCATGCGGGCTGCGAATTCTGCAGATTGTAACTGTGCATGATAGGTATCCATTTTTATATGCGAAGTATTAGAAATCAAAGTATTCAGACTTTGTTCCACAGATGTCACATCTTTTTTATCACAGTCCACCCACAGATATCCATAGGCTGTTCCCCTCGGATTCATGGAACGGTATACACCTTCCGGAATGACAAGATAAGTGTCCGCGCTTACAAAGGATCCCGCAATCTTTCCCTGATAGGTATAGGTTCCACTTCCATTCTCAAAGTCAAATGCAATGGATTCACCCGGAGCATATCCATCTTGTTCCATCCACATCGACCAACCAAAGAAAATTTCACCATTCTTTACCGCCTGATCATAGTCCATAGAGCCAATATCCCCGTCCTGGCGCATAAAATCAAAATCATTTTTACTCACAATAGCAGCCGGAAATCTTGTTCCGTTCAGATTTACAGAGACAATCTCTCTCGTCATGACATCTGTCACGCCCGGAATGCTTTTGATTTCTTCAATCAGCGAATCATTCAATGGATTATCCGTCAGAATCGTATCCAGATTATTCTCCGGATATCTTTCATCATACTCAGCAGAATAGTCAAGCTGCAGTTCAAATTGTCCATGATTAACGGAAAGACGTGCTTCATGCTCCGTATCAATATTTCCTACATAATTAGAGATAATCACAAACAATGCGCAGGAAAGCCCCAGTGTGAGGATAGTACCAATGGTTCTTTTTGGATTACCCGTTATATTTGCCATTGCCATAGAAAACACGGTGACATTTTTTCTGCCATTTCGTTTTCCTTTTTTGTGTGTTTCTTCATTTTCTAAATACCGTGTTGCTTCGATAGGTGAAATCCGTGAAACAATTTTCATTGGTTTGCGCAGTGCCAAAGCAACGGTAAGAAATGATACGAAAATACATAGAAGTATAACAGGCAGGGAAAACAGTGGCACCTGCTGATTTTGGACTCCCATAGAGCCAGTTTGGGTTGATACAAGGTTTCCCTGTTCTACCAGCCAGTTAAAACCGCATTTTGCAATCAGAAAACCAAGAAGCAATCCAACCGGTATTGAAAAAATTGTCAAAAACATACCCTCTCTGAAGATCAGTTGTTTCATCTGCTTTTTTGTCGCTCCCAGAGCCTTGATTTTTCCATACTCCTGTATCTTGTTGGCAATACCGACCTGAAAAATATTATAAATGACCACAACAGAGAAAAGTACAATTGCAAGAATCAAAACCCCGCATACCGCAATCGTTTCATAACTCGGCTGCAAGACCCATTGCAAATAGAGATCATTGACTATAACGTTTTTTTCTTCGACCCCACAAGCTGCTGCAATCTGCTTTATAACCGGTTCAATATTATTCATAGATACATTTGCAGAATCATTTAAAGTAAAATAAATATTATACTGTCTGTCATTCTCTGCGACGTGCTCATCATAAAACTCCTGTGACCCGAAAGCAACATAAGATGCCTCGATGGTATACTCATCCCGATCATATAGGATTCCGCTGACAACAAACTCTTCCGGCTTATATTCTGACCGCATCCCTGCACGGTAATCCAGTGTAACCGTATCTCCGACCTTTACATCATCATATCCCATTGCACGAAAAAAAGCTCTTCCGGCGGCAATTTCCTGCATTTTTTCCGGATACTTTCCTTCCTTCAACTCATATTCCTTATTATAGGGAAGCATTTTTCTTGCAGTCTCATCCATGCAGACAAACCCGCCATTTTCATTGCCTTTAATTATGCCTTCTGTACACATAATTCCTATTGCATCTATTTCTGCACGGCGGCTTACTTCCTTTAACTGCGAGGCATCTGCTGCGACAAACAAACCATAATTGCTTCCATATGAGCCTGCCGCCTGACTTTTCTGCAAACGTATCATTCCATTTCCCACAGTACTGATAATCACAAGCAGCATCGTAGTCAGACAGATTGCCATCATGATCAGTATACTTCTTGTCCTGTTCCTTTTGTCATTGCTATATGCAATCCTGCTTATTGTCTTCATCTGAAATCCACCACCTGTCCGTCCTCAATCACCAGAATACG
>ENA-OUNH01000005-OUNH01000005.1-human-gut-metagenome-genome-assembly--contig:-NODE-5-length-120231-cov-11.653817_pt1 | contig 120231 bp, 95 predicted proteins | sample MGYA00242806_ERZ504814 | MGnify/ENA primary metagenome ERZ504814 (study PRJEB26092, sample SAMD00036389) | human gut metagenome | host: Homo sapiens | study: EMG produced TPA metagenomics assembly of...
ACCCGCCACCACGTCCGCTGCCGCCGAGGACGCCTCAAGAACGATCCCACCCGCCACCCTCGAAGGCGTGCGCGGCAAGGACGTGACCAAGGCCGCCAAGGCCCTGCTCAAAGACAGCGTCAAGCGCGGCGGCGGCTCCATCCAGATGCGCGACGTCGTCAAGATCTACCCCGGCTCCACCGTTCACGCGCTCGACGACTTCAACCTGGACATCAAGCCCGGCGAAATGGTCGTGCTGCTCGGCGGCTCCGGCTGCGGCAAGTCCACCGCGCTGCGCTCGCTCGCCGGCCTCGAAGACATCCAGGGCGGCCGCATCATGGTCGGCGGCCAAGACGTCACCGGCGTGCCGGTCAACAAGCGCGAGATGGCCATGGTGTTCCAGGCCTACTCGCTTTTCCCGCACATGACCGCCCTGGAGAACGTGGAATTCGGCCTCGAAGTGCGCGGCATGGGCAAGGCAGAACGCCGCAAGATCGCCATGGAACAGCTGGAGCTCGTGGGACTTGCCGATCAGGCCAAGAAGTACACGCAGCAGATGTCCGGCGGCCAGCAACAGCGCGTGGCCCTGGCCCGCGCGCTGGCCGTCAAGCCGCGCGTGCTACTGCTCGACGAGCCGCTCTCCGCCCTCGACGCCAAGGTGCGCGTCCAGCTGCGCGACCAGATTCGCCGCATCCAACTCACCACCGGCACCACCACCGTCTTCGTGACCCACGATCAGGAAGAGGCGCTGGCCGTGGCCGACCGCATCGGTGTGATGAACAAGGGCAAGATCGAGCAGATCGCCGCCCCGCAGAACCTGTACCAGCGCCCCGCCACCGAGTACGTGGCCACGTTCATTGGACTCACCAACCGCCTGCCCGGCGCATCCAATGGCGACGAGGCCGTGGTCTTCGGCCAGCGCGTGCCGCTGCTCGCCGGCTCCGCCAAGGGCGATTCCGTGGCCGTGCTCGTGCGCCCGGAGAACCTGACGCTGGCCTTGGCCGGCAGCAGCGATTCGCACGTCGGCGAACGCGCCCGCGTGGAGGTCATTCACTTCCTTGGCTCCTTGGTGCGCGTGGATACGGTCATCACCTCCGGCGAATACCAGCGCTGGAACAAGGGCGAACAGCTCAAGGCCACCGTGCAGCTGCCCGCCAGCGAGCTGCCGGCCGGTCTGGCGGTGGGCGATGACGTGATTGTCACCCCGCGTCCGGTCGCCGCGCTCGCCTGCTGAATGGCGTTGCGATGATCGTGCGGTTCTGTTCTGTTTTTGTGACTGTACGATCGTCGAATGGCTTATCGGCAATGATGTGTGTGGGACGGCGGCGATTTTTGGGCGATTATCGCGTGCCGTCCCACAGCAATCTTGCAGAGTAGGGGACTTTCTCGGCATTGGGAATGATTGACGTTGATCATTCCTTGCCCATTGATGATTTCCTCCCCCATTCCCAATGCAATCGAAACGCCGTGCCGTATTCTTGAAGAGTATTGCACGTGTGATCGGTCCGTTTGCGGCCAGTAACTATGGGGGATAAGTATGAGCGAACCAATGCCGCCGGCGCAGCAGCCGCAGGCACCTCAGCAATCGCAGCAGCCGCAACAATCTCCACGCGATTGGTGGTTCACGGCCCATCGCCGGTTTTCGACAATCGGCTCGGCGCTCGCCATTATGATGGTGTTCTGGATCGGACTGAATATTCTGGCCACTGAAGCACTACGAACGCTGCTTGGCACCGATGTGCCCGCTTGGGCTGTGCTGCTCGCCTCCTCCGGACCGCTGTATGTGGTGGCCATGCCGCTGAGTATGTTGGCCTTCACTCGCGTACCGGTTATTCGCACCCGGCAGTACCCCATGAAGGCGGGGGAGTTCATTCAGATTTTCGTCATGTGCATTCCGGTAATGTTCTTGGGCAATATGATTGGCAATATATTGTCTGCCGGAGCCACTGATGGTCAGGCCACCAATCGCATCAACGACGTGATTCTTGGCAGCGACTGGCGGGTGAACGCATTGTTCATAGGCCTGTTGGCACCGGTTTGCGAAGAATGGATTTTTCGCAAGGAGATTATCTCCCGCCTGCGCCGGTACGGAGAGAAGACCGCAATCATATTCTCCGCATTGGCATTCGCGCTATTCCATATGAACGTGTTCCAGTTCTTCTACGCCTTTGGCCTAGGACTGATGTTCGGATATGTATACACGCGCACCTCCCGACTGCGGTATTCGGTGGCTATGCACATGCTGATCAACCTGAACGGGTCAGTACTCGCCCCATTGGTGATACAACAGATCGATCCCCGCATCCTCGACGGCACGGTCAGCGAGGCCGAAATCATGCGTATGGCTGAAGCCGGCAACATGGGCGACATGGGCATCATGATGTTGTACGGCACAGTGATGTTGGGCCTCTGCATTGCCGGTATCGTACTGCTTATCACCAAGCGCAAGAGCTGGGAGTTCTATCTTGCGCCAGAGGAGTTGCCTGCGGGGCTTAAAATACGCACCGCCTATGCCAATCCCGGCGTTATCGCGTACCTACTGTTGACTGTGATGCTTACCGGTTGGATGCTGTTCGCATGACTGTCATAGCCGGACCCAGAGAGGCGAGCCGGGAGATATCACAGATTGCCTGACGAGCCGCCATCTTCAACAAGGTATTCGGTGCCCGAACCGGCGATGGCTCGCGCCGCCATATCTTTGATGGTGGAAGGCAGCACACCCTCGCGCGCGAACACAAGCACTTGGCCGGTCATGCCGTAAGGGGAGAAGCCGGTGAACTTGACCAATGGCGGCTGACCCTCCAGCGCCACGTCGGCGGTGGCTTTGGTTACGCGGTCGAGAATATCCTGACTGATCGCAGACGGGTCGCCGGAGGCCTTGGCCGTGAACTCAAGCGTGGCCATGCCTTCGCTGACCGGCGTGAGCTTGGTCAGGGCGGCCGTATTGAGTACCGAATTGGGGATGACCATCATGTCTCCGGAACGGGTGCGCACCACGGTCTGACGCCAGGTGATGTCGTGCACGGTGCCTGTGACGCCTTGAATGGTCACCAGATCGCCGGGTTGGATTACGCGGCCCAGCATCAGGCCGAAGCCGCCGATGATGTTGGCGATTGTATCCTTCAGACCCAGCGAGATCGCCACACCTCCAACACCAAGGGCGGTGATAAGTGTGGTCGGATTGATGCCGAATACGGGCTGCAGTACCATCGCTGCGCCGGTGACCCAGATGGTCACGCGCGTGAGGTTCACGAAAATCGAGGCGCTGGGAATCTGAGAATTGTCCAGAATCTTGCGCAACACGCGGCTGATGACGCGGTCGGCCACAAATACGATGGCCAATACAATGGTCAGCCAGATGAGTTTGCCGGCGTTCACCTGAAACCAGCGTGCGATGTCTTCTGCATATTCAGTCATACGCCTACTGTATCGGTCGTTTCTGGTGAAGTCGTGGAGACGGGGTGGCAGAAAGCGGAATCGGCCTACGGTCGATTCCGCTACTCCTGGCGTTCGCGGCAGGTCTGGCCGAGGCCGCGGGCCAGTCGAATCGGATCGAGAATCTCGTCCAACTGCTCGGCGGGCAGGTCGGTGCGTTCGCCGGCCGCCTCGCGCACGGTACGGCCGGTATGTACGGCTTCGGCGGCGATGTCGGCCGCGTGCTCGTAGCCGATGTAGTGGTTGAGCGCGGCGGAAATCGACGGTGAGGACTGGGCGTATGAACGCCCCAGGTCAGCATTGATTTCGATGCCTTCCACGCAGTTGACGCGGAACGTCTCCATGGCGTGCGTCAGCAACGCCATGCCGGTCAGCAGCTCATGCACCATCACCGGGTCGAAGGCGTTCAGCTGCAACTGTCCCTCGGCCACAGCCCAGTTCACAGTCACGTCCATGCCGAAAATCGTGAAGCAGCACTGGTTGACGCATTCGGGGATCACAGGGTTCACTTTGGCCGGCATGATCGACGATCCGGCCTGGCGAGCCGGCACGTTGAGATCGTTGAAACCGCAGCGCGGCCCGGAATTGAGCAGTCGCAAATCGTCGGCGGCCTTCTTCAGGTGCACGGCGAGGCTCTTGATGGCAGCCGACGTGGCCACGTACGCGCCCATATCCGTCATGGCGGCCACCGGATCGGGCGCGGCGGTGACCGGCAGCCCGGTGATTTGCGCCAGATGCTTGATAGCGGACTTGCGGAATCGCAGATCCGCGCAAATGCCGGTACCGATGGCGGTGGCACCGAGGTTGAGCTGGGCCAGCAGCGGCACCACGCGATCGAATGCAGCCAAATCAGACTTCAACAGCGTGGCAAACGCATGAAATTCCTGACCATAGGTCATTGGTACGGCGTCCTGCAGCTGCGTGCGGCCAATCGTCACGTCATTGATATGTTTGTCGGCCAGATCGTGGAAGGCCTTGGCGAGTTTCTTGGTGGACTCGGCGAGCGGCCCGATCGCGTCGATAAGCGCGAGTTTGCAGGCGGCCGGGTAGGTGTCGTTCGTGGACTGCGACTTGTTGACGTCGTCGTTCGGATGGATGTATGTGTAATCGCCGCGCTGGCGGCCGGCGATTTCCAACGCACGGTTGGCGATCACCTCGTTCATGTTCATGTTCGACGAGGTGCCGGCACCGCCCTGCATCACATCGACCGGGAACTGATCGGCCAGTTTGCCGGCCTCAATTTCTAGGCAGGCGGCGCGAATGGCCTCGGCCTTGGCCGGGTCGATCAGGCCTAATTCCTCATTGGCGATGGCGCAGGCGCGCTTGACCGTGGCATAGGCGCGAATCAGCTCGGGATGTTGGCTATCGGTGATGCCGGAGACCGGGAAGTTGCCGATAGCGCGCTGGGTGTGAATACCCCAGTAGACGTTCGCCGGCACCTCCATCTGGCCGATGCAGTCATGTTCCAGACGGGTCTTGTTCGATGTTTCGCTCATGCTTCCATCTTCCTGTGCGTGGGTTGGAAACGCCAGCATGAGAGGCTGATTGCGCCTTGTGAGAAACCTCACGCGAGGTTCGTGCGGCGGAAACAATCCAGACTCGCTGGTTTTCGGTCAAGCGGTGTACCCGGGGAATCCTGCGGGGCCGTTCGACGATGAGATGGTGGATGGCGCGGCATGCGTGGCGGCGACCGGCATGCCGGGGGCGGTCGAATCCTGCGCATTGTGCACGAAGATGCGATTCCAGTAATTAAGCATGTCCTTTTGGCTCATGGCCAGGTATATGCCCATGGCCAGCACGGCCACATCTTCTTTAAGCAGGTCTTTGATTTCGATGGTGTCGCTCAATTCGGGCCAACGTTGCAGCACGGCGAGCATGCCGCCCACGGTGAACTCGACCATGAGATCGGTTTTCAGGTCAAGGTTCTTGGGGTCGCGTTGCAATGTGCTGAGCATTTGCAGACGGCAGAAGTCGCGCAGCGATTCGGTCAGTTCAAGCGTGCTGTGCGGGCCTGCCAACAGGGCCAGGTGGTCGAGGCGCTGACGCTGCTCTGGATCGGAGAGCGTGGCGGTGACGCGGTCTCGCCATTGTTCCTCGGGATTGCCGTTCGGATCGGGGGTGCGGTTGATCGGAATCGATTCGACCTGATGCAGGATGGCTGAATCGGCCAATTCGGGCAGGCTGGAGAAGTGATAGTAGAACGAATTACGGTTCACGCCAGCCTCACGCACCACGTCGGTAACGGTGATCTTGCGATAGTCGCGGTCGGCGAGCAATTCCCAGAAAGCGTTCTCGAGGCGTTCTTTGGCGGGCAGCACCTCGGAATCATGGCGTGGACGTGGCATCTCTTCCTCCTGATGCACCAGCGTGATATGGTCACGCTGTCTAATAACTTATTGGGCAGTATAACTATTATTTGTGGACATGTCTATGAGCTAATCGGCGATTTCAGTTGCGTCCTCCGCTGATGGCGAAGCTGTGGTGCCGGCATCGGCATCAGTATCGGCTCTGGCCGGAGCTGCGCTATCTGCTCCTGCTGCAGTTTCTGCTGGGATCTCGGCTGTTGCTTTGGAGGTCGCAGAACTTGGTGCGGAAGCCGGGGCGGGCGTCGGCTTGCGTTTGGCCGTGGACGCCTTGAACAGTATCGCCAGGGCCTCAACCAAATGACGCCGGTCTGCGGGGGTCAGCCCAACGTACGCGCCAAGCATCGCCGGAATCGAAGCGGGGAAGTTGCTCATCACCTCGCTGAAGCTGGTGGCGCCGTTGGCGTGCAGCACGGTGAACAGCGCATCCACCGCACGCTCGCGCTGTTCGGGCGTAAGCGTGGCGATCCAATGGTTCAGCTCCTCGTTAAACAACTGCGAGCTGGAACTCAAATCCGGCTCGGTGATGAACTGGTCACCATCCAATAGCCAGGTGAAGGCGGAATGCTGCATGATGCCATCCGAATCGGAAGAGACCACGCGGCAAGGCTCCGGGGTCTCGAAAATCATGCCCACAATCGACGAACTCGGCACGATTTTCGTCACCTTCGGCTGGATGGTGCGGTAGGCGGGGCTGGTCACAATCTCCGGCGGAAAACCGGGGCCATCCAGTGAATAGACATGCTGAATGCGCTTGCGCACCTTGGGATCGGCGTTCATGGCCGCGTAAATCGCCAGATTGCCTCCCTTGGAATGGCCGACCAGAATAATCGGACCCTCCCACAGTCGCGCCACCATATCCAGATAGGCGCTGGCTGAACGTTGCGCCGGCACCGGATACTGGAAAGCCATATTGAAATCTTCCTTCCATCCGATGAGCGAATCATCGGTGCCGCGGAAGGAAATAACCAACGTGCCTTTGTAGGTCGGCTTTCGGCGCTTGTGGCCGTCGGGCAGTTGGAAGGTGGCGGCGGCGAATTGGGTTTGCTCACCCTGATTGATGTGCTCGACCACCGCGCCCAGGCGAACGTTGGCGTAGCGGGGGTTTTCGCCTGCGGCCTGGAACAGGTCGTGGGTCAGGTCCGGGTTGACCACTGAAACCATTTGGGCTTCGTGCGGCTTGTCGTCGGCATGTGTTTCCGGCGAACGATGCAGCTCGCGGTTGGCCTCGTCAAGGCTTACCGATTCAAGCTCGGGATGCCAGATACCCTTCAGCCAGATCAGTGGATGCTTGGGTTCGAAAGCGCGAATGCGTGCGGCGAACGAGCCTGACCGCGTCTCATCCAGCATCAACGTCGGACAGACACTGGCCACATCCTCATAGATGAGCGTGGAGATGATCAAGGCGTCGATTTCGTTGAACGGCAAGTCGGCGAAGGAGCGCGTTTCGGTGTGCGCGTAATCGATAATGCCGGTCATGCGCACCTCCTGCTTCCGTTGATATTGCATATCCCCTTGGGCTGCGTGGTCTTGCGATCGCGTGCGGCCGTGCGGCTGCGCGCAGCAATTAACCATATGCATTCCATTGTAGGGATTGTACGGTTTTGGCCGGCGCGATCGAGCAAGACTGCACCGACGGCGAACAATTCGTGGAAGGATTCCCGTCGGCTTGTCGAAAATTGTCGGGTAGCAGGGTTGCGATGCCAGCCAGCCGACCACCCTCCGGCGCTACGCGCCATCTCCCGCCGGCGGGAGGGTTAACCACTCAATCCTTTTTGACGAGGCGGACCGCTGGGCCCGTCAAAGGTTCGGCAGATCGAAGCGCGCCAGATCCACGCCCTCGAGTTCAAGCAACTCGGCCTTGATGTCGAGTCGGCCGCCGTAGCCGCCAAACGCGCGGCCCGAGCCGACTACGCGGTGGCAGGGCACGATGATGGTAACCGGATTGCGCTTCACTGCGCCTCCGACCGCCTGCGCGGCCATGCGGCCGCCGCCGCGTCGTTCGGTCAATTCGGCGGCGAGTTCGCCGTAACTTACCGTCATGCCATAGGGGATTTCGGCCACCAGATTCCACACTTCATGTTGGAATGGCGTGCCGGCGGGATGCAAAGGCGGCACCTGATCCGAGCCGGGGCGTTCGCCGGCGAAATAGGCGGTCAGCCATTCGCGGGTTATACGGAATACGTCGGGTTCACTATCGGATTCGCGATTCGAATCGAGAACGGCTTGGTGATCGGTGGCCCACCACCAGTCTTCAAGACAGAGTTCGGTAAGTCCCTCGCCGTCGGAGGCCATCATCATCCGGCCGATGGGCGTTTCGACTGTGGCCCGCATCAGTTGTCGTTGCGTCATACCGCCATTATCGCGCGTTGAGGGATGAAGCCCATACCGTGCCTGATTCCATGAAGGACGGCACGTCGGCGTAGTTCGGGAACTTCACTTCGGCGCTCGATAATCGTTGGAAAACCGGTGGGACACGCGGGGGCTTGGCTTTTTCCTGAGATTGGCGTATCTTTGTCACCTGTTGCCTGTGAAGGTAACACATGCGGACATAGCTTAGTTGGTAAAGCGCAACCTTGCCAAGGTTGAGACCGCGGGTTCGAGTCCCGTTGTCCGCTCTCGGATGGTTGATTCATGCTGATTGATTCGACCGGATGATGACCCGGGCGGTTGGCGCAGTGGTAGCGCACTTCCCTGACACGGAAGGGGTCACAAGTTCGAATCTTGTATCGCCCACTCGATGAATCGCCGGCAGAATGTTGCCGGTTTTTTCATCACAGGCTCGGGCGATTGGCGCAGCGGCTAGCGCACTTCGTTCACACCGAAGGGGTCGTAGGTTCGATTCCTACATCGCCCACCCGAGATTCACGCTCGTTGGCCATGTGGCCGCGAGCGTTTTTTCATAATCGATGTATTCCGATTATGCCGGTCCAATCGGGGTGCGGGCTAGAATGCCGCGGAGCCGGCAGAATGGCGGGATTCCGCCGATGCAACCTGTGGTTGCGCGCGAATATGCAACCTGAAGATGGTGGCGCGGAACTGGTTTGCCGTGGCATAGTGAGGGCATCGGCCGAATATGTCATGATGAGCATTACCTATGAAGGGACACTCCGATGAGCTTCCGCGCCAACCTGCAATACCTGCGCGCACAACGCAACATGCCCCAGGAACAGCTGGCCATGTTGCTCGGCGTCTCGCGCCAGGCCATCTCCAAATGGGAATCCGAGAAGGCCTATCCCGAGATGGACAAGCTGCTTATGATCTGCGACCTGTTCGGTTGCACGCTTGATGACCTGGTACTTGGCGATGTGAGTGCGAGCGTGAACGTGGGTGCGGCCGCGCGCGGCGCAGCGGAGGGCGACCATGGCTCGGCTGCCAGAACCGTAACCGGGGAGGGAGCCGGGGAACCCGCGTATATGAAGGATGCTGATGGGAACATCGGTGAATCAGCGCGGTCCGGCGGTGACGGCATCAATGGCCCGAGCTCCGCAAATGCATTGCCCGGCGAAATGTTGCACGGAATCAGTTCATCACGTCCCGGCACGCTGGCTAATGTGGCTGCCTTACCGCAGGATCTGACCGGCTACGATGAACACCGCTGCCGATTCGCGCTACTGATTGCCGGCGGTGTCGCGGCGATTATCGCGGGAGCCGGCATCGGCAACCTGTTCGATTCCGATAATTCCATTCTCGGCGTGACGCCACTCAACGATTTTCTGACATTCCTGGGCATCTGCGTGGGCGTGATTATCGGGCTGGCGATGCTGATTCCGGGCGGCATGTCACATACCGACTTCAAACGGCGGCATCCCTATGTCGAGGATTTCTATGCTGCGAGATGTCGCCCTCGGCACAGAGTTGCCGAGGGCCGGCAAATCACTCCCGCGTCGGGTCCTTTTGCAGGAGCAGGAAGACGAGTGCCGCGACGAGCAGGACGGCGATGGAGAGCACGCCGAGCGAGGCGTTGCCGGTCAGGGACGTGGTGGTGGCCACCAGGAAGGTGCCGATGATCGAGGCGGTCTTGCCGAAGATATCGTAGAAGCCGTAGTACTCGTTGGCGTGATCCTTGGGGATGATCTTGCCGTAGTACGAGCGGGAGAGCGCCTGGATGCCGCCCTGGAACATGCCGACCAGAATCGCCAGAATCCAGAACTCCACGGCCGACTTCAGGAAGAACGCGGCGAAGAACACGATGCACATGTATGCCACGACCGCCGCCGTGATCATCACTTTGCAGCCGAACCGGCCGGCCAAACGACCGTAGAGAATCGCGCAGGGGAAGGCCACGAACTGCGTGACGAGCAGTGCCACCACCAGCTGGGTGGAGTCGATGCCAAGCTCGGCACCGTAGGAGGTACTCATCGAAATCACCGTGTTCACGGCATCGATGTAGAAGAAGAACGCGATCATGAACATCCACAACGGCTTGTTCTTCACGATTTTGCCGAACGTGCCCGCCAGTTCGCTGAACGTGCCGCGCACGGCCGAGCCCAGCTGGTCACGGGTGGCGCGATAGTGCACTTGGCGGTAGCTGGTAAGCAGCGGGATGGTGAATGCCACCCACCAGATGGCGGTGATGATGAACGAGGCGCGCGTGCAAGCCACCGTGGACCAGTCGAAGAGCGACGGGCCGCCGAAGATCAGCGCGATGCAGAAGATGAACGGCACGGTGGAGCCGATGTAGCCCCAGCCGTAGCCATGCGAGGAGACCTTGTCCATGCGCTCGTTCGAGGTGGCGTCGATGAGCATCGAATCGTAGAACGTTAGCGAGCCGTTGAGGCCGATGGTCGCCAGAATGTAGACGACTAGGAACGGTAGCCAGGTCAGGGGCAGGGCCATTGCGCAGCAGGTGACCACGCCAGTGCCGAAGAAGCCAAGGAAGAACTTGATTTTCATGCCTTGCACGTCGGCGATGGAGCCGAGCAACGGCATGAGCAGCGCGATGACCAAGGAAGCAATGGTTTGCGCGTAGCCCCAGGCGGACACGATGTTGCCGTCCGCCGGCATCAGCGATTTGGCATAAATGGGGATGACGGCGGTGGACAGCAGCACGAATGCCGAGTTGCCGACGTCGTAGATGATCCACTTCTTCTCGCGGGCGGTCAGTTTGGCGCTTTGCGGCACCGGTTCGTGGACATTCGTGGGATCAGTCATATACACTCCTCGACAGTATTCAACTCAATCTATCGTAGAAGCGCGGACTAGGGTAGGGGAGCCATTCCGGTTGAACGGCGGATGAATAATGCCGGGCCTCTTTCTAAGGGGAGCCAGAGCAAAAATAGCTCCCCTCGCTGAGGGGAGCTGGCCGCGAAGCGGACTGGGGGGAGCTACCTATAGTCGACTATTCGCCGATCAGCGCGATGGCCTCGTCGTAATCGGGGCATTGCGGCACGCCGTTGAGGCTGTGCTGGATGGCGATGGATGCCGCCGCGTTGGCGATCTTTACCGATTCGGCCAGACTATGGCCCTTTGCCAGCATCGCGCACATCACGCCGGTGTGGCAACCGCCCGCCGAACGGGTGTGTACGGCCTTGGTCGGGTATCCCTCGATATGAATCGTCTCGCCACCTGGCTCACGAATCCAAGCGCCGCGGGCGCCGACACGCACCACCAGCGGCGCGCGCAGTGTAGCGCCCAAGCCGTCGCACAACTGGTGCATGAAGTCGTCAAGTCCGCCGCCAATGGTGACTTTGCTGTCGTCGATTGGCGCACCAAGTCGCTCGGCCAGCGTCATGGCCTCCTGACGGTTGCAGGACCAGACCGGGCGTGCGAGCACCAGGTCCTCAAGCATATGGTCGTTGACCAAACGCAACGTATTGGTGGGGTTGATCACCAGCGTGTAGTCGCGTGCAGCCGGGTCGGTACCGGCCTTGAGCAGGAATCCGTCCACGCCGGTGGCCGTGTGGTCCATCAGTGTGTTGCCGCTGATGTGCACCACGTCTTTGGGCTGCGGCTCCAGCGTGTCGAACGTGTCCGAGTCGCCATGAGCCTCGGCGCCATAGGAAGCGATGAATGTCTTCTTCGGCGCGCCGGAGCTCAGCACCACGCGGAAGCCGGAATCCTCATCAAGACGATCCTGGCCGATATGCGTAATGCCGTTGTCTTGGAATGACTGGCGGATGAAATGCGCCCACAGGCCGTTGCCCAGAATGCCGGCGTGCTCGGTCGGCACGCCCATGCGGCTGGCCGCCTGCAGCACGCGATAGCTGCCGCCAATGGAGGGCTTCGGATGATCGGCCACGGCGAATCCGCCCTGTGCCGGCACCTTGTCCACATTGAGCATAATGTCCACCCAGACTTGCCCCAGTGAAATCACGCTGGGCTCGTGAGTGCCGATACCTCGCTTGAGATTCAACATGACAGCCTCCTTCGTCGTAAGTTGCACGAGGACCCCTTCGTCCCTTGCCGTCTCTTATACCGAGATTATATGAGAGTTTGCTGGATGCGGAAAAGGAAGGCCGGCGTGTTTTATCGGGTAAACGCTATGATTTGCAGCGTAATTCGCCGCTGGCGAACTGCTGACGAACTACTTGCGGACCGCTGGCGAACCAATGCCGAGCCGCTCGTGAACCGCTGATGGCCCACTCGCAAGTTACGCTCGAACCGCGCGTGAACCGCCGAGGTTCGCCCATGATACACGCAAGAGTTGCGGTTGTCGGTATTGGGCTATATATTTGTGAAGTTGTGTGTTCGGCATGTCGGGTGAAACCGGCGGTCGAATGCGTGAAAGACTTGACACATCAAGGTTAAGGGAGTCCATCATGGCAGCTCGTTGCGCAGTGTGCGGCAAGGGACCGCAGACCGGTTTCACCGTTTCCCATTCGCACCGTCGTACCAAGCGTAGCTTCCGCCCGAACCTGCAGTCTGTGCGCACCACGATTGATGGCGAGAACACTCGCCTGCGCGTGTGCGTCAAGTGCCTCAAGGCTGGCAAGGTTCAGCGCGTGGCCGCGTGAATCGCGTACTAACGTGGAGCAAAACCCGTTTGAGCTTCGGCTTGGCGGGTTTTGTTGTTTCTGCGGCCTAAAGAGGCCGTGCGAATAGAATAGGCCAATATGAGCATCACTATGGGCACCACTCTCGCTTCGCTGGTCACCAACAAGCGTCGCGTGTCCGCGCTCAAATCGCTGGGAATCGTCACTGTCGGCGACGCCCTGACCTACTATCCTTTCCGCGTCACCGAACCGGTGCCGCTTCGCGCCATCCGCGAGGCCGCACCCGGCCAGCAGATGGCATTTGCCGCCGTGATACGAGATATGCGCGTGGTGCCGATGAACGCTCGCCGCGGCTACCGACTCGAAGCGACGGTCGATGACGCCGACTTCGCCCGGTCTCGTCGCGTACCCGGCAGTACGGCCCGGCTCACGTTCTTCTCGTATCGTAAATCGTATGTGGATTGGGTCAGCGTGCGACTGCGCGCCGGCACGTCTGTGGTGGTCTCCGGTATGCCCGGCGAATACATGGGTCAGCTGCAGTTCACCCATCCCGAAATCCTCACTGTCGCGCCCGTGCCGGCCGGAGCAGGAGCGGGGCTTGAGGGTTACGCTCGGGGCGCGGCATCCGGCAATGGCGCGTTTGCGGGAAGTGCCGATCCGTATGCCAGTGCGCAGTCCGCGTATCCGCCGGCCGCGACTGCCCCTTCCGGGGCCGCGTTGAAATACGACGCCGATACCGTGCAAGAGGCGCTTACCCGCGTCTGCCGGCCCCGCCCGGTATATCACGCCAGTTCGCGTATCTCGTCCGAACATATTCATGAGACGATTCTGGGATTGCTGTGGATGATGGGGGCCCGCACGTCATCCACGCCTGACGGGCAACTCGCTGGCGCTGGGGCAGCCGGCATTGTGGCTCCCGCGACTGACACCATCGCCGTCCAAAACGGGGAAGAGAAGTCCGGCACGACCGCCGAATCCGGTGCTGAGGCGCTCTCCCAATCCATCCCAGATGTGCTGCCCGAATCGGTGCGCAAGGCCAAGAACCTCATGCATCGGGCTGAGGCGTTCCTGGCCATTCATGATCCGGCCTCCACGGCCCGGTTCAAGGAGGCCATCGAAACCCTGCGCTATGAGGAGGCTTTCGTTTCGCAGACCTCGCTGCTGAAGTCTCGACAGCACGCGCACAAGTCATCGGCGCATCCTTGCCCGCTGAACGAGGCGCTGGAAACAGCTCGAGCGTCGGTGGGCGAAGCGGTTGCGGAGCCAAGTACGCAACCAGAAGCATCGGAGCGCGGTTCTGCGACCGATCTGCCTGATCTGCCCAATTTGCCCAATTTGCGCGACCGCTTCATCGCATCGTTGCCGTTCACACTGACAGCCGGGCAGAGTCAGGTGGTGGACGACATCGCGTCCGATCTTGAACGTGACTGGCCCATGCAGCGTCTGTTGCAGGGCGAAGTCGGCTCCGGCAAAACCGTAGTGGCGCTCGCGGCCATGCTGCAGGCGGTCGGCGCCGGCTATCAGGCGGTGCTGGTGGCTCCCACTCAGGTGCTTGCCGAACAGCATTACGAGACCATCAGCAAGATGGTGTCGGGGTTGACCCTTGCACAGCCGGGTGCCAAGGAGACCGATGCCGCGGCCGACGTTGAGGGCGCGATGGGCGCGTCCGGTGCTTCGACGGTCTCTTCTTCCAAGGTGACTGCGGAAATTCCCGTCACCCTGCTGACCGGTGGTATGAAGCTTGCCGCCCGGCGTAAGGCGCTCGCTGCGGCCGCCAGTGGTGAGCCGGGCATTATCGTGGCCACGCACGCGGCGTTTTCCAAGACCTTCCAAGCCCCGCACTTGGCCTTGGTGGTGATCGACGAGCAACACCGGTTCGGTGTGGAACAGCGCGAAAGCCTCAACGCCAAAACCGATGACGGCACCACGCCGCATCTACTGGTGATGACCGCCACGCCCATCCCGCGCACCGCCGCCATGACTTGGTTTGGCGATCTCGATATTTCCTGGCTCACCGAATTGCCTGGCGGCCGCAAACCGATTCGTACCGTGGTGGTCAATGAGGCCGACGCCGCCACCATGGGGCGTATGTTCGCGCACATTCGCGCGCGAGTCGACGCGGGGGAGCGGGCCTATATCGTGTGCCCGCGCATTGATGCGGATGATGAGGAGAACGAAGGCGGTTCCGGCGTTTCGGCAGCAGCCGGTTCTGCCCGCGGACGCGCCGCAGCATCTGGTTCCAGTGCCCGCACAGCTGCAGGCGGCCGTGCGACGCGCGCGGCGGCCGATGCCATCGGCATCGACGACCCCTACGAAACCTTCGACGAAAATGGCGAAACCGTGGCTCGCCCGCCATTGCATGCGGTGGCCGAAATCGCCGACCGGTTGCAGAAACTTCCACAGTTCCAAGGCATTCGGTTTGCGACTCTGACCGGCCGCGACAAGGATGACGTCAAAACCCAGGTCATGGCCGATTTTGCCGGCGGCGAGACTCCGATCCTGGTGTCCACCACGGTGATCGAAGTCGGCGTGGACGTCAAGCAGGCCAGCTGCATCGTCATCTTTGATGCCGACCGATACGGCCTCTCTCAGCTGCATCAGCTGCGCGGCCGCGTGGGGCGTGGCGGCACCAACTCGTGGGCGTTCCTTATTTCCCGTGCGGAACCCGGCTCCCCGGCCGAGCAACGGCTCGAAGTGATTCACCACTCGCTCGACGGTGCCGAAATCGCCCAAGCCGACTTGGAATTCCGCGGTGCCGGCGATGTGCTCGGCGACGCCCAATCCGGCGGCAAGTCCAGCCTGAAGCTCCTGCGCGTGGTCAAGGACGCCGACATGATCGCCGACGCCCGCACCCGTGCCGGGCAGCTTCTGGCCGCCGACCCCGAACTGGCAGGTGAGGTCCAACTCGCCGGTGCCGTCCTCGACTTCACCCGAGGCAACGAAACCTTCCTGACCTCCAGCTGAGGCACCTCCAGCTGAGGCTAGGGCTGCGCCCCCGTAATCGCACGATATAGTTTTTCCGTATGCCGATCGTGAGGAAATCACGGTCGGGAAGCCCTCGAATGTGCTTCAGTGGAGGCAAGACCATTCGTACATGAGGTACTCGAAGTGCATATATCATTGGTGCGCTTCGAGCACCCCATTGTTGTTCATGATTGGTATGCGCAGATGAACCTGTACAGTGAAAGCTATGCGTGTAATTTCTGGACGATTCAAGGGTGTGGCGCTTGCTACGCCGAAAACGGGTACCCGGCCTACCACGGATCGCACCAAAGAGGCGATTTTCTCGCACCTCGACTCATGGGGAGTGCTGGATGATGCCCGTGTACTGGACCTGTTCGCCGGTACTGGTGCGTTGGGCATCGAAGCGCTGAGCCGTGGCGCGCGAGAACTCGTGGCCGTGGAAAGTTCCCGGCCTGCGGCGGCGCTGATTACCAAGACCTTGGCGCAGCTACAGAAGAATCGTTCGTGGGATGCTTCGCTCAAGGCCCGTGTGCTGGTCAAAAAAGCCGAGCAAGTGGCTGGCGGCTTCGGCGAACCATTCGACGTGATATTCATCGACCCGCCCTATGCCTATGAGACCGCTGAATGCAATCAGCTACTGTCCGATCTGGCGGCGGGCAGCGCCACCAACGAGAACACGGTGATCATGCTCGAACGCTCGGTACGCTCGGATGATCCCACTGCCCCCGGAGGCTGGCAAATCACCGAAAGCCGCAACTACGGCGAAACCGCCGTCTTCTACATCGAATCCGCGGATGACGACTCGGATATAGAGCGTTCCGACGATTCCGCCGCGTAGTGAATCTCCCACCGTGTGGTGAATTAATCGGCGAGCCGGCGCGGATGGGCGGCGGAGACCTCCCAGCCCAAGGCCATCAGGGTCTTGCGATCGGCCTTATCCAGCGCCTTGCAATCCAGTGCCGCGATAAGGTCTGGCCGAATCTCGGCGGTGCGGGCCAGCGCTTCGTCGCGGCGAAAACGGTCCACCTTGCCGTGGTCGCCGGACAACAGCACATCCGGCACCGCAATACCGCGCCACACGGCCGGCTTGGTGTACTGGCGATGTTCAAGCAGTGCGCCCTCGCCGGTGTAGGATTCCTCAACAATCGAATCTGGGTTGCCCATGAATCCGGGCATCAGGCGGGTGATGGCCTCAAGCATCACCGATACCGCTACTTCGCCGCCGTTCAGCACATAGTCGCCGATCGAATATTCGCGTACGTCGACGCCTTGGGCGCGGTAGTAGTCCGGGATGCGCGCATCGTAGCCCTCATACCGGCCGCAGCCGAACAGCAGATGGTCGGCATGGCTGAGCTCGGTGGCGTCGCGCTGGGTGAACAACGGGGCCGATGGGTTCGGGAAGATGAGCACCGGTGCGCCGGATGGGGCGGGGGAGCCGGACGGCTGCGAGAATCCCAGCAGTTCGTCCAGACATTCGCTCCACACTTCGGGCTTCATCACCATGCCGGCCCCGCCGCCGACTGGCGTATCATCCACCGAATGATGCACATCGTGGGTCCAGTCGCGCAGGTTGTGCGCCTTGATCTCCAACAATCCCTTGGCCTGGGCTTTGCCCATCAGGCTGAGGTTCATCACCTCAAAGTATTCGGGGAACACGCTCACGATATCGATCTTCATGTCATCCAGCCTAACGGTAGCCCCTCCCGCATTACACGGCCACCACTACACTATTGCGGTGATGAATACGACGATGAACCTCCCCACCCGCAAAAAGCCCGAAGTGTTGTCCCCGGCCGGCAACCTGAGGGGCCTGAAAACCGCGGTCGATTATGGTGCCGACGCCGTCTACTGCGGCGGCAAAGCCTTCGGCATGCGATCGGCCCCCAAAAACCTTAGCCTTGAGGATTTCGAGGAAGGATCGCGCTACGCCCATGAACGCGGCGCTCGCGTGTACGTGACCTGCAACGTGCTGCCGCGCAACAACGAGATCGAAGCCATGCGCGAGTACGTCGGCCAGCTCAAAGACACCGGCGTGGACGCGCTGATCGTCTCCGATATTGGCGTGATGATGATGGCCCGTCAGGTGGCTCCGAATCTGGAACTGCACGTCTCCACCCAGGCCGGCGTGACTAATTATCAGGCTGCGAACGCCTTCTACGAGCTTGGTGCTCGCCGTGTGGTGTTGGCCCGCGAGATGGACTTGCAGGCCGTGCGTGATATTCGCGCCAACATTCCCGATGACCTCGACATCGAATGCTTCGTCCACGGTGCTATGTGCATGGCCTTCTCCGGCCGCTGCCTGTTCTCCAACTATCTGACCGGCCGCGATGGCAATCACGGCGAATGCGCCCAGCCATGCCGCTGGAAGTATTCGATCGTGGAAGAGAAGCGCCCCGGCCAGTACTTCCCGATCGAGCAGACCGAGAACGGCGCCTATCTGTTCAATTCGCAGGACATGAATATGCTGGGGCACTTGGATGATTTGATTGACTCCGGTGCCACCAGCCTCAAAATCGAAGGCCGCGCGAAAAGCGCCTACTATATCGCCGCCATGACCAACGCCTACAAAACCGCGGTTAATGAATACATGATTCAACGCGGTTTTGAAGACGCTGATGGCAATGTTTTGAAGCCTTTCCATGACCGTGTGATTCGCCCGGGCGACCCCGATTTTGGCCAAGGAACCGAAGATCAAGTGATGCGCAATGCTGATGCCGCGTTCGCCGGTGTGGCCGATGAGGGATATGACCGTGGCTCTGATACTGCGGTTGCCGATTCGGTCACCGGCTCGGTTGCCGCAGAACGTGACCGCGTGACGGTTGCTGATGCCGTCGACTCAACTGCCTCTGGTACGCCGGCCGGCACCGCCGTCGAACCCGACGGCATGAGCTCTCACGCCCGTTCCACGCGCCGCAAGTCCAACACCGCGGTCGAACAGATTGAGACCGATTGGAAACATGCGGCCGTTCGCCCGGCCCCACACGTCGAACTGCCCGAATGGCTGCTCGAGGAAACCGACAAGGTGGCCCACCGCGACTACTCCACCGGCTTCTATTACCCGGAGCACAAGGTCACACAGAACACCGACCGCTCCGCCTACTTCCGCTCATGGCTGGTAGTGGGCGAAGTGCTGAGCTGGAGCGCGGACGAAGACGGACGTGTCACGCTGATGAGCCGTAACAAGATTGAGCCCGGTCAACAGGTCGAATTCCTGCTGCCTGGCGAGAGACCATTGGTCTTTACCGTGCCGGAAACCGGCCTGCGCGATGCCGATGGCGCGCCAGTACCCGCCATCAATAATCCGGCGCACGTGTTCTCGATGCCCTGCCCGCACCAGGTGCCCATCAACGCCGCCATCCGCTCGCGCACCAAAAAGCCCACCCTCAAAGCCGAATAACCTACCACTCCGCCCCCGCTGACTGGGGGTGGTCATGAAAATCATGAACACCGCCCGCACCCAAGAAAGAATGCCTTATGCCTGAATACAGCGAAGAAATCCTCGATTCCAACAGCATCAGCTCTACCGATAAAGCCGGTCGCCCTATTCCGGTGACCATCCCCATCGCACTGGCCCCCGGCATCAAGGTGGTGTACACCACGCGACTGGGCGGCCTGAGCACCGGCGATTACGGCAACCTGAACCTCGGCGGCAAGTCCGGCGACGAACCTGAGGCCGTGCTGTCGAACCGCATCGCACTCGCCGAAGCGGTGCAAGCCCGCCTATCGCTGGTCTCCCAAGTACATTCCGGCGTGGCTGTGGACGTGGACGACTCGTTCGTCATCAACACCCCCTTCGGCTTCGACGTGTCCGGCACACATGGTGAGACTGACACTCCGCACGTCATCGAGGCGGACGGCCAGGTCACCGCACAATCCGGCATCGCCCTAGGCATGTTCGCGGCCGACTGTCTGCCGGTGCTGCTGGGCGACCCGGTCACCGGTATCATCGGTGCGGCCCACTGCGGCCGTCGTGGTCTGGAGCGCGGCGTGATCGGCACCACGGTGGACCTGATGAAGAGCAAGGGTGCCGACCCGGCGAACATCGTGGCCACACTCGGCCCGCGCATCTGCGGCGACTGCTATGAAGTGGGCGACGAGATCGCCGACCAGTTCATCAAGCGCTTCCCGCTGACCAAGACGAAGACCCGTTTCGGCGGTGCCGGCATCGACATCGCCGAAGCCGCGATGATCGACCTCGCTTTCGCCGGTGTACATCAGGTGGTCGATTCGATGCCGCGCGTGCACGCCGCCACCCAGTACCTTGAGGAAGACCCGGAACTCGCCGAACTGTGCCGTACGGATGGCGAAGGCCCGGCCGAGCTCGCGGAGCGCATCGACAACATCAGCCACAGCATGTGCACGCTCGAAAACCCACTGTGGTACTCGCACCGCCGCGCCGCGCTCGCCAACAAAACACACGAAGGCCGCCTCCTCGCCCTCATCGTGCGTGACTAAACGGAGAATGCGAGCACATTCCGTGGAGAAGATGTGATGCAGTTCACGGACGGCCAGCCCTCACCCTACGGTGGTGCCTATGACTGAGAGAGATTTCGATACCCCCGTCGAGACGCCTACCGTCCAGCCGGCCCCCGCTCAGGGCGCCAAACCGGCGCAAACCGTGCCGGTGGTGGCCGTGGTGCTGGCCGCCGGCTTCGGTACGCGCTTCGACCCCGATAATCCCAAGCAGCTTGTCTCCGTGGGCGGCAAGCCCATCGTGTGCTGGAGCATTGATGCCTTTGAACATTGCGACCGCGTCAGCGACATCGTGGTGGTGGTCAATCCCAAGGTGCGCGGTGAAGTGGAAACGTTGGTTGGCGAGATGGGCTACACCAAGGTCCGCGTCATCATTGACGGCGGTGACGAGCGTGTGGACAGTACCGCCGCCGCGCTCGACATGCTGGCTACGGCTGGCATTCCGGACGATGCCAAGATTCTGATCCATGACGCCGTCCGTCCGTTCGTGGAACAGTCCGCCATCGACGGTTCGATTGATGCGCTCGACCAGTTCACGGCCGCAACCGTGGCCTACGCCTCAACCGACACCGTGCTGTTGACCGAGGATCTGGGCGATTTGAAAGTGGTCAAGTCGGTGCCGGACCGCCCGAACACCTTCCGCGCGCAGACCCCGCAATCCTTCCGCTTCGCGACGATTCGTCACGCTTACGATTTGGCTGCCGCCGACCCGGACTTCCATCCCACCGACGACACGCGCGTAGTGGTCGATTATCTGCCTGATGAACCCGTCGCCATTGTCTCCGGTGCGGAAACCAACCTGAAGATCACCACGCTGGAAGATATTCCCACAGCTGAGCGTATCGCCGAGGAGATTCTCGGTCGTGATCCCAAGGAAGAGGCCCGCGCCCGCATGCACGCCCTGCTGGCCCAAGCGGCCGGCCAGATGCATCGCTAGACTGGCATTATGCGTGAACTCAATGTTGTGATCTCCGGCTTCGACCACTATGACGGCGTGGAGGTCAATCCCGCCGTCGAAGTGCCCAAGGCCATCGCCGAGCAGGGACTGGGCGTCTCCTCTGCTCCGGACGATCCGTTGGAGCAGGTCGCCGTCACCGTTCATGCTGTCAGCATCCCGGTGAGCTTCGCCAAAGCCTGGCCCACGCTGAAAGAGACGATTGAGGCCACCAAGCCCAATATCGTCATCGCCACCGGGCTCAAGCACGCAGCCCGAGGCGTGATGCTTGAACGATGCGCCACCAACCTGATGGACGCGATCAAGCCAGACGCGGACAACGTGATCCCACGCCGCGAACCCATCGATCCCAATGGCCCGGCCGCCTATTGGACCCGCCTGCCGTTGCGCTCGATCCTGAATGATTTCACGGACGATTCGATTCCGGCCACCTTGAGTTCGGACGCAGGTACGTTCGTATGTAATTCGCTGTTCTACAACTTGCTCAACTGGACCGCCACCCAGGAGCAGGTGCTGGGCGGATTCGTCAGCTTCCCTCCGGTCGTTCCGGCGCATTCCAGCCAGCATGGTCTACCACTCGACCAGCAGATCGCCGCTGGCCGTGATGTGGTGCGCGAAGCCGTGCGCTACTATCTCAAGCCCTCCAGCTCCGACATCCTCATCGCCTAGCACGCTGTGCGCCACGCCGGAATAGAACATGGTTCGCACGCATTGTAACGATTGCGCGTCGCTCAACGCTCAGCGCTAGTGCGATGCGCTACAGTGCTTCAAGGATGTGCCAAGAGCTTTATGCGTGTGCGAAAGGAATAAACAGCGATGGTGGATCGTTTCCCGGTGGTGCTGCGAGGATATGACAAGGAGAAGGTTGATGCTGCCTTCGACGCTACTCAGGAGAGTATGAAGCGTGCGCAGCAGACGTTGGCCAGCATGCGTGAGCAGATTGCGGCGGATGACGACCGTATTCTGCAACTGCAGGCCCAACTTCAGGAAGAGAAGAACAAGAAGCCGGAAGGCAACAGCTTCGCTTCCTTGGGAGCGAACGCCCAGCAGATGCTCGCCTCCGCCGAACAGACGAGTACCGAACTGCTGGAACGCGCCAAGCAGGACGCGTCCTCCATCCGTACCACGGCTCAGGCTCAGGCCGAAACACTGATCAACAACGCCAAGCTGGATGCCCAGCATATTGTTGACGACGCCAATGCCAAGGCCGCCTCGATTCTGACGAACGCCAGCAATCAAGCCGAATCAGTGACCACCTCCGCCAACGAGGATGCCGCACAACTGCGCTCCGAAACTGCCAAGACCATCACCGAACAGCGTCAGACCGTCGAGCTTGAGCTCAGCAACGCGCGCGAAGAGCACACTAAGAAGATGGCTTCCGAACGCTCCACTCAAGAGCGCGAAATCGCCGACATGAAGGCGGAGGCGACCCAGCAGGTTGCCGCAATGCGCAAAAGCGCCAATGAGGAGATCACCAAGCTTAAGTCTGATTCCAACGATCAGATTGAGGCGGCGCTCGCCGAGGCCAACAAGAAGCTCGCCGACGTGCGCGAGCAAGTGTCCAAGATGATGACCGAAGCCCAGCGCAAGGCCAGCGAAATCATTGATGCGGCCAAAACCAAGGGGCAGGAAATCACTGATGAGGCCGAGGTCAAGCGCACCAGCACGATGAGCCAGGTCAACGCCGAGGTCGAGCAGATCCGTCACGACATCGCCGCTCAGCAGGATGAGGCCACGAAGAAGGTCAACGAACTGCTGCAGCACCTCGAAGAGCGTCGTGTGGCGGCCAAGCGGGAAGCCGATGAGTTGGTCGGTCAGGCCAAGAACACTCGCGACCAAGCCGATTCGTATGCCGCGTCCAAGCGCGAGGAGGCGGACATCCAGGCCGCCGCAATCGTACATAAGGCGGGCGAGGAAGCCGATGCGCAGATCGAGGAGCGTCGCGCCGCCGCCCAAAGCGAGCTTGACGGTCTGTCCAAGCGCATCGCCGATCTGCAGGAACGCGAGTCCGTCATCACCCAGCGTGTTTCGGAACTGCGTTCTATGTTCTCGCAGGCGTTCTCCGGATTCGCTTTCGGCGGTAATGCGGCGGCCTCTGGCCAGGATCAGGAAGCCGCTGCCGTGGCGGCATTGCCGGTGGTTGCGCCCGTCCCGGAAGTCAAGCCTGTACACAACGAGGCCGATGACCAGCCGGGTGAGTTGAGTGGAAACGAGTCGGCTGCCGACGATCACAATGAGACAGATGCGGCACCGGCTGATTCGGCTGATTCGGCTGATTCGGCTGATTCGGCTGCGCAGAATGAGCAGTCCGAATCGTCTGAGCCGTCCGAGCACCAGACACAGGGCGAACCGGAGGCCCCGACTCAGGAGAATCCGGCCGTATCTGAGCAGAACGGCGAATGACAGGCCTTCGATTAGACTACTAGCGGTAAGAATTACGGTACCTGCGCTTTCGAGCCAGGTGCCGTATTCGTTTGAATCTGCGCCACAAGCGCACCATCACAGAAGGAGTATGACATGAGTGAATTGACGCCTCTGACCGGTGAAGCGTTGAATACCCTGCGCGGCGATTTCGCACAGAGCGGCACCAACCGTCTGGCCATGAACGCGGTGACCGCCGCCGGCATCGACAAGGTGGCTCGCAATTATGACCGCGCTCGTCTGATGCAGCGTCGTTTCTCCACCATCGTTGACAATGGCGAAGCCACCCATCAGGATCGCTCCGGCCGCTGCTGGCTGTTCAGCTCCCTGAACGTGGCCCGTTTCGTGGCCAAGAAGAACATGAACTTGAAGGAGTTCGAGTTCTCCCAGAACTACGCGATGTACTACGACAAGCTGGAGCGCGTCAACTACTTCCTTAAGGATGTGGCCGCTCTGGTGGCTGCCGGAGAGCCTTCCGACTCCCGCCTGATGCAGCACCTGCTCGCCGACGTGATGGGCGATGGCGGCCAGTGGACCATGGCCATGAACGTGTACAAGAAGTACGGCGCTGTGCCCAAGGACCTGTTCCCGGAGACCGAATCCTCCAAGAACACCGGTGAAATGAACATCCAGCTGCGCCACATGCTGCACACCGCCGTGGCGCACATGTACGCCGCTGACGGCGATGCCTCCAAGGTCGAGGCGATTATTGCCGACGCCACTGCTGCCGGCCACCGTATTCTGACCATCCACCTGGGCGAGCCGCCGGTTTCCTTCGACTGGGAATGGACCGACAAGGATGGCGAATTCCACCGCGACGGCGAGATTACGCCGGTTGAGTTCTGGAAGAAGTACGTGGGTCCGGCTGATCTTGAGGACTACGTGTGCCTGGTGGACGATCCGCGCACCGAGCACGCCAAGGGCAAGAAGATCGGCATCGAGCACCTCGGCAATGTGGCTGGCGGCGACGCCACCGAGTACCTCAACGTGCCAAACCAGTTCATGAAGGACTGCGTCAAGCAGATTCTCGTTGAGCAGGGCATTCCGGTATGGTTCGGTGCCGACTGCCACCCGTTCATGGACCGTGAGAACGGCGCTTGGGCCACCGACCTGTTCGAGTACGGCCGCGTGTACGACGTGGACTTCGATTTGGACAAGGAAGCCCGCGTGCGCTTCGGCGACTCCGCCATGAACCACGCCATGGCTTTCGCCGGCGTTGACGTGGCCGACGACGGCACCACCCGCCGCTGGCGCGTGGAGAACTCTTGGGGCGCCAAGATCGCCGACAAGGGCTACTTCACCATGTCCGACGACTGGTTCACCGAATACGTCTACGAGGTAGCCGTCCCGAAGGCCCTGTTGCCCGAGGAATACCAGAAGGCCCTCGAAGAGCCAGCCACCATGCTCCCCGCATGGGATCCGATGGGCGCTTTGGCCTGACTTCGTCAGCCTCCCGGAATCGGCCTGACGGCCAATGCTGTGTTTTCTCGCAGCCTGTCGGCTGCTAGGGTCTCTCCCTCTGTCAGCGCGAAGCCGCTGACAGAGGGAGAGACCGCGGTCGCAGGCCGCACAACAACACAGCATCGCCGCAGGCGAGTCCACACAGGCGAGTCCACCCAAAGTCCATAACTGCCGGCCCAACAAGCAGTCCCCGTAACAAACTGCTATAGTTGGGCTTTTGCGTCTATGGCGACATACCGACAGTACGTATACAAGGAAAGGAGTCGAGCAATGGCAGCACTACGTGGTCCGGATAGTTCCGAGGATGAACGTCGTTTGGGGGAGCAGGCCGTCTTTCCTGAGACCGTCGATGTCAACATTCGTCAGCTTGACCCCATTCCCGCGCCGCGTGCTTTCCTCAGGGAGCAGCCGCTCACCGATGAGATGAGCGAGCTCGTGCTCCACTCGCGGCAGGAAATCCGCGATGTGCTCAACGGCCGCGACGACCGACTGCTCGTCATCGTGGGCCCCTGCTCAATCCACGACCCGAAGGCCGCGCACGAGTACGCAGAAAAGCTGGCTGCCGTCAAGCGCGAGTTGGAAGACCGACTCGTGATCGTGATGCGCGTGTACTTCGAGAAGCCGCGCACCACCATCGGCTGGAAAGGCCTCATCAACGACCCCGATCTGGACGGTCGCTTCAATATTCGTAAGGGCATGTGGCTGGCCCGCAAGGTGCTCACCGACGTGCTGAGCCTCGGCCTGCCCGCCGCCACCGAATGGCTTGACCCCATCACCCCGCAGTACATCTGCGACGCGATCAGCTGGGGTGCCATCGGCGCGCGTAACACCGAATCCCAAGTCCACCGCGAACTGGCCAGTGGCCTGTCCATGCCGGTGGGCTTCAAGAACTCCACCGACGGCTCCATCAAGGCCGCCGCCGATTCCTGTTTCGCGGCCGGCTTCGAGCATCACTTCCTGTCCATTAACTTGGACGGTCGCGTGATTTCCGCCGAAACCAAAGGCAACCCGGATTGCCATCTGGTTCTGCGCGGCTCCAGCCACGGCCCGAACTACGATGCCGAATCCGTGCGTCAAGCTCTGGAAGACCTCAAGGTTTCCAAAGCGTCCGGCCCGAGCCAGCATGGCCTCGTCATCGATGCCGCCCACGGCAACTGCGGCAAAGACGAAAACCGCGAAGCCGAAGTCATCGAAAAGATCGCTGAGCGCCTGGCGCACGGCGAACAAGGCATCACCGGCGTAATGATGGAAAGCTTCTTGGTCGGCGGTCACCAAAAGCCGGCCCCGCTCGACCAGTTGGTCTACGGTCAGTCCGTCACCGACTCTTGCGTGCCGTGGGAACGCACCAACGAACTGCTGCACACCCTAGCCGACGCCGTCACCGCTCGCCGCTCGGCTAAATAGCTTTGTCTTTGTAAAAATGCTCACTGAGACCCACTCAGTGAGCATTTTTTGCCAATAACGGTGGTCATGTCAGTTTGTTCCCGTGACACCTTATCCTTGGGAAGGATACTGACCCAAGGAGAGATGTTATGCAGCAGCAGGAGGAAGCAGCACATTCGCTGCATCCGTTGCAAGTCGGTCCGCAGCCGTTGAACACCCCAGAAGAGCTTCGCGCCATTCGTCAGGCGATGGGGGAGGGGAAGAACCCGCTCGTTGCCACTGATGTGCCGCGTTGGGAAGATCAGGTGGGTGTCAGTCGCATCATCAACCGCCGCGTATTGGAGTTGGAGCCGCTGCCCACGCCCGCGCAAGTGCTCGCTGAACTCCCGCTGACTGATCAGGCTCAGGAAATCGTCGCCTACTCGCGTGATGAGATTCGCGCGTGCCTGTACGGCCAAGACGACAGGCTGTTGGTCATCGTCGGCCCCTGTTCGGTTCATGACCCGAAGGCCGCGCTGGACTACGCGCGCCGATTGGCCAAGCTGAAAGATGAGCTCGGTGAACAGCTGCTCATCGTCATGCGCGTGTACTTCGAGAAGCCGCGCACTACCATTGGCTGGAAGGGCCTGATCAACGACCCGGATATTGATGGCAGCCACAATATTCGCAAGGGCCTGTTGCTTGCTCGCAAAACCTTGCTTGGTGTGCTGAAGGAAGGATTGGCGGCCGCCACGGAATTTCTGGAGCCCACCAGCCCGCAGTTCATCTCGGACGCGGTGAGTTGGGGCGCCATTGGTGCGCGCAACACGGAAAGCCAGATCCACCGCCAATTGGCCAGCGGGCTTTCCATGCCGGTCGGCTTTAAGAATGCCACTGACGGCTCGGTGAAGGCAGCGGTCAACGGTTGCTTCGCCGCTGCTCAGCAGCACACGTTCTTCGGCATTGACCATCTGGGGCGTGCCTGCGCAGTCGAGACCCTTGGCAACCCGGACTGCCATGTGGTGTTGCGCGGCTCGATTCACGGCCCGAACTACGATGCCGAATCCGTGGCCAAAGCCATGGAAGACGTACGCGCCGAAATGCCCGCCGAATCCGCAGCCTCGCATGGTCTGATTGTTGATTGCTCGCACGGTAACTCCGGCAAGGACGAACATCGTCAGGCCGAAGTCGTGCGCAATATTGCCAGCAGAATTGCAGCTGGCGAACAGGGTATTACCGGCATCATGATGGAAAGCTTTATTGAAGGAGGCAATCAGAAGGCCGCGCCGCTTGATCAGCTGGTCTATGGCAAGTCGATTACTGACAAGTGCATCAGCTGGGAAGAAACCGAGGCCTTGCTGCGCGAGCTTGCGGAAGCCGTAGCCACACGGCGTTGGCACTGAGTTGCGTCATCGGCTCTCTCGCGGGAGCAATGCAACGAAACGTCTCTACCCCTCAGCCTGCCATTCGGCGGCCACCTCCCCTGACAAGGGGAGCCGAAAGTGTTGTGAAAGGAACTTACGTATGGGTATGAAAACTGTAGCTATTATTGGCGCATTGGATGAGGAAGTGGCGCTGATCGCCAAATCGCTCACGCATGTGACGCACACCGCCAAGGGCAGCCTTGACATCGTGTCCGGCACGGTCGACTCCTTCGGTTCTGACGTCATCAAGGTTGCCGCAACGGTAGGCGGCATGGGACTGGTCAATGCGGCCGCCACCACGCAGCTGCTGATTGACGAGATTGCCCCGGACGCCGTGATTTTCAGCGGCATCGCCGGCAACCTCAACACCCACCTGCACATCAACGACGTGGTGCTCGGCGGCACCCTGCGCTACCTCGACACTGACATGCGGCTCGTAGGCCAGTGGAAGCCCGGCACTGCGGACGCTCCGGTGGAGGAATTCCACTCTGATGACCGTCTGCTGGAAGTCGCCGACGAGGCGCTTGCCAATGCGGGCATTACCCACATCACCGGCATCATCGCCTCCGGCAACTACTTCGTGGACACGCCCCAAAAGGTCGAGGAGGTCATCCGACTCACCGGGGCTGACGCCGTGGAGATGGAAGGCGCCGCCGTGGCACAGGTCGCCGCCCGCAATAACGTGCCGGCACTGGTGATTCGTGCCCTTTCCGACAACGCCGACACCGATTACGAGGTATTCAAGGAGTTCGACATCTCCGAATACGCCGATACCGCCGCCCGTCTGGCTGTCGACATCGTCAAGCGCCTGTAACTGGTCACCTCCAAGTTCGGCGTTGCCGGTGTGGGCTGGTACATGGCCATCATGACTGCCCTCGCTCTGCTCGCTCTGTTCCTGATCAAGGAAAGCAAGGACAAGGACTACGAGCTGTAAATAGAGCTCCCCATATTATGCTCCCGCCAGCGGGAGCATTTTGTTATGTCGTCCCGCCAAAAATGAACAATAGACGAACTTACGTAGTTTAGGCATCTCACTACGCCTCGCACGTTTTACTCTGGAAATCATGGATATCTGGCAGATCGTCGTGATTGTGGTGCTCGCCGCGCTGATACTGGTGTGGGTTGCCGTCATCGCCTACAACAAAGGCCGCGTTTCAGGCCGGCTCGCCGCCGAACAGGACCTGTCCGGCGACGAGGATACGCATTCTCTATTCGGTGATGATGCGCCCGTGCGCCCCACCGAGCGTCGCCTGATTGAAGTCCTGCCCGAAGCCCTGATCGTCACCGACCGCAACGGTCTGGTCCAATATTCAAGCCCCGGCTCAGTGCCATTCGGCCTAGTCTCCGGCGACCGACTCAACTCGCGTGAAGTCGAGGACATCCTCACTCAGGCCGCCGCCGACGGTGGCATGCGTGAGCGTGAGGTTCAGCTGCCGGTCAATCGCAATTCCTATCCGTCCTCTAATGGCCGAGGACTGGAGGCCGGCCAGTCACGCCCGTCCAACACGCTGTATTTGCGTGTGCGCATTGGCGATATCGGCGATGACCTGTACGCCATCTTCATCAACGACATGTCCGAGCAGCGCCGTTTCGAGGCCGTCCGCCGTGACTTTGTGACCAACGTTTCGCACGAACTCAAGACTCCGGCCGGTGCCATCGCGCTACTGGCCGAAACCGTGACCGACGCCGCCGATGATCCGGACGCCGTACGGTATTTTTCCGGCCGTATCTCCAAGGAATCCGCGCGCCTGACCGAACTGGTGCATCATCTTATCGACTTGCAGAAAGCCCAAAGCCCGCAAAGCGTGATCGATGCGCGGCGCATTTCCGCGCTGGATGTGGCACGCGCCGCCATCGCCGCCAATCAGACCCAAGCCGACTCCCGCCATGTGGATATCCGACTGAGTGTCAACGGACAGTCAGTACCCACGAAGGTCGAGGAGCCGGCCGATGGCGAAGGTTCCTTGGAAGAATCAGGCAGCCCAGCCACGAACGGTCCGATGATCAAGGCCGACAAAGAGGCCATGCAAACCGCCGTCAAGAACCTCGTAGAGAACGCCATCCATTACTCGCCCGAACACACCACTGTGGCGGTCGGCGTGGGGGAGCGCGATGGCAAAGTCACCATTCGCGTGGTCGATCAGGGCATCGGCATCCCCGCCAAATCGCTGGACCGCATTTTCGAGCGATTCTACCGGGTCGACCCGGCCCGTTCGCGCGAGACCGGCGGTTCGGGACTCGGCTTGGCCATCACCAAGCACTGCGTGCAGGAGAACGGCGGTCGGATTTCGGTCTGGTCGCGTACGGGGGAGGGGTCGACGTTCACCATCGAGCTGCCGGCCGCCCCGGATGAGGATGACGACGAGGCCCGGTCGGACGAGTCGACACAAGCGTAGGGCCTTGGTTGGTGCCCGACATGGTGCCATTCCATTGCCACACAATCACACAGTGGGCGAGGTGCGCACACCGCGCGTAGCCCAATTACGCAATTACGTACTTTCGGGAAACAGCAGGCTAACGGAGAACAAATGGTTACGATAATGTCGGAAAACTTTGCGCCTATGCGCACGGGAACATACCCAAGAAAGGCTACTATGACACGCATTCTTATCGTCGAAGACGAGGAATCCTATCGCGAGCCGCTGGTATACCAGCTCACACGCGAGGGGTACGACGTGTCCGCCGCCGCCACTGGCGAGGAAGGTCTGGAACTGTTCACCAAGGGCGGCATCGATTTGGTGCTGCTTGATTTGATGCTGCCGGGCATTGACGGCACTGCACTGTGCCGCCGCATTCGTGAGCAGAGCCGTGTGCCGATTATTATGCTCACCGCCAAGAGCGCCGAAATCGATAAGGTCGTTGGCCTTGAGATTGGTGCGGACGATTATGTGACCAAGCCGTACTCTTTCCGTGAGCTGCTGGCACGTATTCGTGCCGTGATGCGTCGCAATCAGGCCACTGCCCAGGCTTCCGGCACTGTGGATGACGATATTCCGCTGGTGTGTGGCGATATCGCCATGCAGGTTGGCCAGCATCAGGTCACCGTACGCGGCGAAACCGTGTTCTTCCCGCTCAAGGAATTCGAACTGCTCGAATACCTCATGCAGAACAAGGGCCGTGTGATGACGCGTCACCAGCTGATCGACCGCATCTGGGGTTCGGATTATGTGGGCGACACCAAGACGCTCGACGTGCATGTCAAGCGCGTGCGCTCCAAGATCGAGGAAGATCCGGCGCACCCCAAGTATCTGACTACCGTGCGCGGTCTCGGATACAAGATCGATACTCCCGCGGAGTAAATGGAAGGCGGCCTTCGGGTCGCCTTTTTTTGTTGTGGATTGTGGGCTCGCTGTGGACTCGCCGCAGGCGAGCCCGCTCCAAAAACTACGTAGCCTCAACGTAGCCCACAAACATCCAAGTGTTCATCTTCTGTTTACTGATTTCGGTTTTGGGCCCTTGAAACCACCAATACGCTTGTAGTTGTCATGAATTGACCGGGCAGCGCTGAGCCGCCCGCGAATAGTTGATAGAGGGATTAAGTAATAATCATGCAGAAGAACATCCTCGTTCGCTCCATTGCCGCTCTGTCCGGCATTGTGATGCTCGCTTCCGTGGCCGCCTGCGGCGATAACACTGCCGCCACGACCGACAACAGCTCCTCCTCCGATTCCACTTCCAAGTCCACCCCGATCTCCGGCAACTTCTCGGGCGCCGGCGCCTCCTCTCAGCAGGCCGCCGTTGAAGCCTGGATCGCCGGCTTCCAGGGCACCAACCCTGAGGCCAAGATCGCCTACAACCCGTCCGGTTCCGGCGCTGGCGTGCAGACCTTCCTGACCGGTGCCACCGCTTGGGCCGGCTCCGACAAGGCCCTTGCCGATGACGAAGTTGAGCAGTCCAAGTCCGTGTGCACTGAAGGCACCGCCTTCGATGTCCCGGTCTACATCTCCCCGATCGCCGTGGTCTTCAACCTCAAGGGCGTTTCCGATGCCGGCAAGCACATCAACATGGACGCTGCCACCATCGCCAAGATCTTCGACGGCAAGATCACCAAGTGGAACGATCCGGCCATCGCCGATCAGAACAAGGACCTGAAGCTGCCCGACACCGCCATCACCGTGGTGCACCGCTCCGATAAGTCCGGCACCACCCAGAACTTCGTCTCCTACTTCAAGGACGTCACCCCTGACAACTGGACCTACGACCTCTCCGAGAACTGGCCGAACGAGGTTGGCCAGGGTGCCAAGGGCACTTCCGGCGTGATCTCCACCGTCAAGCAGGCCGACGGCACCATCGGCTACGCTGACTTCTCCCAGGTCGGCGACCTGGGCACCGTGGCCGTCAAGGTCGGCGACAAGTACAACGAGATTTCCGCCGAGGCCGGCTCCAAGGTCATTGGGGATTCCAAGCAGGACGACACCGTTAAGGGTGACAACCGCATCGTCATCAAGATCAACCACGCCACCGAGGCCGAGGGCGCCTACCCGATCGTCCTGGTCTCCTACGACATCGTCTGCCCGGCCTACAAGGACACCAAGCAGGCTGAGTTCGCCAAGGCTTGGCTGACCTACGTGACCTCCGACGAGGGCCAGAAGGCCGCTCAGGATGCCGCCGGCACCGCTCCGCTGCCCTCCTCCCTGAAGTCCGAGATCACCAAGTCCATCGAGGCCATCAAGACCAAGTGATGACGTCGGCCCGCAAGGGTCGTGTGGACTGGACCTGACAACTGAACGATAGACTGTAGTAGTAAGAGCAGTCGCCGCCAACTTTAAGCCGCAGTCGTAAACCATACGGCTGCGGCTTAAAGCGGGTCAGGACCCGAACGGTTTGGCAACGTCACAGACGAAAACCGCACCACTTGAATACTTGATAACCACCCTATATAAGGAGAATCCGTGAGTTCGCAAGACAAAACGGCTGTGCAGCCAGTTGGTGGCAAGACCGCCGACAAGGTGTTTCGCGGTGTGGCATACGCCTGCGGCATCCTGATCCTGGTTGTACTTGCCGCTGTGTTCCTGTTCCTGTTCTTCCGCGCCTGGCCACTCATCGGTGGCGATCAGGCCGCCAACAGCCAGACCGTGTCCAGCTTTACCGGCGGCAAGGCCAGCAGCTTCTGGGGCTACGTGCTCCCGCTGTTGTTCGGTACTGTGCTCGTGTCTTTGCTGGCACTGCTGATTGCCTTCTTCGTGTCCATCGGCATTGCGCTGTTCATTTCGCATTATGCGCCTAAGAAGCTCGCCACCGCGCTGAGCTATGTGGTCGATTTGCTGGCTGCCATCCCGTCCGTTATCTACGGTTTGTGGGGCGGCCTGATTCTGGTGCCGGCCATCTACCCGTTCTGGAACTGGGTTGCCAACCACCTGGGCTTCATTCCACTGTTCGAGGGCCCGGCCGCCAACCCGCCGCGCACCGTCGCCACCGTGGCTGTGGTGCTCGCCGTTATGATTTTGCCGATTATCACCTCCATGTCCCGCGATATCTTCATGCAGACCCCACGCCTGCACGAAGAGGCCGCGCTGGCGCTCGGCGCCACCAAGTGGGAGATGATTCGTCTGGCCGTGCTGCCCTTCGGCAAGTCCGGTATCGTGTCCGCCTCCATGCTGGCTCTCGGCCGCGCGCTTGGTGAGACGATGGCCGTGTTGATGATCCTGTCCCCGGGCCTCAACTACTCCATCAAGCTGCTGCAGGCCTCGCAGAACCAGACCATCGCCGCGAATATTGCCGCACAGTACCCTGAAGCCAACGATCTGGGCGTCTCCACGCTGATCGGAACTGGTCTGATTCTGTTCCTGATCACGTTCGTGGTCAACTTCATCGCCCGTAAGCTTACCGAGAAAGCGACTGCGTGATGACTGCTGCTGAGAACACTGAAAAGACTCCGATGGACGGCACGCCCGAAATCGACTTCGATCGTTTCCGCCCGACCCGTTCCGCCATCCAGCGCCGTAATATCATGGACCGCTTCATGTGGGCCCTGATCGCGGTGGCGTTTGTGATCGCCTGCATCCCGCTGATCTCCCTGCTGTGGACCACTATCGTCAACGGCATCAAGCGCCTGAACCTGAACTTCCTGAGCTACAACATGACCGGTGTGGTCGGTGGTAGCCAGACCCCGTCCGGTGGTTACGGCGGTGTGCTGCACGCCATCATCGGTACTCTCGAAATCACCGCTGGCGCTATGGTTATCTCCATTCCGATCGGTTTGATGTGCGCCGTGTACCTGGTCGAATACTCGAACCGCGGCAAGCTCGCCACCACGATCTCCCTGCTCGTCGACGTGATGAGCGGCATCCCGTCCATCGTGGCCGGCCTGTTCGCCTTCTCGATGTTCACGATTCTGCTGGGCCCCGGTACCATCAACGGTTTCGAAGGCTCCGTGGCTCTCTCCCTGCTGATGCTGCCCACCGTGGTCAAGTCCAGCGAGGAAATGCTCAAGATCGTGCCGAACGATTTGCGTGAGGCTTCCTTGGCTCTGGGCGTTACCAAGCAGCGCACGATTACCAAGATCGTGCTGCGCACCGCTCTGCCGGGCATCGTCTCCGGTGCCATTCTGGCCATCGCCCGCGTGATTGGTGAGACCGCACCGTTGCTGATGACCGCCGGCTACATCTCCAGCACCAACGTGAACCTGTTCTCCGGCCAGATGACCACCCTGCCGGTGTTCGTCTACCAGGAGTACTCGAAGCTCAGCGCGAACTGCCCGCCCAACGCCGACGCCACCTGCGTGACCACGATTCCGATGGAACGTGCGTGGGCTGCGGCTCTCGTGCTGATCGTCATCGTGCTGCTGCTGAACCTCATTGGCCGAATCGTGGCGAAGGTCTTCGCCGTCAAGACCGAGCGCTAAGCCAGTCGCTAAGCCTAAGCCTTAAGAACACAAGGAAATATAAGGAAACATCATGGGACAACGTATTGACGTCAACCACGAGAACATCTATTACGGCGACTTTCTGGCCGTGGAAGATGTGAACATCAACATCGAGCCGAACAAGGTCACCGCCTTCATCGGCCCGTCCGGCTGCGGCAAGTCCACCGTGCTGCGCACCTTGGACCGTATGCACGAGATCATCCCCGGCGCTCACGTCGAGGGCGAGGTGCTGCTCGAAGGCAAGAACCTGTACGACAAGGACGTGGATCCGGTGGCCGTGCGCCGCGACGTCGGCATGGTCTTCCAGCGCCCGAACCCGTTCCCGACCATGTCCATCCGTGAGAACGTGCTGGCCGGTGTGCGCCTGAACAACCACCACCTGGCCAAGTCCGACGCCGACGATCTGGTCGAGTGGGCTCTGCGCGGTGCCAACCTCTGGGAAGAGGTCAAGGACCGTCTTGACAACCCTGGCATCGGCTTGTCCGGTGGCCAGCAGCAGCGTCTGTGCATCGCCCGCGCCGTGGCCGTCCACCCGCAGGTGCTGCTCATGGATGAGCCCTGCTCCGCCTTGGACCCGATTTCGACCTTGGCTGTCGAGGATCTGATCAACGAGCTCAAGAGCGACTACACCATCGTGATCGTGACCCACAACATGCAGCAGGCCGCCCGTATCGCCGACTACACCGCCTTCTTCAACCTGAAGGCAGTGGGCCAGCCCGGTCACCTCGAGTACTTCGCGGACACCATCACGATGTTCAACAACCCGCAAAACGAAGAAGCCGAGCGCTACATCTCTGGAAGGTTCGGCTGATCGTTTCCTGCGCGCAGCGTAATGATTTGTGCGTAGGAGAAACGGCAAAGCCCGCCGCAAGGCGGGCTTTCGCATATTCAACGCGAGTATTGCCGAGTATTATCGTTCTCGCAACGGAGCGAGCTGGAATACTTTGTCGGACTGGGCGGCGACTTCCCGCTTCGGTCGATCGACGGGAGAACGGCGGGTAAAGCGGTACAAGACAAGTCCGCACGATGAATACTCCGTGATAAATTTTCTGTTAACGTGCGAGTATGGAAGAATGGTCGCAGCGAGGTCCAGCAAAGGAGCATAGGTGAGTACTGGTCTGATCGTCGGCATTGTCGTTGTCGTTATTATCGTTGTCTTGATTGGTTGGGGCGTCAGCGCCTATAACAACCTGGTGACGCTGAAGAACCGTGTGAAGAACGGTTGGGCGCAAATCGACGTGCAGTTGAAGCAGCGCGCCGACCTCATCCCGAACCTGGTGAATACCGTCAAGGGGTACGCATCCCACGAGTCTGAAGTCTTCACTCAGGTGACCGCCGCCCGCGCCGGCGTAGTGGCTGCGGCCAGCAACCCGAGCACGACCACTGCTCAGCGCGCCGCCGCCGAAAACCAGCTGTCCCGCGCCCTGTTCAACCTGCAAGCCACGGCTGAGGCATATCCGCAGCTGCAAGCCAACCAGAACTTCATGGATCTGCAGAACCAGCTCAAGGAACTGGAGAACAAGATCGCCTACGCCCGTCAGTTCTACAACGACGTGGTCCTGAAGCTCAACACCGCCATCGAAACCGTGCCGACGAACATCATCGCCGGTCTGTTCCACTTTGAGCAGGCGCAATACTTCGAGGCCGATGACGCTTCCCGTCAGGTGCCACAGGTCCAGTTCTGACCCGCTTCAGGCCCGTCCGGTAAGCCGCCGGCCGGGCCCGTATTGTCTTAAGAGAGGGAAGACATGCGGATACGATTCATTCGCGCCGGAATCATCAGCATTGTTGCCACGGTGGTGTTGGCAGTTATCACCTTGGCGATAATCGGGACTTCCGCGTTCGGCGATTCGGCCGACCTCAGCTACCGCACGCTGGACTATGACGTGACCGCCACCGCGAACGGTGATTTGAAGGTCACGCAGCATATCGACGTCAAGATGCGTGAGCGTACCGACAGTGACGACAACACCAAGCCGTGGAAGCAGCTGTTCCAGCAATACACGCTGAACTCCGGCACCTTGACTGATATCAGCGATATCAGCGTGCGCAACGTCACCGACGGCATCGACTACGCACAACAGAGCGAGCCCAAGCTGCCCAGTGACGTCTCTTCCGACAAGGAATGGAACAGCGACTACGCCAACCATTGGTATGTCGCCGATGTGAGCGATGGCAGCGACCATCCAAAGGCATACACGCCCGGTACCGATGGCCTCAAGCCCAGCGCCTCCGCCACCGAAGATGACACGACCGTGGAGATCGGCTGGAATATTCCGGTCACCACCGAGGCCGACAGTATGAAGTTCGACGTGAGCTTCACCATGCACGATGTGGCCACCAAATGGAAAGACGTGGCCTCCTTCCAATGGGAGCCGTTCGGCAAGAAGAACCAAGTGCCTATCGGCACGGTCACCGGCACTGTCCACTTCCCCAACGGCATCACCGGCAAAACCTCATGGGCATGGCTGCACACCGAGCGCACTTCGGAAACCAAGCGCAACAGCGACGGCAGCTACACGTTCACGGCCTACAACATCCACAATGGCGACTACCTCGATGTGGTCGCGGCGTTCGATGCCGCCAAAGCCAAGGGCATCGCCCGCAAGGGAACCGGCAATCATCTCAAGGACCTGAAACAGGACGAATATAAGCAACAGCAGCGCTGGCTCGACAAGCAACGATTCGCTGCCAGAGCTCGTCTCGTGTTCTGGATTGTCAGCATCGTGCTCGGCATCGCGTTGTGCGCGTGGGGTATCTGGGCTGTGATCTCCAGCAACCGGCGTGCGCAATACCGTGGCAGCGTCGAATACTGGCGCGACCAGCCCGGCATCAGTCCGGCTTCCGCAGCCCGTCTGATTCGCGTGGTCGATCCGTCGACGCGCCAATCCGATGAAGACCGCCAGCTGACCGCCACCATGCTGTCGCTCGCCGTCAAGAAGGCCATTGCCGTCTATCCGGGGCCGTCGGACATGTATCGCGGCATCGACATGAGCCAGGCCACGCCGGTGGGCTTGAGCCAAATGATTGCCGCCGACCAAGGCAAGCAGTATGCGGCAGGCATCACCAGCACCATCGTGATTCTGCCGCTCGCCATTGATGAGGCACCCAACGCGCAACAGTTGGGATTGAGCGAATCGGAAGATGCGCTGCTGAACCTGCTCATCGTCATTTCGCAGCGCGTGGGCAGCCCGGTATTCGACCTGAACCAGATGAAGGCGACCTGCCAGAACTGGCAAGACGGCTATATTGAGCTCGGCAAATTCACCGGTGCATGCAGCATGGAATACCAGCGGCTGGGTGCCACGCGCTCTGTGGGCTGGCAATGGATTCTCCCCGGCGTACTGGCCGTCGTGCTGGGATTTGGTTCGCTGCTGGCCAACAGCTTTATCGGATACCCGGTGGCTGGTCTTATCGAGCTGCCGATATTCCTGGTCGGCCTGTTCTGCTCGATGGCCGGCGCGGTGACCGTGCTCACCGACCAAGGCCAGGATATCGCCGGCCGGACTCTGGGCCTTAAGCGTTATATGGAAGACTTCTCCAACTTCACCGACCGTGGTACCGCCGATTTGGCCTTGTGGGATTGGTATATGGTCTACGCCGCCGCGTTTGGCATTTCCGATCGCGTGATGCGTGAGCTGGCCAAGGCCTATCCTCAGGTCAACGATCCGGCTTGGCTGGATGCCAACGCCTCCAACTCGTTGTTCTACTGGAACTACCGCCCGTATGGATGGTACAGCCACCGCCACAATGACGATGCTGCCGGGCAGATGGACCCGGGCATTAGCGGCCCAGCTCCGGCTTACGGAGGCACGTCGTTTGCCGGCGGATTCTCCGACCTCGGCTCGCAGCTGAACTCCGGACTCGCTGACATCAGCTCGACCATCAGCGCGGCAGCACCATCCGCTGATTCCGGTGGCGATTTCTCCAGCTTCGGCTCGGGCGGCGGCTCCGGTTTCGGTGGCTCGTTCGGTGGCTCGGGTGGCGGCTCGTTCGGCGGGCGGTAAATCCAGCGTTCTGCTTACGCTGGAATCGGACACAGACCGTCTCATTACTGTTGAAGGGAATCACCATGGCATTGTTCCGTAACCTCGGACCGTTCTCCACCACCGCCATCGGCCACGGCGAAATGCCGCTGACCATCGAAAACAATCGTGGCCACGAGGTCGGCATCGAAACCCTGCATGCCTCGCTGGACGCCGGCTGCCGTCACATCGACACCGCTTGGGCCTACTACTGCTCCGGCGGCGAAGAACAGACCGGTGAAAAGCTGGTGCGCGAGGCCCTTGAGACCTGGAAGGGGCCGAAGGACGAGGTGCTGGTGGCCACCAAGGTGGGCCACTTCCGCAACTTCACCGACGGCCGCCCCACGTGGGATGTGGACGGTCGCCCGGAGAACCTGATTCGTCGCGGCAAGGAGAGCGCACTGGCGCTCGGCGTGGACACCATTGACCTGCTGTACTTCCACCGCCCTGATCCGAAGGTGCCGTACAACGAGTCCGTCGAAGCCATCAAGCAGCTGGTGGACGAGGGCGTGGCGCAGGAGGCCGGTATCTCCAACGCCTCCATCGAGCAAATCGACATTGCGCGCGGTATTCTGGGCGACAAGCTCGTGGCCGTGCAAAACCAGTACTCGCCGATTCACCTGGAGACCCAGGACACGCTCGACTACTGCGCCAAGGTTGGCTTGGCCTTCGTGTGCTGGAGTCCGCTCGGCGGCTACCGTCACCCCTATGATGAGACCAAGTTCGACCCGTTCCGCGAGGTCGCGGCGGCCCACGGCGTGAGCTACCAGCAGGTCGTGCTGGCATGGGAGCTCGCCAAGGGCGACCACATGTTCGTGATTCCCGGCGCGCACCGTCCCGAAACCATCCTCGACTCCCTGAAGGCCGACCAGCTCGAACTCACCCCGAAGAACTCGCCAAGCTCGGCTGAACTTTCTCAGCTCCCCTTGTCAGGGGAGCTGTCTCGCGTAGCGAGACTGAGGGGTAGTCGCCGGAGTAGTCCCGGGTAGTTCCACAAGGAGATAATTGTGCGCAAAAAACTCATCCTCGACCTCGATACCGGCATCGATGACGCGCTCGCCATCGCATATGCCCTAGGCAGTGCCGACGAGATCGATTTGATCGGTATCACGGCCACCTACGGCAATGTCGCGGTGCCGCTGGCCGCGCGCAACGCGCTGGCGGTACTGCACTTGTTCGGCCGTGACGACGTTCCGGTCTATCCCGGAGTCGACCATCCCATCGCCCCGGCAACATTGCCGAAAATGCGTGGCACCACACCAGACGAGCGGGCCCAGGCCTACGCGCGCTGGCAGAACGGCGGCGCGGACGGCTGGCAAACGGACGCTTCGTGGTCACCAACTCCCGGCTCGGTGGCGGTCCACCATCCCAACGGCATCGGCGGCGCAATCATCCCCGACTCCCCGCGCGCTCCGGAAGCACCAGGCTCGGCGGTCGATTTCATCATCACCGCCGCGCGCGAATACGGCCCGGACCTGACCATCGTGCCTACGGGCGCGATGACCACCATGGCCACCGTATTCCGCAACGCTCCGGACCTGAAGGATTCCGGTGTGAACGTGACGTTGATGGGCGGTGCCCTCACATTGCCCGGCAATGTAAGCCCGGCCGCCGAAGCGAACATCTCCCAAGACCCAGAGGCAGCAGACTATCTGTTCAAGTGTGGCGCACGCACCACCATGATCGGCCTCGACGTGACCCACCAGACCGCGCTCACTCGTGAGAAAGCCCATGAATGGGCGTCTCTGGGGACGCCAGCCGGCGACTTCCTCGTCACCATGACCGACTACTACATCGACTTCTACCTGAAGAACCAGCCGGAGATTCGCGGATGTGGACTGCACGACCCGCTGGCCGTGGCCGCCGCGCTCGACCCATCGCTGGTCACGACCTTCGGGTTCAACTTGCAAGTCGATCTCGAGGGCCCGTTCCGAGGCCGTACCATCGGCGATCGTTCACGGCTTCAGGACCCCGACAAACACACGCAGGTCGCCTTGGGCGTCGATGTGCCGGAATTCCTGGATCGTTTCATGGGGCGCGTCACCGCGGCGGCCCGGTGACGCGGACGGCGGCCGTCCGGTCCGCTCCACGCCGTGGATGGATATGACCCATGGCGTGGAGCGCCCTTTTGGGAACCGACAGAACATAGGGGGGCGCTGCATGCGCAGCGCCCCCCTATGTGTCAGATCACGCCGCAGCCCGGAATCAGGCCGCCGGGCGGATCGAGCGTGAGATATTGCTCCTCCAGATCGATGTCGGGGACCAAGGCCTCCACGAACGGGACCAACGCGGTCTTTTCGACCACATCCTCGCCCTTGGAATTCTGGCCGGTTACCACCGGCTCGGTCAAACGAATCTTGAGCAGGGATTGGGCGGGGGAGTCGATCACATCCGCCACTTTGCCGACCACTTGGCCGGCGGGCAGTCCCAGACCGTTGCCCTCGACTAGACGGGCCTCAAGGCCAATAAGATCCTTGGGATACCATTCGTCGGCCTCGAGCATGTCCTCCGCATCGTCGACCTCGCCGTAGAGTTCGACACCGTTTAGGGCCTCGGCGGCATTGCGGTCGTCGACGCCCTCAAGCTTGAGAATCCAACGATCCTTGAACGTGCGCGAGCCCTCGACGATGTACTCGGTCTCGCCATCCTGGCTGTAGAGCACGGAGTCCGGCTCGAAGCGCCACTCGGGATCATCGGTGTACAGGCGCACGGTGACTTCGCCCTTCAGGCCCTGTGCGCGGCCAATACGAGCGACCCTCAGCAACTCGAGCTGCTGAGGGTCGTCGTGCATGTCTTGCTGTGCCATGCTGTGAATCGTTCCTTATCGGTTATCGACGGACGTCCATGATGTCAACGCGGACCTTGTGGTCAGACAGTGCCTGAATCACGGTGCGAATCGCGTTGGCGGTGCGGCCGCCACGGCCGATCACACGGCCGATGTCTTCCGGGTTCACGCGTACGCGAAGCAGTTCGCCGCGCGCGTTCTCATGAGACTTGACGGAAACATCGTCGGGAAAATCAACGATGTTCTTGATGAGGTGTTCCACAGCTTGTGCAAGCATAGCTAGCCTTTCGTTTCCGCTCAGGCCTCAGCCGGAGCTTCTTCGGCGGCCTCTTCAGCCGGGGCTTCCTCAGCGGCGGCAGCGGCTTCGGCTTCAGCCTTGGCCTTGGCAGCAGCTTCGGACTTGGCGGCCTTCAGCTTCTGAGCCTGGTCCTCAACGGCCGCGATGCGGGCCTCGGCGTCCGGGCCAGCCTCAACGGTCTTCAGGGTGCCTTCGGCACCTTCAAGGCCCTTGTACTTCTGCCAGTCGCCGGTGATGTTCAGCAGCTTGAAGACGGGCTCGGACGGCTGAGCGCCGACGCCGAGCCAGTACTGAGCGCGATCAGACTTGATCTGGATGGTCGAGGGCTGGGTGTTGGGGTTGTAGGTACCGATCTCCTCGATGACCTTGCCGTCACGCTTCTTGCGGGAATCGACGACCACCACACGGTAGAAGGCGTAGAACTTCTTGCCCTGTCGCTTCAGACGAATCTTGGTTGCCAAAATGGCTCTCCTTGTAATGCTAGGTGTGCGGGTTCTCGGTTTGCCATGTGGGGCATGGCCGTCCGGAATCCACGTGTCCTCGCGGCTCGGGGTGTAGAGGGCGCCACGCGCGCGCGAATAACTGACCTATTATAGCGCACAGGGCCGGACTGGGCGTGGCGCACTGTGGTTGCGGTGTGGTGCGCGTTCCCCGTTGCGCAACATTCCGGGGAATGTATCGCGAAAATGCCGGCTATCGCAGTGCAAGCGTTGCGGTCAGGGCCAGATGATCAGTGCCCTCGACCTCAAACGACTTCACGCCGGACGGTTTGAGCCCGGGAGTGAACAGCACGTGATCCAGCTCGATGCGCGGCCACTTGAGCCAGCTCGGGAAGGTGAGATTCGGGCCGGCGGCTTGAATCAGACTTGCGTCCTTGAATCCGGACTTGAGCAACGCGCGGAAGCTCGGATGGTCGGTGCTCGAGTTGAGATCGCCCATAACGACGACGATATTGCGATTGCTGACGGATTTTGCACGGGCGAGTTCTCGCAGACCCAAAATGCCGGCCGACCAATCCGCGCAGCCGCGCATCGGCGATTTCGGGTGAGCCGAACAAAGTGTCACCGTGCGATTACCGGAGGTTTTGAGGGTGATGGCGGGAACGTCGGCGGCAGGGATGGAGACCACGTTGGGCACCGCTGCGCTCGGCTCGTAGCGGGAATAGATCACGTTGAATCCGCCATTATCGGTCTCTTTGGCGTCTCCGAACTGATGGTAGGGGAGAAGTTCGTTGATGTCGGCTTCGGTAAGACGTGTGATGAGGTCGTCGGTGACTTCCTGCAAGGCCAATACGCTGATATTGCGTTCGCGAATATTGCGAATGATTTCAGCGGCGTCGGCGCGTCCGTATCGACAATTCATCGTCATAACCGAGAACTGGGGCGAGAGTGTTTCACGCGTTGTTTCACGGTGTCCATCGGAGATGGTTTCGGGCCCCTCCTTCGAAGTGTTTGAGGTACCCGATGTATTGCTGTTATGGCTTTTTGACAGCGTCGGCGAAGTTGTTTCACGGGCTGTTTCACGGTGGGATTCTTTGCGTTTCCCGGCCGGGTCGATTGACGTACCCCAGTAGTTGATGCGCTGTGAGCTGGCAATCAGCGCGACCACAATAAGCAACGACATCGCAGTCCATTCATGTTGCCATGCGGCGACCGCGGCCAGAATCATCAAAGGAACCCACAACAGCGGCGTCAGGGCAATCATGTACGGAAGCGGCATACGGGCCTCGAGACCGGCGGGCAGCGCGCTTAAGGTCGTCCATAACAGTGCGATGATTGCCACCGCGCTGAGGATTGTCGTCATGGAAGTTCCTTTCGAAATATAAATTGAACCGAGATATAATTTGGCTCCCCTCTGCGAGGGGAGCCAAGTTGTGAGATCAGCGACCGAACAGTCCGCCAAGGCCTCCGCCGAGGTTCGGCGGCAGTTCAGTGCCACCGTCGACGTTGCCCATCATCTGCTCAAGGCCAGCGGGCAGGGCCGGGTTCTGTGGCTTCTTGGCGAAGGCGGAACCGCCGGTCGAACCGGAGGACTTGCCGGCCAGCTTATCGCGCAATGCCTTCTCCTCGGCCTCGCGCTTCATCGGATTGCCGGACTTGCCGCCCTTCTTCTTGTTCTTGCCCTTCTTCTTGCCGCCGCCCATAGCCGGGCCGCCGAAGCCGGGGATGCCGCCGCCCATGCCGCCACGATTGGACATGCGCTTCATCATCTTTGCGGCCTGCTCGAAACGCTGCAGCAAAGCGTTCACCTGAGAAACCGTCACGCCGGAACCATAGGCGATACGGGCGCGGCGGGAACCATTGATAATCGACGGATCGCGGCGCTCGGCCGGGGTCATCGAGCGAATAATCGCCTCGGTGCGGTCGATTTCCCTCTCATCGAACTGCTCGAGTTCCTTGCGGTGCTGGGCCATGCCCGGAATCATGCCGAGCAGCGACTTCATTGAGCCCAGCTTGCGCACCTGCTGCAGCTGATCGAGGAAGTCGTCCAGGCCGAAGGAACCTTCGGAGATTTTCTCGGCGGCCTTGCGGGCCTCTTCCTCATCGAACTGCTTCTGCGCCTGCTCGATGAGCGTCATGATGTCGCCCATGTCGAGGATACGCGAGGCCATGCGGTCCGGGTGGAAGACCTCGAAGTCCTTCAGGCCCTCACCGTTGGAGGCGAACAGGATCGGCTTGCCGGTCACGGACGCCACGGACAGCGCGGCACCACCGCGGGCGTCGCCATCGAGCTTGGAGAGCACCACGCCGGTGAAGTCCACGCCTTCGTCAAAGGCCTTGGCGGTCTTGACGGCGTCCTGGCCGATCATCGCGTCGATGACGAACAGGATTTCGTTGGGACGCACGGCATCGCGAATGTCGCGAGCCTGCTTCATCAGCTCCTCGTCCACGCCCAGACGACCGGCGGTATCGATGATCACCGTGTCGTAGAGCTTCTGCTTGGCGAGTTCGATGGAATCGCGGGCCACCTTCACCGGGTCGCCGGAGGTCTGGCCCGGAGCTGCGACGGCCTCGCCGCCATCGGATTGGACGCCCTTTTCGGGAGCATAGACGGGCACGCCGGCGCGTTCGCCGACCACCTGCAGCTGCGTCACCGCGTTCGGACGCTGCAAATCGGCCGCCACCAGCAGCGGCGTGTGGCCGGAATCCTTGAGCCAGTAGCCGAGCTTGCCGGCCAGCGTGGTTTTACCGGCACCCTGAAGGCCGGCGAGCATGATGATCGTCGGCGGGTTCTTCGCGAAGTTCAGCGGACGGTCGACGCCTTGGCCGAGCACGTCGGTGAGCTCCTCGTTGACGATTTTCACCACCTGCTGGGCGGGGTTGAGTGCGTCGGACACCTCGGTGCCCAGTGCACGCTCACGCACCTTGCCGGTGAAGGAACGCACCACGTCGAGCGCCACGTCGGCGTCGAGCAGCGCGCGGCGGATTTCACGGATCGTGCCGTCGATATCCGCCTCGGAAAGCTTGCCCTTGCTCTTCAGATGCTTGAACGCATTCGAGAGTCTGTCTGTCAAAGATGAAAAAGCTGCCATAATGGGCAACAGTCTAGCCGCCACGCGGGAAATTGCGGTGTTGGGGACGACGCTTTTCGGGGAATGTGCCGCGTAGTAGTCAGGGATGTTGGGCATTCAGACGGCAAATGCCGTGCCGTCCGCTCGTGGCGAAGCCAATCGAGTGCTTCCGATACCATGGAAACCGTAAAGAATCCTGTGTTTTTTGGAATACTTACGCTGTTTTGAAAATCGCTGGACACCGCTTATACGCAGACTGCCGTGCGCTCCGAACCATGACGTTCGGGCCAACGCAGACATGCCGTGCAATAAGGAAGGCCCACTGATGCCCACCCAAAAACTACTCGAACGCAAAGCCCTGATCGTTGGTATCGTCATCAACGTGCTGCAGGTCTTAGCCGGCATGGCCGTGTTCTTCATGACCGGTCTCAAGGCCATGTTCCTCGACTTCTCCTTCACCGCGATTTCCGTCCTGTCCGGAATGGTGGCGGTGTACCTCTCGTCGCGCACGGTGCGAACCACCGAGCGCTTCCCCAATGGCATGTTCGCACTGGAACCTATCTACGCGATCTGCAAGGCCATTTTCACCATGTCGTTGTTGGTGTATTCGCTGATTGACGTGTGCCGAGTAGCGTACGACTACTTCGTGTTCGGGTCCGGCGAACGCATTGAAACCGGCCCGGTGGTCATCTACGAGATCCTGACCGTAATCGTGTGCTTCAGCCTATACACGTATTACCGGCGCTCCAACCGATCCATCGGCGATTCCAGCACCATGCTCACCGCCGAGTGCAAGAGCACGTTGGTCGACGGATCGATGTCGTTCGGCATCGGCGTAGTTGCCATCTTCCTGATGCTGCTACCGGCCGGCGGTCCGCTTGACTTCCTGCACTACACCGGCGATTTCTTCATCACCGTGGCTTTGGTGGCATTGACCATCAAGGAGCCGTTCAGCGTGCTCAAAGAGGCGTTCGTGGAATTGGTCGGCGGCGTGCATGACGACGATGAAACCAACGCCTACGTGGAGGCCGAGGCACAGCGCCATCTGCCTGCCAACACCGACTACGAGCAGACGCTGATCTTCAAGACCGGTATGAACTACACCGTTGACGTGTATCTGAGCGGCATCGGCGAAACCATTGATGTAGCTGACCTCATCGAATGCAAGCGCTCGCTGGAAAAGGAGCTCAGCAAGCGCCTGCACATCGTGGACGTGGACTTCGTGTTTGACTGATTGATGGGTTTGAAGCGACTACTTCAGACTCCAAGTGGAACCCTGCGGGCCGTCTTCGATGGCGATGCCGGCCTCGGTCAGGGCGTCGCGAATCTGATCGGCCTTGGCGAAATCCTTGGCCTTGCGAGCTTCGGCACGGGCGTTGAGCTGTTCGGCGATCAGTGCCTCCAGCGCTGCATGCTCGGGCGACTCGGCCGTGCCATCAGCGGCACCGCCGGCAGCGCCGGCGGACACCCACGGTTCGGCCAGCGGGTCCAGGCCCAAGGTGTCGAGCATGGCACGCACGGCGAGCAGCGCCTCACGCACCTCGGCCTTGGCGGTTTCGGAATCGGCGCGGTCAGCCAGCTGTGAAAGCAACGTATTGCCGGAACGGATGGCGGTGAAGATCGCGGCGGTTGCACCAGACACATTGACATCGTCATTCATGGCGGCCACGAAATCGGCGGGCAAATCGTCGGCGGAGACGGCAGTGACTTCCTCGCGAGAAGGCTGTCCACCCAGCGCCACACCGGCACGCTCGATGAAGTTCGAGACGCGGTCGTATGCGGCCTGCGCCTCGACCAGCGCCTGATCGGACCATTCGAGCATCGACCGGTACTGCACGGAGCCCAGGGCGTAACGCACCACCCAAGCGGAATGCTCAGCCAACACGCTCGGCACGGACAGGCCGGTGCCCAGCGACTTCGACATCTTCTCGCCCTTGGCGGTCACCCATGCCGAATGCATCCAGCGCGCAGCGGAGGGGTAGCCGGCCGCACGGGTCTGAGCCATTTCGTTTTCGTGGTGGGGGAAGCGCAGATCCAAGCCGCCGCCGTGAATGTCGAAGCCATCGCCCAGGTAACGGTGGGACATGGCGGAGCATTCGATGTGCCAGCCAGGGCGGCCCACGCCAAACGGCGTCGACCAACGGGCGTCCTCGGGATCGGTGTCCTTCGGAGCCTTCCACAGGGCGAAATCACGCGGATCATGCTTGTCGGGGGAGGCATCGGCCGGGTCGACCGGATTGTACTTGTCGGCACCGGTGGCGTCCACGGACGGGCCCATGCGGTCGGCCACGGCGGCGGCCTCATCGACTTCGGAGGTCTGCTTCTGGTGAGTGAGTTCGCCGTAATGCGGCCAGGATGCCACATCGAAGTACACGTTGCCGGTGGGCTTGCCGTCCGCATCCGTGACCACATAGCCGTGACCGTTGTCGAGAATGCGCTGAATCAGGTCGATCATGTCCGACATGTGGCCGGTGGCGCGAGGTTCCACAGTGGGCGGCAGTACGCCGAGCGTGTTGTATGCCTCGGTGAATTCGCGCTCGTAGTAATAGGCGCGGGCCCACCAACGCTGGCCTGCGGCCGCGGCCTTAACGAGAATCTTGTCGTCGATATCGGTCACATTACGCACAAAAGTGACTTTGTAGCCGAGCTTCAAAAACCAGCGGCGCACGATGTCGAACGCCACGGCGGCACGGATATGGCCAATATGCGGTGACGATTGCACAGTCGCGCCACACACATAAATGCCGACTTCGCCCGGCTTGAGCGGCACGAAATGGCTGACCTGGTGCGAGGCGGTGTCATACAGATTCAGGCCTTCTGCGGCCTTGGCAACATGCACCGGCGTCAGGCTTGAAGGCATGACGGAAATGTTGAAATCCTGCGGTTCTTGGCTGTTTCCCATAACACTCAAGCGTAGGGTCCGAACCAGACATGCTGAATCGTTACTCGAAGAGTTTGATGAACGCTTCACAGGTGGGGCCCGAACGAGGTGACAGACGGATGAGAAGCGGGACAACAGTCTCGCGAGAACACGTCTTTGACCGCTGCGGAAACTGCGAGATTCATGGATTTGCCCTGCTCGTTACGCAAACGGGGAACGCTCGTGCCACAATAGAAGTCATGGCCACACCACAAGTGCTCATTTTGCAACATGTCCCATGGGAACGCCCGGGACGCATATTGTCGAACCTCGAGGACATCGGTCTTGAGACGGTGACGATGAATATCGTCGACAAAAAGAAACCGGACTTGCCTGATTTCGGCGAACTGGCTGGCGTGGTAATCATGGGTGGGCCTATGGGCGCGCTTGATTACGACAAGTATCCGGGGCTGAAGGCAGAAGCCAAGTTGGCGCGTGCCGCCGTGGCTTCAGGCAAGCCGATTCTCGGTGTATGCCTGGGGCATCAGATTATCGCCACTGCGCTTGGTGCGCAGCTGCGCAAGGGCGATGCGCCGGAGATTGGGTTCGCGCCGATCAAGCGTGTGGACAAGCATGACTTCTTCTCCATGTGGGATAAGCAGCTGACAGTGCTGCACTGGCATAACGACGTGGTGGGCCTGCCCGCGGAAGGCCAGCTGCTGTCGCGTTCGTCTCCCACCAAGGTGCAGGCATTCCGACTGGGATCCGCGCTGGGCATGCAGTTCCACCTGGAAGTGTGCGGCTCGCTGCTGGACGAATGGCTGGATGAGCCGAGCATGGTCAAGGATCTCAAGGCCGCGGGTGGTTCCAAGTCCCAATTGCGCGAGCAGTTCGCCCAATACGACCAGCTACTGCAACCGCTCGCCGAGCAAGTGTTCTCCGGTTTTGCGGCCCGCTGCAACTCCTACGCTCAGACGCTGAACAAATAACGTTTGCGGGCCGCCGCTGGGCAAGCGTGGCGCTACATTGGTGAGTCATGCCGACTTATGACATTGGACTGGAACACGTTTCGCTCGCTTTCGCTACCAAAACCATCTTCACTGATGTAACGCAGGGTGTTTTTGAAGGCGACCGCATCGGCATCGTCGGCAAGAACGGCGACGGCAAATCCACGTTGCTGCACCTGTTCCGCGGTGCTCAGGAGCCGGATTCCGGCCGCGTGACAAAGCGTGGCGGACTCACGTTCGGCATGCTTGACCAGCGTGATCCCCTTGATGACAACGCCACCATTCGCGAAGCCGCACTTGAGGGGCGCGCCGACTACGAATGGGCGTCCGATAACACTTCCCGTGAAATCGTCGAGGCATTGCTCGGCGGCATGAGCCTGGATGCCAAGGTCGGCTCCTTGTCCGGCGGCCAGCGTCGCCGCGCCGATTTGGCCCGACTGCTGCTCAAGGATTGGGATATTCTCGCACTTGACGAGCCCACCAACCATCTCGACGTGGTCACTATCCACTGGCTTGCCGAACATTTGAAGAACCGCTGGTCCAAAGGCCAGGGCGCTCTGTTGCTCGTGACCCACGATCGCTGGTTCTTGGACGAGGTCTGCGAATCGATGTGGGAAGTCCACGATGGCGTGATCGAGCCGTTCGAGGGCGGCTATTCCGCATATATGCTGCAGCGCGTGGAACGCGATCGCCAAGCCGATGTGCGCGAAACCAAGCGCCGCAATCTGGCTCGCAAGGAGCTCGCATGGCTTTCCCGCGGTGCTCGTGCCCGCTCCACCAAGCAGAAGTTCCACGTCAAGGCCGCACGCGAATTGATTGCCGATGTGCCGCCGATGCGTAACACACTTGAACTGAAGCAAATGGCCACCTCCCGTCTCGGCAAACAGGTGGTCGATTTGGTCGACGTGACGCAGATTTTCGAAAAACCGCAGGGCATGGCCGATATCGACCCGGATGTGGCGGCGCTCTCCGCGTCCGCTTCCCGCGTGGATGTGGTCAACGCCATGTACGCCGAGCCGCAGCTGCATGGTTCCGTTGAGGTGGCGGTCACCGACATGACTGACCCGCGCCTGGTGGACGCCGGCGTGCCGGAAGCCGTCGAGTCCGCTGAGGAAGCGCGTAAGAAGGCCGAGGCTGAGAGCGGCAATCCGCAGCTTGCTGACGATCGCGAGGTTCGTCGCATGAACACGGGTGGTGAAACCATCGGCGGTGGCACTGCTGCAACGGATTCGGATGATGACACTGCTGCAGCCGGTGTCACCTCGGCTGCACGCAAGGTGACGGTTTCCGGCCGCGAGATTCTTGACGATGTGACTTGGCTGATTGGCCCGGGCGACCGCTTCGGCATCGTCGGTGCGAATGGTGCCGGCAAGTCCACGCTGCTTAAGTTGATTGATGGCACACTCACCCCGACCGCAGGCCATGTGAACATTGGCAAGACGGTGAAGTTCGCGGTGCTCTCGCAGCGCCTCGATGAGCTGGAGAAGCTCGGCAAGTACAAGATCAAGGAAGTGCTTTCCCGCTATAAGCCGAGCTACATTGTGGATGGCAAGGAAGTGACGCCGGGACAGTTGATGGAGCGTCTCGGCTTCGAATCCGCCCAGCTGATGACGCCGATCCGCGATCTCTCCGGTGGTCAGAAGCGCCGCATGCAACTGCTGCTGATTCTGCTTGACGAGCCGAACGTGCTCATCATGGACGAGCCCGGCAACGATCTGGACACCGATATGCTCGCCGTGATGGAAGACCTGCTCGATACTTGGCCGGGCACGTTGATTGTGGTCTCCCACGACCGGTACCTGCTGGAGCGCGTCACCGATCAGCAGTTCGCGCTGATTGGCGGCAAAGTACGTCACTTGCCCGGCGGCGTGCAGGACTACCTCGATATGGTTGAGGCTATTAAGAACGGCAAGGGATTGCCGGCTGACACGCCTGGCTTCGCGGGCACCGGTAGCAGCTCGGCGAAGTCTGGTAAGGGTAAGGCGGCCGCCGTCAACGCTGCCGCATCTCTCCCTCAGTCCGCTTCGCGGATAGCTCCCTCGTCAGAGGGAGCCAATAACGGTGAGGACTCCACCTCGAAGCTCACCGGCAAGGCCTTCCACGAGGCATCCAAGCGCGTGAATGCCATCGAACGTAAGCTCGCTAAGCTTGAAGAGCAGAAGGCCGATCTCGAGGCGCAGATGGCCGCCCATGACCCGAGCGACTACGAGGGTCTCAACAAGCTCAATGAACAACTCACCGCCGTCAATACTGAAAGCGATGATCTCGAAGCCGAATGGCTCGAACTCTCCGAACAATTGGAGTAGCGGGAGAAACCGTAACGTTCACAAGGCCTCGGCAGTTTGCCGGGGCCTCCCGCTATGCAAACTCCCACGGATTAATCAATTCCACGTCGGTACCTTCGAAGTCCTTGATATTGCGCGTGGCTATGGCCGCATCCCAGGAACAGGCAATTGCCGCAATCATGGCGTCTTGAATACTGGTAGGTGTGCCCCTGTGTTCGCGTTCGACAAGGATATGGGCATAATCCGCAGCTGCCTGAGTGTCAAATGCGAACGTTCTGTCCTCTAATGTCATAAGCGCCAGCTTGACGGTCGTATCTGTGTACTTTCGTCGTTTGCCTTCAGGCATGCGACATATTCCGGCCAACAACTCGGCGACGGTGATGGCGGTGGTTGCCAAATTGCTTGTATCTTGGTTCCTCAGCCAATTGGCAACGTGTTCGTCTGGCTGTTTCTTGATGATTTCGCTGATGACGTTGGTGTCCAGAATAATCATGGCCGATTCCTATTCAAAAGATACTGGCGGTCGGGAATCGGCGGAATTTCGCTCGGATAGTGGGAGTTCCCCCTTGTCGAGTCCCTCAAAATCCATGTTCTTCATGAATTCGCGGATCTCGTCATAGAAATTGGTCTTTCGCGTGATTTCATGCGCCACCGTGCCAGCCAGCCATTCTTCAAGAATGGATCGCACCTGAGATTCCATGGAGCGGTTGTTTTTCTCAGCCACTTCTTTGAGCTGCTGAATCTGCTCATCGGGTATTTTTCGGATGGTCAATGTTGCCATGATGCACCTCCTTGTTGCTGTCATAATGCTAGCATGAGGTGCTGTCGTTTTGCTTGCAGTACGGGTGATGAGGTATGCACGCATGAAAAAAGGCGGATATGCATCATGCGCATCCGCCTTTTGAGCTTGGACTGGGTCTTCCCGCAGTCGCCGAATCAGCGCCCGGTAACCTCGGAACCGACGACCTTTTCGCTCAGGGCGCGCGGGCCGCGGGTCACGGCTACGGCACCGGAGCGCACCAGCTCAATCACACCGTAATGCTCCAAAAGCCCCAGCAGGGCGTCGATCTTGCCTTCGGCACCGGTGGCCTCAATGGTCAGCGATTCCGGATTCACGTCCACCACGCGCACGCGGAACAGACGCACGATCTCCAGCACGTCGGAACGGTTGGATTCGTTGGCGGCCACCTTGATGAGCACCAGTTCGCGTTCCACGGTGGAGTTCGGGTCGAGTTCCACGATTTTGAGCACATGCAGCAGCTTGTTGAGCTGCTTGATGATCTGCTCCAGCGGCACGGCCTCCACGTCGGCGGTCACCGTGACGCGAGAGATGTCCGGACGCTCGGTGGGGGAGACGGACAGCGAGTTGATGTTGAACGCACGGCGGGCGAACAGGCCGGCGATACGCGCCAGCACGCCTGGGCGGTTCTCCACCAGCACGGACAGCGTATGACGCTGGGAACCAGGCTGGGATGCAGGATAGTTAGCCATGAGTGTTCTCCTCTCCTCAGTGCTCGCTCGCAGTGGCAGCGGCGGTCTCGTGCTCGAACACGCCGGTCGCATGCTCGTCCGGACCGGTTCCCGGAGCCGGGGTGCCGCCAGCCAGCGGCTTGATGCCGGGCTTGTACGTCACCTCGTCGTTGGGGGCGCCGGCGGCTACCATCGGCCACACCATCGCATCCTTCCACACGCGGAAGTCGATCAGCACCGGGCGGTCGTTGATCTGGTTCGCCTTTTCGATGGCGGCAATCGCCTCTTCCTCGGTGAACGCGCGGATACCCACGCAGCCGTATGCCTCGGCCAACTTGATGAAATCAGGCACTTCGAGCGGCGCATCGCCGTCGGCCAGTGCCGCCGCACCATCGGCACCGTGCGCTTCACCATCGAGCAGGTTGGTCTGCGAGTAGTGGTGCTCGTAGAACAGCGTCTGCCACTGACGGACCATGCCGTATACGGAGTTGTTCAGAATCGCGATCTTCACCGGAGCGTGGTCCAGGAACGCGGCGGCCAGCTCCTCAGAGGTCATCTGGAAGGAACCGTCACCATCGATCAGCCACACCGGCTTCTTGCCCTCGAATTCACGGGCCGAGCCCACGGATGCGCCGATGGCAGCCGGCAGACCGTAGCCCATCGTGCCGAGGCCTCCGGAGGAGATCCAAGCGTGCTGGTTCTCAAAATCGATGAACTGCGAAGCCCACATCTGGTGCTGGCCCACACCGGTCACCCAGATGGTGGACGGATCGGCCATCTCAGAGAGCTTCTTGATGACCCACTGCGGGGCCAGCGATCCGTCGGTCGGCTCATCCCACGTCATCGGGTATTCCTCGCGCCAGCCGTCGATCGCCTTCCACCAGGGGGCCAGATTCGGCTTGCCCTGAATGGCCTGCGTACGCTGAATCTCGGGAATCAAGTCGTCGAGCACGGTAGCCACATCGCCCACGATCGGCACGTCGGGCTGACGGTTCTTGCCGATTTCAGCCGGGTCGATGTCAATGTGAATCACGCGGGCGGTCGGTGCGAAGGCGTCGAGCTTGCCGGTCACGCGGTCGTCGAAACGTGCACCGATGGCCACAAGCAGGTCAGCGCGCTGCACGGCGCCGGTTGCGGCAATCGTACCGTGCATGCCTAGCATGCCGAGGTTCTTCGGGTCGGAGTCGGGAATGATGCCGCGTGCGGGCAGGGTCGTGACCACGGGAGCGCCGGTCAGGTCGGCCAGAGCCTTGACCTGTGCGCCGGCGTTGGAGCGGGCGGCGCCGCCACCCACATACAGCACCGGGCGGTACGACTGAGAGAACAGCTTCGCCGCGTCGGACAGCACACGGCCGTGCGCCTTGGTGGTGGGGTTGTAGCCGGGCAGAATCATGCGCTGCGGCCATGAGTAGTACATGTCGCCGGTCTGTGCGGTCTTGGTCAGATCCACGACCACCGGGCCGGGGCGGCCGGTGTTGGCGATGTAGTACGCCTCGGAAAGCACGCGAGGAATGTCCTGCGCGCGGGTCACGAGGAAGGAGTGCTTGGACACCGGGTAGGTGATGCCCACGATATCCGCCTCCTGGAAGGCATCAGTGCCGATGGCTTGCACGCCCACCTGACCGGTAATCACGACCATGGGCACGGAGTCCATGTTCGCGTCCGCAATGGCCGTGACCACGTTTGTGGCACCCGGGCCGGAAGTCACGATGCACACGCCCACCTTGCCAGTGGCCAGTGCGTAGCCTTCGGCGGCGTGGCCGGCGGCCTGCTCGTGGCGCATAAGCACGAAGCGGAACTTCGTGTTGTCTTTGATCTCGTGGTAGACGGGCAGAATCGCGCCGCCAGGAATGCCGAAGACGTCCTCGACGCCGAGGTCCTCCAGCGAACGAATCAGCGCCTGGGCGCCAGTCATCTTCTCGCCATCGACGATGGTCTGCTTATCGGGGGCCGTGTTGATTTTCGGTACACCGCTGAATGCCTGCAAAGGCGTGGGTAAAGCCATGATTCCTCTCACCTCATAGGTTTTGTCGCGAACCTGCCCGACCTTGGGATGGGGCCGGGTGCCCGCGTGTCTGATTCCAGTCGCTTCCCCGAGACTTGTGGCCCCGGCGCGACTCGTCGCTCATGTTGGTATTAGTCTATTCGCAAATCCGACAGCGGGCTTACTTAGTCCGCGTCTTGAACGAGTCCAGTGACTTCCAGCCCGCTTCGGCGGCCGCCAGCTGCGCCTTACGCTTGCTGGAGCCCTTACCGATGCCGATGATGTCGCCGTTCTCGCCCAATGAGACGCGCGCGGTGAAGATCTGCGCGTATTCCGGGCCGGAGACCTCCATATGGTAGACAGGCTCCTCCTTGCCGAGGCCGTGCGCCTTGACGGTCAGCGAGGTCTTCCAGTCAAGTGCCGGGCCCTCGGTGGCCACTTCGGCGAGCGTGTCGTCAATAAGCCGGTGAATCACCTTGCGTGCCTCGTCGATGCCGTGTTCCAGGAAGGTCGCGCCGATGAGCGATTCCACGATGTCGCATAGGATGGAGTTCTTCTCCGCGCCGCCCTGCTCGGCTTCTCCGTGACCCAGCAGAATGTAGGGGCCCACCTTGAGCTTGGTTTTGGCGATGGCGCTCAGCGCGTCTTCGGAGACGGCCTTGGCGCGCATCTTGGCCAGTTGCCCCTCGGTCATATCCGGGTGAATGGTGAACAGCGTTTCAGTGGAGACCAGTTCGAGCACCGCGTCTCCCAGGAATTCGAGGCGTTCGTAATTGGCCACGCCGGGGTGCTCATGCGAGAAGGAACGGTGGGTGAGTGCCTGCACGAGCAGATCCGGGCTGAGAGTGGTGCCCAACGCTTCAAGAAGCTCGTTGGCCGGCGTCGGCTGCTGTGGGGTTTCATTACTCATGATTGTTGTATGGTCCTTCACGCGATGGTGATGTGTTGTGTTGTGTTGTGTTGTTTGCGATGCGATGGTGTACGCAATGGTGCACTTATGCGAAGACCCCGCCACCCGTCGATGGCAGGGCCTTCATTCAAGCCGTTATCGCAGGACTCACTTGGTGTGAGCCGGCTGGATGGCGGAGCGGTAGGTGCGGCCGCGGTAGTTACCGCAGCTCGGGCAAGCCATGTGCGGCAGGGCCGGAGCGCCACAGTTCGGGCAGTTCACGGTCGCAGCAGCGGTGGCCTTCCAGTTCGCGCGACGCGAATGCGTGTTGGCGCGCGAGGTCTTGTACTTAGGCAGTGCCATTTGAGTATCCTCTATTTCGTTCGAACAATTGAGCTTAAGCGTCCGTTATCTTAACGCACGGCTCGTACAAACTTCGTTCAGGCGCGCGTCACTCGGCCTGCTCGCCGTTCTGCTCGGCCTCGAGCTGGGCTTTGAGCCCCGCCAATCCGGCAAAACGGATATCCGTCACATCGTGATGATGGTCGGGATCCTCGTTCAGATCGGCACCACACTGCGAGCACAGACCCCTGCAATCCGGTCGGCACAGTGGTTGCAACGGCAGCGATTCGACCAGCGTGTCGCGGATCATCGCCTCGATGTCCGCGAATGCGCCGTTCTCCAGCAGCGGATACGTGTCTTCCGACTCGTCCTCGCCGGCGATGATGTCGATTTCGTCGTCCTTCTTGCTCTTGCCGCCCTTGCCGTTGGCCTTGTCCTGGCCCGACTCGTACGGGAAGAACACCGTCACATCAACCGGCCAGTCCTCGTCAATCGGCTTCAGGCAGCGCGTGCACTCGCTGACGAATGGCGCGACCAGGCGGCCGGTGAAGATCAGGCCGTCCACAATCGAATCGAACTGCCCGCTCACGTGTACGGGCTCACCTTCCTTGATGCCGACAATGCTGTCGCCAATGCCGGAAGGTGCCGGGAAATCGGCGTCAATCGGCTTGGATTGACCGGCGCGCGAAGCAATCTGCGCTACCGGAATGGCCCACGGGGAATCTTCAACTCGTGCCATGGTATGTTCTTGGTGCCTTTCGTATGTTGGCTGGAGTTATTCGTTACTGGCGTTATTCGCGTTACTGATGTTGCCGGCGTTGCTGGCGTTACTGGGCTTCGGGATAGTCGTTCAGCGTCAGGTGCGGCATCTGTTCGCGGGCCGCGCGCTGGCGCTCTTCCAGCACGTTAAGACCGGCCTGCACATCCTGACTGAGTTTGCCGAGCTGCTGGGACAGCCCTTCCATCACCGTAGTGCAGTACTGGTCCGCGCCTTGGGTCAGATGGTCGGCTTTGGTCTGTGCCTGGTCAAGAATCGCGCGCGCTTTCTGCCGTGCAAGCTCGGTGACGTTCTCTTGGCCGGCCAGGAACTGTGCCTGTTCGTTGGCGTCCCTGATCATGTTGGCTGCGCGGCTTTGTGCGGAGGCGACGATGGCGTTGGACTGGGTCTGTGCCGATTCCAGACGGCGCTCGGCCTCGCGCATGAGGGCGGAGGCGCGCTCCAACTGCACCGGCAGCATTTTCTTCAACTCGGAAAGCTGGTCGGTGAATTCGTCGCGGTCAACCTTCACCATGCCGGGGGCGAATATGCTGGACTTCGCTTCGCCCAGTGCCGCCTCGAGCTGGTCGATGATGTCATACACCGTGGTGAATTCCTCGTGGCTCTTGACCGTGGCCGGGTCGTCGTCCGTGGTTTCTCGCAGGTCGGGCATTTCGTTCATGAACGAGGGGCGAATGCCGGCGGCCTGAGCGGTCTGAGCCTGTGCCCGGGTCTGCTGAGCTGCTTGGGCCTGCGCTTTGGCCTGCATTTGTGCCGGAGTAGGGGTAGGCGCGGCGGGCGGCGATCCGGCGAGAACATCGGCCTCTTCGGTGGGTGCCGGCGCGGCTTGCGTAGACGCGGGCGGTTCCGGGGCGGACGGCTCCGGAGTGGACGATGCGGCGTCCGCATTCGGTTTGGTCAGATCGACGTATCCAGTAGGGTGGTCATCGCTCATAGTCATTAGTGCATCAGTCCTTCCGCTTACGTTCCTCGGCCAGGGCATCGGCCAGCATCGGCACGACGCAATCGGGCACCATGCCGGTCACGTCGCCTCCATGGCGGGCCACGTCCTTGACGATGGAACTGGAGATGTGTTCAAGAATCGGATCGGCCGGCAAAAACAGGGTTTCGATGCCAGCGAGCTTGCGATTGACCAGCGCCATGCCGAGCTCGGCTTCATAGTCGCCGTTCTGGCGCAGACCCTTGATGATAACGGTGGCGCCGACCTTCTTGCAGTAGTCGGTGATCAGGCCGTCGGTGGAAGAAACGGTGACGTTCTTGCAACCGGCTTTGTCAAGGGCGCGGCGGATCACGTCGACTCTGGTGGCTTCGGAAAACATCGGTGTTTTCGCGGCGTTGACGGCCACCACCACATGCACCTCGTCGAAAAACCGCGCCGAGCGCTCGATTACATCCAAGTGTCCGGCGGTAACGGGGTCATACGAGCCGGGGCATACTGCGATAGTCATGCTTTATAGCCTACCGCTAGTGGTGTGCTTCGTGCTGCCGAGCGTGCATTGTTGTCGCGTCGGCGTATGAGGCAGTGTGTGCGGTGCCGTATGTGGCGTCGGTGTGGCGTCGTGTGCGGCATTGTATGTGGCATTGTATGTGGCGGGGTGGCGTGATGCGCGACATGGGTGTGTGGAGGTGTGCGGATTACGCGCCAATGGGTTTCGCGGGTAACGACGGGAATCTATGATGGAGTGCAGTCGAATCGTTGAATACGAGGAAAGAAGTGCACCATGACTTTTGCCGAGATGTTCGTTGATGATGCCGAACCGCTGCGCAACCCGGACCAAGGTGCCGGCACGTCGGTGCTGGAGCGTCCGGAGACCAAGGAGTCGCCGGTTCGTGACGATGGTGGCGACGCCGATCGTTTTGCGCACTACGTATCCAAGGACCGTATCGCTGAATCGCGTGCGACCGGCCGCCCGGTGGTGGCCCTGTGCGGTAAGGTTTGGGTGCCCAAGCACGATCCGTCCAAGTACCCGGTTTGCCCCGACTGCAAGCGGATTTACGAGGAAATGACGCGCTAAAGGTGGTACTTGGCTCCCCTCAGCGAGGGGAGCCAAAATGGTCACCGAGCGGAAATCTCGTCGATCAGCTTGAGCTCCTCGTCGCTGAAGTGGGTGTTCTTCAGTGCGCCGATGTTGTCGAGAATCTGCTGCGGCTTGGAGGCTCCGGTCAGCACGGAGGTCACCTTGCCGTCGTGCAGCAGCCATGCCAGGCTCATCTCGGCCAGCGTCTGGCCGCGTTCGGCGGCCAGATTGTTCAGGTCCACAACCTGCTTGTGCAGTTTCTCGGTCAGGGCGGAATCGTTGAGGAATCGCGGATCGTGAGCCATGCGGCTGTCGGCCGGAATGCCGTTGAGATAGCGGTTGGTCAGCAGGCCCTGAGCCAGCGGGCAGAAGGTGATAAGGCCTTTGCCCAGCTTGAAGGCGGTCTCTTTCAGGTCGTTCTTTTCAACGGTGCGGTCGAGGATGTTGTACTTGTTCTGGTTGATGATGAACGGCACGTGCAGTTCTGCCAGAATTGCGGCGGCCTTTTCCATCGTCGGACCATCGTAGTTGGACAGACCCACGTACAGGGCCTTGCCGGAGTTCACGGCCTGAGCCAGCGCGCCCATCGTCTCCTCAAGCGGGGTTTCCGGATCCGGGTGGTGGTGGTAGAAGATGTCCACATAATCCAAGCCCAAGCGTTCCAGCGACTGGTCGAGGCTGGCGAGCAGGTACTTGCGGCTGCCGAGGTCGCCATAGGGGCCTGTCCACATTTCATAGCCGGCCTTGGTGGAGATGACGAGTTCGTCGCGGTGATGTTTGAAATACTTGGCGAGCAGCAGTCCGCAGTTCTTCTCGGCCTGGCCGGGTTCGGGGCCGTAGTTGTTGGCTAGGTCGAAGTGGGTGATGCCGTTGTCGAAGGCGGTGAAGACCAGGGACTTCATCTGGTCGAATGGCGTGATGTCGCCGAAGTTGTGCCAGAAGCCAAGTGAGACGGCCGGCAACTTGAGGCCGGAGGTGCCGGCACGGTTGTAGGTCATCGTGTCGTAACGGTGCGGGTTGGGGGCATAGATGGCGGTTGGTTCGAACATTGAGTCTCCTTACAATGTCATTCTTGTTCTTACGAATGCTTACCTGCGATGGGCAAACCGACGCCGATTGAGCGGTATTCGTAAGTGTTCTTGGATACTATGGTTCCAGTTCAAGTGAACTTGAATGCAAACGGCTGCGACGCTTCGGCGTGTTGCCGCAGTAAGGAGTCATGATGTCCTACACCATTCGTCAGGTGGCCACGCAGTTCCATATGCAGCCCTCTACGCTGCGCTATTACGAGGATCAGGGATTGCTGACCAACGTGGAGCGCACCGAAACCGGCCAGCGCATATACGAAGACTGCCATATCGACCGTCTGCGCGCGATTTGCTGCTTCAAGAACGCCGGCATGACCATTGACGATCTTAAAAAGTTCTTCGTGTATGAGTCCAATGAGCCCGAGCATATCGATGAAATCCTTGATCTGCTGGAATCTCGCCGCGAATCCTTGGACGAGCAGCGCCGAGCCCTCAACGAGGCGGCCATGCACGTGCAGCGCAAGCTCCATTACTATGGCGACATCAAGCGTGCCATCGACGCCGGTGAAGACTGGCCGGATTGGCGCGAGTACAAAAACCGCGCCTATTCCATTGAATGTTGAGACCATCGAATGTTGAGACCATCGAGTGCTGAGCTGGATGCCGGCTGGGCACTAAGACCAATGCGCGTCGATCGTGGGCGCGTCTATCCGAGTAAGGCCTTGCTCGGCAGTGCGCGGTCGAGCAGCCAGACAACGAGCGATATCACGAAGAACGCTATGGCCAGCTTGCCGCAGCTAATGCCGAACCCTTGCCAGCCGAGTGCGTCGAGGTTGATGAAGTCGTACGGATACGGACTGCCGCCGGCCGCCGGTCCGGACCCCGGCCAAATCGCCGCACGGGCCAGCACGAAGACCAAGTATGCAGGGAAGTACGCCAGCCACGAGAACATGTAATGCCAGCGGAAACGCCGGTGCGGGTCGAATAGCACGAAATCGATAACCGCCATAATCGGGGCGATTTTGTGCAGCATCGTATTGGTCATGATGCCAATAACCTGTGGCACGTATGCCGGGTCGTCCGGAGGCGTCAGGAAGAACGCCACCAGTGCGGTGACTATGGCGTACACAGTCAGGCACCCCTTAAGCCATGCAGGCGGCTGAATACCTTTGAGCAGTGTGGCCGCGCCGGACCACAGCATCACGATGCCCAGCACGAAACCGGTCTGGAACGTGAAATACACCCAGAACTGCGGTTTGGACCATGCCTCATATGTGCCCACGAAGCAGAAACCGGCGATCGCAAAGCGCCACAACGCCACGATGAATCTCATGCATCGAGTCTACCGCTTCGCCAGTGGGCCGTATGGTGCGGCTGGCGTATTGGCTGGTCGTGATGATTATGGTCGGTGTGACCGACCGCCATAGTGCCGATGAATATGACGATACTGAACCCGGCAATATCGAATCTGGCGATACGAGAATAAGACGAGCCCTTCCCGCACGGCTTTGCCCGGACTACACTTAGGTGCAACTTCACCACTTATGTAGGAAAGGCCTTGCAATGGTCGATTATTCGCCGGCTCTGATGACCGACATGTATGAATACACGATGCTCGACGCCGCTCTGAAAGACGGTACCGCCGACCGCAAGTGCGTGTTCGAGGTGTTCACGCGTCACTTGCCCGAAGGCCGTCGCTATGGCGTGGTGGCCGGCACCGGCCGCATTCTGGATGCGCTGGAACATTTCCACTTGGATGAAGCGGATCTGAAGTTCCTGGCCGACCGTCACGTGGTAAGCCCCGAGACCATTAAGTGGCTGGAGAACTTCCACTTTTCCGGTACGATTCGCGGTTACCGCGAAGGTGAGATGTTCTTCCCGAACTCCCCGATTTTGCAGGTCGAAGGCACGTTCGGCGAATGCACGCTACTGGAGACGTTGATTCTATCCGTGCTGAACTACGATTCCGCAGTGGCCTCCGCCGCCTCACGTATGGCGTCGGCAGCCAAGGATCGTCCTTGCATGGATATGGGCGGACGCCGCACTAACGAGTGGGCCGCCGTGGCCGCCGCTCGAGCTGCCGTAGTGGGCGGATTCAAGGGTACCGCCAATCTGCTGGCCGCCCAGCTGTATGGTCTGAAGGCCATTGGCACCGCCGCGCATTGCTTCACGTTGGTGCATGATTCCGAGCGTGACGCCTTTGAATCGCAGATCGAGGCATTGGGCAAGAACACCACGCTGCTGGTGGACACCTACAACATCGAGGAAGCCGTGAAAACCGCCGTCGAAGTGGCCGGTCCCGAACTGGGTGGCGTGCGCATCGACTCCGGCGACCTAGCCGCCATGGCACAGCGTGTGCGCAACCAGCTGGACGCCCTGGGTGCCACGAACACCACCATTACCGTGACCAACGATTTGGATGAGTACGCGCTCGCCGCATTGCAGACCGCGCCGGTCGACTCCTATGGCGTGGGCACCATGCTGGTCACCGGCTCCGGCGCTCCCACTTGTGCGATGGTGTACAAGCTCACCGAGCGTGAAGGCGCTGACGGCACGATGGTTCCGGTCATGAAGAAGTCCAAGGACAAGGCCACAGTGCCCGGTCGCAAGTTGGCATTCCGCTCCTACGAATACGCGCTAGCCGAAGCCGAACACGTGATTTCCGGCTCGGAAGAGAAACTGGCCGGTTTCACGCCCGAACCGACGTGGAAGAACCTGCTGGTCGATTTCGTGGACCACGGCCATATCGATGCGCAGTGGCAGGGCCATGACGCCATCATGGCCGCCCACGACTACCGCGCCAAGGCGTTGTCCGAACTGCCCATCACCGCACAAAGCCTGATGAAGGGCGAGCCCGTGATTCCTACGGAGACTCAGGTTCTCTGACGAGAACTTTCGTCTCCATAGGAATCCGTCGCAGCATAGCTGCTCCCCTTACCTACGGACAGCCCACTGGGCTGTCCGCTTAACGGTTCGACCACAGAGACCAAAGTCCTCTGACCGTATCGCACTGGCCGCATCCCTCTGGTTACATTGGCTACTCTTCCCTCTGGATGAGTGAAACTCTCAATGGTGATAACGCGGCGGGCAACGATGACGTATCAGAGCGGCGCGATGTAGTTCGATGATGGTTGACGAGTTGCTATCCAGGCATAGAGCGGATGGCGTATGCTGGGGCGCATGGTTGAAATCAAAGACATGCTTGGCAATCACCAAATAATTCGTGCCGACGGCCGCAAGGTCGACGAACTGCGCCCTGTGCGCATCACCCGCCACTTCACCGACGCCCCCGAAGGCTCCGTGCTCATCGAATGCGGTAACACGCGCGTGATGTGCACCGCCACTTTTACTCCCGGTGTGCCGCGTTGGCGCAAGGACTCCGGCCTCGGCTGGGTCACCGCCGAATACTCGATGCTGCCGCGTGCCACCGCCGAACGCACCGACCGTGAATCCGTACGTGGCAAAATCGGTGGCCGTACCCACGAAATCAGCCGACTGATTGGCCGCTGCCTGCGTGGCGTCATCGATATGAAGGCGCTCGGCGAGAATCAGATTCAGCTTGACTGCGATGTGCTTCAGGCCGATGGTGGTACTCGCACGGCTTCCGTAACCGGTGCGTACGTGGCTTTGGTCGACGCAGTCAATTGGGCGGAGAAGCACCGCCATATCAAGTCCGCCAGCCGCGTGCTTAAGGACTATGTGTCCGCCGTATCGGTGGGCGTGATCAACGGCACTCCGATGCTTGACCTGCCATACATTGAAGACAGTCAGGCCATGACCGACATGAACGTGGCCATGACCGGTTCCGGCACCTTCATCGAGATTCAGGGCACCGCAGAACACCGTCCGTTCAACCGTGCCGAACTCGGCACCCTGCTTGACTTGGCCGAAAAGGGCAACAAGGAACTGCAAGCCGCCCAGCGTGCCGCTCTGTCCCTAGACTAAGCCAGCTCCCCTGACAAGGGGAGCCTTCTTAAAGGAGAACCTCATGCAAATCGTCGTCGCAACCCATAACGAAGGCAAGCTTGTGGAAATCCGCCGCATTCTCGAAGAGGATCTTGGCGCGGATGCCGAAAACATCGAACTGGTGTCCGCTGGCAGCCTTCACCTGCCGGATCCGGTGGAAACTGGCGTCACCTTCCAGGAGAACGCGCTACTCAAGGCCCGCGCTGTGGCCATCCGTACCGGTCTGCCCGCTGTCGCGGATGATTCAGGTCTCATCGTCGATGTGATGGGTGACGCTCCGGGCATTCTGTCTGCTCGCTGGGCGGGTGCTCACGGCCACGACAAGGCCAATAATGCGCTGTTGCTCGCCCAAATCGAAGATATTCCGGATGACAAGCGTACCGCGCGCTTCCGTTGCGCCGCCGCGCTGGTGGTCCCGGACACCGAGACCGGTGCCGACGTGACCGGTGGAGTGGCTGCCGACGGCATCACCGTTCACACCACGGCTGCCGATGGGAGCCCTGCCCCGGTGCATGCTCGATACGCCATCAAGTCGGAGACAGTGGAGCTCGGCGACATGCCGGGTCGCATCATCCGCGAGGCTCGTGGCGAACACGGTTTCGGTTACGATCCGCTGTTTGTCCCGGACGATCAGCCTGCCGGTCGCGTCAGTACTGAGCCTGACCATGAAGGCGAGCCGCTGACCAGCGCCGAGATGACTCCGGCCGAGAAGAATGCGATTTCCCACCGAGGCAAGGCGCTGAAAGCCTTGGTCCCCGCCATCGAGGCCCTGCTGCACTAAGTCGTCTAGGCTGTCTAGCTGCACTGAGCCGCGACTAAGCCACAGTTGAGTCGCGGCTCAGCACTCAGCCCCCCGAATCGGGCGAGTGTCTAGCAAGCGCCTATGACCTAGCAAGGGCGATACGAAAGAAGGACGGCGCTTAGTGCGTCGGCCTTCTTGATGAACAAGAGCCACCCGATAGAATCGAACTACCGACCTTCCCACGAACGAGGGGGATGCTCTACCACTGAGCTAAGGTGGCGTGGCTTCAAGAGCCAAGTAGAGAATATAGCACTGCGTTTGATTCACTGCAAGCCGGACATTCATCATCTTTGGGCCATTGTTCTTTGGACCGGGCCATTGTTCTTTGGACCATCGTGGCGGCAATAGTGCGAACGATGTGCACACCTCATCTGCTCGGCCGCCATTCGTCGTGTGCGCGCTATGCTAGCATGGTGAGCCTGATTGACTCGGAGGCAAAGGGAAGCATGCGTGATTTTGTGCTGGTGAAGTTGACAGACGAGGAGTTCGATGATTTCTCCGCCAGGCATCCACAAGGCAATTTCCAACAAACCTCGGCGATGGGACGCCTTCGCACCGCGCAGGGGATCGACGTCGAATATTTGGCCCTCAAGGAGGGCGAGAAGATCGTCGCGGCGGCACTGTTCGAAACTCACCGCTCTCGATTCTCTACATTTGCGGTCATCCATGATGGCCCGATGTGCGACTATCACGACACCGAAGTATTGACCTTCTTCATGGATACGCTGAAACGCCATGCCAAGGCAAAGGGTGCTTCACAGCTGGAAATCACCCCTGAATCCCCGTATCGGCTTCGCGACACCAATGGAGCTTCTTTGCCGGATGACCAGAATGGCGCTCCCGACAATAAGCTGATAGAACAGCTCGAGGCGATCGGCTTCACTCATGGCGGTTTCACCGTGGGCTACACGGCGGTTCCGCGTTGGCGCTACCTCAAGGATCTGACCGGCATCACCGATGAGAAAAGTCTGCTGAAGTCCTATGACAAGCGCACCCAGTGGAGCGTGAAGCGTGCCCAATCGATGGGTGTGCACGTGCGTGAGCTGTCGGACGACGAGCTGGGGGTATTCGCACGAATCGAGCAGCAAACCGCTGAACGCCGTAGCTTCGAATACCGTGGCGAAGCATATTTCCACCGTTTCAAGGAAGCGTTCGGCAGCAAAGCGCATTTTATGGTTGCCGAGATCCACATCGACGAATACGTAGCGGACATGACGTCCAAGCGTGAAGCGCTTTCGGCCAAGGTGGCGGCATTGACCGCCAAAAACGCCGAACACCCCACCACCAAAACCGAACGTCAGCTGGGGGAGGAGACCCGCAATCTGGCGGCAGTCGAAAAGCGCCTGAACGAGGCGGCCGAGTTCGCCAAAGACGGGGATGTACTGCCGGCTGCGGCATCACTATTCGTGGAGCATCCGCGCGAGGTCATCTACCTGTTCTCCGGTAGCGTCGAGCAGTACAAGCCCTTCTACGCCTCCGCGCTGATTCAGCATGACGCGATGCTGCATTTCTGCGTGGAACACGGGCTGTCTCGCTACAACTTCTACGGCATCGACGGCGTCTTTGATGATCCCGATGACGAGGGGCGTGGTGTACTGGAGTTCAAGCAGGGCTTCAACGGATATGTCGAGGAACTTCCGGGCGAGTTCGTGCTGCCGGTCAAACCGGTCGCCTATGCCATGAAGCAATTTGCGCACAAGCTGCTGTCGCGGTAAACGGACGCAGCACACAGGCCATTCCAGAGCCCAGAGTAACGATCAGAGTAACGACAAGTAAGAAGGTTCGATTATGACGCAATCCGATGCAGGCGTCGCCTCGCTCACCCCTACCAAGATCACTCCTGCCGAGCTGGATGCGTTCTCCGCAGCTCAAGTGCAAGGTAGTTTCCAGCAGACCTCGCAGATGGCCGCCATGGGTGCGTTCAACGGTCCGGTGGACTATGTGGGTGTCAAGCGCGGTGACAAGCTGATTGCCGCCTGCTACGTGGTGTACACGCGGTCCCGTTTCGGTTTGGAAGGCTCGGTCTGGTGCGGACCGCTGTGCGATTATGACAATCCACAGGTGGTTGAGGCGATGACCGAAGCCCTGCGTCGTTCGGCCAAGGCCCATCACGCCATCAGCGTATCCTGCTGGCCGGCCGCAGTCTACCGTCTGCATGATCTGGACGGCAAGCCGACCAGCGACCCGGACACCACGATGATGGACAACATGGCCCGCTTCGGTTGGAAACATGGCGGTTTCACCGTGGGCTACGAATCCGTGGTGAACCGCTGGAACTTCGTCAAGGGGCTTGACGGCATTCATGACGAGAAGGAACTGCTGGCCTCGTTCTCCAAGTACCGCCGTAAGAACATCCGCATCGCCCAGGATTCCGGTCTGCGCGTGCGCCGACTGGAACGCGGCGAACTGAGCACTTTCGTCAAGCTGTGCGATATGAGCGCCGCACGTCAAGGCTTCAAGGGCCGCGATCTGGCCTACTATGAGCGTCTGTTCGATACCTTCGGCGACCTGATCGAGTTCAAGGTGGTCGAAACCCATTTCGACGAATATCTGGACACCCTGCAATCCAAGCTGAATGCGGCCTCCAAAGACAAGCGCAACCTCGAACGCCTGCTCCAGCGCGCGCAACAGCAGCCGGAAGGCACGGCCAAGAAGGGTGCTTCCGACCCGGCAACGCTGGAAAAGCGCATCGCCACCGCAGACAAGAAGATTGCGGCGCTGGAAAAGACCATCGGCGAAGTCAATGGCATCATCGCCTCGGACGGCCCGGTCATTCCGGTGGAAGCCGGCGTCTACTTCTGGCATCCGAACGAGGTCGTCTGCCTGTCCAGCGGCGAGGACGATCGTTTCATGGATTACTACCCGTCTTCCCTAATCCACTTCGAGGCGATGCTTGACTGCATCGCCCGTGGCGTGGAGCGCTTCAACTTCTACGGCATTTCCGGTATTTTCGACGCCAACGATCCTTCCTACGGCGTCTGGCAGTTCAAGACTCGCTTCGGCGGATTCGTGGAAGAGCTTCCGGGCAAGTTCACGCTGCCGGTGGACGGACTGCGCTTCGGTGTATCCGAAGCAGCACACAAGCTGCTGCATCGCTGACAAACAGTGGCGAGCACGGACACAGAAATAAGGCACAGGTGACGACGAGATGAGCGCGACTGCGAATCGAACAGATACGACGTATACGTTTGGCGTGATTACGCCCGAAGAGCTCGACCGGCTTTCCGAAGCCACAAGCCAGGGCAGCTTCCAGCAATGGTCCGGGCAGGTCCGTCTTGCCAAGATTCGTGGGCATGAAGCCGAATGCGTTGGCGTGTGCGACGCATCCGGCAATCTGGTAACCGGCTGCGTGATTCTGTACCTCAATGGTCGTTTCGGTGCAGATGGCTCCGTATATTTCGGCCCCATCGGCATTAGCGATGATCCGGCTCTGCTGCGGGCCATAACCGAGGCGATTCGTGAATCGGCCCGTCGCCACCATGCTGTTTCCGTGGCATGCTGGCCTAACGTCGCCTACCGTCTGTATTCCTCGAACGGGCAGCCCGACGGCGAGCCGAACGATGCACTACTGGCCGGATTCGCCGATGCCGGCTGGACGCATGGCGGATTCCATACCGGTTATGACGTGGTCTGCCAGTGGATGTACGTCAAGGATCTCACCGGCATCACCAACGGCAAGGAACTGCTGGCGTCATTCGGCAAACGTGCTCAGTGGAGTGTCAAGCGGGCGCAGTCGATGGGTGTGCACGTTCGTGAGATCGGCCCCGACGAGTTCGACGTGTTCGCCGATATCGAACGGCGGACCGGTGAACGCCGTGGGTTCGCGACGCGTGGCGCGGACTATTTCCGCCAGTTCAAGCAGGCGTATGGCGCAGATGCGCATTTCATGCTCGCGGAAATCCACATCGCCGAATATGTGGCGGATATGACCGCCAAGCGTGAGGCGTTGCAGGCCAAGGTAGCTCGATTGCAGGCGAAATACGATGAACGTCCGACCACGCGTATCGAACGTCAGCTGGGGGAGGAATCGCGCAATCTCGCGGCCGCCGACAAGCGTCTGGCTGAGGTGGAGGGATATGCCAAGAAGGGCGATGTGCTGCCGGCGGCGGCTTCAATGTTCGTCAGTCACCCCAATGAGGTGGTCTATCAGTATTCCGGTTCGTTGGAGGAGTACAAGCCGTTCTACGCCTCGGCGCTGATTCAGTACGAAGCAATGCTGCATCTATGTGTGGAGAAGGGCGTGCCCCGCTACAACTTCTACGGCATTTCCGGCGTGTTCGACGATCCGAACGACGAGGGCCGCGGCGTGCTGGAATTCAAGCAGGGCTTTAACGGCTACGTCGAGCAGATGGTAGGCAAATTCACGTTGCCGGTGGATAAGTTCCGCTTCGGCGTGAGCAATCTGGCGCACAAGCTGCTGCGCCGGTAGCAACTGGCGGTCGGGGGACGAGCCTATGTGGGCTGCGTCTCGTCTGACCGTGCACCCGCCGTGTGCCTACTTGCGCATTTGCTCACACGCCCATCAGCGCGTGAGCCACAGCCATCATCACCAGTGAAATCATCGCGGTGATTGCCAGCGAGAAGCCGGCCAGTTTGGCGTTGCCGAGTACTTTGTCGGTGAACAGCGTGGAGAAAATGGCGATCGGAGCCAACGCGCAGATCACCATCACGGCGCGAATCGAAGCCGAGAACGGCAGCAGGAGCCACGCGATCAACGCGAAGGCGACGCTGAACGGTATACGCCAAGCGATGACGGCCATGACTTCCTTCACGTCATGCTTGGATTGGGGCAGGTCCATGAGCATGCCCACCATCAGCATCGACACCAGCGCGTTGGCGCCGCTCAATGGCTGGGTTATAGAGGCGATCCAATCGGGAATCTTCACGTTGGCGACGGTCAACACGATCATGAGCAGATACGTGTCGAACGGCACCGAGCCGAAGAAGCTCTTGCCGATGGTGCGCAGCAATGCGCGGCGGGCAAGCCGTTTGGCGTCGCGATCCTTGGGCTTTTCGTACGGTAGGGTGGGAGCCGAACCGGCGTGTTGTTCGGCAAGTGTTTTGCCGGGCTGAATATGCAGCAGTTGCTGGGTGAGCACATTGGTGCCGGCGGCCACCATCACGCAGTTGCCGATATCGAACATCGCAGCCGGCACCACCGCGCCCGCACCCCAGAATGACTGGACGACCGGGAAAGAAAAACAACCGAGATTGAAGCCGGCACCGTTGAGCATCAGGAAGGCGCGGTCGGTCACATTGCGCTTGCGGGTGGCCAGAAAGATGAACACGACCGGGATAAAAGCAAACAGGAATGCGAATACCGAAATAAGCAGCAGCGAGATGTCATGCGGATTGGTGGCGAACGAGTATACGATGGCACCGGGCAACGCGATGTTGAATTCCGCGGTTTGCAACACACGATAATCCTTCTGCCCGAACAGGCCGAACCGCTTGAACAGATAGCCGGTGAGAATGATCAGCAACAGGCCAACCGGCGTAAGAATGGCGGACATACACTTCTCTCCTTGACTCACACAGGCTCATGGCGCACAGGCTCAGCCCGCAATGCTGTGGCCCATTATATTTGCCGCCTTGGCATTGCCATATGTAGAGGTGTCCGCAAGGGCTTGCAGCTGCCGCGCGCATATACGAAAAGCCTCCCGGAAGCGTTGGCAATCCAATGCTTCCAAGAGGCTCAAGCCGGTGCGCGAGATGGGACTTGAACCCACACGTCAAAGACACAGGAACCTAAATCCTGCGCGTCTACCAATTCCGCCACTCGCGCGTGCATATCCGCGTTTCCACAGGTGTGGAAGATATGCAAAACCCTAGGCCGGACAGCCATTACAGACCAGCCAGCCTAGGGCATCCGAGCCACTTGTCAGAATCGAACTGACGACCTGCTCATTACGAGTGAGCCGCTCTACCGACTGAGCTAAAGTGGCTTGGTTCGCGGAAGGCATTTCGCCAGCCGCGCACAAGAAGTTAAGTATAAGACATCCCCACGAAAAGTCCAATCGGCGGATTGGCGGTTGTGTCGCGACCGCTCAGTCGAAGATGACGGTTGCGCCGCGCCACGAACTGTTCGATAATGCAAACGATGGCAATCCGACATCGCTGACTCATTTTGTTCTGTTCATGTCCGAATTTGTGAGTATTCTGTTTGGTGATACGGAGCGCATCCGAGCCGTGTGCAAGGGCGCTCCAGTCACTGATGAAAGGAATGGAATCCTATGGCCATCAATCCGCCCGTTGACGCCACCCAGACCCCTGAGTGGGCTGCCCTGCAGAAGCACTATGACGAGCTTCAGGTCGAAGGCGTGAGCCTCAAGAAGTGGTTCGCCGAGGACGCCGAGCGCGTCGAGAAGCTGTCCTTCGACGCCGGCGACCTGCACTTCGATCTGTCCAAGAACCTGATCAAGCCGGAAACCCTCCAGCTGTTCGCCAACCTTGCCAAGGCCGTCAAGCTCGATGAGCGCACCAAGGCTATGTACACAGGCGTGCACATCAACAACACCGAAGACCGCGCCGTGCTGCACACCGCGCTGCGCCGCCCGGTCGAAGACGAGGGCAAGTACATCGTTGACGGTCAGGACACCGTCAAGGACGTGCGCGAGACACTCGACAAGATCTACGCTTTCGCTGACGACGTGCGTTCCGGCAAGTGGACCGGTGTGACCGGCCGCAAGATCGAGACCGTGGTCAACATCGGCATCGGCGGCTCCGACCTGGGCCCCGTCATGGTGTACGAAGCTCTGAAGCCGTACGCTGACGCTGGCATCTCCGCCCGCTACATCTCCAACATCGACCCGAACGACCTGGCCGAGAAGACCAAGGGCCTCGACCCGGAGACCACCCTGTTCATCATCGTCTCCAAGACCTTCACCACCCTGGAGACCCTGACCAACGCTCGCGAAGCCCGCACCTGGCTGCTCGAAGAGCTCACCGCCAACGGCGCCATCGCCGAGGGCGACGAGGCTCAGAAGGCCGAGGCCATCAAGAAGCACTTCGTCGCCGTCTCCACCAACCTGGAAAAGGTCGCCGAATTCGGCATCGACCCGAACAACGCGTTCGGCTTCTGGAACTGGGTTGGCGGCCGTTACTCCGTCGATTCCGCCGTCGGCACCTCCCTGGCCGTGATCTTCGGCCCGGCTCGTTTCGAGGAGTTCCTGCACGGCTTCCACGAGATCGACGAGTACTTCGCCAACACCCCGTTCGAGAAGAACGTCGTGGTGCTGCTCGGCATGCTGAACGTCTGGTACCGCAACTTCTTCAAGGTTGCTTCCCACGCCGTGCTGCCGTACGACCAGTACCTGCACCGCTTCCCGGCTTACCTGCAGCAGCTGACCATGGAGTCCAACGGCAAGTCCGTGCGTTGGGACGGCACCCCCGTCACCTCCGAGACCGGCGAGATCTTCTGGGGCGAGCCTGGCACCAACGGCCAGCACGCCTTCTACCAGCTGATTCACCAGGGCACCCAGCTCATTCCGGCCGACTTCATCGCGTTCGTCAACACCCCGAACCCGACCAAGGACGGCGACCAGGACGTGCACGAGCTGTTCCTGGGCAACTACTTCGCCCAGACCAAGGCCCTGGCGTTCGGTAAGACCGCCGACGAAGTGCGCGCCGAAGGCACCCCGGAGGAGATCGTCCCGGCCCGCGTGTTCACCGGCAACCGTCCGACCACCTCCATCTTCGGTGTGGCCCTGACCCCGTTCGCCGTCGGCGAGCTCATCGCCCTGTACGAGCACATCACCTTCGTGGAAGGCACCGTCTGGGGCCTCGACTCCTACGACCAGTGGGGCGTCGAGCTCGGCAAGCAGCTTGCCAAGCAGATCACCCCGGCCATCTCCCAGGACGACGACGCCCTCGCCGCCCAGGACGCCTCCACCCAGAGCCTGATCAAGTTCTACCGCGCCAACCGCGAATTCTGATTCGCTTTGCTCGGTCAGAATTCGTGATTCGCGCGACCGCGGCTGTGCTGTCTGGTGGGCAGTCTGGCGACTGCCCACGTCGCGAATTCTGATTCGCTTTGCTCGGTCAGAATTCGTGATTCGCGCGACCGCGGCTGTGCTGTCTGGTGGGCAGTCTGGCGACTGCCCACGTCGCGAATTCTGATTCGCTTTTCTAGCTCCCCTCAATACTGAGGGGAGCTGTCAGCGAAGCTGACTGAGAGGGAGTTATGGAACGCTCCGTATGCTCCCCCCTCAACTATGACTGTTGCCGGCGGCGGAACTACTGGAATAATCACCGTCCATCGGACTCTCACCTTCTTCAAGCCGTGCGCTGAAACGCCAAATCAATACCATCGTCGGTATCCATGCGACCAGCAGGAGGGACGGAAAGTATTCGAATCCGCCATCCGTGCTGCCTCGGCCAAACTGATGCGTTAATAACGGAGAGAGACGACGACACGCCGATACTGTCCGCAAGAATCCGTACAATAATCGATTGCTGTGTCGAGAAGTGGGCCGCCGCATAAGCCCGCGTCTCCGTGGGTCCAGTCCGAACGGCCGCAAGGCCTGACTTTTGGCGGATCGGCAGGCTTCCCAAGGGCAAACTCGAGGGATAACGAGAACAGGTCAACGCGCGCGATGCGCAATCGCGTGGATGGCCCCAGATCTGTGGCTGATATGCGGCAGCACTGAAGGAAAACAATGGTTAACGCTGTTGAGGCTTTTGACGCCAAGCACATGAAGCCGGCCGAGGAAATCCCGGCCTTCCGTCCCGGCGACACCGTCGACGTGAACGTGAAGATCCAGGAAGGCAACAACTCCCGTATCCAGACCTTCACCGGCGTGGTGATCGCTCGTAAGGGCGCTGGCGTGCGTGAGACCTTCGTGGTCCGCAAGATCAGCTTCGGCACTGGTGTGGAGCGTCGCTTCCCGGTGCACTCCCCGTCCATCGACTCCATCAAGCTCGTGCGTAAGGGCCGTGTGCGCCGCGCCAAGCTGTACTACCTGCGCGCTCTGCGCGGTAAGGCCGCTCGTATTGCCGAGCGCCGCGACAACTCCGCTAAGTGAGTCGATTCGCGGGTGCAATCGTGAGCCTGATGATGCAGGCACGCGAATAAACCGTGAAATTCAGCCCGGAACCGTTTCGGTTTCGGGCTGTTTTCGTATTTTCCACGTATGATGGACGGGCGCCGGCACCCCTCATATCCGGCAGCATGAATCGCGAGGAGATGGTATGCAGGACGATCAGGATAACGGCGAATTCCCGGTTTCCGACAATCCGGAGAGCAACCAGACCTCGTATGATGACGAGGCCGATGCCCGCGATTCCCGCACGTTCCAAGTCGCTGACCATGGCATCGCCCTGTCCCCGGTTCCCCCGGCACCGGCGCGCCCGGCGCACGCCGCTTCTTCCGCTGGCGCGGGTGCAGCCGCTGGCGCGAATGCCGCGGCAGCATCATCGTCAGATGATGACCACTTCACCCTACGCGACTTTTTCCTGTGGTGCGGCGTTCCCGTGCTTATCGTGCTGCTGATTCGCATTTTCGCCGTCGGCTTTTACGAGATTCCTTCGCGCTCGATGATGGACACCACGGTGCCCGGCGATCGCGTGGTGACCAGCAAGCTCACCCCCAAGATCTTCGATCTGCAGCGCGGCGACGTCGTGGTATTCAAAGATCCCAACAACTGGTTGAACGAGGAGCAGAGCAGTGCTCCCGGTGGCGGGTATCTCATCAAGCGACTGATCGGCCTGCCCGGTGACGTGGTCGAATGCAAGGGCGCGGGCCAGCCGGTGACCATCAACGGCGTGGCCATCAATGAGACCTCCTACATTCGCCCCGGCGTGGACCCGAGCGCCTTCCCGTTCTCGGTAACCGTGACCGAGGGCCGCGTGTTCGTCATGGGCGACAATCGCGCCAATTCCGCCGACTCCCGCTATCATCAGGATGACGGCGATCGCGGCTTGGTTCCCATCTCCGATGTGGTCGGAGTCGGAATCGCGAAATACTGGCCGCTTGACCGGCTTGGTGCGATTGATGACCACCACGAAGTCTTCAAGGACGTGCCTGACGCTTCCGGCTCGAATTCCTGAGTCTTTTTTGAACCGTGTGAGTCTTTGAACTGATTGAGTTCCGGGCCGTCTGAATCCTGAACCATATGAATCCTGAACCGTCTGAATCCTAACCATTGTGAGACGATGGGAGCCGCGCATGATTACCCCGACACTTGACTTGGAACGCATCCTTGCGGCCCAGGGCTATGACCTTATCGCTGGATTCGATGAAGTCGGCCGCGGCGCGCTCGCCGGTCCGGTGATGGTCGGGTGCGCCGCCATTTGGGCCCGTGATTTGGAGCCGTTGGATGGCGATGATGCCGTCGAACTGTCCGGGCAGGCCTACCTCGGCGTACCGGACGGCGTGGCCGACTCCAAAATGCTCACCGAACATAGGCGCGAGGCGATTTTCGACGAACTGCGCGACTGGTGCGCGGCCTACGCCGTAGGCCAGGCCAGCAACACCGAGATCGACGAATGGGGCATCACCTACGCGCTTGGCGTGGCCGCCCTGCGCGCGCTCAGCCAAGTCGAACGCGAACTTGGCTTACGGCTTGGAGGGGAATCGACGACAAAAAAGGCTTCGGGGGAGTCTGCGGGGGAGATTGTGGAAGGTCGTCCGGGAGGCTCCGTAGGGGAATCCATTGGAAATTGTGGGGGAAGCATTCGCGCCCTGCCCAAAGTCGCCGGAATTCTCGACGGGCCGAGCGATTACATCACCAAGGCGCTCAACACGTTCGACGCGCCGGACGTGCCGATTCCAGCCGATATAACGACCAAAGTCAAAGGCGACCAGCATTGCGCCACCGTCGCCACCGCGGCGGTCATCGCCAAAGTGACCCGAGACCGGCTGATGGTCGACCTCGCGCAAAGCAACCCACGTTACGCCGCCTACGAATGGGCTCATAACAAGGGCTATGGTTCCGCCGCACACCGTACCGCCATCGCCGAGCACGGGCCGACTCCGCTCCATCGTGTCTCATGGCACCTGACCTGAGCCGCGTGCGACACGACAGTGTGAGCGCTAACGCAAAACTGTTGTGGACGCGCTAAAGTCAGTATTGATTAAGGTACAAGACTGGCCGTGCATGGATGCCGGCCGCCAGCGGGGAGGTTAGGCAATATGGTGACCAGCCGCAAGCCAAGCAAACGTCCGTCCATGTTCGAAGTGGCCAAGCTCGCCGGAGTCAGCCACCAAACCGTCTCCCGTGTGATCAATGACTCGCCGGACGTTTCCGACGCCACCCGTGCGCGAGTCCAGGCCGCCATTGACCAACTCGGCTACCGCCCCTCCAACTCCGCGCGCGCACTGGCTTCCCGCCGTTCGCGCACCATAGGGCTGATCGCCGGAGGCCTCAAATTCTTCGGCCCGATTTCCTCCATCTCCTCCATCGAATCCATGGCCCGCGAGCACGGTCTGTTCATGAGCGTGATGATGGTCCACGAGGCCTTGTGCGCGCAGGCCGACTTCGACAACCTGTGCGACACCTTCAACGAGCAGAACGTCGACGCCTTCATCTTCCTGACCCCGACCGACGTGATGTTCGCCGCCGCCTGCCGTGCACGAGTCACTCAGCCGCGCGTCATCGTCACCGCCACCCACGGCCAAATGACCGTGCGTGAGGGATTGGGCCTTATCTCCACCGAAAACAAGCGTCGCACTGCGCTGGTCGGTATCGACCAGTGGGGTGCAATGGCCAAAGTGGTGGCCTTGCTGGGCGAATACGGGCACAAATCGGCTCTGTATTTTGCCGGTCCCAACGAATGGCGCGACGCCCACACCCGACTGGATGCGTGGCGCAAGCTCGCCGCCTCCCGATCCATCGATTCACAGATCGTGCGCTGCCATACGTGGGATGCCTCTGAGGCATATGCGCACATGAATCATCTCATTGATGAGTATGGGCGTCGAGGCGCGGCGTTGCCCACCGCGGTCGTCGCCGCGAACGACAATCAGGCCGTCGGCATCATGCGCGCGTTGCATGAGCATGGGCTTCGGATTCCGCAAGACATCAGCGTGGTCGGATTCGACGACATGTCTGGCGTGGATAACATGTACCCACCGCTGACCACCGTGCATCCCGATTTCGAGGGGCTCGGCGTGGCCGCCATGCGCGAGACGCTGCGCTTGCTGGGGGAGGGCGGCGAGCCGACCTTCCTGACCACTCAGCACGGCATGGGGCTGATTCCCGCCGAGGTTCGTGCTCGACGGTCCTTGGGACCGGCTCCTCGGCGGTAAATTGGCCCTGTTATCAAACCGTTATGATGCGTGACACGGCATAAGTTGTGTCGAATGCGGGTTGTCGGTACAATGTTTTTTGGAAATTGTGAGCGCTAACACCCTCCCCAAGGAAGGGGATAACAACGCCGGCGCTCCAAGGCAAAGGAAAGATATGGCAGCAACCGACAACGCGGCCGAGCAGGTCGCCCACATCGCCGAGAAGATTCGCGCTGGCAAGACCACGCTGGGCATCGAATTCGGCTCCACCCGCATCAAGGCCGTCCTCATCGACGACAACTTCCAGACCATCGCCTCCGGCGACTACAGCTGGGCTTCCCATCTGGAAGATGGTCTGTGGAGCTACACCACCGAGGAGATCTGGGGCGGTTTGCAGTCCGCTTACGCCTCCATGGCCAACGACGTCGAGACCGCCTATGGCGAGAAGCTCACGCACGTCGGCCACATCGGCTTCTCCGCCATGATGCACGGTTACCTCGCATTCGACGAGGCCGGCGAACTGCTGGTGCCGTTCCGCACCTGGCAGAACACCAACACCTCCGAGGCTCACAAGAAGCTCTCCGAGCTGTTCCAGTACAACATCCCCGAGCGTTGGTCCATCGCCCACCTGTACCAGGCCGTGCTCAACAAGGAAGAGCACGTCTCCAAGGTGGCTTACTTCACCACACTCGCCGGTTACGTGCACTGGAAGCTCACCGGTAAGAAGGTCCTCGGCGTGGGCGATGCCTCCGGCATGTTCCCGATTGACCCGACCACTCACACTTACGAAACCGCATTCATTGAGAAGTTCGACGCTCTGCCTGAGGTCGCAGCCCAGCCGTGGAAGCTGGAGAACCTGCTTCCTGAGCCGCTTGTGGCCGGCACTCCGGCTGGCGAGCTGACCGAGGAAGGCGCCAAGCTGCTCGATCCGTCCGGCGCCCTGAAGCCCGGCATCGTGCTTGCCCCGCCTGAGGGCGACGCCGGTACTGGCATGGTAGCCGCCAACTCCGTGCGCGTACGCACTGGTAACGTCTCCGCCGGCACCTCCATCTTCGCCATGGTGGTTCTGGAGCACAAGCTCAAGGCCCTCCACCCTGAGGTTGACTTGGTCACCACCCCGGCCGGCGATCTGGCCGGTATGAGCCACGCCAACAACTTCACCTCCGACCTCAACGCTTGGGTCGGCCTGTTCGGCCAGTTCGCCAAGGCCATCGGCCAGCCGGTTGACGCCGGTATGCTGTACGGCACCCTGTTCCGCGCGGCCATCGCCGACGACGTGGACGCCAACTGCGGCGGCCTGCTGAACTACCCGTTCCGTTCCGGCGAATTCCTGGCCGGTCTGCCTGAAGGTCGCCCGCTGTTCGCCCGCAGCCCCGAGGCCAACATGACCCTCGGCAACTTCATGCGCGCCCAGCTGTTCTCCGCGTTCTCCCCGGTCAAGATCGGCATGGACGTGATGACCAAGCAGGAGCGCGTGCAGGTCGACTCTCTCGTGGGCCACGGCGGCATCTTCGCCACTCCGAAGGTGGCTCAGAAGATTCTCGCTGCTGCCTTCAACACCCCGATCAAGGTCATGTCCACCGCCGCCGAAGGTGGCGCCTGGGGTATGGCCGTGCTCGCCAACTACCTGTGGAACACCAACGAAGATCACAGCAACCTCGCTGACTTCCTTGACGGTTGCGTGTTCAAGGACGCCCAGTCCACCACGGAGAAGCCGGTGGCTTCCGATGTGGTTGGTTTCGAGGACTTCTTCGCCCGCTTCACCAAGGGCCTGCCCATCGAGCACGCCGCCATCGAAACCATCAACCTCGAAGATAAGTAAGCCTTTCTGACCTCCCTCTATTGAGGGAGGTCCTTGAGATTTTGAAAAACGTCCATCCATCACAGTGGAAAGGAAAACCAATAATGGCAACTTTGGCTGATTACGGCCCCGAGGTTCGCGCCGAGGTCAAGCAGGTTCGTGAGGTCGTCTCCAACCTGCACCAGCAGCTGATCAAGTGGAACCTGGTCGTGTGGACCGCAGGCAACGTTTCCCAGCGTCTGCACACCGCCGACCTGTTCGTCATCAAGCCCTCCGGCCTGCGCTACGAGTACCTGACCCCGTCCTCCATGGTCGTGTGCGACCTTGACGGCAACGTGGTCGACGGCACCGAAGCCCCGTCCTCGGACACCGCTTCCCACGCCTACATCTACCGCAACATGCCCGACGTCTACGGTGTCGTGCACACCCACTCCACCTACGCCACCGCTTGGGCTGCCACTGGTCAGAACATCCCGTGCGGCCTGACGATGATGGGCGACGAGTTCGGCGGCCCGGTGCCGGTCGGCCCGTTCCGTCTGATCGGCTCCGAGGCGATCGGCGAGGGTGTCGTCGAGACCCTCAAGAAGTACCCGAAGTCCCCGGCCGTCCTCATGCAGAACCATGGCCCCTTCACCATCGGCAAGGATGCTGAAGGCGCCGTCAAGGCCGCTGCCATGACCGAGGAAGTCGCTCACACCATGTGGGCAGCCCGTCAGCTCGGTGACATCATCGAGATCGACCAGGCCGACATCGATAAGCTCAACGACCGCTACCAGAACGTCTACGGTCAGCACTGATTTGATGGAGTGTCCGCCGCGTTACGGAAGGCTCGACGTACCTTCGTACGCCTTCGCCTTCCGCGCCTTGCGGACACACACACATCAAATCAGCGCTGACTCCGCCAGCACGGTGATGTCTTGGCTCCCCTCTCTGAGGGGAGCTGTCAGCGATAGCTGACTGAGGGGAGCCTCGGTCGGCGAATGAAACTTAAACAAACCCCCATAAACAAAGAAGTAAAGGAAGTAACCCTATGGTTATGGAAAACCCCTTCGAGGGCAAGGAAATCTGGTTCGGCGTTGGTTCGCAGGACCTGTACGGCGAAGAAGCCCTGCGCCAGGTCGCCATTCACTCCGCTGAAATGGTCGACTACCTGAACAACACCGGCAAGATTCCGGCCAAGATCGTCCTCAAGCCCACCCTGAAGTCCTCCGACGGTGTCAAGGAGTTCATGGTCGAGGCTTCCGCCAACCCGAACGTCATCGGCGTCATCACCTGGTGCCACACCTTCTCCCCGGCCAAGATGTGGATTCGCGGCCTCGAAGTGCTGACCAAGCCGCTGCTGCAGCTGGCCACCCAGCACCACAAGGAAATCCCGTGGGAGACCATCGACATGGACTTCATGAACCTGAACCAGGCCGCCCACGGCGACCGTGAGTTCGGTTACATCGTCTCCCGCCTCGGCATCAAGCGCAAGGTTGTCGTCGGCCACTACACCGATCCTGAGGTCGTCGAGAAGCTCGGCACCTGGGCCCGCGCCTGCGCCGGCTGGGATGCCTCCAACAACATGAAGGTCATGCGCTGGGGCGACAACATGCGTAACGTCGCCGTCACCGAGGGCGACAAGACCGAGGCTGAGCGCGTGTTCGGCGCCTCCATCAACACTTGGGCCGTCAACGAGCTCGTCGCTGCGTACGACGCCGTCAAGGACGACCAGGTCAAGGAGATCATCGAGGACTACAAGGCCAAGTACGACGTCGACCCGGCTCTGCTGGACGCCAAGTACGACTCCCTGTTCATCGCCGCCAAGGAAGAGGCCGCGATGGTCAACATGATGCGCGCCAACGGCTGCACCGCCGGCGTCGACAACTTCGAGGACCTCGGCGCTCTGCCGCAGCTGCCGGGCGTTGGCCCGCAGCGCTTCCCGTCCGAGTACGGCTGGGGCTTCTCCGCTGAAGGCGACTGGAAGACCGCCGTCCTCGTGCGCATCGGTGCCGTCATGGGCTACGGCCTTGAGGGTGGCGCCTCCCTCATGGAGGACTACTCCTACAACTTCACCGAGGGTGACGAGCTCGACATGGGCTCCCACATGCTCGAGGTTTCCCCGTCCATCGGCACCATCGCCAAGCCGAAGCTGGAGATCCACCCGCTGGGCATCGGCGGCAAGGCCGACCCGGTCCGCCTGGTCTTCTCCGGCAAGCCCGCCAAGGACGCCGTCGTGGTCTCCATGTCCGACGTTCGCGAACGCTTCCGCCTGCTCATGGACGTCGTCGACGTCGTTGAGCCGCAGGGCTCCCTCAAGGAGCTTCCGTGCGCCCGCGCCGTCTGGGAGCCGAAGCCGAGCCTGAAGACCGCTGTTGAGTGCTGGATCACCGCCGGTGGTTCTCACCACACCTGCATGACCACCTCCGTTGGTCGTGAGGCTTGGGAAGACTTCGCCCGCATCGCCGGTGTTGAGCTCGCCGTCATCGACGAGAACACCACCGCTCGCCAGTTCGAGAAGGAACTGGAGCTGTCCGAGATGTACCACCGTCTCAACAACCAGCACTGATTGGCGGAGCGTATACCGCCTTTCCTCAGGTTCGACGTACCTTCGTGCGCCTTCGCCTTCGGACGGCGGTCTCCGCACGCGCCAATCAGCGCTGGCAAGCCAGCACTGATGACTAAATCAGTCTGCTGACTGCTACCGCTGAAAAGGGGCTGTTCCGGGAAACCGGAGCAGCCCCTTTTGCTGTTATCGGCAACTCCCCACAAACGCATCAAAAATCGCCTGCGAGCGTGGATCTACCTTGTAGAGAAACTCGGGATGCCACTGCACGGCCCACAGGAAGTGGCTTGCCGGCCGGTACAGGGCCTCGATCACGCCGTCGGGCGCGACGGCCATGACCTCGAGTCCAGCAGCAGGCTCACGAACCGCCTGATGGTGATAGCTATTCACCGCAATCTCAGTCTGCCCTGCGAACAATGAAGCCAGGGGAGTGCCGGGCACCAAGGAAACGTTATGTCCGAACGCATCGTACGGCGGATTCATATGGTGTTCGATATCGCTCGGATGCTGGCTTGGCAGATCCTGCCACAACGTGCCGCGCAGCGCTGCGTTGATGAACTGAATGCCACGGCAGATGCCCAGAATCGGCTTGTCCCAAGCCATTACAGCTGGCAGCAGAATCGATTCCATTCGGTCGCGCTCAGGAGAGAGCACCTCGCTACGGCCGGTGGCGGAGGCCGCTGCACCAACCATCGGTCCCACATCCGGCCCGCCCGTAAACAGAAACGCGTCAAACCGTTCGGCGCATTGCGCAAGAATGTCGGTGTCATCGGTCAGCGGCAACATGACGGGCGTACCGCCGGCCCGCATTATCGCCTCCATATATCCGGGCAGCATCCACAGACTATCGCGCCCGTAATCCATCAGCGGAGTCACCGCAATGAGCGGTCGATTCGTAGTCATGCCTGCCTCTTTTCGCCCAGGTGTTGTTTTCGTCGTTCTGCCGCGAATCGCTTGATTCAGTGGCCGATAATGCCGCCACTGTACCGAACCAATGTAACCGGTCGGCCAACATTATTTCGTCAGCCAGCCGCGACGAGATCGCACAATGTGCCAATGATGGGGGGCATTCGGTGCGACCTTGTCAATGTTCGGGCCATTGCACTTTCAGCGGGGAAAGCATGCCCCGTCCGCGCATCATGATGAACGAGTAAGGTTGACGGGGAGGGAGAATCACATGAACCAGGCATGCGTACGCAACGACACCATCGACGCGGGCAACCATCATGGCCGACCGCAATACCGGTCGTTCCTGCGATTTCTGACATCGCAGGAACGCAACGTCATTTGGCTGTTGCTGGCCATTGCTTTTCTTCCGGTGGACGGCACCACGCTTGGCCTGTACGCGCCGTTCTGGTCTCCAATCAGTCCGGCGCTGTTCGCCGTGTACTGCCTATGCAATTGGCGGCAACTGCGCATCGCAGCCAACCGGTACCTGCCAATGTTCCTCCTACCGGTGGCCTGCATAATCCTGTCCATCCCGGGATGGCTGAAGTTCGGCATCCACCTCAACGCCGCGTTCATGAGCATCACCGGATTGCTGGGCGTGCTCGCCACTTTGGGTGCGATCGCCCTTGCGTTCGACATCAAACGCATTCCGTGGCGTACGCCATTGCGGATTCTCATCGCATCATACTGGGTTTCCTTCGGAGTGGGCGTCGTGCAATGGCTGTCCATCCGTCTGCACGCCAAACCGTTGACCGACTATTTCTCGCACCTCATGTACCGGCAATACATCAGCGACAACTCGGTGTGGGGCGGCGGCCGTCCGCAGTTCCTGTTCGCCGAGCCCAGCTATATCGGCATGCACCTGTTCGGCATACTGCTTCCGCTCATGTGGCTCATGCGCGGGCGCGACCGCATCTACGCCAAACGGCTGCGTGACCTCATCGTCACGTATGCCGTCGGCGCGGTGCTCATGCAAGCCGGCACCAGAATCGTCATCGATTCCGTCGTGGCGTTGCTGATCGCCCTTGTGGCGCGCACCGATTGGCATGACGGCGCACGCCGCGTCCGGGGCATGCTGCAGATTCTCGGCGCATGCGCACTGGGCCTGCTGGGTGTGCTGGCGGATTCCAGACTCTCCGCCATCGCGGAAAACGGGGCCGAGGGAGACGGCTCGTTCTTCGCGCGGATCTACCAAAGCCTCGATCCGATATGCGGATTGCTCACCCATCCGTGGACGCTGCTCACCGGTTATGGCGCGGGCAACATCATCAATGCGGTGTGGGCCGGCGCGGCCAAAGCCGGACGGCTGCTGGACGGTCTTGGCATGAACGGCGGCGCGGCCACGGGATTCGCGGCCGGCGTGAACGCGGACACGGTGTGGACGATGTGCGCGTATACCAGCGTCATCGCCGAATACGGGCTGATCGGGCTGGCCATGCTGGTCGGAGCCTCGATGGTCTGCATGACGCGCGGGAGGACGGTATGCCGTGGCGGTGCGGATGGCGCATCGTCCGACGAGCTGGCGCACGGTGTTTGTGTCGCCGACGTTGCTGATGTTGCCGGGGGTAATAGTGGTGGTGGCGTTGCCGGCGCGGGTTCGGGCGAATCCGGCGTCTGGCACAAGACCGTCATCTGCTGGCTCGTCCTGGTCGCATACCTGTACATCCAATGCGAGAACTATGCGTTCGCCGCTCTGCCGCTTCTTGTGTTCGCCGCCTCGAAGGTGAGGCGCGAGCCTGATTTCTCGCGGGCCGACGCATCGACGCGGCCCGAGATGGACCAAAATCCAGAATAACCGACATTCGCCGCTGTTCCGTTTTTCGCTCAAGGCGTATATCTCCCGTATCTTGAGGTGCATCATGTATCGTCGCGGCTAACTAATCGGCGAAACGCGGCATGTTTCGCATTTTGGGCGAAAAGCCCAAGTCCCACAGGAGGTATTGATGACGTTCGTTGCACGGTCGGTGCGCTATGTGCTCAGAAAACGAGTGCGAACCATAGTGCTCCTTATAATACTGACCATCATAACGGCGAGCATGCTATCCACGATCGCGGTTTCTCGGGCAGCTCAACAGGCCGCCGGACGAATCGAGAAGGAAGCGGTCGGTGGATTCGTGCTGTCCAGCAACATGCAGGGCAGCATGCTCACGCCTCGCGGAGGCGGCATGGTGCGCCCCGCCGACGTGCGCAGGATCGCCCAACTGCCCGGGGTCGATTCGTATATGGTCCGTCAGAACGCCACCGCCGATCTCGTGGGGGCGAATGTGGCGAAGGTCCCCGGCGGCGATGATTACGATGCGACCCAGGAGCAGCAGTTTGGCAACGCCGCCAACGTCATGGGCACGAATGATTCGTCGAAACTCAACGTGTTCACGTCGCGCACGCTCGGCATGGCCGAAGGACGACATCTGAAGGCCTCCGACAAGTACACGTCGATGATCCATGAGGATCTCGCCAAAGCCAACGGGCTCAAAGTCGGAGACACGCTCACGCTCAAGGCCAACGCCTATGACGCCGACAACGAATCACATTCGACGGCGACCGTCAAGACCACCATCGTGGGCATATTCAAGGGCGACAGCGCCAGAAAGGTATCCAGCCGAGCGGAACTCACCGCCAACACCATCTACACCGATCTGGATACCACACGCGACCTGTACCAGTACAAGGACGGCAAGGAAATATACCAGGACGCCACCTTCGTGCTGTCCAAGGGCGTTGACGTGGAGAAGACCATGGATGCCGCGAAGAAACTCCCGGTGGATTGGAACAACTATCAGATCACGCGCAACGACCAGTATTCATCGAGCATGCTGCATGCCGCCCGCGGCGTGCGCTCCATGATGCGCGGCGCCCTGATCGGCGTGACCGTCTCGGCCGTGCTCGTGCTCAGTCTCATGCTGCTGCTGTGGATGAACGACCGCCGTCAAGAGATGGGCATACTGGTGTCCCTTGGCGTCGGCAAGCCCTCCCTGGTCGCCCAATACCTCACCGAGATGGTGCTGATCGGTCTGCCGTCCCTCGCCCTCGGCTGGCTGTGCGCGCAGGGAATGGCCCAATGGCTCGGCGCCACGGCGCTCCATTCCGTGAACGCCTCCGCGGCGAAGGAGCTGAGCAGCATGGGGCAGGTCGGCGGCGATCTTGAATCCAGCATGTCGGTGCGCACCCTGGATTCGCTCACGGTGTCGGTCGACGGGACCGCCATGCTGTACGTGGCGCTCGGATTGTTGGCGGTGATGCTGGTGTGCGTCGCGGTGGCGTGCATGCCGATGCTGCGCAAATCGCCGCGAGACCTGTCGGAGATTCGATGATGAGCATGAATGTGTGGAAGCGTGCCACGTTGGCGATCGTACGCAAGCCGGTACGTAGCGGCATCATCGGTCTGCTGATGCTGATGGTCTTCACGAGCCTGGTGGCGCAGGTCGGAGTCTCGACGGCCCTGCGTACCATGTCCGACGGCATCGGCGCGGGCATGGGCATAGGGTTTACCGTCAGCGCCGGCGAGAATCCCATTAGCGCCGAGGAGGCGAGCCGGTTCTCGCGTATCCCCGGTGTGACGAAGACCGCCTATGCGACGAAGACCTTGGCGCAGGTGGATGGCGCGCGCCCGGTCATGCCCCGGCAGGGCCCCCGATTGGACTCCGATCTGGCCATGCAGGTCAGCGTGCTGGGCACCACCGATTCCTCATTGTCCGAGGAATTCCAGAGCGGCCTGTACCGCCTGGAGCAGGGCCGCCATATCTCGGGCGACGGCGACAATGTGCTGGTCCACCGCGACTTCGCGATGCAGAACGGCCTATCGGTCGGCTCGACATTCCGTCTCCGGCAGGAGGGGCGCAACGCCACGGTGCGTGTGGCCGGGATCTTCTCCGGCAACGTGCAGGCCCAAAGCCCCCTGCCCTCGGACACTTCCGAGAACCTCATCTATTCGGGTAGGCGAGTAGCTTCCGCTCTGACCGGAAACGACCGGATCGACATGATCCGATGCCTGTCGGATAATCCGCAGGACCTGTCCGCGGCTATTGGACGGGCCAAGACCATGGCCGGCGGCAAGTACGACGTCACCGACGATTCGGCCCGGCTCTCCGGCGTCCTGCAATCCGTGCAGACGGTGCGTAATCTGGTGCGCATGGTGCTGCTGTCCGTCTGCCTCGCGGACGTACTGGTGCTGGCGATGGCGCTGGTCTTCTGGATTCGCTCACGCATCCATGAGATAGGCACGCTTCTGGCCCTCGGCATCGACAAGATGCGGATCGTCGCACAACTCGCCATCGAAACCGGACTCATGGCGGCGGTCGCCGCCCTGTGTTCGCTGGGCACCGGCGCCATGCTGTCGGGATACGTGTCTTCCCGACTGTTGCGCGATTCGGGCGTCGCGCCGTTGGAATCGTTGCGCGTGGAGGCCTTGCCGCCTGAGCAGACGATGCTCATCCTGCTGCTCGGATGCGCGGTCATCGCCGTGGCTCTTGCCGTGTCATGCGCCGCCGTGCTGTCCAAATCCCCGAAATCCATTCTTTCCTCTATGCGTTAGGAGTCACCAATCATGTCTAACTGTCTGCAACTGGACCATGTCGATTACGCCTACGGCGCGGCGAAGATCCGTGTTCTTTCGGATGTCAGCGCGGATTTCGAATCCGGGAAGATGTATGCGATCACCGGCCCGTCCGGCGCCGGCAAGAGCACGCTGCTGTCGCTGCTGGCCGGCCTGGACGCCCCCTCCCGGGGAGTGGTCCGCTTCGAAGGGGAGGACATCGCCGCATCGGGCTATGCGAAGCACCGCCGGGAGCACGTGTCCCTGGTGTTCCAGGACCATAACCTGATCGACTACCTCACCCCCGAAGAGAACCTGCGGCTGGTCAGCGCCAAGGCCGATATGAAGATCCTCGAGGAACTGGGTTTGAGCCGTGAGGAATCCAAGCGCAACATCATGCACCTGTCGGGCGGCCAGCGTCAACGGGTGGCGGTCGGCCGCGCGCTGGTCGCCCCGGGCCGCGCGATCCTCGCGGACGAGCCGACGGGCAGCCTCGACCCGGAGATGACCGACGAGGTGATTCATCTGCTGCAGCACGCCGCCCATCAGCTCGGCAAATGCGTGATCGTGGTGACGCATTCCAAGCGCGTCGCCAACTCCGCCGATGTCGTGCTGCGTCTCAGGAGCAAGAAACTGACCCGGGCATGACCCACCTGGGCCGGGCGGCACCCCGGCGACGACCCGCATGGAATCATCGTCATAATGACGCCTGCGATCCCTGGACATGAGAAACCGCACCTCCGATCATCGAATCTGGATTACTCCAGTCCAACAATCGGGGTGCGGTTCAAAAGGCCCTTTTTTTGTGTCGGATTACGAACCGCGCGTCTCACCGCTTGCCGTTGTAGATCTCGTTGTCGATCACATCGGCGAACACGCGATTGACGGCCGGGCGCACCACTTTCAGCGACGGTGTCAGGCACTTGTTCTCCTGCGTGAACTGCGTGTCCAGCACGGCGAACTTGCGTACGGATTCGGCGCGCGAGACCGTCGCATTCGCCTTGTCCACGTACTGCTGAATCTCCTCGCGCACCGCCGCGTTCGTGGCGAGCCGGTCCACCGGCGTCTCCGTGGACAGTCCATGCGCGGGCAGCCACAATGCCAGCGACTCCGGATCGAGCGTCACCAGCGCGCCGATGAACGGGCGCTGGTCGCCCACCACCACGCAGTGCTCCACGATCGGGCACTTGGCGATCTCTTCCTCCAGCGGAATGGGGGAGACGTTCTTGCCGCCGGCAGTAATAATAATGTCCTTGATGCGGCCGGTGATGATGATGCGGCCCTCATCATCGATCTCGGCCAAGTCGCCGGTCCTGAGCCAGCCGTCGGCGGTGAACGCCTCGGCCGTCTTCTCCGGCAGATTGTGGTAGCCGCGGAACACGTTCGGGCCCTTGACCTGCAGTTCGCCTTCGTCGGAAATGCGAATCGAGGAGCCGGGCGCGGGCTGGCCTACGGTGCCGATCACATTGTCGGTCACGCGTGTGGCGGCGAACGGGGCGGCGGTTTCGGTCATGCCATAACCCTGAATCATCGGCAGTCCGATGCCGTTGTAGAAATGCGCCAGATCGAGCGACAGTGGTGCGCCGCCGCAGGCCACGTACTTGATCTTCGGGCCCAGAGCGCCGCGCACCGTGCGGTAGACGAGCGTTTCGTACTTGGCGCGCTCGGCGATTTCGGCAAATGTGTGTTGCTCGCCGGCCTGCTCCTTGCGGCTCCAGACGCGCGCGGCCTCGGCGGCTTTGACAAACAGGCGGCCCTTCCAGCCGGCACCGGCCTTGTGCGAGGCGGCGTTGTATACCTTCTCGAACACGCGCGGCACGCCCAGCAGGTAGGTCGGTTCAAACGAACGCAGGTCCGGCAGCAGGGTTTTGGTGTCCGGCAGATAACCGACCACGCCGTCATCGGAGGCGATGGAGGCGTACTGGATGAATCGCGCGAAGCAGTGGGCCAGCGGCAGGAAGAGCAGCAGGCGCGGATGGTCGTCAAGCACCACTTCATGCAACGCCTGCGAGGCGGAGATGGTGATGGACACGAAGTTCTTGTGGGTCAGTTCGGCACCCTTCGGGTTGCCGGTGGAGCCCGAAGTGTAGACGATGGTGGCCAGATCGTCGGCGCGCACGGTGGCCACGCGCTCGTTCAGTTCCTCGTCCGAAACAGCCACGCCCAGACCTTCGAGCGCGCCCAGCGCGTTGCCCTCGATCATGAGAATCTGCTTCAAGGCAGGACAGTGGTCCTTGACCGAGTCGAGCCGGTCGAAGCGCTCGCGGTTGTCGGCAAAGGCCAGCTTGACCGCCGAATCGTTCATGATGCGCTGGGCTTGCGGGGCGGAGTCGGTGTCGTAGATCGGCACGCTTACCGCGCCCACTGCGGCCAGTGCGAAATCGAGAATGCCCCATTCGAGACGGGTGGAGGAAAAGATGGTCACCGCGTCGCCCTTGGCGATGCCGAGCGCGATCAGGCCCTTGGCGGCCGAGACCACGCGCTCGTGGAATTCGCCGGTGGTGACGTTCTGCCAGCGGCCGGGGCCGATTTTCTTGGCGGCGATTACCGTGTCCGCGCCGGTGCGGGCAAGGCGATCGGTAAGTAGGGAGTAGATGGTCTGGTTGTCGCGGATTTCGATGGATTCGCCAGGCGTGGTGTAGTGGTCAAGCATAAGCGGGCCGTGTCCTTACGTGCGTTGCGTGATGGCTGTTGACAAAATCGAGCCATTCTGACAAGTTAGGTTACGCTGGCGTAAGGTTGCGCGCGTTGTGGGCAATGGAGAAGTTGTCTGTCTGGTTTTGTGGATTGTATACAACGCCGTGTCTAACCGGTTTGCTCTACGGTTATGACACCGTGTCCATTTCGGGAGCCATCGACTTCCTGCAGGACAAGTACGCGCTGAGCCCGGCCCTGCAGGGTCTGGTCATCAGCTCCATCATGATCGGCGGCGTGATCGGCGCCGGCTTCTCCGGCTTCCTGTCCGATAAGTACGGCCGCCGCCGAAGCACTGGTCGCCGCGCAAAAAGCAGCACTAGGCCGCGTTTGCTGCGTCTATTGGCGAATTGATCATATGGGTCGTCTGCGTGCAGACGACCCTTTTGCGTTCCGTCGGCTTCTGACACCGTAGAAACGTGCTTTCTCGGCTTCGAGGGGCTGATTTTGCCTTATCTGGAAGTCTACTTCCACTTCGAGGGGCTGATGCCCAAGTAGACACGGCCCTAAAACGGCGGAATGACGTTGACGTGTAGCCGTTTATACTTCCGATTACATGGATGAGGAGCCCCTCGAAGCGGAGATAGACTTCCGGCAAATGCGAAATCAGCCCCTTGAAACGGAAGTAGGCCTCCGGCAAACGCAAAAAATAGCCTCCTCGAAACGGATAAATGCACGTATTGGGTGTAGTGGATGCTTCAGCCCCTGATATCGAAGCATATTTTTTCTGGTTGGCGCGTCTAGCATGCGCACTCCGCAATCGATAATTCTGTGGCCTCTCTCACTTTAAAAGTCTGGCGTGTGCGAGGGCGTTCGCTTAAAGTGAATGGGATTGCGCGGAATGTGGAGCGCAGGTACACATGACGAGGGCACACCGCAACAACACGGCAAGGGGAAGCGGACCATGTTCGACGAACGACTGTTCCAATTGGCGCCTGGCTTGAAAAAACTCATAGCTGGCAAAGTGGCCCTGATGTGGGTAGGTCTGCTTGCCAACATTGGTTTTATGCTGTCGCTGGTAATGCTGCTGAACAGCTTACTGACCGCTGTGGCACCGCCGCTGCTCCAATGCGGCGGCACTTCGCAAGGCGCGGCCTGCCCCGTGCCGTTGTCTGATCGGCACGGCGCGGATGTGCTGCCCATGGCTGGCGACGTCATGATTTACGTGCTGCTTGCGCTGGTCTGTATAGCGGTCCATTACACGGCCACCACGCACGCCACCCGTCTCGGCACCGAAGCCGCCGAACGAGTCAAGCTCGCTTTGCGCTCCAAGCTGTACCGCAAAATGGTGGCACTCGGCCCGTCCTACAAAACCCGCATCAAGACCTCGGATGTGGTGCAATCCGCCGGCGAAGGTGTTGAACAGATTCAAAGCTTCTTTGAACTGTTCCTGCCGCAGCTCTTCTATGCGATTCTTGCGCCAATCACCTTGTTCGTGGCCATTGCGCCGATTAACGTGCCCGCCGCTGCCGTCATGCTGGTCTGCGCGCCGTTCATCATCATCGTGACCGGCATCGTCTCCATGACCGCCGCCCGCGCCTTCAAGAAGTACTGGGTGCGCTACACCGATATGGGCGCCGCGTTCCTCGACAATCTCCAAGGCCTTGAGACCCTGAAAAACTTCGACGCCGACGAGCGCGCCGCCATCGAGATGGACAAGAAAGCCGAAGGCTTCCGCATCATGACCATGCGCGTGCTGCAGATCCAGCTGCGCTCGCTGACCGCCATGGACATAGTGGCCTACGGCGGTGCTGCGGCCGGCATCGGTGTGGCGTTATGGCAATACGCGCATATTGGCGATGCTTTTGCCAATGGTGCGTCCGGCTGGTCGCCAATCGCACTGGCCTCACATCTGCCTGGTGTGCTTGCCTACGCGGTATACGGTCTGCACTATCTCATCCCGTTCGGGGTGGGCTACCCGCTGTCTCTTACCGGTCTGCTGTTCATTGTGCTGCTGTCCGCCGAATTCTTTATTCCCATGCGTCAGCTTGGCTCGTTCTTCCACGTGGCGATGAACGGCATGACCTCCACCAAGCGCATCTTCGCTCTGCTGGACACCCCGGAGCCCGAGCATGGCACGGCGACCCTGCCGGCCAACGATTCCGATTCCGCTGACGACGGTCTGACGGTCCGCTTCGACCACGTCGGCTATTCCTATGATGATGCCGGGCACGGCGACTCCAAGTCCGCATCCGCAAAGACCGATAAGCAAGGTGAAACCAGCCCCAATTCCGCCGTCGCTCCTGCGCTCACCAACATCACCTTCGCCGCACGGCCCGGTCAGTTCACCGCCATTGTTGGCATCTCCGGTTCCGGCAAGTCCACGGCCGCCTCGCTGCTCGCCGGTACACTGGCCGGTTACCGAGGTTCGCTCACGCTGAACGGTGTCGAGGTATCCGATTTGTCAGGCGAAACACTGGCCGGAGCCGTCACTGTGATTGGTGCCAGCAGTCATCTGTTTGCGGGCGCATTGCGCGAGAATCTTCTGATGGCCTTGCCCGATGACGAGATTCCTGATTCGCCGGATTCCGTGGACTCCCGTCTGTGGTCCGCGCTCGAGCAGGCGCGCATTGCCGACTTCGTGCACGCACAGCCGAACGGACTGGGCATGCCGATTGAGTCCGATGCCGCCAACCTGTCCGGCGGCCAACGCCAGCGCATCGCCATCGCCCGCGCGCTCCTGCATGATTCGCCGGTATTTGTGTTCGATGAGGCGACCAGCAGCGTTGACATGGAATCCGAAGAGCTGATCCTGGATACAATTCGCGAATTGGCGCAATCCCGCGGCAAGACGGTTATTATGATCACCCATCGCATGGCCAACGCCGAACACGCTGATCAAGTGGTGGTGCTCGAACACGGCAAGTCGGTTGAGAGGGGCACCCATACCGAGCTGATGACGGCGGACGGCGTCTACGCCAAGCTGTTTACCACGCAGGCAGATATTGAGAACTTCGGAGAAGGCCATGCTCGGCGTGTGCTGCAGGTTGGTTCCCGCAAGCAGGAGCTGTCCGACGACAGTCGGACTGAGGGTGGCGCAGCGCGCGTAAGCGCAGAGGCGGGTATGACGGTTGACCGCCTGCAGTCAGCTTTGCCGACGGCTTCCGTTGGCGGGAGTGAGCAGGCCTCGGCTGAGACTCCGGCTGGTGTTGCAAATAGCGATTCGTCTTCCAAAATGAGCACATTCCAAGTGATCAGGCGACTGCTTAAGGAAGCCCGACCTCTGGCAGGACTGATGGCAGCGGCCTCCACCGCCGGCACCATCGGCCATCTTTCGGCCACTTTCCTGCCCGTGTTCGGCATTATCGCGGCATTTGCACTTACCGGTAATCCGGTGTGGGGCATGGGTGTTGCGCCCGCCGTCATCATGATGATTATCTGTGCTCTTCTGCGTGGCATCACCCGATACATTGAACAATATCTGAACCACAATGTGGCATTCCATCTGCTCGCACTCTTCCGTTCCAAGGCGTTCGCCGCGTTGCGCAGACTGGCGCCGGCCAAGCTCGCGGGCAAAGGTAAGGGCAACCTTATCGCCATGCTGACCACCGATGTGGAACTGCTTGAGATCTTCTTTGCCCACACCATCAGTCCGGTGGCCATCGCGGTAACCTCCACCATCATCTACACGATTGTGGCCGCCACCCTAAGCCCATGGATGGCGCTGGCGTTGATTGCCGCCCACCTGGTTATCGGCATCCTTGTGCCGCGATTCTTTGCCACCGGCGTACGTAACCTTGGCCCTGCCATCCGTGGCGCTGCCGGAGAACTCGACGATGTGATACTCGATGACATGCGCGGCCTGGACGAAATCATCCGATTTGGTCGCGGCGAGGAACGTGCGCAGGCCATCGAGGACCGTACCCATGCGTTGTGGAAGGATCACGCCAAACTCAGCAAGGTCAACGGCCGTTTCACCGGAATCAGCGGACTCTTGGTGGCTGTGCTCACAGCGGCTTCGGTCGCCGTGGCTATTGCCTGTGCCGGCGCGAACCCGCAGAGCATTCCGGCTCTGATTGCCGCCTTCGTGCTGTTCGCCGGCTCGTTCGGACCGACTTTGGCGCTCGCCGCCTTGCCCGCTAACCTGACTCAGACCTTCGCGTCCGCTAGCCGACTGTTCGGACTGATGGACGAGGTGCCCGCTGTGACCGAGAACGGCACTGTTGTGCCGCAGGAGTATATGGGCATGCGTCTTGATGACGTCACCTTTGCATATGCGGGGGAGCGCGAAGTCCTGTCCGACTTCTCGCTTGACGTGCCGCAGCATGGCGTGCTGGGTATCCAGGGGCCGTCCGGCCGAGGCAAGTCCACCATGCTCAAGCTGCTGCTGCGCTACTGGGATCCGCAGCGCGGTCAGGTGACGTTGTCCGGCACGCCGTTGCCCGAGGTCGATGTGCATGCTCGCCGACGTATTCAGGCCATGATGAGCCAGGAAACCCACCTGTTTGATGGCTCTATCCGAGACAATCTGCTGATTGCTTTGCCTGAGTCCGAGGTTGAAGCTGCAAATGTTGCAGGCAATGGGGAAGTGGGTGCCAAGACCGTTGATTCCCGACAGCAGCGGTTGGCGGCGCAATCGGCAGAGGGCGATGCCGTTCAGGTGGCAGCATCTGACGGTCTCGACGCTCGTTTGCGTCAGGCTCTCGCCAAGGCCTCCGTGCTTGATCTCATTGATTCCCTGCCCGATGGCCTTGATACTCAGGTAGGCGAGTTGGGCGACCGTCTATCCGAAGGTGAACGCCAGCGTATCGGTTTGGCTCGTGTGTTCCTGCGCAATGCTGATCTGGTGCTTTTCGACGAGCCGACCAGCCGTTTGGATGCTTTGAACGAGGCTATTATTCTACGTTCCATTCACGCTATGGCCGTGGGTGAGCAGCATGCAGACAAGGAGCGCGGCGCGGCTGTGGTGCTGGTCTCCCACCGCGAATCCGCCATGCGCATTGCTGATGCGGTACTCAATCTGTAACTGCCTGTAACTACGCGGGAATTACATCGCATTGCGTTACGTTACCGCGTTGCACTGCGGTTCCTCGCGGGTGGCGGCGATGCCATCTCCGGTCGTCATTGCGTTGCTGCGTTTGTGTTGCGATATGTGATGCGGCAACGCAGCAATGCGGCAATGCAATGTGATGTGGCAACGTGGCAACGTAGCGATGCAATAACGCGACAACGTGACAACGTAGCGATGCAATAACGCGGCAACATGGCAACATGGCAATGCAGTAACGCAACGCAGCATTCACGCCTTGATCAAAGTGCCGATGATGAGCGCCTTCTGCAGCCCTGGGCGGAACAGGTCGTGAAATTCATGCGACATTTCGGTTTCGAGTTTGACCGATGCATGGATGTCGTCAGTGCGAAGGCGTGCCTGTTCGGTGCCGATGATGTGCTCGAGCACCGCGAATCCCTCTTCGGTTTTGCCGGCTTGAATGAGGAATCGTGGGCTTTCCGGTGCTCGCACCATGGAGAGCAGGAACGCGGCGGCCGGAATCGCACCCAGCCTCAGCATCCAACGCCAACCGGCGTTGACATCCCAGCTTCTGGGACCGTAGGAGGCGATGATGTAGTTGATGACATTGGTCAGGAAGATGCCGCATACCGCGAGGAGCTGATAGGAAAAGGCAAGCAGACCGCGGATATTGACCGGCGCTTAAGGCCAGACCGAACGTATATTTGCCCGATCCGTGAGTACGTATGGTTGTTCCCAAGGGATTGCGCTGCTTGGAAGTAGCTTGAAACAGGCCCGCCATGTGCTTTTCCTCTCAATACAGCTATGGGGGGTGCCTGTTCATACTAGTCAGATTCTTGTCATATGGCGTTGAATATCTACAAATGTGGGCACTAGTGAGGCGGCTGAGTGGTGGAATCGCGCCGTGGTGTGTGGGTGTTGGGGACTCACGAGCATGCTGCGCGTTATTTGGTGGTGTGCTGAGAGTCGGGACCTACTCACGTTGGGGGAGGGGATGAAGAGCCTCTGAGACAAGTCGCTGTTCGACTGGAGATTTGCTCACGTGGAAAGCATGGAAAAGGCGAAAAAAATCAGGCGTGTCGGGTGATTTGACAAATTGGTACACAGGTGTATCATCTTAGGTATTGGTACACGGGTGTACCAAAGAAAACACCCCAAGGAAAGGTGGCCAGAGGAGACTTCGCAAGCGGCCAAACGAATCGAAATCCAACGCAGCAGTCGATTCGTTTTTGGCAATCGGAAGGCAGTCGTCAACAATCGGAAGGCAGCCAAAGACAGCCGGAAGATAACCGAGAAGTAACCGGACGAAAACCGGAAGCCAGTCGGAAGAAAGCCAACCACCCGCAAGTCAACTCCAATGGTCCAGAAGGAGATAACATGCGCAACACCAAGAAGGTCATCGCGGCAACGGCAGCCGTGGCCACGCTCGTCGGTCTCGCCGCCTGCGGCAGCAGCAACGACAACGGCGCCAACAAGGGTGACGCTGACAAGGCCGAACTCGTGTTCTGGGGCTGGGATTCCGGCAACTCGATGAAGGAAATCCTCGCTGACTTCGAGAAGGCCAACCCCGGCATCACCGTCAAGTTCAACAACACCGGCACCGCCGAGAAGACCTCCACCGCGCTCTCCAACGCCATCGCCGCAGGCAACGGCGCCCCTGACGTCGTGATGCTCGAAGATCCGACCGTCACCCAGTTCGCCGTCACCGATGGCCTCGTGGACCTGAGCGAATTCGGCGCCGACAAACTCGCCGACGACTTCGCCGCCGGCCCGTGGAACAAGCTCCAGTACAACAACAAGCCGTACGCTCTGCCGATTGATTCCGGCCCCGAAATGTTCTTCTACAACAAGGCAGTGTTCGACAAGGCCGGCGTGGACGGCGAGTCCATCAAGACCTGGAACGACTACTACGAGGCCGCCAAGAAGATCCGTGCCACCGGCTCCTACATCACCAATCTGGCCGGTACCTCCAACGACTATCAGCCGTTCACCGCCCAGATCTGGCAGGCCGGTGCCCAGCCGTGGAAGGTCGATGGCGAGAACATCACCATCAACATGACCAAGGACGAGGGCATGCAGCGCTATATCCAATTCGTCCAGAAGCTCATCGACGAAGACCTCGTGGACGCCAAGACCCCGAACTGGTCCGACGATTGGAACCGCGAGCTCAACGATGGCACCCTCGCCTCCCTGACCATCGGCGCTTGGATGCCGATCAACCTCATGACCGGCGCCCCCGATCAGGCCGGCAACTGGCGCGTCGCCCAGCTGCCGCAGTGGGAGGAAGGCAAGGAAGTCTCCGCCGAAGACGGTGGCTCTGCACTTGCCGTCACCTCGCAGTCCAAGAACCAGGCCGCTGCCTACAAGCTCGTTGAGTACATGACTCATGGCGAGGGCGCTCAGACCATGGCCGACACCGGTACCTTCCCGTCCCTGAAGAAGATCCTCCGGTCCGACTCCTTCACCGACCCGACCACCGAGTCCAACAAGAAGACCAACGACTACTTCGGCGGTCAGAACGTCAACGAAGTCCTTTCCGCCGCGGCTCAGCGCCCGACCGAGAAGTTCCAGTACCTGCCGTACAACCCGTACGCCCAGACCGCTTACGGCGACGAAGTCTCCAAGGCCTACTCCGGCGACATCACCCTGGAGAAGGCGCTTGAAAACTATGCCAACAAGCTCGCCGAGCAAGGCAAGCAGCAGGGCTACAACGTCACCGTCAAGTGACGCAACCGATCTATTGCCGGTACATCCGGCACTGACCAACAATCAAAACCTGCGGCTAGGCCACTCTCCTTCCGCCTAGCCGCCCGATCTCCCAAAGCGGGGATGCTCCCCAGTGTCCCCGCTTTCCCGTGCCCTCGCCTGACGTGACCGCTCCAATCGAGCGACCCCCTGGTAGCGGGCGCAGCACAGCAATCCGTATTCCAAGAAAGCAATCGATTATGTCCGATCAAACAATGGCCGCAGCCCCGCAGCCAACGGTGGGAATCCTGCCTGAGGAGGCGGATCTGCACACGGCTGAGGCCCGCGTCAACAAGCACAAGGCCGACTGGCGCGGCTGGAAGTTCATGTGGCCGTTCGCCGTGGTGTTCGTCTTCGTGTTCATCATCCCAATTGTGTACGCCATTTACATCTCCTTCTTCAAGAAGCAGATGGTCGGCGGCACCAAGTTCGTCGGCTTCGAGAACTACGCCCGACTGATTCAGGATCCGCAGTTCTGGAGCTCGGTGGGCCGCGTCACTATCTTCACCGTATTCCAGGTGCCGATCATGCTGTTTCTGGCCGCAGCCATGGCCCTCGCTTTGGATTCGATGAAGCTGCATGGCACCAAGTTCTTCCGCATCTCCACATTCCTGCCCTATGCGGTGCCCGCAGTGGTCTCCACCATGATTTGGGGTTTCGTGTATGGCGCCAAATACGGTCTGGTCGGCTCCCTCAACGACTTCCTCGGCACCAACATCGATGTGCTCAGCCCCGACGTGCTGCTTGCATCCATCGCGAACATCAACACGTGGGAATATGCCGGCTACAACATGCTGATTTTTTACAGCTCCCTAAGCACCATTCCGCACAGCTTGTATGAGGCCGCCTCCATCGACGGCGCTTCGGAGTGGCAGATTGTTAAGAAGATCAAGCTGCCGGAGCTGAAGGGCTCGCTGGCCATCACGGTGATCTTCTCGATCATCGGCAGCTTCCAGCTGTTCAACGAGCCGAGCATTTTGCAGAACATGGTTCCGGGCAACGCGATCACCACGTACTATACGCCGAACATGTACGCCTACAACCTGAGCTTCACCGGCAATCAGAGCAACTATGCCGCAGCTCTGGCCATCGTGATGGCCATCATCACCATGGCCATTGCGTATGTCGTCCAGCTTAAGAGTATGAAGGAGCAGATGAAGTAATTATGAGCACTGCAACCATGACTTCAACAACAACCATGACCCTGGCCGATCTCAAGGCTCAGGAAAAGGCCGCCAAGAAGGCCGAGAAGGAGCGTCAGAAGCGCATCGACGCCGACGAGAAGGCCGAGCGCAAGCGCGCCGCCAAAACCGGTTTCTCCAACCCGGCGAACCCGACCCGCTCGATGGCCCTGACCATCGTGTGCGCGATTTTCGCGGTCTACTGCCTCTTCCCGTTTGTCTACCTGATGATTAACGCCACCAAGACCCAGTCCGACTTCACTTCGACGTTCGGCCTCGGTTTCGGCAAAACGTTCGCCCTGTTCGACAACATCGCCACGGTGTTCACCTATCAGGACGGTATCTTCGGCCGCTGGTTCGTCAACACGATTCTGTATGTGGTGGTCGGCGCCGGCGGTGCCACCTTGCTGGCCATCATGGGCGGCTATGCGCTGGCCAAGTTCCGCTTCCCCGGCCGTAAGCTGTGCTTCGTGATCATCATCGGCGCCATTTCGGTGCCGGGTATCGCGCTGGCCGTGCCGCAGTTCCTGCTGTTCGCCAAGATGGGCCTCACGAACACCCCGTGGTCGATGATTATCCCGAGTTTGGTATCCACGTTCGGTCTGTATCTGATGTGGATCTTCTCCGATCAGGCCGTGCCGGATGAGCTGCTTGAAGCCGCGCGCGTGGATGGTGCCGGCGAGTTCCGCACCTTCTTCCAGATTTCCCTGCCGCTGTTGGCACCCGGCATCGTGACCACTGCATTGTTCGCCATTGTAGCGACGTGGAACAACTACTTCCTGCCGTTGATCATGTTGAAGGATTCCAACTGGTACCCGTTGACGATCGGTCTGAACCAGTGGAAGGACCAGGCTTCAACCGCAGGCGGTCAAGCTATCCAAAACCTCGTGATTACCGGTTCGCTGATCACGATCATCCCTCTGGTGATTGCGTTCCTGTGCCTGCAGAAGTACTGGCAGTCAGGCCTCGCCGCAGGCGCCGTCAAGGAGTAACCTCTGGCTCCCTCTGACGGGAGCTGGCCGCGGAGCGGACTGAGGGTGGTCATATGGGGATTCGACTGGCGACCCCCCCAGTCAGCTTCGCTGACAGCCCCGCCAGCGGGGGCGGCCTCTCTGGTGTTCACAACCTGCAAGCACAGCACTTCCCGCAAACCGATACAATAAAGGATTTGATTACTATGACTACTCATAGAGCATTTAGGTGGCCGTCCCTGCTGACGGAATCCGGCCGCGGCATCGCGTTCGGCGGCGACTACAACCCGGACCAGTGGCCCGAGGAGACGCTGGACGAGGATATCCGTCTCATGGGTGAGGCCGGCGTGAACGTCGTATCGCTGGCAATTTTCAGCTGGGACAAGATCGAGCCGGTCGAGGGCGCGTTCACGTTCGAGTGGCTCGACCATGTGATCGACAGGCTCGGCAGAGCCGGCATCGCCGTGGACTTGGCCTCCGCCACAGCCGCCGCGCCGCTGTGGCTGTACGAATCCCATCCAGAGGTGCTGCCGGTAGACCGGTATGGTCATACCGTCAACGCGGGCTCACGCCAGTCGTGGCAGCCCACAAGCCCGGTGTTCAAGGAATACGCGCTGCGCCTGTGCCGCAAACTTGCCGAACACTACAAGGACAACCCGTATGTGACCGCCTGGCACATGGGCAACGAATACGGCTGGAACAACCGCTACGACTACTCCGACAACGCCTTGGCCGCGTTCCGCACGTGGTGCGAGGCCAAGTACGGTACCATCGACGCGTTGAACGAGGCGTGGGGCACGGCCTTCTGGTCGCAGCACGTGAACAGTTTCGACGAGGTGCTGCTGCCACGTCACATGGGCGGCGACGCCATGGTCAACCCGTCGCAGCAGTTGGATTACGAGCGGTTCGGCAACGACATGCTGCTCGACTTCTACAAAGCCGAACGCGACGCCATCGAGCAGATCTGCCCCGACAAGCCGTTCACCACGAACTTCATGGTCTCCACCGACCAGTGCGTCATGAACTACGCCAAATGGGCGGATGAGGTGGACTTCGTGTCCAACGATCACTACTTCCATGAGGGCGAATCCCACCTGGACGAACTCGCCTGCTCGGACGCGCTCATGGACTCCCTCGCGCTGGGCAAGCCGTGGTACGTGATGGAGCACTCCACCTCAGCCGTGCAGTGGAAGCCGCTGAACACACGCAAACGGGCCGGCGAACTCATGCGCGACTCCCTGGCCCACGTGGCCATGGGCGCCGACGCCATCTGCTTTTTCCAATGGAGACAATCCGCATCGGGTGCCGAGGCGTTCCACTCCGCGATGGTGCCCCACGCGGGCGCCGATTCCAAGGTCTTCCGCGGCGTATGCGAGCTCGGTAAGGCGCTGAAGACCCTCTCCGACGCCGGGCTGCAGGGCACTGAGCTCGAACGTGCCGGCACGGCGATCCTGTTCAGCGCGGAATCCGAATGGGCCACACGCTCCGAAACCCTGCCCAGCATGAAACTCAACCACTGGCACGATGTGCGCGACTGGTACCGCGGCTTCCTGGATGCCGGGCTGCGCGCGGACGTGGTGCCGCTCGCCTACGACTGGACCGGCTACAAAACCATCGTGCTGCCCACCGTGCTCAGCCTGTCCGACGAAGACGTTCTCCGTATCGCCGACTTCGCGAAGGCCGGCGGAACCGTCATCGTCGGCTATGCCGCCGGCCTGATCGACGAGCACTTCCACATCGGCCTCGGCGGCTACCCCGGCGCCGGCAACGGGCTCCTACGCGACATGCTCGGCATCCGCTCCGAAGAATTCAACATCCTCGGTGAAGAAGCCGAAGGCGAGCCCAGCGAAATCAGCCTGTCCAATGGTCTGACGACCCGCCTGTGGCAGAACGACGTGACTTCCGTAGCCGCGGACACCACAGTGCTTGCCTCTTACGCAGGTGAGTCTGCCGCCGACTGGGAGCTGGAGCGCACCCCCGCCATCACCAGCCGCCCCTATGGCAACGGTACCGCCATCTACGTGGGCTGCGAGCTCAACCGTCACGACATTGCCCAGTTGCTCAAAGCACTTGGCTCCCGATGGCAGGAGTTGTCGGCGCAGCCGACTGAGAGTGGTCAAACTCCAACCTATCCCACCACAGATCCCCGCATCCTGCACACCATCCGCCGATCCGCAGACGGCTCCACCCGCTTCGATTTCTACCTCAACCGCTCAAACCAGCCCGTCGCCATCAACGGTGTGGAAGGTGATCCCATCATCGCCCACCGTTGCGAGACTGACGCCGTTGGATATACGCTGAACCGCAACGCCATTCTTATCGCTAAAACGTCCTGCTAAACCGCGCTAGAATGGCAATGTTGTCCGGATAGAGGAGTGCGGCATGAGCGACGAGAAAACAGCCAAGCGTCGAGTGACGCTACGCGATGTCGCTCAGGCCGCCGGTGTATCGCTCAAAACTGCGTCGAACGTGATCAATGGCTCCGGGCGTATGACAGATGAGACCCGTGCCAAGGTCGAGTCGGTCATTAAGGACCTCGACTACCGAGTCAACGTGGCCGCCCGCAACCTCAACCGCGATCACACCGGCTTCATCACCCTCGCCGTGCCTTCGCTGATTCCGCCATATCTGGCCGAGCTCGCCAACCGCACCATCGAGGCCGCCCGTCAGCGCGACTATTCCGTATACGTCACCACGTATGCGGAAGGCTCCGCGAAAGGCGCGCGCGATCTGCTGAAGAAGTTCAACTCCACGGTGTCCGATGGCATGATCCTTTCCATGAGCGAGGTGGAAAACATTTCGCCCGATGATCTGAAGGTTGATTTTCCGCTGGTCATCGTTGGCGCGCGTACCACGTGGGGCATTGTGGATCACGTGACCCCAGACGATGTATCCGCAGCCGCCATGGCCGCAGGCTACCTGTATGACCGCGGTTCCACCAGACTTGCAGTGATCGGTGCCCGTGACGTTTACGACGAAGATGCATTGCTGAATGCCGTAGAAGGCAACGCGCAGCTGCGTCTGCGCGGCATCATCGAAGAGACCCGTAGGCGTGGGCTCTCCTTGGATCCGCAGCTGATTGGCAACACCGATCAGGATTGGACCATCGGAGCCGGTGCCCGTGTGACCCAGCGGCTCATTGATTCCGGCGTGCCATTCGACGGTGTGATTGCCTTGAACGATCAGTTGGCCATCGGCGCATTGACCGCTCTGCGCACCGCTGGTTATGAGGTGCCCGTGCAGGTGCAGGTCATCGGCTTCGATAACAACGAGGAAGCCCCCTACCTGCAGATTCCGCTGACCACCATGGATTCCCGCCTTGACTGGACGGCTCCCACGGCAGTGGATCGCATCCTCGGACGCATCGACGGCAGCATCACCAAGTCCGAACTGCTCACCACCGAATCCCAGGTCATCGCCCGCGCCTCCACACGCTGAACGACATTGCTGTAATGCTGGTGTTGCTGTACTGGGCCGTACGAGGCGTTGATACACCGGTTGACAAACACGGCATAAAGCGCTAAGGTGACGATTGCGTGGTACACAGCTGTACCGCGTGGCGCATAAGGAAAGGAAGCGCCAAGCATCACTGGGCGTTCGTTCTGAGCGTTCACCATTCAAAGGAGAAAAAGCATGCGCCGAAATACCGCGCTTACTCGCATTACGGCATCCGGCGTGGCCGCCATAATGCTCTGCGCAGGAGGCACGTTCACTGTAAACGCCGCCGAAGAAGAACCAGTTAAAGCCGACGTCTCGGTCAAGGCCATCCAAGGCTTAAGCGATGATTTCATCGGCGGTATGGACGTCTCATCCATGCTCTCGCTGGAAGAAAGCGGCGTCACGTTCAAGAACGCCAATGGCGAGGTCGAGGATTTGTTCACGTTGCTCAAGGAATCCGGCGTGAACTATGTGCGTCTGCGTGTGTGGAACGATCCGTTCACCGCAGACGGCCAAGGATATGGCGGCGGCAACGTCAACGCCGATCGCGCACTGACCATGGCCAAGCGAGCCACGGCAGCAGGGCTGAAAGTGCTGGTCGACTTCCATTACTCCGATTTCTGGGCCGACCCCAGCAAGCAGCAGGTGCCCAAGGCGTGGAAATCCTTTGAAGGCGACGCGGACAAAACCGCCGACACCGTATACGACTACACCAAGCAGACTCTGACCACGTTCAAACAAGCCGGCGTGGACGTCGGCATGGTGCAGGTCGGCAACGAAACCACTGCGAAAATCGCCGGCATCTCCGGCTGGGACGGCATGTCCAAAGTATTCTCCGCAGGTTCCAAAGCCATACGCGAAGTGCTCCCCGAAGCCAAGGTCGTCATTCATTTCACCAACCCGGAGAAAGCCGGCACCTACGCCACTTACGCCAAACAGTTGAGCAACCACAATGTGGATTACGATGTGTTCGCCAGCTCCTACTACCCGTTCTGGCATGGCACCACCGAAAACCTCACCAGCGTGCTCAAGAACGTGGCCTCCACTTATAAGAAAGATGTGATGGTGGCGGAAACGTCGTGGGCATACACCTTGGATGATGGCGACGACGATTCCAACACAGTGCCCAGTAAAGTAACCGCCGATAACCTCAAGAAATACGACATCAGCCCGCAAGGCCAGGCCGATGAGATTCGCGCGGTCGCCGAGGCCGTGAACAATATCGGCGACAATGATGGCGATGGCGAAAACGACGGCCTGGGTGTGTTCTACTGGGAGCCCGCATGGGTGCCCGTGGGCACCGGCGGCAAGGATAACGCCGAACTGGTGGATACGTGGAACAAGTACGGTGGCGGCTGGGCCACTGAAGCGGCCGGCGAATACGATCCCAATGACGCCGGCCTGTACTGGGGCGGCTCGGGTGTCGATAACCAAGCTTTGTTCGATTTCGATGGCAAGGCGCTCGCCTCTCTGCCGACGTTCAAGTACATTCACACCGGTGCCGTCACCGATCATGTGTTCACCAAGATAGATCCAGTGGAGATTACCGCGACTGACTCGGATTCCATCGACGCGATTAAAGCGCAATTGCCGAGTGAGGTGGCCGCACACTATCAGGATGGGGTGGACGAGACCGAAACCGTGACCTGGCAATCCGCTGCGCTTGACTGGATTCGTGGCGCAGGCACATACACCATCACCGGCACCACCAACGCTGGCCACGACGTGACCGTCACCGTCACCGTCACCGCCACTCCCGCCAAGGATTACGTAACGGACGGCAGCTTCGAGAACGCTGAGAACGATAAGAACTGGACCATTGCCGGCACCGGTGCGTCCATCACCGAAGACAGTGGCAACGCCGCCGACGGCAAGCGCGCGCTGAAGTTTTGGGCATCCGATGCCTACAGTTTCTCCGCCACGCAGACCATCACCGGACTCGAGCCTGGCGAATACGTGCTGACCGCCATGAGCCAAGGCGCGGCAGCGGACAACGCCGCTATTACCGATGGTGTGGTCCTCTCCGCCACAACGGGTGGCAAGACCACGTCCGATGCGCTGGAACTCAACGGTTGGGTTAAGTTCGATACCGCCACCGTGCCTGTCACCGTGGGCGCTGATGGCACAGCGACCATCACCATCACGGGCAACCTGCCTGCCGACGCATGGGGCAATGTGGACAAGGTCTCACTCGTCAAAAAGACCGAAACTCCGGTGAAGCCATCCACGGAGAACCTGGACAAGGCCGTGGCCGAAGCCGGGAAAATCAATCGCGATGAGTACACCAACGAGTCGCTCGCCAAACTCGATCAGGCGCTTGCCGCCGCTGACGTGCTGCTTGCCGGCAGCACCTACACCGAGCAGGACGTGAACGATGTGATCAAGCTTGTTGCCGATGCCATTGCCGGCCTCGCCCAAAAGGAGGTCTCCAGCCTGACCGTCACGCCAAGCAAAACCACCTATCAGGTGGGCGATGCCATCGATGCCGACCATGATCTCAAGGTCGTGGGCAACTATTCCGCAGGCATGGGCAACGTGACGCTTTCCGCCGACCAGTTCACGCTCGATTACGATTTCTCCGCTCCCGCTGATGCGGCGAAGGTTACCGTAACGTTCAAGTCGAATCCGAATGTCACCGAAACCTATACGGTTGCGGTTACCGCTCGGGCCGAAGGTGGTTCCGGCAACGGCTCGGACGGTGCGGGTAATGGCGGGGCTACTATCAATCCCGATACGGGCGAGGGCGATAAGACCAACGGTGCGAATGGCGACAAGATCACTGGTGTGCTGAGCAATACCGGTAGCGCGGTGACTGCCGTGGGTCTTGCGGTTGTCGTTCTCGGCGTGGCCGGCGGGGTCTCGCTTGCTTTGCGTCGTAAGCGCTCCTGATAGAGACTGATGCGGCATTATGATGCGGTTGCCGGCAGCCGGCAACCGGCTGCCAGATGCCATCTGTCGGCTGTCGTTTATCGGTTGTCGGCTGTCAGATGCGTCTGTCTCGGCGCAGCGATGCGATTCTGTCCCGGTTCGTGCATCAATCGTTTGATGTGGGTACCAGGACAGAAATCACTGTCCTGGTTTGCGAAAACGGGTGTTTTTCGCGTACCGGGACAATTCCCGTTGCCCCGGTTTGCGCGTCAATCGTTCTACGTGAGAACCGGGACAGTATGTTGATTTCGGGATTGGCTGTATTCCGCCGATTCTGTTTGTCGGGGTATGTGGACTTTGGGGATTGTCTTGTCCTGGTTCTCGAAAATGGCCCGAAATTGCGTACCGGGACAACGATTTCTGCCCCGGTGCAAACGTCAATCGATTGACGCCTGTACCGGGGCAAATTCGCGCCCGGGAACAATAGGGCGAGGGCCGGTCGCAGGAGTAGAGCGTGATGTTGTCATGATTGCGCCCGGCTCTCCCACACGGAAGGCCGGGCGCAATCATGCCGTTTGGTTGCAGCACCCGCACATCGCCTGCATAACCGTGTACAGTGGCGTGTAGTTGCAGTACATGAAGGAGCATCACAAGCCATGACCAACGGACACATCAATCCCGCCAACGTGCCGGACATCGCCTTGAAAGACGGCCATTCCATTCCGCAGGTCGGCCTCGGCATGCTACGTATCGATGACGAGGGCGTGGCCCCTGTCGTCGAATCTGCGCTGGAAGCCGGATACCGCCACATCGATGGCGCCGCCGGATACAACAACGAGGCCGGCGTGGGTCGTGCGCTCGCCGCTTCCGGATACAACACCGGCGCCAAGCGCGAGACCCTGTGGGTCACCACCAAGCTGCGCGACTCCGAGCAGGGCTACGATTCCGCGCTCAAAGCTTTCGACAACTCGCTGGAACTCCTCCAGCTCGATTACGTGGACATGTACATGATCCATTGGCCCACGCCGTTCGACTGGCGCAGCACCGACACCTGGAAGGCGTTCGTCAAGCTGCGCGACGAAGGCATGGTCCGCACGCTCGGCGTATGCAACTTCATGCCCGCCGATCTGAAGCGTCTGCACGAGGAGACCGGCGCATGGCCGGCCGTCAATCAGATTGAGCTGCACCCCACGTGGCAGCAGCGCGAAGTGGTGGCGTTCTGCAAGGAGCACGGCATCGCCGTGGAGGCCTACTCGCCGATGGCGCGTGGCGCCGACCTCAACGCCGGCGACGGCACCATCGAGAAGATCGCCGCCGCCCATGAGGTCAGCCCGGCCCAGGTGATTCTGCGTTGGCACATCGAAAACGGCACGATCATCATCCCCAAGTCCGTGCATGCTGACCGCCAGAAGGAGAATCTCAACCTGTTCGGCTTCGCCCTGACCGCCGACGAACACGCTGCCATCGACGCCCTCGACGGCCCCACCCGCGCCGGCCACGACCCCCTCACCTTCACCTATGCGTGATTGATGGCACGTCGTAACACCCACTTCCGCCGTCGTTTCAACGCCTCTGGACCGCTGGAGCGCGTGCTGATTCTCATCGTTCTCGCCGTAGCAATCGGCGTGACCATCGGCCTGTTACTGCCGCAGGTCAGCTCCGACGCGGCCAAAATCACCGGTGGCTACACTGCCACCGGTTCAGCCGCCGACACTTTGAACGCGCTCGCCGTAGACGACAACCAAAGCTCCTCCGGCTACGACCGCGATTCCTTCGGTTTCCGCACCACCGACGTCGACGGCAATGGCTGCGACGTACGTGACGACGTGCTCGCCCGCGATCTCACGGACATCACCTACAAATACGCCGGTTCCTGTGTGGTCGAGTCCGGCACACTGGCCGATCCGTACACCGCTCAGACCATCCATTTTGTACGTGGCCGCGCCACCAGCGCCAAAGTGCAGATCGACCATGTGGTGGCCCTTGAAAACGCTTGGCAATCCGGTGCGCGCGACTGGTCCACTGCCAAACGCCATGAATTCGGCAATGACCCCTACAACCTGCTGGCCGTCGACGGCCCGGCCAATCAGGAGAAGGGGTCGGCTTCCGCCGCCTACTGGCTACCCACCAACGCCGACTACCGTTGCGACTACGTGGCCCGCCAGATTGGCGTCAAAGACAAGTACCAGCTCACCGTCACCTCCCAAGAAAAGGACGCCATGCTCGCCGTCCTCCACACCTGCCCGGGCCAGGCCGTGCCCGCAGACGAATAGGGGCTACCGCTCAGGATTGTTGAGCATAGGTGCCTGCCCCTCGTCATAAGCGCGCAGGAGCCGTCGGAGCAAAAATGTGGTGAAGTATGGTGCGGTGAACACGTGTTCGCTACTACCGATATTGCCGGCGGATAGTTTCACGCCGAACTGAATTTCCGGATAAGAATCCGAAGCGATTAGCGTCCGCATGGATTTGGCGGTGCCTTTTTTCGATTTCACCTCCACCGGCACCAGCCATTCGCGCGTGCGGACGAAGAAATCCTGTTCCAGTGTGGAATCCTCTTTTTTGTAGTAGTACAGGTCATAGCCGGATTTCCGTAGCGCTTCAGAGACGATGCTCTCGTACATAGCACCCTTATAGACACCAAGATTACGATTGGCCCGCAGATCATCACTGGCCTCGTCGTCAAGCATCGCTACGAACAGACCGGTATCGCCGAAATATATCTTGAACTTGTTTTCGTCATAATTGCCTTTCAACGGCAGTTCAGGATAGGACATACATCGGCAGATATTCACCATTCCCGAGGTTTCAAGCCATTCCACGCATCCTCGATAGTCTTTGAAACGCGCTCCGCTGGCAACCTTGCTGATTTGGAACTTCTTGTTTTCCTTGGCGAGTTGCACGGGAATATGGTTGAACACGTTGAGAATTCGTGCCTGATCGAGTCCTTGCGCGTATTTGCGGATATCCTCCTGGTAGTCCAAAATAAGCTGGCGCTGCAATTGCAGTGTTCCCTCGAACGTGCCAGTGCGTATATGGGAGGCGACAACCGCAGGCATGCCGCCAAGCACGCAGTAATCCATAAATGCCGTGGAGAAGACGTTCATTTCCACTTCAGAGAATGGCGTAGCATCACACAGGTGGGTGAACATGCTTTCGATGACGGCCTCATCGTATCCGCGAGCCCACAGAAATTCCTCGAAGTCCAACGATCGCATTTCGTAGTCGGTCTTATATCCCACGCTATTGCTTTCGATTTGCTTATAGCTGATGCCCAGCATTGAACCGCTGCAAATCACATCATATTTGCCGTCGATTTTAAAGAACTTCAGTGCAGTGACGATATCAGGATGGGCCTGGATTTCGTCGAAAAAGATGAGCGTATCGCCCGGAATGAACTTTTTAGCTGGGTTGATCAGGGAAATATTGCGGACGATGGTATCCGCGCCATAACCGTCCGCAGTGATTGCACGATATTTCGGTTCCTCAACGAAGTTGATTTCCACTACCGAACGGTAGTTGTGTGCGGCAAAGTAATCGATAGTCTCTGTCTTGCCTACTTGACGAGGGCCCTTGATGATTAGCGGGGAGCGATTCGGGTCGGATTTCCATGCATTGAGATAGGCATCGGCTTTGCGTTTGAGATACATGAGGAGCCCCTTTCCGAATTACTGCTATATCAATGATTTTACACTTTCATGAGCGAGTTTTCTACCGTCTGGCACATTTCATGAGCGAGTTTTCTAGTAATTTCCTCATTTCATGAGCGAGTTTTCGGCGGTTTGTCACATTTCATGAGCGAGATGGCGGGGAATGCCAGCTGCCAGTCCGCCAGTCATCCATCAATCGTCCGCAGATTGTCCGTCTGTTGACGCGGGAAACATGCCCGCGCTATAACTGAGCCCGGTATGAAGGGAGAAGGGAATAGGAACAGACGATATGGCAGTAACACACACCGCAGCAGATGCCATTGCGGCAACCACTATGACGAACGCCGTGGCAGACATCGAACAGGAAACACCGGAAATCGAGAAGGAACGCCAGCTTGCCGGAGTCGGAGCCGGAGCTGGAACCGTGGCAAACGGCAAGAAAAAGCCGCATGACCATGCGCTGGCCAGCATCCTCGGCCCCGCGTTCGTGGCGGCCGTGGCCTACGTCGATCCTGGCAACGTGGCGGCCAACATCACCTCCGGCGCGCGATACGGCTACCTGTTGGTGTGGGTGCTGGTGCTCGCCAACGCCATGAGCGTGCTCATCCAGTATCAGTCCGCAAAACTCGGCATCGTGACCAACAAATCCCTGCCGGAACTGCTGGGTGAACGTATGAGCGATGCCGGCCGCTTCATGTTCTTTATGCAGGCCGAGGTCATCGCCATCGCCACCGATCTGGCCGAGGTGATCGGCGGTGCCATCGCCCTGAACCTGCTGTTCGGATTGCCGCTGTTCATCGGCGGTCTGGTGATCGGCGCAATCTCCACGGTGATGCTGTGGTTCCAAGGTGGCAAGACGCAAACCACGTTCGAGCGCATCATCATCGTGATGCTGCTGATTATCACATTCGGCTTCATCGCAGGCCTGTTCGTGGACCCGCCGAGCCCCGGCGAAGTGGTCAAGGGCATGATTCCACGCTTCCAAGGCACCGACTCGGTGCTGATGGCCGCCTCGATTCTGGGCGCCACCGTGATGCCTCACGCCATCTACCTGCACTCCACGCTGGTCAACGACCATTACGCAGGCGGCGAAAAGCCGTCGATCAAAACGCAGCTGAAAGGCTCGAAAATCGATGTGGCCTGGGCGCTGTTGCTGGCCGGCACCGTGAATCTGGCGATGCTGGTGCTCGCCGCCAACTCGCTGCACGGCATGTCTGGCACGGACTCCATCGACGGCGCACAACGGGCGATCACGCAGGTGCTTGGCCCGGTGATCGGCACGATCTTCTCCATCGGCCTGCTGGCTTCGTCGCTGAGCTCCACGTCGGTCGGCACGTATGCCGGCTCGGAAATCATGCACGGTCTGCTGCACGTTAACGCCCCGATGTGGGCCTGCCGCGTGGTCACGCTGGTGCCGGCTCTGATTGTGTTGTGGTTCGCCAAGGACCCGACTCAGGCGCTGGTCATCGGCCAGGTGGTGCTTTCCATCGGCATCCCGTTCGCCGTGATTCCGCTGATGCGATACACGCATGACAAGGAACTCATGGGCAAGTGGGCTGATGGAACCGTCAAGCACGTGATTTTTATGATTGTGGTGGCACTGATTGTGGCGCTCAACGTGCTGCTGATTGTCCTGACGCTGATGGGCAGGGCGTAATAGACTCCAGCTGAAATCCTGCGATAGCACAACATAATGAGAAGCCCCGGTGTTGGAACCGGGGTTTCTCATTATGTTGAGAATGGTTGAATCTGCCGTCAGTTCGCAGCCATACGCCGCGCACGCCGTTCGCGCAGCGCGCGCAAGGAAATAATGTCTCGCGTACGACCGGCACCGTCGCCCTTGACGCCGAAGAACACCATCAACACCATTGCCAGACAGATCATTGCGGAGATTCGCAGCGCCCATTGAATGCCGAAAATCGAAGCGGCGACGGCGGAGGCGCCGCCCTGCTTATGCAAAGCGGCAAACGTTTCCATCAGAATCACCAACACAGGTGCGCCCACAGCGCCCGCAATCTGACGCGCGGTATTCGTCACCGATGATCCGGCGGACACTTCGCTCGGCCCGTTCAGGCAATTCAGGGACCACGTGGTAATCGGCATCAGCAGGAAACCCATGCCGATCTGACGGATGAACTGGCAGATCGATACCCACCAGATCCACGTATCCATCGCCACCAGCGACATGCCCAAGGTGCCAAGGGTCAACACAATCGAACCGAACAAAGCCACCGGGCGCGCGCCGAACCGATCCATCGCGCGGCCGCCGAAGAACTGGGAGACGCACTGGCCGATAGCGCCCGGCAGCATGATCAGACCGCTCATCGTGGCCGAATAGCCGCGGTCAGTCTGGATGTAGAGCGGCATGATGACCAAAATCGAACTGAAGGCGAAAAATGCCAGCGACGCGGTAATGGTGCCGACGGTGAACGAACGGTTCTTCAGCACTTCCAAGTCCAGCAGCGGCGGCTGGGGGAGTGCCGACTTGTCCTTGGCTACGGCCTCGCGATACCGCTTGCCGGCGCGCAGGTTACGCAGCGCGAACCAGACAATGCCGACCAGTCCCACAACCATGGGCCCCCACGTGACCGGTGCCGCGAATCCATAGGTCTCTGAATTGGTGAAGCCGAACATAAGCCCGCCAAAGCCGATCACCGACAGGCATGCCGAGAAGAAGTCCGCGCGGGCCGAAGGGTCGTGTGAACCGAAATTATGCAGTCCGAACATGGCCGCCAGCAGCGAGATTACGCCAATGATGGTCATGGTCAGGAAGATCGAGCGCCAGCCGTTGGCATCGGTCTGCCAGCCGCCCAAGGTGGGGCCGATGGCTGGCGCCACGCTCATGGCCATGCCCACCGTGCCCATGGCAAACCCGCGGCGAGACAGCGGGTAAATGGAGAACACGGTGATTTGCAGCACCGGCCACATCACGCCTGTGCCGCCAGCTTCGAGCACGCGCCCGACCAGCACCCATACGAAGTTTGGCCCCAACCATGCCAGCACGGAGCCGAGTGTGAACACCGCCATCGAGCAGATGACGATCTGGCGGGTGGAGAAGCGTCGGGTCAGAAACGCGGTTAGCGGCACCATCACGCCCATGACCAGCTGGAACACGGAGGTGAGCCACTGCCCGGTGGTTACGGAGATGTGGAATTCGGAAACGATAATCGGCAGCGCGGAACTCAGCTGCAACTGCGTGAAGTTGCCCACGAAGGTGATGAAGGTCAGGATTGCGATCGAAATAAACGCCGCATGGCTCAGCTTGCCATCGACGTACGATTCCTCCTGGCTCAGCACCCGCTGCAGTTCGCCGCGACAATTCTTGATCCTGCTCTCTCCAGCCACGCACACTCTCCACTTCCGTTGCTCGGCCTGATGGCTTTGGGCGGTGTCGGTTGGCATGTCGGTTCTTCATGCGGCGTCATATGTCGCGCAACAATCGATGGTTTCGGCGACCGTCTCTTCATGTGCTTGGCCGGGCAGCCTCTCAAAAGCACCCCAATACGTTATACCTGGGGGTGCCCAGTCGGTTCGGAATATGTGCAGAAGCGGGGAGCGAACCCACTTTTCGCAAGAGGCCGGGGCATAATAGGCGGTTGGTCATTGCATAGATATGCAAGTTGGCTCAGACATTTTGGGAATTGGTATGAGCAGGCATAGGGCAGGGCACGCAGTAAGTATTCCGAGCAGAAGGCACCGTGTCTGGCCATGGGTGGTGTCGATTCTGGCATTGCTCGTGGTGCTGTTAGGCGTGTGTGGATTCTGCGGATTGAAACCGTATTCCGAAGCCAAGCAGGTTAAGGCTCATGAGGAGCAGGCTTTGCAATTGTTGGGTGGCATATCCGATCTCAGCAATCTCGACAACGTTGATAAGGTGAGTTAGCAGATCGATCAAGCGAAGACCGAAACCGCCGCGGCGAACGATATTGTGCATGGCACGCTGTGGAACATTGCCTCGAAACTGCCAGTGTATGGCGATGACATTACCGCCGTGCAGGGCATGACTTCGGTAGTGGATTCATTGATTGGCGACTCGGTGCCGCAGTTTATGAATGTGCTGACTACTTTGAAGAATGCGCAACTGAGCACAGGGGATGGGCAGCTGAATATTCAGCCGATTCTGGAGGCGCAGAAGACCATTGTCTCAGCCAATGAATCGCTGCAACAGCAGGTCCAGAAATATCAGAATCTGCCGAAGGCCCATATCGGCATAGTCAACGATGCCTACAACACCGGCAAGACTCAATTAACGAAATTGGCCGATAGGGTTGATCAGCTATCTGGCACATTCCAGATTCCGCCGAATTTTCTCGGCTCTGGCCAAGCGCGTACATACGCGTTGATGGCCATGACCACTTCGGAGGAGCGCTCATCCGGTGGCCTGATTGGTTCCGTGGGTGTGGTGACTACGGACAACGGCAAGATTAGTATTGGGGATTTCCGCTCGAACAAAGAGTGCATCCCGTATGGTGCTGGTGATCCAACGGAAGATGAACAGCGTATTTTCGAGCAGTGGGGGCCTCTGAAAATGTCGTTCGATATCCGTGATTTGGCTGTATATCCTGATACCTCTCGTGTTGCAGAAGGTATGCAGTCTATCTGGCAGCGCACATCATGGGGACGTGACACTCCATTGGATGGTGTGCTCATGGTTGATCCGGTGTTTCTGCAGGAATTGGTGAAAATCAACGGCAACATCACGCTTTCTGATGGCCGTGTGCTCGCCGGAGGCAACACTGCTGAATTCCTGTTAAACAAGGTGTATATCGATTATCCGGTTTACATGCAGGACACCTATTTTGCCCAAGTCGCCGAGCAAACAGTTAGTAACATGTTCTCTAATTTGGATTTGACGAAGCTGAGCAAGGTAGCGCAACTGATGGGAAGTATGTCGGAAGGTCGTTGCTTCTCAATGTATTCGTTTGACGAGGCTACTGAGAAGACTATTAGCGATGCAGGCTTCACTGCACAGACTCCGAGCAGTGAGGAACATCCGCAGGCGGGTGTGTATGTGACTGAGCAGAACCCGTCAAAGATGGGGTGGTATATTCACCGCACGTCGAAGATAACTCGTTCCGCCTGCAATAATGATGGTTCTCAGACCTACCATGTGGAATATACGATGACGAATACGATAGACGATAACCAGATTGGCATAGCTGGAGCTGCCGGAACGTATATTCTCAGTGTAAACGCTGATCAACAAGGCCGTGGCGTAGAGAAAACCTTAATCTACGCTCCTGCGGGAGGCAGCCTCACGAATCTTCAAACCTCAGGTGGTACGGTGACTGGTAGTCGTCAGGAGACTTTGAATGGCAAGACCGTGTATGCCAGCATCGCCAATATCGGCCCTGGAGAATCCGTTACCTACTCCTTTGATGTGACTACCTCTATCAAGGCCGTCTCCGACCTCACCATCGACCAAACTCCAATGGGCTGGACTGATTCCGGTGTCACCACTGACACCGCTGCCTGTTCCATCAACAAGCAGTAAAAACTGAGCTCTCTCTGTGAGGGAGCTGTCAGTCGCGCTGACTGAGGGAGGGATCAAAAAACGGCGCTGTTGTTGTTTTCGTGGGTGGTGGTTCGTTGTTGAACCGTTGTGGGAGTAAGAGAAGAGCGCTTTTTGGGTAGGATGTTTAACGACCAAGAAAAGCACAGCCAAAAAGCGCCTGATGAGCAGCATATTCAACCAGCTTCTCAACGTCAAAGGCACGGTGGTCGAGGACGTGCGGATCGTCGACTCGCCGTTGCGTCCCGAGCCCGTGCTCGAGGTCCGCGTGCGCCCGCGTGCGGGCGCGCTCAGATGCTCCCGCTGCGGAAGGAGGCGCCGCGGGTATGACCAGGGCGGCGGCGTGCGCCGCTGGCGTGGCCAGGACTTCGGGCTGCTGGCGCGTCGAACTGGTCGCCGCCATGCCGCGCGTGGACTGCCCGAGGTGCGGCGTCGTGGTCGCCTCCGTGCCGTGGGCGGAACCGGGCAGCCGGTTCACCAGGGATTTCGAGGCGGAGTGCGCGTGGCTGATGACGGTCGCGAACCAGAAGACGGTCAGCGGTTTCCTTCATGTGTCGTGGAGGACCGCCGGCACCGTCGCCCGTCGGGTCGCGGAACGCGTCAAGGCGTCGATGCCGTCGCCGTTCGACGGCCTGCACGCGATCGGCGTGGACGAGACCAGCCATCGCAAGGGCTACACGTACCTGACCGTGGTCGTCGACCACGAGCGGCACCGGGTCATCTGGGCGCACGACGGGGTCGGCGGGGACGTGTTCGACCTGTTCTTCAAGGCGTTGACGCCCGAACAGCACGCCTCCATCAGGGTCGTCACCGGCGACGGGGCCCGCTGGATCGACCCGTGCGTCGGCCGGTGGCGCCCGAACGCCGAACGCGTATTGGACGGCTTCCACATCGTCAGCTGGATGACCGACGCGCTCGACAAGGTCAGGAAACGCCTGTGGAACCAGGCGCGCCGCGACGGCGACGAGAAGACCACGAAGCGCATTCGCGGCGTCAAATACGCGGTCCTGAAGAACCCCGGCGACCTGACCGACAGACAGTCCGAGGCGTTCGGGAACCTGCGGAACACAGGCCCCAAGGGCCAGCTCTACCGTTCATGGCAACTCAAGGAACTATTGAGGACCCTGCTCAAGCACCCGCTCGAACAGGCCAGGGGCGAGTTGAGGCACTGGGTGTTCCGGGCCTCGCATTCACGCATACCCGAGATCGTCGAACCGGCGAAGAAGATCCGACGCCGCCGGCCGGACATCCTGCGCACGATCCAGCTGGGCTACTCCAACGCCAAGCTCGAGGCCTTCAACAACAGGATCAAGGTCACCATTCGCATGGCCTACGGCTTCCACCACGTCGACAACCTCATCGCCCTGATCACGCTCAAATGCGGCGGACTCGACATCCGACTACCACAACCCACGATCTAACCCACGAAAACAGCAGAAGCCTCAAATAAGTCCCATACACAAACAATTTGACAAGCTCGTCGAACACCTTCTGTCCGTGACCCTGATGCATCCAGATGACGCGCCCCCGGTCGTGGTCGACGACCACGGTCATGTACTTGTGGCCCTTCCTGTAGCTGGTCTCGTCCACGCCGATGGAACGCGGCCCGTCGAACAGGCCCGGACCCTGCTCCGCTCGCAGGTCGTCGGCGACCCGTCTGCATACCGGGCCCACGCTCTTCCAGTCCATGCGCATCAGCCGGCTCACCGCGCTTCTGGGCGCGTGCACGTTCAGAAGCGCCGTCTGCTGTTCGAAATCGCGCGTGTACGCGCTCTTGCGTCTGACCCACGGCATCATCGCGACGGTCACGCCGTGATCAGCGCATGTCACGTGCGGCGGCGCGTACTCCAGCATGAGCCTGGCGCACCCGATGTCGAGGTGACGCCACCGGCGCACGCCTAGCCGGTCGTACGGCCTGACATGCTTCCCGCACCTGGTGCACCGGTCCATGTCCTTCGCGTACGGTCGCACCGGGACTATGACGACGTCTCCGCCATGTGGGTCCTTCTCGATGCGCGGCACGCCGGCCACGACGTTGGCGGGCAGGCCGCGCATGCGCTTGAGCGCGCCGGCTGATATGGTGGGCAAAGGCGTTCCCTCTGTTTTCTGTTTGTGCTTTTGGCGGAAACAAACCTAACAGGAGAACGCCCCTTTCATACCCGCACACAGGAAGAACCCGTCAACGACACCGACCCCGCCCCTCACTACACAAACTGGCGAAGACTCAAGAAAACTCAGTATGACCCAGTTCCCTTAAACACAGCGACTACTGTCTTCAACAGAATCGCAATATCTCCGGTAATGGACCAGTCCTGAATATATGACACATCCGCATATTCCGACTGTTTCTGAGTCAAATCGCTGCGTCCGGAAATCTGCCAAGGCCCAGTAATACCAGGCTTCACCAACAGTCGTGTGGAATACAGCATGCCATATCGTGCGATTTCCTCAGGCAGCGGCGGGCGAGGCCCGACCAGACTCATATCGCCCTTGAACACGTTAAAGAACTGCGGGAACTCATCCAGAGACGTCTTGCGAATAAAATGACCGATCTTGGTCACGCGCGGATCATCCTTGAGTTTGAAAATGAAGCGATCCTCAATGCCACGTTCCTTAGCCAATTTGGCCTTGATCTTGTCGGCATCGGTACGCATGGAACGGAACTTATACATGGTAAACGGCTTGCCGTAAATGCCAATGCGTGTTTGTGAATAGAACACCGGGCCGCCGTCTTCTCGTTTGACTTTATACGCCACCCACAGCATGATGGGCGAGCTCAGAATAATGGCGATGGCGGAAAGCACGATATCGCAAATACGCTTGAGAATGCGAGTAATGGCTGAATACTGCGTGAGTCTAGCAGTGACCACCGGCATACTCGGATTATTGCGGAAGTGCAGATCTGCGCCGCTTAGATCGGCCACGGACGCAGTCATTGCCAACTCAATGCCCATGGACTCCACCGCGAGCGACAACGTACGCATGGTTTCGGAATCGCGGGTCAGTACGTCGGCCACTAGCACAGTGTGTGCTTTCATACGCTTGGCTGTCTGAGGCAGATGGGAATTAAGTGGCAATACCTTCAACCGAGCTTCGCTATCATTAGCGGGGGTGAATGGTACCGACACCAGATGCTGAGCCTGATCGGCATCATCCTCTTTTTTGGCCGAAACAACCGGGCACACAGCAACCGGTGCATAGCCAACACTTGGACATTGGCGCAATTGTTCGAGCGCGTCATGGATTCCTTCTGGAGAACCGATTACTACCGTGGGATAGTTGAATTCGCCCTTCATACGGTTGCGGTGCAAGGCACGGCGCATCGCCCAACGCTCGATGATGACCAGTACTAGTGAAACTAGAGGAACGAAGATGTTTAATGACCGGGGAAGACTGAGATGGAAGAGGTAGCCCAACGTGCATAGCATGATAAAGTCAATGAACGCTGCGTTGAGTAGCTTGGCATACAGGGCGTAACCTTCACCCATGGTATGCCGTTCGTAAGTGCGTGCAGCATATAGACTGATGAGCCAAGAGGCGCAAGCCAGCGCCAGGAAGCTGAATATGCCGTATTCTCCAGGACCTATGCCTCGCACGTATGCGTAGGCGGAAGGACGGAACAAGAACACGATTCCTGAGGCCGCAATGATCGTCAACAGGTCGAGTGCCACCAGTGTGGTGTTGTAAATGTAGCGCCATTTCGGAATGGAATAGCCGGTGAGATAGTGAGTGCCCATATTGTCGTTGTGAGTAGAGCTACCGTCCGGAGCAGAAGAGAAATAAGTACCGTCAAAGAATGTCGGCGTGATGGCTGCCGTATCCACCGGTGCAGAGAACGATGCCGACGCTCGGCTGGCGCTGATCCTCACATGAGGCATTGACCTGGTGCCAGTACCATTATTTTGCGTGGATGGTACAAATGCTGTACCTCTATCTTTCGACATGATGTCTAAATTCTTCCTCCTGATTCCCCTCAACCTTCAGAGGAACAATGCCCTTGTTCTTTCATTCTTCTGCACACCCTAGCACGAATGCTGCTCATCCCGCGTTCGAACGCGTCCTGAAAGGGGAACGCGCCACCCGCGACGCGACGCTCGCGCTCCTCGAACGGTACGGCGGCCCCGCGGGCATGAAACGGGCCGGGATCGAGGACGTGAAGGACTGGGCCAGGTCCAACGGGCTTCGCGCCGGCCGCATCATCGACGACATGTTCAAGGCCATCGGCGAGCAGACCGTCACCGTGCCCGGCACCGGCATGGCCGAAACCATCATCCCCTCCATCGCCCGCGACATCAAGGCCATCAAGGACCGGCGTCGCGAGATCGGCACGCAGGTCGAGGCCCTGCTGGAGGACCACCCTCTTCTCACGGTCCTGACGTCGATGCCCGGGATAGGCGTCAGGACCGCAAGCAACATCCTCCTCGGCATCGGCGGCGACATCGCCAACTTCAAAAGCGCGGCCCACCTGGCCGCCTACGCCGGCATCGCACCGGTCACCGGCCAGTCCGGCACCGGCATCAAGGGCGAGAGACCCTCCGGACGGGGCAACAAACGCCTCAAGAACGCGCTATGGCAATCCTCGTTCGTCGCCAGCACCAAACACCCGCCGTCCATCGCCTACTACCAACGCAAACGCGAGCAGGGCAAGCACCACAACGCCGCCGTCATCCGCCTCGCCCGCCGACGCTGCGACGTGATCTACAGCATGCTCAAAAACGGCGTCCTCTACCAGGAACCAGCCCTCGTAGCCTGAACCGGGCCACACGGGAAAGGACGCCGGACGCCACCGGCAGGGCGAAGCGCGCCCACGACAGCCAGCCGGAATCCCGACACGTCAACTCCCCAAGGAGTTGACAAAAAACATAGGAACACCCCACACACCAACACGACACCCCACACAAAGATTGACAAAAACATAGGAACACCCCTCTATCATGGGCCCCCTGAGGACGTGCGGAACGCTTGTGTTATATGCGCAGGTCATCTATGACCATTACTCGGCATCAGTGAACCATTGCAGGATGCGTGTGCTTTGTGTTGCGTGTCGTAGGCGAACAGGGATTGTCATAGAGTGGTGCCAGCCGGGGCGTTCCGTTGACCGGTTCCAGAATCGCATAGCTCTTGACATGAGCGTATGGCCCGGCATCGATAGTGAAAGTTGTGCGTTACTGGGGGCTGTTTCGTTTGTCTCCTCGGGGGTGCCGTAGGAAACTGTGAGAGTGATTCCAAGGGCGTTGCACAATGTCAGGATACGGCCGATGCTGGCGTTCTCGATTTTGCCCTGTTCGAATTGGTTGATCCAAGGGCGGCTTAGCCCGGTGCGCTCGGATAAATCAGCTTGGGGGGTTATAGGCCAAAATGTGTGTCCGTTTTGGCTTGTGTTCCTTTGTGGCAGTGGGCGTTTCTCCTGTTCGAGTTGTATGGGCGGGGAACTCGAGGTCGGCCAGAATGTGTGTCCGGAATGGCCGGT
>ENA-OUNH01000010-OUNH01000010.1-human-gut-metagenome-genome-assembly--contig:-NODE-10-length-88960-cov-4.844979_pt1 | contig 88960 bp, 84 predicted proteins | sample MGYA00242806_ERZ504814 | MGnify/ENA primary metagenome ERZ504814 (study PRJEB26092, sample SAMD00036389) | human gut metagenome | host: Homo sapiens | study: EMG produced TPA metagenomics assembly of...
CGCTGCTGCTTCTTCTTGCTGCTTCTTCGCTGCTTCTTCCGCTGCTTTCTTCGTCCGCTTCTTCCGCTGCTTTCTTTACAGCTTCATCAATCTTAACATCGAGATTTGCGATTTCACTACTCTTCTCTGTGATTGTTGTATTCAGTTCATCCTTCTGCGCATCATACTCTGTCTGTGTCTCCTGCAGATCAGCCATCTTTGTCTCAAGCGTTGTCTTAAGATCTTCTACTTTCTGAACTGTCGCAACATACTCTTCGAGCTTATCTCTGTCATAAGAATGTACCTGCTGGGAATATTCTGCCTGCGTCAGTACACTGGAAATATCTCCGGATGTCAGTACCTTCTCTACTGTAGCAGTTCCTGTTCCTTCTTCATACATATACTTAATACGAAGCTTCATAGCTGCATACTGCTGTTCCTGTTCCTCCTGCGCTGTCTTCAGATCTTCCTCCGTCTGAGAGATTTCCTCACCTGTTTCGATCAGATCATTCTCAAGATCAGAGATCTTGGTCATAAGTGAATTCAGCTGTGTCTGAAGATCGCTTACCTGATTCTGTGTCTCCTGCTTCTTCTGCTTCAGATCACTGACTTCGTCGGCAAGTACCGGTGTAACAGTCATTGTACATGCAAGTGTTACTGCAAGAATCATGCTGCTTACTTTTTTAACTTCATCTTTCCACCTATCCTTATTTTTATCTAGTCCCCCATGTGATGCATTATAATTTTCGTATCATACTCGTTGTAAATAGTTACATTATAATTCCACATACTCATATGTTATAATACAACATCTATTGTGTTTTTTCAACATATTTCTCGTAACAAGAGGGTATTATATTTACATTCTACGCTCAACATTATAGCGTATTTATGTAATATTTTCAATAGTTTTCCTTACTTTTTCATTTTTTCGTAACATTTTTGTAACAAAAAATCTGGAAAGTTCTCTTTATTCTTAGATAAACTTTCCAGATTCCTGTTTCACTGTATGATCTTTTATTTTCTACTGAATATATAAGTTTGTATATCCCATCAGGCTTTCATCTACTTCTCTTGCCACTTCACGACCTTCACGGATAGCCCATACAACAAGAGACTGTCCTCTGTGCATATCCCCGGCTGTGAATACATCCTTCACATTTGTAGAATATTTTCCTGCCTCTGTCTTTACATTTGTGCGTTCATTCACTTCTACACCAAATGCTTTTGTTACATAATCCTGACTTCCAAGGAATCCAGCTGCGATCAGAACAAGATCTGCATCTACGGTATACTCGCTTCCTTCTACCGGAACCATCATTTTCCGTCCGTTCTTCTCATCTGTCTTACTCTCAAGCTTAATAAGAACTGCCTTACAGAGATTCCCTTTCTTGTCTTTTACGAATTCTTTCACTGTCGTTGTGTAAACGCGAGGATCAGAACCAAACACAGCGATTGCTTCCTGCTGACCATAATCCGTCTTGCAGACTCTTGGCCACTCCGGCCATGGGTTCAGCGGTGTCCTCTCGTCCGGTGCTTTCGGCATCATCTCCAGCTGGAGAACGCTCTTTGCTCCATGACGGATAGATGTTCCGACACAGTCATTTCCTGTATCTCCGCCTCCGATTACAATTACATTTTTTCCTTTTGCAGAAATGTAGCTTCCTGTTTTAAGCTTCATGTCATTTGCCCATAGTGCTTTCGTTGTTGATTTCAGGAAATCTACTGCAAAATAAATTCCCTGTGCATCTCTTCCCGGTGCTTTGATATCTCTTGGATTTGATGCTCCACATGCAAGGATCACGCGGTCATATTCTTTCAGGATATCTGCCGCCTTCACGTCTTTTCCGACATTACATCCAGTCTGGAAGATAATTCCCTCTTCTTCCATAATCGCAATCTTACGGTCGATAATCTGTTTCTCCAGCTTCATATTCGGAATTCCGTAGCGGAGCAATCCACCCGGTTTGTCCTCACGTTCAAAAACAGTTACCTGATGACCTCTTCTGTTCAGAAGATCTGCTGCCGCAAGTCCGGACGGACCGGAACCGATCACCGCGACTTTCTTTCCTGTACGCACTTTCGGTGGATTTGCCTTTGCATATCCCATCTCATATGCATTTTCAATAATTGCATATTCATTACTTTTTGATGCAACTGCTTCCTGATTCAGTCCACAGGTACATGCATTTTCACACAGTGCCGGACATACACGGGAAGTAAATTCCGGAAAATTGTTTGTCTTTTTCAGACGTAAATAAGCTTCCTTCCAATTTCCATTGTAGATCAAGTCATTCCACTCTGGCACAAGGTTGTGCAGTGGACATCCACTGGCCATTCCTGCAAGCGGCTTTCCAGACTGACAGAACGGAACTCCGCACGCCATACAGCGTGCGCCCTGAAGCTCCTGTTCTTCTTTGCTAAGAGGCGTATGGAACTCATTGAAATGTTTGATGCGTTCCAATGGGCTCTCTGCCGGTTTATCCTGTCTTTCATAATCCATAAATCCTGTCGGTTTTCCCATCTCTATGCCTCCTATCTTCCGTTCTTGATCATATTAAATGCTTCGATTTTTGCTTTTTCTCTACTAAGTCCTTTTTCTTCCATCTGGATGATCGTGGACATCATTCTCTCATAGTCTTCCGGAATGATCTTCTTGAATTTTGGCAGATATTCTTTGAAATTATCAAGAATCTTCTTACCTACCTCAGAGTTTGTATAAGCAACATGCTCCTGGATCATTCCTTTTAATTCCTGTACATCATACTTATCTGTGACACGTTCAATGTTGACCATTGCTTTATTTACTTTACGATACAGGCTGTTATCAAGATCGATCACATAGGCAATACCGCCGCTCATTCCGGCTGCAAAGTTCTTTCCAACCTGTCCAAGTACAACAACACATCCACCTGTCATATATTCACATCCGTGATCTCCGACACCTTCTACAACTGCACGTGCACCAGAGTTTCTTACCGCAAAACGTTCTCCGGCAACACCTCCTACAAATGCTTTACCACTTGTAGCTCCGTAAAGAGCAACATTTCCGATGATAATGTTCTCATCTGATTTAAATTTCACACCTTTCGGCTGACAAACAACCAGTTTTCCACCGGAAAGTCCTTTTCCAAAATAGTCATTACTGTCTCCTGTCAATTCCAGTGTCAGTCCTCTTGGGATAAATGCTCCAAAACTCTGACCGCCGGCACCTTTACACTGGATCACATAGCTGTCTTCTTCCAGTCCTTCCGGATATCTTCTTGTGATCTCAGATCCGAAAATTGTTCCGAAAGTACGGTCTGTATTTGTAACATCTACTTCAAGTCCTCTCTTTTCTCCTCTTTCAAGGGCTGGGAGAAGCTGTTTCAATAGTACTTTTTCATCCAACGTCTTGTTAAGTTCAAAATCATAGACTTTCTTTGGATTAAAGATAACACCTTTCTTCTCTTTCGCATATGGATTGTACAGAATCTGTGACAGATCCAGTGTTGCGGCACGCTCTGATGTCGGAACGTCTTTTACTTTCAGAAGATCTGTACGTCCTACCAGTTCATCCACTGTGCGGACACCAAGTTTTGCCATATATTCTCTTAATTCTTCTGCAATAAAACGCATAAAGTTAACAACATATTCCGGTTTTCCACTGAAACGTTTTCTAAGCTCCGGATTCTGAGTTGCAACACCAACCGGACAAGTATCCAGGTTGCAGACGCGCATCATAACACATCCCATTGTTACAAGCGGAGCTGTTGCAAATCCAAACTCTTCTGCTCCAAGGATTGCTGCAATCGCAACATCACGACCACTCATGAGCTTACCGTCTGTCTCAATACGGACACGCTCACGCAGACCATTCTGAATCAATGTCTGATGAGTTTCTGCAAGTCCAAGCTCCCACGGAAGTCCTGCATTCTGAATCGAGCTTCTCGGTGCAGCTCCTGTTCCTCCGTCATATCCTGAGATCAGGATAACTCCGGCTCCTGCCTTTGCAACACCGGCAGCGACTGTTCCTACACCTGCTTCTGATACCAGTTTCACAGAAATTCTTGCTATTTTTTATTTGCTATTTTTACAGTCATAGATCAGCTGTGCAAGATCCTCGATTGAATAGATATCATGATGTGGCGGTGGTGAGATCAGGCTCACACCAGGTGTTGAATGACGCGTCTTCGCAATCCATGGATATACCTTTCCACCCGGAAGATGTCCTCCTTCTCCTGGTTTTGCTCCCTGTGCCATCTTGATCTGGATTTCCTGTGCACTGACCAGATATCTGGATGTAACTCCGAATCGGCCGGAAGCAACCTGCTTGATTGCAGAGCATCTGTTTGTGTCAAGACGTTCAATGTCCTCTCCACCTTCACCTGAGTTTGATTTACCATGAAGCATATTCATGGCGATCGCCATTGTCTCATGTGCTTCTTTTGAAATAGAACCATAGGACATCGCACCTGTCTTGAATCTTGTTACGATTGAATCTACGCTTTCTACTTCATCAAGCGGTACACTCTTCTTTGGAAAATTGAAATCAAGCTGACCTCTCAGATTGATCTTCTCGCCTTCCTCATCAACCATCTCTGTATACTGCTTGAACATTTCATAATTACCACGTCTTGTGGACTGCTGAAGCATATGGATTGTCTGTGGATTATAGAGATGTTCTTCTCCGCCACTTTTATATTTATGTTTTCCAACACTGTCCAGTGTCGTATCAACCTGCAGTCCAAGCGGATCAAATGCTTCTGTATGGAATGCTGTGTAATCTTCTGCAATTTCTTCAATACCGATACCACCAACACGACTGACTGTATCTGTAAAATAGCGGTTAATAAAATCTGTCTTGAGACCAATTGCCTCGAAGATCTTTGCTCCCTGATAGGACTGGATCGTTGAAATTCCCATCTTGGATGCAATCTTAATAATTCCATGAATTACTGCTGAGTTATAATCATCTACTGCTGCATAATAATCTTTGTGAAGCAGATTAGACTCAATCAGCTGACGGATTGACTCATGCGCAAGATATGGATTAATCGCACATGCTCCATATCCAAGCAGTGTTGCAAAATGATGAACCTCTCTAGGCTCTCCACTTTCCAGAATCATCGCGACTGAGGTTCTCTTCTTTGTACGTACCAGATGCTGCTGCAGTCCGGATACTGCCAGAAGTGACGGGATTGCAACGTGATATTCGTCTACCTCACGGTCTGTCAGAATCAAAATATTAGCACCCTCACGGATCACACGGTCAACTTCAATAAACAGATACTCGATTGCCTTCTCAAGACTTGTGTTTTTATAATAAGTGATCGGAATCTCTGCAACTTTGAATCCATCCACTTTCATATTTTTAATTTTCAGAAGATCTGTATTTGTCAGGATCGGGTTATTGACTCTGAGCATCTTACAGTTCTCTTCCTTCTGCTCCAGAAGGTTACCGTCTGTTCCGACATAAATTGTTGTAGATGTTACAACTTCCTCACGGATTGCATCGATCGGTGGGTTTGTTACCTGTGCAAACAACTGTTTAAAATATCCGAACAGTGGCTGACGTTTCTGCGAAAGGACTGAAATCGGTGCATCCATTCCCATCGCTGCGGTTCCTTCGGCACCGTTCTTTGCCATTGTCAGAATAGAAGTTTTCACATCTTCATAAGAATAACCAAATGCTTTCTGAAGCTGTGTACACTCTTCGGCAGTATACTTTGGCACATCCTTATTCGGGATTTTCAAATCCTTCAGCTGAATCAGATTACTGTCCAGCCATTCTCCGTATGGGAACTGATTTGCATATTTTTCTTTTAATTCCTCATCATCGATCACGCGTCCTGCAACAGTATCAACAAGAAGCATTTTGCCTGGATGAAGTCTTTCTTTCATCACGATCTTGGATGGATCAATATCCAGAACTCCAACCTCTGAAGAAAGAATCAGATTGTCATCATCTGTAATGTAATATCTGGAAGGGCGAAGTCCGTTACGGTCAAGTACTGCTCCCATAACATCTCCATCTGAGAACAAGATTGACGCCGGTCCATCCCATGGCTCCAGTCATTGTTGCATAATACTGATAGAAATCTTTCTTGTTCTGGGACATCTCTTTATTGTTGATCCAAGGTTCCGGAATACAGATCATAACTGCAAGCGGAAGATCCATTCCACTCATCACCATGAATTCTAATGCGTTGTCAAGCATTGCGGAGTCAGAACCTGAAGTATTGATTGCTGGAAGTACTTTGTGAAGTTCGCCTTTCAGACATCCTGCCTCCATCGTTTCCTCACGGGCACGCATCTTATCTGCATTACCACGGATCGTATTGATCTCTCCGTTGTGGACCATAAAGCGGTTCGGATGCGCTCTCTGCCAGCTCGGTGCAGTATTCGTACTGAATCTGGAATGTACCATTGCAATTGCAGAAATAAATTCTTCATCCTGCAGATCTTCAAAGAAAAGTCTCAGCTGTCCTACAAGGAACATTCCTTTGTAAACGATTGTTCTGCTGGAAAGTGAAACAACATAAGTATCATCACTGCTCTGTTCGAAGATTCTTCTGACTACATACAGTCGACGGTCAAAGTCGATTCCTTTCTCGTATTTTGCAGGGCGTTCAATAAATGCCTGCATAATACATGGCATGCAATCTACTGCTGTCTTTCCAAGAATGTCCGGATGAATCGGAACTTCTCTCCAGCCCAAGAACTTCAATCCTCTTTTTTACTAATAACCTCGAAAATCTTTTTCGCCTGATTGCGTTTTAATTCATCCTGCGGAAGAAAGAACATACCCACACCGTAATCTCTTTCATCTTTCAGCTTGATTCCAAGTGGCTGACAGACTTTCTTGAAAAATCCATGAGGAATCTGTGTCAGAATACCCACGCCATCTCCTGTCTTTCCTTCTGCATCTTTTCCGGCTCTGTGCTCAAGTTGTTCTACAATACTCAAGGCTCCTGCCACTGTACTATGTGTCTTTTTGCCTTTGATATTGACAATTGCACCAATACCACAGTTATCATGTTCAAAACTTTCGCGGTAAAGACCACGATTCTGACTTTCCATTTCTTTCCTCATAGTCGCTATCCTTTCTTCCTGTAATCTAAAGTTTACTTTAAAATCTTCTTTGTCCGGCGCATTCAATCATTTCTTTCTCACGCCGTGTAAAACTTTTTCTAGAATATACACCCTTTTACCTAGGCTGTAAATATGGAAATTCTTGTAAATTGTCTGATTATTTGATTTTTTATTATTTTTCTTTCAATAGTCAGATTATTTTGATTTTCTTATAAAAATAATATTAATTATTAAGATTTCTGTTTTTCTTTGATTTTATTTAATAAAGTACTGGATTAAAAAGAAAAGGCGCGACAAGGTTTCGCACCTCATCGCGCACAATTTAAGATTGTATTTTTATTAGTACAATTTATTTCATTCGTATTTTTTCACTATTCTTCTGTTTTCTGAGTACTCACCGGATCCCCGCTTCTCTGAATCCACACAAAACAAGCTGCACAGATGAATGTGCTGATGATCACTGCCACTGCCATTTTAAACGGTTCTCTGGCAAGCCAGTTAAATACTCCGATATCTGTAAAGATCAAAGATCCCAGATTCAAAACAACATGAAGCATAATCGGAGCTTTCATTGAACCAAATTTCTCATAAACATAGCACAGAAGAATTCCTAAGAGGAAAGTGTAGATCATCTGTACCGTGTTGGTATGTGTGACTGAGAAAAACAGTGCTGTCCAGATTGCCGCATAATAAAATCCTCTGGTCTCCCGGTACCTCTGATAGAGCACTCCGCGGAACATAAATTCCTCTGCAATCGGAATTACAAATCCAAATACAATAATCTGGACCACAAAATCTGCTGAATACATATTCTGTGCGGTCTGGATATACTCCGGATCAACCAAAACGGCCTGTGCCATAGCGGACAGACATGTAGCACCAATACTTCCGATCACTCCCATCACAAAAAGTGACCAGTAATTCTTCAGTGGCTTTTGAACCCCCATCCGCTGTATCCCTGCAATCTGCTCTTTCTTTCGATCGATAACAAACAATGTAACTGTCAGAAACAACGTTGCTGCTGTAGCAATCCCTGCAATCGCAATCTGACCTCCTATGATTTTATCAAACGCAGGACTTAACACTTCATAGTACTTATTCATCATTTCCTGATAATTAAGAACTTCTCCACTTTGTGTCATCCTGGAAGATGCTTCCCCCATAAAAGGAAGAATGATTATAAACTCAATCACAAATTCCATCACCAGCTGGATTCCCCAGAATCCAAGTAAAGGACCGGCAGCTCTCCAGAAGGAGCGTCTCGGATCATTTTTCATAAGACAATTCCTCCGCTATCTTCTGAATCCACTCTCTGATCTTTCCGGCTTCACCTTTTACAGTTCCCTGAACCATCTCCGGCTTTCCGCCTCCCCGTCCTTCGAATGTAGCATTTAACCTTTTGGAAAATGCACGAAGATCCTGGGTTCTGCTTCCGATCACATAACGGTATCCCGCTGCATCATTTCCATAAAACACAGCACAAAGAATTCTTTCTTTTTCAAGCACTTCATTCACATACTGACGCATGGCATCCGCACTGATATCCTCTGAAAACATACAGACCGTTTTTTCTTCTTCCGAAACAGACTGCGCCCATACGTGTACAAGCTGGCGTTCTTTCTCCACCAGTGTCCGTTTCAAAGAATCCAGCTCTTCTTTCAAGTGTCCCACTGCCTCTGCTGTCTCATATTCTTTCGCACAGAGCAACGCTGAAATTTTCCTGTTCTGTTCCTGCTTCTTCTCATAATCTGTAAGTGCACGGCTTCCACAGAGCATTGTCACACGAACGCCGCCTTTGTATCGCTGCATATTAACAAGCTTGATCATACCGATCTCTCCTGTGCGTTCAACATGCGGCGCACAGCACGCACAGATATCATATCCCGGAACCGATACGATACGAACCTGTCCCTCAATCTCAATCTTACTGCGGTAATCCAGTTCTTCCAGCTCTTCTTTGGATGGATAGGACACTTCTATTGTCAGATTCTTCCACACTGCACGATTTGCTTCAAGTTCAATCTCCTGCAGTGCTTCTTTTGATATCTCTCCATCAAAATCCATCGTACAATCTTCTGTTCCAAGATGAAATCCGACATTGTTGAAACCGTATCTTGCATGCACGATTCCGGAAACAATATGCTCTCCGGTGTGCTGCTGCATCTTCATAAATCTGGTCTCCCAGTCGATCTCGCCTTCAACAATCTCTCCTGCTTCAAACGGCTGATCTGTAATATGCAGAATTCTTCCATTCTTTTCCCGAACATCAGATACCTTCGCATCCTTCAGTTTTCCTGTATCTGCATACTGTCCGCCGCCTTCCGGAAAGAATGCTGTACGGTCAAGTTCTACCGCATAGCATCCTTCCTTTTTCTCATACGGCTCACATTCCAGAACCATTGCAGTAAATTTTGAAAGATGGCTGTCATTGTAAAACAGTTTTTCTGTTCTTGTACCATCCATCAATCCATTTTCTGTCATAATTCGTATTACATCCTTTCCGGAGCTGTAAATCCAAGAAGATCAATACAAGTCTCAAGTACTTTTTTCGCAAGTGTAAGAAGTGCAAGATAACCTTTCTTCTTCTCTTCGTCTTCTTCTGCAAGAATCTTTGTCTCATGATAGAACTTATTAAAGTCATTCGCAAGATCATAGATATATGCACACAACTTATGAGGAGCTGTCTCTTTATATACATTATCGATCACTTCATTGAATTTCACTACCTGAAGCATCAGAGACTTCTCTGCATCATTCTCAGCCGGTCTGATCGTTCCGTCAAGAACTCCGCCATTCTCAGCATATTTCTTGAGAATAGACTTAATTCTAACGATTGTATAAAGAATATACGGTCCTGTATTTCCCTCAAAGGAAGTAAATCTGTCAACATCAAAGATATAATCCTTAGAAGCCTGGTTAGAAAGATCTCCGTACTTGATCGCTGCAAGTCCAACTTCTTCTGCTGTACGTCTTGCATCTTCTTCCTCTACTGTACGGTTGTCCATGATCTTCTTATACATCTCATCATCAATCTCACGGATCAGATTCTCAAGACGCATAACACCGCCTTCTCTTGTCTTAAACGGCTTACCATCTTTTCCGTTCATTGTACCAAATCCAAGGAATGTAAGTTCTGTCTCCGGTTTTACAATTCCTGTCTTCTTCGCACAACGGAATACCTGCACAAAATGCAGTTCCTGACGCTTATCAACAACATAGATCACCTGATCCGGATCATACAGTTTCTCACGTTCTACCAGTGTAGCAAGATCTGTTGTATCATACAGCGCAGCTCCGTCAGATTTCAGAATCATACACGGAGGAATCTCTTTCTTATCTGTCTCTTCTGCAACGTCTACTACAAGTGCACCCTCATCATAATGTGCGAATCCTTTCTCCTTGAGCATCTCAACCATATCCGGAATATATGCCTGGGCATCTGCTTCACCTTTCCAGAGATCAAAATCTACACTCAGCCGCTCGTAGTTCTTCTTCAAGTCAGTTACAGACACATTCATGATATGTTTCCAGATTGCACGATATCCTTTATATCCATTCTGTAACAGATAAGTTGCATGAAGTGCTTCTTCTCTATAATCGTCGTGCTCTTTTGCATAAGCACTTGCTGTAGGATAAATCTCTTCCAGTTCACTGATCGTAAATGGTGCTTCTTCCGGATATTCTCCTTCAAAACTCTCATCAAAATACGGGAGTTCCGGTTTACGTTTTTTCAGCTCTGTGATGATCAGGCCCATCTGATATCCCCAGTCTCCCAGATGGATATCTCCTGTTACATCATTTCCTTTAAAACGGATAATACGTTTAATGCTCTCTCCGATAATCGCAGAACGAAGATGTCCGACATGCAACGGTTTTGCCACGTTCGGTCCGCCGTAATCAATAATAACTTTTTTCGGATTCTTTTCTTTTCAACACCAAGATTCTCATCTGCTGCCATCTCATTCAAATACTCTGCAACAACTTCCGGTGCCAGCTTCAGGTTGATAAATCCCGGATTCACCGCTTCTGCTGATGCAAAATACTTGCTATCTGCAAGTTCTTCCACAACTGCATTCGCAATCATGATTGGAGCCTTCTTATATTTCTTCGCACCTGCCATTGCACCATTACACTGATATTCACAGAGATCCGGGCGGTTGGAAAGCGTAACTCTTGCAAGCTCTTCATCATATCCTGCTGCTTTGAACGCTTCTTTCATTTCTATTGTGATCATTTCCAGTAATGTCTTCAAAGTTTCACACTCCTCTTTACTTTTCGTTTGTCTTTTCTGCCTGACGGCAATTTTATTAAAACAAGTCTGCCTCCCAACTTTTTTGGAGACAAACAGCCACTATTTATTCTATCATGTATCCAACAGAACAGCAAGCGTTACTGTGAACAGTAACGGCAACGATTCAAATTGATCCGGACTGCCCCCGAAACCAATTGACATAAAAATAACCAATACTTATAATGTAACCACAGCTTTACACATACAGTTTCTACATCCTGTATGATATAACATCAGACAGAAAGGATATCCAACAATGTTAAAATTAGGTTCACACGTTGGCATGAGTGGAAAAGAAATGCTTCTTGGTTCTGCGAAAGAAGCCGTTTCTTACGGTGCCAATACATTTATGTTTTATACCGGAGCCCCACAGAATACCCGTCGAAAAGAAATCAGTGAATTGAATATCGAACCAGCATGGGAATATATGAAAGAACACGGAATTGATGAAATTGTCGTTCATGCACCTTATATCATCAACCTCGGTAATTCAGTAAAACCAGAGACGTTCTCTCTTGCCGTAGAATTTCTGACAAAAGAAATCGACCGCACGATTGCCTGCAGAAGCCACACTCTGATCCTTCATCCGGGTGCTCATGTAGGTGCCGGTGTCGAAATCGGAACTGCACAGATCATCAAAGGACTCAATGAAGTTCTCACTGCTGAGACTGACTGCTATATTGCCCTTGAAACAATGGCCGGAAAGGGATCAGAAATCGGACGGAATTTTGAAGAACTTGCCCGGATTTATGATGGAGTTGTACAGAATGATAAATTGAGAATCTGCTTTGACACTTGTCATACAAGCGACAGCGGATATGATATCATCCATCATTTTGATGATGTTATGGAGTCTTTTGACCGTCTGCTTGGAAAAGATCAGATTGCAGTCTTCCACATCAATGACAGTAAAAATATTCCAGGAGCCGCGAAAGACCGGCATGAAAATATCGGCTTTGGAGAAATCGGTTTTGATGCAATTTCTACAATTGTCCATCACCCGGATTTCGAATCTGTACCGAAAATCCTTGAGACTCCTTATATTCCTTCTGTAACAAAAGCAAAGAAATCTTATGCCCCTTATAAGTATGAGATTGAAATGCTAAGAAACAACCGGTTTGATCCTGAAATGAAAGATCACATCCTTGCAGATTGTGAATAAAAAACTATATGAAAAAATCCTGTTATTATCAGCCATCTGAATGCGCTGAAATAACAGGACTTTTTTATCCTATAGCGTCTGAGCGGAGTCGAACCGCCGCACATGCCTCCGGAGGGCATCGCTCTATCCACTGAGCTACAGACGCATCTCGGTTGTTAGTGGGAAAAATTAATTTCGTACAGCTAACAACCTTTTTTATCCTAGCACAATTCTGTATAAATGTAAAGTGGCAAATAAGTTACTGTTCACTCCCGTGTCAATCACTCCGCTGATTGACACGGAGGATGCGTGTTTTGATTTGAATGCATCTCGCCCCATCGCCAAAGGCGATTTAAAATGGCGAGATGCGTTGCTGGTCGCACATCGTGTGAACAGTAACGCAAATAAACCTCTAACTTTCTGCGGTTAATCTTTTTTCACTGCAAGCAGAAGAATTAATATCCCTGCCCCAAGACAAAGCATTGCCCATGCACCTACCTGTTGTGAATCTCCGGTCTTTGCAGCCTCTTCCCTTATCGTTTGTTTTGGACATACCCTGACATTCCAGTTCATTGCCCCTTTGTCCTCTTCCCATTTTGGCAGCTGGACAAGAACCGGCTGAACCTCGTATTCTGATTCATCTTCGACATAGATCAGATAAACTCCTGCCCTCAGATTCGTAAGGGTTGCTTTTCCATCACAATCCGTCCTGCACAATCCATCACTATAATGATATTTACTCAAAGTCCGCGCCAGCTCTTCCTGTTCTCTGGCATACCTTACCTCATTGAGATCCACGCCTTTATCTTCATATCTTTTCTCCATCTCGTAAGCACCATCAACAAGAGATGCCACTTTGGAATACTGGAATGTAACACCTTCTCTCTTAATTTGTTCTCCGGTATCTTCAATACAGATTTCTATAGTTCCTGTTTCTGTTTCTGCAAACGCCGGGTTCTTTACTGCTACCACCAGAAAACATATCAAAAGAAGAAGAATTCCGCATTTGATTTTCTCATTTTGCCGTCTTTTGTATCTTTCTTTTTGTCTCCTGCTTTTCTTTCTTTTACGTTTCTTTCTCCTGTAGTGCTTACATTTCCTTTTCTGGTTTCTGTTTCTTTTCTCTTTCCCTCACAATTTCTTTTTCTCGCTTTCTTTTATTCTTTCAATCACAACATATACCAAAAAGAGAATTGGAATCATTGTGAAGATCATTTCTCTGACAGACGGACGTTTCTTTTTGATTTTCTCTTCTTTTTTCTCTTCATACACAACCCGCTTTCCAGTAATCACTAACCGATGGGTATTAATTCCATATGGGGTACATGTGACAAGCGAAACCAGATCTTCTCCCGGTCTGATTTCCAAACTTTCTACCTCTTCTGGTAAGATTACATTTATTTCTTCTACTTTATATGCGAGTTTTTCTCCCAGTACTTCCAGAAAGAACTCATCGCCTTCCTTTAATTCATCCAAACGAGTGAAAAGTCTCGCACTTGCAAGCCCACGATGTCCCGTCATCACACAATGCGTATTTTCTCCTCCTATCGGAAGACTACTGTCCATCAAATGCCCTACACCTTCCTTAAGTACTGCCTCGCTGGTTCCATGATAAACCGGAAGCCTGAGATCTATTGACGGAATTTCCAGTACACACATCATTCCTGTCTGTATTTTTTCGGCATTTAACAGACCTTCATACTCTTTCATCTGGTCAGGCTCGCTTTGTTCCCTGACTCCTTTCGATTCTACCCAAAGCTTTTTATTATATTCATCAGCCTGATTCCTTAATTGTTCAATTTCATCTCTTGTTGTCTGTTCCACAACCTGTTCATATGTTGCCAACACATTTTGTGTTTTCTTCTGACTATACCAGCCAGTCAAAAGAGGTATACTACACAAAAGAACTCCTATCCATAGTAAAAGATCTGACTGTAATCTATTGTTTTTCCTTTGCATTTTTTCTGTTTCTTCTCATTGCTCCTGCAAGAACAAGAACACTTCCGGTTGTAATACAGATAACAGCTGCTGAAGAACCTGTTACCGGCAGTTTTTTTCCAACTGTATTAATTACTGTTAGATTAGCAGATCCTTCGCCTTCATTTGTTGTCAGACTGATTTCTGATTCTTTCCAGTTTCCGTTAATAAATTCTTTGATCTGCGCAGATGTCTCCAGTTTTTTCAATCCTTTGTCTGTTTTTCCATCTCCTTTTACATATGCGTTTCTATCATTTGGAAAACTTGCTTTTATATTTAACACAATCGGCTCTGTCAGCAGACGGTATCCTGCCGGTGCCTCTGTTTCTTTCAGATAATAGGTGCCACTATCTAATCCATAGATCACAAATGTTCCATCCTGACCGGATTTCATCTCCACCGCATTTTCCGGCTGCTTTCCACCTGTATGGTCGTTTCCTCCAAGACTGTCCCGGTTAATTACAATGTACCCACCTTCTCCCTGTTTTACATATACTTCATTTTTTAATCCAGCGTCAGAATAAAGTCTGAATCTGGCATTTTCCAGACTTTGTCCATGGTTATTTGATTTCAATGCATTGATTTTATAAGTGAAACAAACAACTGTATCCCACGGTGTATATCCTGTACTTCCTCTCACCGCTGAATCCGGATCATTTGAAAATTCCAGCCGAACATCATTTTCAAATCCCGGACGTCCTGTATTTTTCGCTGCCTTTTCATTCAATGTTGCCTGATAGGTAAGCACTATTTTCTGTCCATATTTATTTTCTCCTGCTTCATTTTTACGATTAAACTCTCTGTCTATGATTTTTTTCATATCAGAAACAACAACCTGAAACGTATCTCCTCCTCCCGGAGCTTCCTTTACTTCAAATTCGTCTTCTTTCAATTCATAATAATTTCCTGCATTTGAATTTTCATAAATCCGGATGGCTACAGAATCCTTTTTGAAAGTAAGTGCTTCACTCATCACATCATGCCATGCGTAATAATAATTGTTATATCCGTTAACATCAGGCATATTTGACTCATACCGATATGGCACAGTCTGCCCGATCTCAAAATCAGCCAAATCATTCCATCCCTGATTTCCAACTTTATCCTGCTCATCATCTTCCCGGATCTTTTTTGTCACAACCGGATAGTCTGATTTTATGTTGAGGTTCATTTCCGGATTAGCTGTACTTACCATACACAAAGAGGCGACTGAATTCGTTCCTTTTACTGCTGTCACTTCATCAATAATATAATATCCGTATGGTAATCCCTTAATTTCAAATGAATTGTCCGCTTTTGTACTTGTCACTTCAACAGATTGACCTGTTTTTCCATTTCTCTGTAGATGGGTTCTTAATTCTTCTACAAAAACACGATATTCACTGTATGCTCCTCCTTTTCCTGAGCGGTCTGCGCCCCTTCTGTCTGATGCGTATTCAGAGACTGAATATAATCAATCACATCATACTCTGTTACATTTCTCTCATCCTTATGAATCCGCTGTCCCACGATATAACAGACAAATTTCTTGTATTCCGGATTAAACGTGTAATTAATGGATTCCATTCCTTTCGCATTTTCTGCCTGAAATAACTGATATACCAGAAATCTTTTTCCTTTCAGACTCTGTCCGTCATTTCCTTTGATCGTAATACTTGCAGGACCATTATTAAGATTCAAAATTCCATTTGTAGTTGCTGCTCTTCCCTGTACTTCATTTTCCGCTGCATATACAGATTTGATTCCGGTCGCACCTATTGTTCCCGAAGTACAGAGTACCGCAGCCAAAGTCATCATATAACAGATTTTCATCATTCTTTTTTTCATTTTGTCATCTCCTCATTTCTCACCGTTTTACTACTATCTTTTTTGCTCTTTTTTTCTGTAAATCATTGCCATGATCCCTACTGCTAAAATTCCCGTAAGTAACACAGGTTTTCCTGCCGATCCTGTATCTGGGAGCTTCTTTCCTGTCTGATTTATAATTTTCATTTTCACATTCCACTCCTTAATTGAACCTTCAATACTTATCTTGCTGTCTGCAGTATCTTTGCTTCTGTATTCTTTTCCATTTACAACCAACAGACACTTTCCCTCTTCCGGATTACTTTCCAGACAGATTTCATATTCAATATCTGCATCGTCTGATGTTTTCGGAATCCTGTAACCTGTCGGTGCTTTTGTTTCTTTCATATAGTACTTTTTCTTCACTTCCAGATTTTCGAACATTGCAATTCCATTCCCATCCGTCAACACCCGGTCAATCTCTTTCTGACATGCCTGGTCTTCATATAAAGTAAACTCAGCTCCTGCAAGTGCAACACCTTTTTCATTTTCCTTTTTCAGCTCAATCTTGTAACAGGCTGGCTTATCTTCTATCGTCACTACCGCAATTCCATCCTCTGTATATTCGATAATAACCTCTCCTTCTTCTGTATTTACCTCAGATAAAAATTCTGTTTTCCCGCTCTCATCAACCTGGAAAATCAGTTCATTATTATTTGTCCGGTACCCGTCCGGTGCTTTTACTTCCTTTAATTTGTGAATTCCCTGCGATAATGGCATTACTTTCAGAGTCCCTTTTTCATCTGTTGTCAGAATTTTTTCACTTCCATCCGGTCTGATATGCTTAAATTGCGCTCCCGAAAGAGGATGTCCTGTCTCTGTTGCTTTTTTCACCAAATGAATCTGGAAAACCCTGTCCGGTATCGTAGGATTCTGATATACATTTATTTTTTCTCCCGTATCTTCTGATTTTATCTGAAAAACAAAGACTTCCTCATTCAGGAAATACCCTTTTGGCGGTTTTATCTCCTGAATTGTTACGGTTCCCAGCGGAAGCGCCTCTGTTCCGTCTGTCATTTTATACAATGCATCGCCTTTCACCTTATACTTCTCCTGATAACGGCAAACTGCTTTTGCATCTGTTTGAAAGACCCAGCTTCTGACTGGCTCTTTCCCTTCCTTTTCCGGATTTTTTTCCCCGGATCCAGAAGTTCTGCATAGAATTTCACCAAAAACTGTGCTCCTTGATACGCTGCTGTCCCTGACGGATCGACATACTCCTGTTCCATGCCTGTTTTCTTTAGCAAAAGCTCCACAGGATTCATCTGCGGCGGGTCTGAAAATGTCACTGTCGCTTCCTGCCCGGATTTTACTGTAACTGTTTTTACTTCATCTACAAGCGCATATCCTTTGGGAGCTTTTAGTTCCTTTACGTAATAAGTTCCTTCATTCAACACAACTGTTGATGAATTTCCTGCTGAATCTGTTCTGAACGTTCCTGCTCTTGATTCACTAGAAAGAGTGGGACTACTATAGATACCGTACTCTGCTCCCTCCAAAGAATAGCAACTGTTCTTTTCTGTCACAGAAGTATTCGCCGACACCTTCTTTAATCTCCCTATTCCGGTTGGCTGGTATGTTCCGCCCCATTTACTGAGCGGCTGTCCATTTCCTTCATAAATAACCCCATATGCATCCGGGAAATATTTATAATTCTCTTTCGCCCATGCAATCCCTTTGTGATAATACTCAGATTTGTGTGTTGAAATCCAATGACCATTCCCACAGGCCACACTATTTCCTGTTTCTATCCGGATCATATCTCCATACCAGTGATGTACTTCATTCATAATCCACCATACTGCGCATTGTTTTAAGAGATAATCGTAATTTGAACTCACCCCATTGCATTTATTCTCATCGTAGTAATAGAACATTGCCGCGATCATCTGAATGGTCTGTTTGTTATAACGTTTTGAAGCATCTATTGCTGTTTTGTTGCCCTCCTGAAACTTTAATGTTGGATTGGTACAATACAGACTTTCTCCTGATTGCGTACCAAGTCTTCCTTCATTCCAGTGCTGCAGCACAGGCCAGTTTGGGTCATTATAGTCAACTACATCAATCGCACCGATTCCCCTTTCGATTTTCTTTGTATAAACGGTATCTCCTTCCCTTGCCGCTGCATATACACCTATGCTTTGTATCTTCTTTTCATCTGTCTGATCAAAAGTTTCTTCCTTGTCTTCCTCCTGTTTATCCTCCGTTTCGTCGCAAAATCCCACACCGATATCTTTCAGGATTTTTTTTACTTCTTCTGCCCAGCGCAGTTCTTCTTCAATAGCAACCTCCGTTTTTTCTCCGGCCTCTTCAGGCTGTTTTTCAAGTTCTTCGGCCTTGACAATGCCTCCATATGTCATTGCATAGAGAATACAGATCAAAAAGACTGACATGCAGAGGATTGTTATAATCTCTCCGCGTCCTTTCATTCATTTTCCTCCCTGTCGATACACATTTCTTTCCCCAACTGGAGTTTTCCTTCCTGTGCATAATAGAAATAAGCATGATTGCTTAAGATTTCTTCCTCAGGCACCTGCGTTTCATTGATTTCCCGCACCATTCTTTCTAATTCTGACTGACGGATCTGAGAGGATTCCGGTACAATGATCACTTCATGGACACTGCTTGGAAGAACATAGAAATTTTCCTTTAAGACTCCTGCAAGCATGTCCAGAATATAAGGGTATGCAATACAGGCCGCCCCATAATTTTTCAGTTTATTAGACAAAACATACATTTTATCTTTTTCCGGAAGTTCCAGTTCTTCATGAATATGCCAGGTTCTTCTTAACAGATTCTCCCGATCATGTTCCCCCGGAGTTGATCTGCTGAGCAGTTCATACACTGCAAAATTCATTCCGAAGCATTCTGCCGGAAGCAGACGTTTTGTATTTTCTTTCGCCGCATCCCAGAGCTGTTCTTTTGTTACTTTCCATTGTCTCATATGCAGATCTTTGATCAGCATCACTGCCGTTCCATCATTGTCCGCTTCTACAAGTACTGCAAACACAAGTGACAGATCCAAAAACTTTTTATGTGGAACATCCAGAAGTAATTCCTTGTTTTTCTCTGTGTTGATCAGTCGAAAGATGATTCTGTCTTTTACCCCTTCGAAAGAAAGCATCCTCTCGTAATCCCATGATTTTTCCTGTCGGATTTCTTCATATAGTTCCACCAGATCTTCAATGATCCAATCCATCTGTTTCCCTTTTTCATATAGTTCAAAAAATTCTTCCAGATAGATTGTCGGCGATATATTAACCCCCGGCGTCTCCAGGATTAGTCCTGTACGCTCTGTTGCATTATTTTTTTCGTCGTATAGACGTTTACCCTGACACCTCCATTTAACTCCTGAGTCAGTTTTTCCTTTACCGCATTTACAAATTCTGTATAATTCACTCTTCTCCTTCCTGATTGCGGTTCATAAAATTAAAATGAGAAACCAGTACGAAATGTACTATTTCAATTGAGTTAGAATTTCCCGGAGAGTTCAGAAGCTCTCCAAATAGAATTTCTTAAAATTTAGAACAAATATTATGTGTTCTTTATTATAGACAGGCCTCCCTTAAAAAGCAAGCCAGAATTTTGCATAAATCCAAATTGATTTTTTTAGTGAAAACAGAGAATTTCATCTGATTTTGTCAAAGAAAAAAGGAACCTGCATGATACAGATTCCTTTTTAAAATACAGCTTAAACTGTACTAAATTCGTAATTAAACTCTTGACAGATACTCGCCTGTACGTGTATCGATCTTAAGAACATCACCTGTCTCAACAAACAGCGGTACCATAACAGTAGCTCCTGTCTCAACGATTGCAGGCTTTGTAGCTCCCTGAGCTGTGTCACCCTTGAATCCCGGTTCTGTCTCTGTGATTGCCAGTTCTACGAACAGCGGCGGCTCAACTGAGAATACGTTGCCCTTATGGGAACAGATCTTAACGTTCTCATTCTCTTTTACAAATTTCAGAGCGTCTCCAACAACATCAGCGTTGAGAGCGATCTGATCATATGTCTCTACATCCATGAAGTTATACAGATCTCCATCCTGATACAGATACTGCATTTCCTTTCTCTCGATGTGTGCATTCTCGAACTTCTCTGTCGGACGGAATGTCTTCTCTACTACACCACCACTGATGATGTTTTTCAGTTTTGTTCTTACGAACGCTGCACCTTTACCAGGTTTAACGTGCTGGAATTCCAGAATTTGGAAAATATTTCCCTCAATCTCAATTGTTAAACCATTCTTAAAATCTCCTGCTGAAACCATGTATAATCCTCCTTAATTGCATTTCGTTCAGACAATGTAACTGTTCGTTACAGACTTTTTGCTTCTACCATTCTATACTAATTTGCGACTTTTTTCAATCTTTTTTTGCTCTTCTTATAGAAATGAAGCACAATCTTCTCCAAATACCGCTTTAAAACGATCTGAATCTCTTCTTTTGGATTGATCGGATGCACTAAAATGTTGTGTATTCCGACCCTCTTTGCGCCCCATACGTCTGTAAAAAGCTGATCACCGACAAACAGCGTGTTCGTCTGATCTGTTCCCATGATCTCCATCGCATGGAGATAATTCTTTCTTGCAGGCTTCAGCGCATTATAAATATAATGTGTCTGGATCTCCTGATTAAACATCTCTACGCGTTTTTTCTGATTGTTGGACAACAGACAGCTTTCAAAGCCAATCTCTCTCAGTCTTTGAAACAGTCTCTTTGCACGTTCATCTGCCGGTGCACCGTGAGGAACTAATGTATTATCAATATCAAAGATTACCCCCCGGTATCCTTGCTCATATAGTTTTTCAAAAGGGATCTTATAAGTAGACCCCAAATATTCATCTGGAAAAAATTTTTCAAACATTATTTCATCTAACTCCGTAAGCTTTGAAATCAATTCTTCTATGATCCCAAGAATTGATTTCATTATAACAATTCAGTGAAATGATGTCTACTGTTTTTCCAACGCATCCTGCACATTTCTCCTGAATTCTACCCATGCGTCCTCATCCTCTACAAAATATTTCGGACAGATTTTTCCGGTTACATCATAGTGACGGATCACCTGATCTGCTGTCAGATCATATTTTGCACAAAGCCATGCTGTAAGTTGTACAAGTGAGCGGTATGTTGCATCAGTAAACTTTCCATTCTCATCCGGATGACAACATTCAATCGAAATCGTATCCACATTGCGGTCATTTGAAGCATATGCCATCTCCCAGGTCGGAATACACTGAATAATCTCTCCTTCCAATCCTATCACAAAATTACTGCTTGCCGAAGTCTCATGGCTATCTTTGAGACCATTAAAATAATCTCTGTTATCCTGCGCTGTACTCCCCGGATTCGCTGTGTAATGGACAACAATCCCATTCACATGGTCAATTGTTGTCCCTGGTCTGGAATACGGATTTACATCTAACAACTGTATATCCATCTCCGGCTGCGTAGCATCCACATCAGCATATTGATTTTTCTTTTGTATACAGGATTTAAAAAGAAGAAAAAGCAGTAAAATCATTAATGGGATCATTATGATCCGCAACATTTTTCTGCCTCGCTTTTTCTTCCTTCGTGTATTCTTCGGCAATGTTTTCCGCCCTGCCAGCTGCTTTCGTCTTGACGTACTCATTCGGTATTTCTCCTGATTTTTAATTCTCTCATTTCCATCGTTTAAAACAAACATCTTCTTATTTCAGCTATTATACCATATGTTTCTTAACCATTTATGAATTTTGTCTTAACTGTTTTATATTCGTATAAAAGGGAAATTCCCGGTAGATCCAGCTCTCACTGAACCTCCGGGAATTCCTCAAGGCGTTCCTATATATTATTTTATTATATCAGGGATGTGATTTTTCATCCCGTCAGGTAATGCGGAATATCCGCAGTACTTCCATTTATCTGTCTGCAGGCAATCTGCAAACCTTCAATTTACTCGTCTACACTGTAGTTCGGAGCTTCTTTTGTAATATGAATGTCATGTGGATGACTTTCTTTCAGTGATGCCGCAGAGATCTTCACAAATCTTCCGTTCTCTTTGAGTTCTTCGATTGTGTGTGTTCCGCAATATCCCATTCCTGAACGAAGTCCACCCATTAGCTGGAATACTGTGTCTTCTACAGATCCCTTGTAAGCTACACGTCCTTCTACTCCTTCCGGAACAAGTTTCTTTGCATTCTCCTGGAAATAACGGTCTTTACTTCCGTTCTCCATCGCTGAGATGGATCCCATTCCACGATATACTTTATATTTTCTTCCCTGGTACAGTTCGAATGTTCCTGGGCTTTCATCACATCCTGCAAAGATGCTTCCCATCATACATACATTCGCACCTGCTGCGATTGCCTTTGTCATATCTCCTGAGTACTTGATACCACCATCTGCAATGATCGGAATACCATACTCTTTAGCAACTTCATAACAATCCATAACAGCTGAAACCTGAGGTACACCAATACCTGCAACGATACGTGTTGTACAGATAGATCCAGGTCCGATACCAACTTTAACTGCATCTACACCAGCTTCGATCAGTGCTCTTGCAGCCTCTCCTGTAGCCACATTTCCAGCGATCACCTGAAGATCCGGGAATGCATCCTTAACCATCTTCACTGTGCGGATAACATTCGCTGAATGACCATGTGCAGAGTCCATAACAACAACATCTACATGAGATTTCACAAGTGCTTCTACACGCTCCAGACAGTTTGCTGTGATACCAACAGCTGCTCCACAGAGAAGTCTTCCCTGCTCATCCTTTGCTGACAGTGGATACTTGATCTGTTTCTCAATATCTTTGATTGTGATAAGTCCTTTCAGATTACCTTCATCATCTACGATCGGAAGTTTCTCTTTTCTTGCTTTGGCAAGAATCTTTTTGCATCCTCTAATGTGATTCCTTCTTTTGCTGTAACAAGTCCTTCTGAAGTCATGGATTCTTTGATCTTCTTAGAGAAATCTGTCTCGAACTTCAGGTCACGGTTTGTGATGATTCCAACAAGTTTACGTCCCTCTGTAATCGGCACACCTGAAATACGGTATTTTGCCATCAGGTCATTCGCATCTTCAAGTGTATGCTCCGGTGAAAGAAAGAAAGGATCTGTAATAACACCATTCTCAGAACGTTTCACCTTATCAACTTCCTCTGCCTGTGCTTCAATAGACATATTCTTATGGATGATTCCGATTCCACCCTGGCGAGCCATAGCGATTGCCATTCTATGTTCTGTAACAGTATCCATTCCTGCACTCATCATCGGAATATTCAATACAATTTTCTTTGTCAGATGTGTTGACAGATCTACCTGATTCGGAATTACTTCTGAATAAGCCGGTACAAGAAGAACATCATCAAATGTAATACCTTCCCCTATAATCTTACCCATTATACTTTACCTCTCTTTCTTAAGAACCCATGAAACTGCTTTGAAATGGCAGTTAATGTATCTAAAAATCTTTTGTAATTATTAACTGATATACTACAGAAATTCCCAAAGGATGTCAAGAGTATTTTCCCTGATGTGCTCATAATTTGTATTGATTTATTTTAACCTCTATTATTAAGTTTTACTTATAAGTGCTCCTTTATTTATTATCTATGCGACAAACTGAGCCTTTTTTAGAACAAACAAAAGGTTCTATCTGACATTACGAAAATGTGATAGAACCCTCTGTTCCTGCTGCTACAGATCTCTATGTAACAGCTCTTTTATTCTATTCTTATAGAAATTCTGCAAATCTTCCTGATGGATAGATTACATCATTCCCATTCCACCTGCTCCGCCTGCTGGCATAGCCGGTGTATCCTCTTTAATTGTAGATACAACAGACTCTGTTGTAAGAAGTGTAGAAGCAACACTTGTTGCGTTCTGAAGAGCACTTCTTGTAACCTTCGCCGGATCAAGGATTCCCTTCTCAACCATATCTACATATGTCTCATTGTAAGCATCGAATCCTGTTCCTACTTCAGACTCTCTTACTTTGTTTACAATAACTGCTCCCTCAAGTCCTGCATTCTTTGCAATCTGAGCCAGAGGAGCTTCCAGTGCTTTCAGGATAATCTTGGCACCTGTCTTCTCATCTCCCTCAAGAGTCTCTGCGAATTCTTTTACCTTCTTAGAAACATGGATGTATGCGGATCCACCACCACCGATGATTCCTTCTTCAACTGCTGCTCTTGTAGCATTCAGAGCATCTTCCATACGAAGTTTAGCTTCTTTCATCTCTGTCTCTGTAGCTGCCCCTACACGGATAACAGCAACTCCGCCTGCAAGTTTTGCAAGTCTCTCCTGAAGTTTCTCTCTGTCGAAATCAGATGTTGTCTCTTCGATTGCTTTCTTGATCTGTCCAACACGATCTGCGATTGCGTTCTTGTCTCCACATCCGTCAACGATAACTGTATTCTCTTTCTGAACCTTAACAGATTTTGCACGTCCAAGCTGATCCATTGTAGTTTCTTTAAGGTCGAATCCGAGTTCTTCAGAAATCACCTGTCCACCTGTCAGAATTGCGATATCCTGAAGCATCTCTTTTCTTCTGTCACCATATCCAGGTGCTTTTACTGCTACAACGTTGAATGTTCCACGCAGTTTATTCACGATCAGAGTTGTGAGTGCCTCACCCTCGATATCTTCAGCGATAATAAGAAGTCTTGCTCCAGACTGAACGATCTGCTCAAGAACCGGAAGAATCTCCTGGATATTGGAAATCTTCTTATCTGTGATCAGAATATATGGATCATCCAGAACTGCTTCCATCTTCTCCATATCTGTTGCCATATATGCGGAAATGTATCCACGGTCAAACTGCATACCTTCTACAAGGTCAAGCTCTGTCTGCATTGTCTTAGACTCTTCGATTGTGATAACTCCGTCGTTGGATACTTTTTCCATTGCATCTGCAACCATCTGTCCGACTTCATCATCTCCTGAAGAAACTGCAGCAACTCTTGCGATCTGCTCTTTTCCGTTGACTTTGCTGCTCATCTCACGGATTGCTTCTACTGCTTTATCTGTAGCTTTCTTCATTCCTTTTCTCAGAACGATCGGGTTTGCTCCTGCCTCAAGGTTCTTCATTCCTTCGTGAACCATTGCCTGTGCAAGAACTGTAGCTGTTGTTGTACCATCTCCGGCAACATCATTTGTCTTAGCTGCAACTTCTCTGATCAGCTGTGCACCCATGTTCTCAAATCCATCTTCCAGTTCAATCTCTTTCGCGATTGTTACACCATCATTTGTAATAAGCGGAGCACCGAATGATTTATCAAGTACTACGTTTCTTCCTTTTGGTCCTAATGTTACTTTAACTGTATCAGCTAACTGATTCACACCTCTTTCAAGTGCTGCTCTTGCTTCTGATCCGTATTTGATTTCCTTTGCCATTTTAACTGCATCTCCTTTATATTTGTCTGGGTATTACTCTACAATTGCAAGAATATCATTCTGCTTTACAATGATGTATTTCTCTCCTTCAAGCTCTACATCTGTTCCGGCATATTTGGAATAAATTACTTTATCTCCAACCTTAACCTGCATTACAACTTCTTTTCCATCCACAACTCCGCCAGGTCCTACTGCGATTACTTCTGCTTCCTGCGGTTTCTCTTTTGCCTGTCCCGGTAATACGATTCCGGACTTTGTTGTCTCTTCTGCTTCTAACTGTTTTAAAACGATCTTGTCACCTAATGGTACTAATTTCATTGTAATTCCTCCTTACTTTATTAGCACTCCTTTCTCCTGAGTGCTAACCCATGAATATAAAATAGCACTCCCCATTTCATTTGTCAACACAGTTTACATATTTTTTATAAAAGAAAAGCCATGGGGCTTTCTCTGCCTCACAGCTTTTCTTTCGTCTCTAAAACTTCTCTATGATCTTCTTTCGTTCATCTCATAGAATCCGTTCTCAATTTTAAACTTCAGTAGATTCCTGTCTTCCGACTGGTATCTCTCTTTCACAACACCGGAGCAGCACAACAGCTCTGTCCCCGTTGAAATATAACATCTGTATTTTGCATCCAGCAGAATCGTTGTCAGAGGATCTTCCATCACTTCAAGATAAATGTAATCTTCTTCTGTATCATAATGATCCACCTTACAGACTCTTGTTGTATCATCAAAAATAGCATCTGCTGAAATCACTTTTTCCATCTGCAAATCAACCGGATTTCCCTCGTACATCTTGTCTTCTCCTTCTGCTTACATCCGCTCTTTCTCAATCCTCTCAAGCTCTGTAAATACATAATCATTCAGAACTTTAATATAAGTTCCTTTCATTCCTGAAGAACGTGATTCAATTACTCCTGCACTTTCAAACTTGCGAAGTGCATTCACGATAACCGATCTTGTAATTCCCACACGATCCGCTACCTTGCTGGCAACCAGAATTCCCTCTGTACCATCAAGTTCTTTAAAGATATGAATGATTGCTTCCAGCTCTGAGAAAGAAAGTGTGCTGATTGCTGCCTGAACGACATGTTCTTTTCTTGTCTCTTCCGCACTTTCTTCATTCACTGAACGAAGCATCTCAAGTCCTACTACAGCAGTACCATATTCACTGAGAATAATATCATCAATAGAATACGTTGCATCCTGTTTGTAGATAAACAAGGTTCCGAGACGCTCCCCGGCAATATCGATCGGTGTGATGATTGCCTGACATCCTTCCACAGCATCTGAAGAAAAACCAAGTGTCTCCAGATTAACATTCTCTTTTGTAGACAGAACACTCAGCAATCTTTCATTAAGCATATTATCAATATGAGATCCTACGGATTCTGTGATCAGTTCACTGATTTCTCTCACCTTATTGCTTTTGCTGACTCCAAGAATCTTTCCCTTCTTGCTGACTACCAGCACATTTGAGTCCAAAATCTCTGTCAGTACCGCACAGATATCATTAAACACAACTTTGCTGGAGTTATTATTATGCAGCAACTTATTAATCTTTCTGGTCTTATCCAATAATTGTACGCTCATTGTCTCCTCCACATGATTTGCTCTTATTCACTACTTCTAGCAAACAGTAACTATTATTTCCCAAGTTGTATACACAAATCAAATTTCAAATTCCTTACTAGCTTATATTATCATACAATTCAGAAAATAGCAACGTTGTGTTTTTCTGTTTTTTGAAATATTTAATCTTCTTTCTTAATTGTTTCCACATATCCGCACTTTTCATCAGCACAAACTAATTTATTGCCTTTTTCTACCATGTATCCACCACATTCAGGACATTTCTTACTGGATGGCTTCTGCCAGGACATAAATTCGCATTCCGGATTATCCTCGCATCCATAATACTTTCTTCCCTTTTTTGTTTTTGCGGATAACAACTTCTTTTCCACACACAGGACACGGAACTCCGATCTTTTCCAGATATGGTTTTGTATTTCTGCATTCCGGAAATCCCGGGCATGCAAGGAATTTACCATGCGGACCGTATTTGATCACCATGTTACGACCGCACTCTTCACAAATCACATCTGTTACTTCATCTTCAATCTTAACTTCCTCAAGCTCTTTCTCTGCAATTTCAACAGCTTCCTCAAGATCCGGATAGAAATTACGGATTACTTCCTTCCACGGAACCTTTCCTTCTTCAACCATATCAAGAAGCCCTTCCATATTCGCTGTAAAATGAACATCTACAATACTTGGGAATGACTGTTTCATAATATTATTAACAACTTCACCAATCTCTGTCAGATAAAGATTCTTGCCTTCTTTTGTAATATATCTTCTTCCAAGGATCAGAGAAATGGTTGGAGCATAGGTACTTGGACGTCCGATCCCAAGCTCTTCCATTGTCTTTACAAGACTCGCCTCTGTATAATGTGCCGGCGGCTGCGTAAAATGTTGCTTTGGATCAAATTCTTCTTTTGTAAGAACAGAATCCATGCTAAGATGTCCGACCAGTACATTGCTCTCTTCCTTCTCTTCCTCTGCCTCTACATACACAGAGCGGAATCCATCAAATGCAACCCTTGCTGTTGATACAGTAAAGCAGTACTCACCAGCTCCGATCTTGACTGATGTTGTCTCATACTTCGCAGGCTGCATGCGGCTTGCTGTGAAGCGCTTCCAGATCAGCTGATACAGACGGAACTGATCTCTGCTTAATGAGTCCTTGATTGCTGCCGGTGTGCGTGTAATATCTGTCGGGCGGATTGCCTCATGCGCATCCTGAATCTTCTTATCTGCAGACTTTGTTTTTGTTCCTTCTGCTACATATGCTTCCCCGTAAGTCTCCGCAATATAGCTTCGTGCTGCTGCATCAGCTTCCTCTGAAATACGTGTAGAATCCGTACGAAGATAAGTAATTACACCGACTGTTCCATTCCCTTTAATGTCCACACCTTCATACAGCTGCTGTGCAATACGCATTGTCTTCTGTGTACCAAAGTTCAATGCCTTGGCAGCTTCCTGCTGCAGCGTACTTGTCGTAAATGGGAGTGGTGCTTTACGCGTCCTCTCACTGTTCTTGATATCTGTAATCTGGAACTCTTCGTTCTCTAATTTCTTTAAGATCTCGTCCATCTCTTCTTTTGAATGGATCGTCATCTTTTTCTTCTCTGTTCCGTAGAACTTCGCTGTCAGAGGACGTTTCTCACCTTTTACTTTCAGTTGTGCATCCAATGACCAGTACTCTTCCGGAATAAATGCATCAATCTCTGCTTCCCTGTCTGCAACAATACGAAGTGCGACTGACTGTACACGTCCGGCACTCAACCCACGCTTTACCTTTGCCCAGAGCAATGGACTGATCTTATATCCAACCATACGGTCAAGCTCTCTTCTTGCCTGCTGTGCATCCACAAGATCCATGTCAATATCGCGTGGTGCTTTCAAAGATGCTTTCACAGCATTCTTTGTAATCTCATTAAATGTAATACGGCGCATTTTCTTCTCGTCCAGCTTCAAGGCAGCAGCAAGATGCCAGGAAATAGCCTCTCCTTCACGGTCAGGGTCGGTTGCAAGATAAACTTTGTCTGATTTCTTCGCCTCTTTTCTGAGCGTTGCAAGAATCTCTCCTTTTCCACGAATGGTAATATATTTTGGTTCGTAATCATTCTCCACGTCAATTCCTAGCTGACTTTTCGGCAGATCCCTGACGTGTCCCTGTGACGCTGCAACTGTATAATTGCTTCCTAGAAACTTTTTAATCGTCTTCACCTTTGCAGGAGACTCCACGATTACAAGATAATGTGCCATAAAAACTATACTCCTATTTTATTCTGATATAATAATTCTTTGTTATTTCACGAATGTATCCCTGCAGTTCCAGTGTAACAAGAATGCTCATCAATTTTCTGATCTCCACCCGAGATTCCTGCGCAATCTGATCCACATTCTTAGGATACAAACCGACACAACTATACACCAAATCATCTGTACTTTCAAGCACTTTTTTATTTTTCTCGTTTTTTATCTCCGTGTTTCTGCACAAAACATTTGTTTCAATCCCCCATTCTTCCAGCAGATTTTCAGGATTCAGAAGGATTCCGGCCCCCTGTTGGATCAGTTGATTACACCCGGCACTCAAAGGACTGTCCAGCGGTCCCGGAAGGGCATAAACATCCTTCCCCTGCTCCAGTGCCATATCTGCTGTAATCAAAGAACCGCTTCTTATCCGGGCCTCCATTACCAGAACCGCATCTGACAGTCCGCTGATGATCCGGTTCCTCATTGGAAAATTCATTGCAAGCGGAGGGGTTCCCGGTGGAAATTCCGAAAGGATTCCACCTCCGTGTTCTATGATATCCATATATAAACCGATATGATCTCTTGGATAACAGACATCCACTCCGCTCCCTAAAACAGCATAAGATTTTCCGCCTACATTCAACGCTGCTCTTTGTCCTGTTCCATCGATTCCTTTCGCCATGCCACTGATGATATCAACACCTGCTGCCGCCAGTACTTCCGCAAATTCTCTTGTATAATGTTCTCCATATCCACTACACCCCCTTGCTCCGACAATTGCTGCCTTCTTCTTGGCTCCCGGACATGTTCCTTTCACAAAAAGAGCAAACGGTGGATCTGGTATCTCAGCCAGCCCAGGAGGATATTCTTTTGAAAAAAATGGAATAAATTCGATTCCATGTTCCTGCATTTTGTAAAACTCTTCTTTTAATTGTTCTTTCGTTTTCTCTTTCCGGGCTTTTTTTAATCCCTCTTTTTCTTCCTCTGTAAGGAATTCAATTCCTGTAATTTCAGTTTCTTCTATATAATATATCTTCTTTCCACTTCCTATGAGTTCTCGGAGCAGATACTTTTTTCTTGCAGATAGTTTTCGAATCGTAGAAAACCAGTATTCAAAAATCATCTCTTCACACATCATACATACCTCCCCCAATATTTCCTGTCCAATGTCCGATAACCAATCGCCTCCTGTAAATGTTCCAGTTTTATCTCCTCACTGTAATCTAAATCTGCAATCGTTCTCGCAACCTTTAAGATTCGGTGATAAGACCTCGCCGTCAGATTCAGTACATCATAAGCCTGCCCCATCAGTCGCATTTCTTCTCCGTTTAATCTGCAATACTTACTCAATTCTGCACCATGAAGCATTGCGTTACACTGGATCTTCGTGTTTTGGTAGCGAATCTTCTGTCTCTTTCTTGCTTCACATACCCGCGCTTTAATCACCGCCGAAGACTCCGGACAGGAAACAGACTCTTTCACCAGATCCCGATATTCCACTTTAGAAGCTTCAACACTAAGGTCAATCCGATCGAGAAACGGTTGACTGATCTTACTTAAATATGCCTGAATCTGTGCCGGCGTACATGTACAGGCTGTCGATGGAAATTTTCCACATGGACACGTATTCATGGCAGATACAAGCATAAAATCAGCCGGAAAGATATAATTTCCGCTGGTTCTTGTGATCTGTATGCTGCGTTGTTCCAGTGGCTGCCTGAGCACTTCAAGAACACTTCTCTTAAATTCAGGAAGTTCATCCAAAAATAAAATACCACTATGAGCCAGGCTGATCTCTCCTGGTCTTGGAACAATCCCACCACCAATCAGCGCTGCTCTCGTTGCAGTATGATGTACCTCTCGAAAAGGTCTTCTGGAAATCAGTGGTTCCTTTCCATCCAGCATTCCCATAACACTATAAAGCTTTGTAAGCTCCATACTTTCTTCATAATTCATCGGCGGCAGAATTCCTGCCATACATTTTGCGGTCATTGTCTTCCCGCTTCCGGGTGGTCCGACCATAAGCAGATTATGCCCTCCCGCCACAGCAATTTCCGCTGCCCGACGAACATTCTCCTGACCATATAAGTCTGCGAAATCAGGTACTTCTTCTCCCACTTTTCCTCTGTCTTCTATTTTATCAGCCTCTTTTTCACCAAGATATCTCTGTTCTCCACCTGTTCTGTCTCCATCTTCCAAATAACTGATACATTCCCTGAGACTTCCAACTGCAATGATCCGAACCCCTTCTACAAGTTCTGCCTCCTTTTTATTTTCTCTTGGAACAATACAGCTTGTAACTTTTTGTACCTTTGCCTCTGATACCATAGAAAGAATCCCGGGAACTTTTCTGACTTGTCCGTCCAATCCCAGTTCTCCGATGATCATACAGTCTTTCATTCTTCTATTCTGTTGTAAAACGCCAAGTGACGTCAGAATCGACACTGCGATTGGAAGATCAAATGACGCTCCTCTTTTCCTCATAGTTGCCGGCGAAAGATTGATCACCACACGTTTCGCCGGAAATTCAAGACCTGAATTCCGGACTGCAGACCGTACGCGTTCTGCTGCTTCTTTCACCTCTGATGACAGATATCCCACCATGTGAAAAATCGGAAGTCCATTGCTGACATCCGCCTCCACATAGACCATTTCTACCGCAAGCCCTTCCATTGCCGCGGATTTTACTGTACTAAAACTCATATGCGCTCCTTCCTTTTCCCAGTCACAAGCGCACCTGTTCTTCTTACACCCCATTGTAAGCTGCTGAAATTCTGGCTGAATCAGCCGGATTTGATTTTCGGAACTGACATTCCGAGAATGTATAGATATCATAACTTCCGAATATCGATTTGTCAATCAGTTTCCGAGAACTTGAGCATATGGAAAAGCACAATTTCCACATTTTTTCATAAACTATATTAAATGCATCCAGAGGTGCTGTCTTGAAAGCATTTCCTAATCCCCTCACACCGGCGGAAGAGAAAAAATACATTCAGAGATACACCGAGGGCGATCTGGAAGCCAAGCATATTTTAATTGAACGCAATCTCCGTCTCGTTGCCCATGTTATACGGAAATACCAAAATACCAGTGAAGATCTGGAAGATCTGATTTCCATCGGCACGATTGGCCTGATCAAAGCTGTAATTACGTTCGATCCCGAAAAGGGAAATCGTCTGGCTGCCTATGCCTCCCGCTGTGTAGAAAATGAAGTCCTGATGTATCTGCGCGCCAGAAAAAAATGCAGCCATGAAATCTCTCTTTATGAACCGATTGGCACAGATCGGGAAGGAAATGAAGTCAACCTCTACGATATCATCGAATCTACAGAAACAGATATTCCAGAGCGGATTCATCTGAAGGACAATATTCAAAAGCTTTATGAAAAACTGGAAAATGAACTTTCTCCAAGAGAAAAACTTGTACTGAAAATGCGATACGGACTGTATCAGGGAGAAGAATACACGCAGCGGGAGATTGCCGCACAACTGGGCATCTCCCGCTCCTATGTATCCCGTATCGAAAAAAGTGCTATCGGAAAACTCCGACAATATTTTTGAACTTTCTAAGACTCTTCTATGAATTAACTTCTTTATCCTCTTCCTGTCTTCTGAGAAGATCGTACTGAGCTGGTGTCTCGCTCAGTTCTACATGAAGAACCTGCTTTGAATGCGGTGCACTTTCCTGTTCCTCTCCATCCTCATTCAGGATCCGGAGAACCTTTGCCTCAACATTACTTCCGTCCGGCTTCATGATCTCAATTGTCTCACCTACAGAAAACTTATTGCGCTGTTCAATTCTTGCAAGCCCATTCTCAACAGCCCCGACAATTCCAAGATAAGTATACTCTCGGATATATGTGTTATTGTCATAAATCTGTGTCTCATGATCTGGTTTTCCAAAGAAAAATCCAGTCGTAAACTGACGATAAGTACAGTTTGAAATCTGATCCAGATACCAAGGCATGTTCTTCTTGTAAAGCTCTGGATCTTTCTGATAATCATCAATTGCTTTACGGTAAGTTCTTGCCACCGTTGCAACATAAAGTGCTGTTTTCATTCGTCCTTCGATCTTAAAACTGTCAATTCCCGCATCAATTAATTCCGGAATATGCTCGATCATACAAAGATCTTTTGAATTAAAGATGTAAGTTCCGCGTTCATTCTCATAGACCGGCAGATATTCTCCCGGTCTCTTTTCCTCGACTACTGCATACTTCCAACGGCATGGATGTGTACATGCACCCTGGTTTGCGTCCCTTCCTGTAAAATAATTACTCAGAAGGCAGCGTCCGGAATAAGAGATACACATTGCTCCATGGACAAATGTCTCAATTTCAAGATCTTCCGGAATTCTTTCTCTGATCTCCTTAATCTCTTTCAGAGACAATTCTCTTGCTGAAACCACACGACTTGCACCCTGGCGATACCAAAAGTTATAAGTTGCATAATTTGTGTTATTCGCCTGTGTACTGATATGACGCTCAATCTCAGGACATACCTCTTTTGCAATCTCAAACACCCCCGGATCTGCAATGATCAGTGCATCAGGTTTAATCTCTCTCAACTCTTCAAAATATTCTCTTACCCCTTCAAGATCATCGTTGTGGGCAAGAATATTGGCTGTAACATACACTTTTACATCATGTGCATGTGCGAATTCTATTCCCTCTTTCATTTCTTCCATAGAGAAATTTTTTGCTTTTCGCACGCAACCCAAATGCTTCTCCTCCGATATATACTGCATCAGCACCGAAAATTACAGCTGTTTTTAACACTTCCAGGCTGCTCGCCGGGATCAATAGTTCGATCGGTCTACTCATTTTTCTACTCCTTGTTTTATGCTCACTGCCACACCATCTCCAAGCGGAATAATAGATGTGACCAGATCCTCTCTGTGTTTCAATTCATACAGGTATTCCCGCATTCTCGCATGTATTGTACGATTTCTGCGTTCTACCGCAAAACGGGATTCTATGATATCCCCATCCTGCATCACATTGTCTGACACAAGACAGCCTCCATCCGAAAGCAGTCGCAACACATTCGGAAGATAATGAATATATTGCCCTTTCGCGGCATCCATAAAGATAAAATCAAAAGTTCCTTCCATTTCCGCAAGTACTTCTGTCGCATCTCCTTCAATCAGAGTAATCTTATCTTCCTTTCCCGCTCTGCGGAAATTCTCCCTCGCAATCGGGATTCTCTTCTCATAATTCTCTATTGTTGTTATATGTCCACCTTCCGGCAGGTAATCACTCATCAATAACGCAGAGAAACCTACGGCAGTTCCGACTTCCAGAACGCGCATAGGTTTTTTCATCAAAAGGAGAACCTCCAGGAAGCTCTGCATCTCTCGTCGGATGATCGGTACATCCGCCGCCAGAGCTTCCTGTTCAATTGTCTCCAGTATTTCACTGTTCTCTGTATCCATAGAATTGATGAATGTAATAATACGTTCATCTACTATCATATCTTACACATCCACATCCATGATGATCGGGATCACCATTGGTCTTCTCTTTGTCTTCTTCCAGATATAGTCATTCATTGCATCACGGATCACAAGCTTGATCTTATTCCAGTCTGTATGTCTTCCTTTCAGGCATTTCTCAAGTGCTTCTGAAACAGCCTTTCTTGCATCATCCATCAGCTCCTCTGACTCTCTGACATAGACAAATCCTCTTGATACGATATCCGGTCCAGCAAGCAGGCGGTTCGTTCTTCTCTCTAATGTAAGAACCACAATAATGATACCATCTTCTGCAAGATGCTGTCTGTCTCGAAGAACGATATTTCCAACATCTCCAACACCAAGTCCGTCTACCAGAATTGCTCCTGTATGAACCTTATCTACAACCTTAGCGTAATCATCACACAATTCAAGTACTTCACCGGACTGCATAATAAATACATTCTCTTTCGGAATTCCAAGGCTCTTCGCAACACCGGCGTTTGCTTTCAGATGGCGGTATTCACCATGCACCGGAATCGCATATTTCGGTTTTACGAGAGAATAGATCAACTTCAATTCTTCCTGACAGGCATGTCCTGATACATGAGCATCCTGGAAAATAACTTCTGCTCCCTTTGCAGAGAGTTCATTGATCACACGTGAAACCGATTTCTCATTTCCAGGAATCGGGTTGGAGCTGAAAATGATCGTATCATTCGGCTGAATTGTAACCTTGCGGTGTACGTCAGCTGCCATTCTTGACAGTGCAGCCATAGATTCTCCCTGGCTTCCTGTTGTGATCAGCACCATCTTCTCCGGTGGATAATTCTTCATCTGATCAATCTCAATCAATGTATTATCCGGTACATTCAGATATCCTAATTCTGATGCTGTAGAAATGATATTCACCATACTACGACCTTCTACAACAACCTTTCTGCCATACTTATAAGCAGAGTTGATGATCTGCTGTACACGGTCAACATTCGAAGCAAATGTCGCAATGATCAGTCTTGTATTCTGATGCTCTGCAAAAATGTGGTCAAATGTGATACCTACTGTACGTTCTGACTGCGTAAATCCTTTTCGCTCTGCATTCGTACTGTCAGACATCAGTGCCAGCACGCCTTTCTTACCGATCTCAGCAAAACGCTGCAGGTCAATCGCATCTCCAAATACCGGAGTATAATCAACCTTGAAGTCTCCTGTGTGGACAACAACACCTGCCGGTGAATAGATTGCCAGTGCGGACGCATCCTGGATACTGTGGTTCGTCTTGATAAATTCAATCCGGAACTTTCCAAGATTGATTGACTGACCGTGACGTACAACCTTTCTCTTCGTTCCACGAAGCAGATTATGCTCCTTCAGCTTGTTCTCAATGATTCCCATTGTAAGCTTGGTTGTATAAATCGGAATGTTGATCTCTTTGAGCACATACGGCAATGCACCGATATGGTCCTCATGACCGTGCGTGATAACAAATCCCTTTACCTTGGAAATATTATCTTTCAGGTAAGTTACATCCGGAATTACAAGGTCGATTCCAAGCATATCATCTTCCGGGAACGCAAGACCACAGTCTACAACAACAATACTGTCTTCATACTCAAACGCAGTAATGTTCATACCAATCTGTTCCAGACCTCCAAGCGGTATGATACGCAATTTTCCATTATTCTGTTTTTTCAAAAAATATACACCTCCACTATCTCTGTTTCTTCATACAGTCTTTACACAGTCCGTAGAATTTCAGTTCGTGGTCCAGGACATGGAAGCCGGTTGCCTTCTCGATATGATCTTCCAGACTCTCCAGAAGGTCATCATCAAACGGCATTACCTTGTTACATCTCTTACAAATCAGGTGATGATGATTGTGCTTTGTCTCCCCATTCAGTAAATGTCCGATCTCATAGCGCACACATCCATCCCAAATTAATCCTGTCTACCAGCTGCATATCCCACAAAAGCTGTAATGTTCTGTATACTGTGGCAAGCCCAATCTCCGGATAATCCTCTGATACCAAATCATAGATATCTTCCGCTGTCATATGACTCCCACTGTTCTCTTCAAGTACGGACAGAACAAGCAGTCTCTGGTGAGTCACCTTCAGCCCCTTTTCCTTTAACTTCTCTTTCAGAAGCTTCTGTGTCTTATCTGCTTCCATCTGTCTGCCTCCTATCTATATTGTAAAAAGAACTCCAGACTTTTTTCTGACACTTCTGCAAAAGTGAGAAAAGTATTTCTGTCTGCAGTTTCTCTTACATTCGTATTTCTTTCATGTAATTACATCTCAATATCGACGTCTTCCAGCAATTCCTCAAATACTTTGGAAACTGCCATCAGCTCTGTATCGTCTTCCACGATCTCATACGTCTTCTCTGCGTCTTTTGATTCTTCAACTTCTCTGAGAATCAGGCATTCTGCGTCATCTTCTTCTGAATCAACTACAAGAATATACGCGGAACCATTGATCTTTGTCTCTTCAAGTACAAAGAACTCATCTGCTCCACTTCCATCACTGAAAGTAAACTTTGCCTTTTCCATATGATTTTCCTCTATTCTGCTGTTTTCTGCATATAAATCGAATCTAAATATCCCTGGAGAATGAACACAGCAGCAATCTTATCGACATATTGCTTTCTGTTTTCTCTTCTCACACCACTCTCGATCAGTGTCTGCTCTGCCGCTACTGTCGTAAGTCTCTCGTCCCACATGATCACTTCCAGTCCTGTACGACGAACCAGCATGTCACGAAATTCCAATGACTTCTGTGCACGCTCCCCGATATCATTATTCATATGTTTTGGAAATCCAAGCACGATCTTCTCTACCTGATATTCTTTGATCAATTCTTCAATCCTCGCACAGGTACGGCGCAGCTTGTTCTCCTCTTTCCGTTGTATTGTCTCAATTCCCTGGGCCGTAAGTCCGAGCGGATCGCTGATAGCAACACCTACAGTCTTCGTCCCATAGTCCAGTCCCATTACTCTCATTATCTGATTATTCCCACGCATTATGCTCAATATACGCTTTCAACAGTTCTTCTACCAGTTCATCACGTTCCACCTTCATGATCAGGCTTCTTGCTCCGTTAAAACTTGTAATGTATGTCGGATCTCCTGACATGATATATCCAACGATCTGATTCACCGGATTGTATCCTTTTTCTTTCAGAGCCTTGTATACGATCTCAAAAATATCCTTCGCAGAAATCTGCGGACCCGGCTCTACCTGAAAGAACTGAGTACTACTTAAATCACTCATCTTTCTTCCTCCTTCTCTTTCTTGTATCTATTTCCTTCTTCCGAAGGGCTTTGCTGTTGTTCTGTCAAACAGCGCAAAACGCTCTGGAAACCCAGAAACCCTACTTATAATTCTAATATAACCGAATTCAAAATTCAATGTATAATTTGCGAATCCTTCCCAATTTGAACTTTTACGATACTATTCTTGAGATTTTCATTTGTCTCTAGTGCAATTTTCATATATTCTTTCGTATGACCTGTCTGTACTTCTTTTCCATTCAGTTCCAGATTCTCTTCCACAAGTACTTCCACTTCTTTTCCCTGGAAACTCTGTTCATATGCTGCACGCTTTTTCTCACCAAGTTCAATTAATTGTGCGCTTCTCTTCGCCTTGATCTGTTCATCTACCTGATCTGGCATCACAGCTGCTTTTGTCCCCTCACGGCGGGAGTATTTAAAAATATGTGTCTCATAGAAATCTATGCTGTTTACAAAATCATATGACTCTTTGAACTCTTCTTCTGTCTCTCCTGGGAATCCCACAATCACATCGGTTGTCAATGCCGGATTCGGAAAGTATTTTCTGAGAAGTTCACATTTTTCCGCATATTCACTGCTTGTATATCTACGGTTCATACGCTTTAATGTTGCATCACATCCGCTCTGCAGAGACAGGTGGAAATGCGGACACATCTTCGGAAGCTTTGCAATCCCTTCTGCAAATTCTTCTGTGATGATCCCCGGTTCCAAAGAGCCAAGACGAATTCTTTCAATTCCATCAATCTCATGGACTGCCCGGATCAATTCCAGAAGGTGATATTCTTTATCAAAATCAATTCCATATGAGCTCAGATGAATTCCTGTCAGTACAACCTCCTTATATCCGTTATCTGCCAGTGTGCGTACTTCATCAAGCACATCTTCCATGGAACGGCTGCGGACTCTTCCACGGGCATATGGAATGATACAATATGTGCAGAACTGATTACATCCATCCTGAACTTTAATATAAGCTCTTGTATGATCTCCCGGCTTCGTCAGGTGAAGATTCTCGTACTCTTTTGTCTTTCCGATCTCTTCCATCTTGATTTCTGCTTTTCTGTCGTTTTCCTGGTTCTTTGCATTCTTTTCATTTTCTGTTACGTTGCAATCTGCATTGTGTGTTCTTTCATACTCTTCCAATGCTTCGATCAGATTCTGCTTCTTATTATTACCAAGCACAATGTCAATGCAATCATCCACCTGAATCTCTTTTTCCTTCGCCTGGACATAACATCCTGCAGCGACAACAACTGCATCCGGATTCATTTTTCTCGCCCGGTGCAGCATCTGTCTCGACTTGCGGTCCGCGATATTTGTAACAGTACATGTATTGATTACATAAAGGTCTGCCCCTTCCTTGAAAGGAACGATCTCATACCCTGCTTTTTCAAGCATTTCCTGCATGGCTTCCGTCTCATAGGCATTTACTTTGCATCCCAAATTGTGCAGTGCTGCTTTCTTCATTTATTTCTACCTCTTTTTTCCTTTTATCTCGTTAATTTCTTGACTTTTGAACCTGCATCCCGTAGAATATACCTAGGCTTAGAAGCCAACTTTATTGTATAATTCAAGGAGGGATTTCAAATGAAAACAGTACAGATTTCATTAAACTCAATCGACAAAGTCAAATCATTCGTTAACACTATCACAAAATATGATAATGATTTCGATTTAGTATCCGGAAGATATGTTATAGATGCCAAATCAATCATGGGTATTTTCAGCCTTGATCTTTCCAAACCGATCGACCTGAACATCCACGCTGACAGCAATGTTGATGATATTCTTGCTGCACTTGATGCTTACATCATCAAATAATTCTATCTGAATACGATTCATGCGGACTTTATTTTTGTAGCTTGTCCGCATATTTTTTAGAGTAAAGAAAAGCTGTTCCATTGGAGCAGCTTTTCTTTTTCCTATTATTCTCCCTGCTTCACTTCAATGATCTCAGCAGTATCAATTGCTGTCTGCATCAGTTCGTCTATCTTCTCTGCAAGGTTCAACTCAGACTTCTCAATTCGTTCAATATTCGGCTTTGTCACCGGATGTTTTGCAACGAAAATTGTACAACAATCCTCAAATGGCTGGATTGAAGTTTCATAGGTATTGATCTTCTCAGAAATTTCTACAATATCCTTCTTATCAAATCCGATCAGCGGACGATAAACCGGAAGAGTACATACTGCATTCGTCGCCGCAAGACTCTGCATTGTCTGGCTTGCTACCTGACCGATACTCTCTCCTGTGATCAGACCAAGACATCCGTCTTTCTTTGCAAAATGTTCTGCGATCTTCATCATGTAACGACGCATAATGATCGTCAGTTCATCATGTGGACACTTCTCGTAGATATAAAGCTGAATATCTGTAAAGTTGACAACATGAAGCTTAATCGGTCCTGAATAAGCAGAAACGAGTCTTGCAAGATCAACTACCTTCTCTTTTGCTCTTTCACTTGTGTACGGTGGTGCATGGAAATAAGTTGCCTCGAGCTCAACACCACGCTTGGATACCATGTATCCGGCAACCGGACTGTCAATTCCTCCTGACAGAAGCAGCATCGCGCTTCCGTTTGTCCCGATTGGCATGCCTCCAGGTCCCGGAATGATTCTGGAATAGATATAAACTTCTTCACGGATCTCCACATTGATACGAAGTTCCGGCTTATGAACATCTACTTTCATTTCCGGAAATGCCTCCAGGATTGCTTCTCCGACTTCACAGTTGATCTCCATAGAGTTCGCAGGATAACTCTTCTTTGCTCTTCTTGCATCAACTTTAAATGTCATGTTCTTCTCTTCGTAAGCTTCATCTACATAAGCTACAACATCTTTTCTCAGCTGTTCCAGCTCTGCAACCGGCACACGGACTACCGGACAGATTCCAACAATACCGAATACCTTCTGAAGGCTTTCTACTGTCTCATCAAAATCATAATCTCCATCACAATCCACGTAAACTCTTCCGTGACATTTGTGTACAAGGAATTCTCCGTCTACGCCCTGCAGAGCATAACGAATCTGACGTACCAGTGCATCTTCAAAGATATAACGGTTCTTTCCCTTAATTCCGATCTCGCCGTATTTTATCAGAAATGAATGAAATTTCATGCTTTTTCTCCTTTATGAATCGCCGTCAATTAATGACGCGTATATTTTCTCAGCATCGGTATACAATTATATAGTGTTTCCAGCGTATAGTCAATTTCTTCTTTTGTAGTAAATTCTGACATACTGAAACGAATCGTTGCATCCAGATATTCCTGTGCCGCCCCAATGCTTCTGAGAACACCGCTTACTGCCGGATGATTCGATGCACATGCAGATCCTGATGAGACATAAATTCCCTTATCTTCCAGTGTATGAAGAAGAACCTCACTTCGGATTCCTGCAATTCCAAGACTGATGATATGTGGTGCACTTCCTTCATCTTTCAGGCCATGAACTGTTGTATTCTCAATCTTTTCTGCCTGCTCAATAAAATAATCCTTCAGTTCACGCATCAGAGCTACTTTCATATCCAGATCATTGTAGATCATCTTTGTTGCAAGTCCAAGTCCTGCGATTCCCGGAACATTTTCTGTACCCGAACGGAGATCCTTCTGCTGTCCTCCTCCGAAAAGAATCGGTTTAATCTTCACCTTTTCACCTACATAGAGGAATCCGGTTCCCTTCGGTCCATGAATCTTATGTCCACTCGCACTTAACAGGTCAATCTTCTGACGTTTTGGATAAATGTGATATTTCCCAAATCCCTGCACTGCATCTGAATGGAAAAGAATAGAAGAATTATACTCTTTTACAATCTTTACTGCTTCATCAATCGGCTGAAGTGTTCCAACCTCATTGTTTACATACATAACTGATACGAGAATTGTCTCCGGACAAAGTGCTTCTTTCAATGCTTCCAGATTCACTCTTCCACTCGCATCTACCGGAAGATATGTCACACGGAACCCTTCCTCTTCTTCCAGATAACGCATTGTATTTAAGATTGCAGGATGCTCGATTGAAGTTGTGATCAGGTGATTTCCCGCTCTTCTGTTTGCTCTTGCACATCCGATCAGTGCAAGATTATCACTCTCTGTTCCTCCTGATGTAAAGTAAATATCTTTCGCATTTACCTTAAGAACCTTTGCGATCGTTTCCTTGGTTTCCTTTACATAATGCTCCGCATCTACACCTTTTCGGTGCATGGAGGATGGATTGCCATAATCCTGACACATTACTTTATATACAAGATCTCCCACTTCCGGATATGCTCTGGTTGTGGCTGAATTATCCAAATATGCTTCCATTTTATCTTCCCTTTTCTAACTCTGTTACCATTCACAGGCGTCTGCAACCGGCAACGTCTTTCTATTATCTTATGTTTTTATCGTCCAACTGTTCCCGGCATTCTAAATGATACATCAGAATTGACAATGTTGTAAGTCCCGCTGTCTCTGTTCTTAAAATACGCTTTCCAAGTGTGATTGGGATCGCTCCGGCCTCTTTCGCCTGCTCGATCTCGCTCTCATCAAAACCGCCTTCCGGTCCGATAAAGATACCGACAGACTGTCCCGGTTCAATCTTACTTATAACAGCTTCTGTTGCTTTCATCCCTTCCTGCAGTTCATAAGGAACAAGTACTACATCCAGCTCTTTCGCGTAATTCATTGCTTCCTGAAAGCTCATCACATCCTGCACTTGTGGCACAATTCCTCTCTTCGACTGTTCCGCAGCCCCCTTGGCAATTGCCTGCCAGCGTTCTCTCTTCTTTCCAGCTTTCTTCTGATCCAGCTTTACAACCGAACGCTTTGCCGCAAACGGAACAATACTGTAAGCTCCAAGCTCTACTGCCTTCTGCACGATCCATTCCATCTTGTCCCCTTTCGGAAGTCCCTGAAATAAGATCATATGGGAAGCCAGTTCTGTCTGAGACACTTCTTTTTTCACAACACGAAGGACTGCTTCCTTCTCCTCATAACCTTCCACACTGCAGAAGTAATCCATTCCCTCTCCATCACTGACCCACACTTCCTCACCGGGTTTCATGCGGAGTACATTCTTCATATGATTCACATCACTTCCTGCCAGACGGATCTGTTCTCCGTCCACGCAGGATGGATCTGCAAAAAAATGTTGCATCCTATTTCTCCTTATGCGTTCTTGCGCGCTGTCACACATACCCATTCACCCTGATATGTGACCTCCAGAAGTTCCAGCCCGGCTTTTGCAACAGCTTCTTTTACCATCTCTTCTTTATCATCAATAATTCCACTTGTGATATAGATTCCGCCTGGTTTCAGCTGATTCACGATCACTGGTGTGAGTTCTACAAGAACCGGTGCAAGGATATTCGCTGCCACAATATCATAGCACTCATATCCAACCTTATCCTGAACTTCTTTGTCACCGATAATATTTCCGATCATCACTTCATATTTATCTCTGGAAATTCCGTTATTCTCCATGTTCTCATATGTAGCATCGATTGCACACGGATCGAGATCTGTTCCAACAGAATGCTCTGCTCCGAACTTCAGCGCAAGCATTCCCAGAATTCCACTTCCACATCCCACATCAAGAATCTTTGTCGTCTCTGTTGTATACTTTCTGATCTGACGGATACAAAGCTGTGTTGTCTCATGCATTCCTGTACCAAATGCTGTACCTGGATCAATATGAATCACCATCTTATCTTCATCCGAAGGCTTCACATCTTCCCAGGATGGAATAATCAGAATATCATCCACATAGAACTGATGAAAATACTTCTTCCAGTTATTCACCCAGTCTACATCCTCTGTCTGGGATTCTTCAATCTCGCAGGCTCCGACATTTACATAAGCAGACATCTCCTCCAGTTCTTTCTTCACATTTGCCAGAACTTTTTCTTTGTCCTCATCCTCTTCCAGATAAAAACTTAAGTAAGCCACGCCATCATCTGCCTCGATCTCCGGTAAAATATCAACAAACATCTGCTCTTTATCAGACTCTGTCAGCGGGATCTTATCCTCGATCTCAACACCTTCAATCCCAAGATCTGCCAGCATACTGCTTACAATATCCTCTGCCTCTGTTGTTGTCTTCAATCTGAATTTATTCCATTTCATCTAGTTTTCCTCCTGAAACCACAAATCTAAATCTACGCTTGCACGAATTCCCGGAACCGTACCGGCCTCACTGTACTGCCACATCTTATAATCATATGGACACTGCGGAAGTTCATGATAATCCGCATACCAGAAATCATATTCTGTCAGCTCTTCCATCTTCAAGGTAAATGCCATCCATTTCATATTAGCATAAATCATCGGTTGATATCCAGCCTGTTTCACTCCGTCACAAAAGACTTTACAAAAATTCGTAAAGTCTTCCCTTGTATTCTGGTCTGTTCTTGCTGTATCATCTTTGATTTCTTCTGTGTCATAGACAACAGGTCCTGTAATCTGATACGGCTGGATATGTTCCAAAACAAAGTCAGTCTCTTCGACTGCCTCCGTTGCTGAGATTGCCTGGGAAAAGAAATAGACACCGACTTCCAGACCGGCATCCAATGCGCCTTGTACATTCTGTTCAAACATGGCATCTTCAACTAACGCGCCGCTCTCTCCATATGCACGGTATCCAAGTCTTACGATCACGAATTCGATTCCGCTTTCCTTCACCTGCTGCCAGTCGATCGTCTCTCCCTGGAACTCCGAAACATCAATTCCTTTTTTGCTGACACTTTTCCCTTCGTATCTTTATACGAAAGATATCCTGTCTCTTCATCTAATGCCAGATTGCTAAAATCATAAGAATTCCTTGGTACTTGATCCTGAAGCCTTGCTCTGTAATTATTTTCTTTCACATCCTGGAAGTCATAGTACTTCTTTCCGTCTTCTGTAACAATCTGAACTCCACTGACAATCTGCGTGTTTTCCTGCTTGTCTTTCTTCGTCTGTCTTGTCTTCACGTTGCCGGAACCCACGCCGACAAGAATAACTGCAAGCCCCACAAGAACCGCCGCCATCCATTGCTTCTTTCTCATTCATTTCCTTCCAATCGCATCTGTTCCGTACCGTTGCAGAAATGTTGTTACTGTTCACACGATGTGCGACCAGCAACGCATCTCGCCATTTTAAATCGCCTTTGGCGATGGGGCGAGATGCATTCAAGCCAAAACATGCATCCTCCGTGTCAATCAGCAAAGTGATTGACACAGGAGTGAACAGTAACGAAATGTTTCCCAGGTAATTTTCCTTATTCCTCTGCTGCAAGCACGATCATTTCATCTCCGGCTTTTATTTTACCACCATGAAGCACTTTTGCAAATACCCCTTCTCGCGGCATGATACATTCTCCCATTTTCTGGAAGATCTGACAACCATGATGACATTCTTTTCCAATCTGTGTCATCTCTAACAAAACATCGTTACATCTTAATCTTGTTCCAACTGGAAGATTACGGAAATCAATCCCCTGAACGATCACATTTTCTCCAAATGCGCCATCTTCTACTTCTGCACCTCTTGCACGGAATGCCTCGATCTTGTCATAAGAAAGAAGACTGATCTGACGATGCCATTTTCCTGCATGCGCATCTCCTTCCAGACCAAAATCTTCAATAAATGTGCCTTCCTCGATTCTTGTCTTCTGTGTTCCCTTTTCCGGACTTGTACAAATTGCTATTACTTTTCCCATTTTTCTATACCTCTCAAATTACTTTTTCACTTTTATAATTTTTGTGCATGATCTGCACCGTTACTTTTCTGTTATTGATTTTATGTTACTGTTCACACGATGTGCGACCAGCAACGCATCTCGCCATTTTAAATCGCCTTTGGCGATGGGGCGAGATGCATTCAAGTCAAAACACGCATCCTCCGTGTCAATCAGCGGAGTGATTGACACGGGAGTGAACAGTAACGATTTTATTTCATTACTGATCTAACCACCGATTCCGTACATGGCCCGATGTTCTTTTTTCTGACCAACTTCTTCATCTCTTCGCTCATCCGAGAAATTGTGACAGGCCGGTTTTTTCCAGATTGCCTGACGCATTGCTTCTTTCACTTCTTCATCCGTTGCACCACTTCTTAAAAGTTTTCTTAAATCAATTCCACTTTCATACTGTAGACAAAGTTTCAGATATCCTTCTGCTGTGAGTCGGATCCTGTTGCAGGAATCGCAAAACTTGTGACTCACTGCACTGATAAATCCAATTCTGCCCTGGAATCCCGAAAAGCTCACATACTCTGCTGGACCATTCCCCAAATGTTTTTCATACGGTTCAGCGTTTCCAAATGCTTTCTCTAAAAGTTCCAGAAGCTCATCTCTTGATTTTCCCTGACAGGCTTTTCCCATCCCGATCGGCATCATTTCTATAAAACGAACCTCTACCGGATGCTCCTTTGCATACTCTGCCATCTGAATATACTCTTCTTCTGACTGATTCATCGGCACACAATTTAACTTCACACGCAGATTCGGATATTCGAGTGCTGCCTGCAGTCCTTCCAGTGCCTGATTTAATTCCCCACATCTTGTCACTGTATGGTAACACGTTTCATCCAATGTATCAATACTGATATTCACTGCATCCAGCCCCTGACGCATCAACTCGTCCAACTGATTTTTCAGAAGAATTCCGTTTGTTGTCAATGTCACCTGTTCGATCCCCGAAATTCTCTTAATTTTCCCCAATAAGTCCGGCAATCCTTTTCTCACCAACGGTTCCCCACCGGTCAGTTTGATCTTTGAAATCCCAAGTTCTGTACTGATCCGGCATACTCTCTCAATCTCATCAAAAGTCAGAATCTGCTCATGCGGCAACTGCTCAATGCCCTCTTCCGGCATGCAGTAGACACAGCGCAGATTACAACGATCCGTCACAGAGATGCGCAGATATTCTATTGTTCTTCCATATTGATCGATCATCTCTTACATACCTCATATTATTTATCTCTTACATTACTGTTTTACTTTCCTTCAGAAACTGGTTTTCCACACTCACTTGCATTTCCTGTAAGAATTGCAAGACCATGTTCCAGAGATGGAAGTACTGCTTCTAGATTCTCTTTTACAGCCTTCGGACTTCCCGGAAAATTAATGATCAATGTCTGATTACGGATCACAGAAGCGCCACGGCTAAGCATTGCTCTTGGTGTCACTTGAAGTGAAGCCAGTCTCATCGCCTCTGCGATTCCCGGTGCATTCTTTGTCGCCACGGCAAATGTTGCTTCCGGTGTGCAGTCACGCGGTGCAAAACCTGTTCCTCCGGTTGTTGCGATCAGATCCACTTTTTTCTCATCTGCAAGTTCACAGAGACACTGTTCGATCATCTTCTGCTCGTCCGGAAGAAGCCTTACTTCTGTCACTTCATATCCTGCCTCTTCTAACATACCGCAAAGAAGCGGTCCACTCTTGTCCTCCCGTTCTCCTGCATATCCTTTATCACTCAATGTCACTACCGCTGCTTTCCATCTTTGTTCTTTCTTTTCCACTTTACTTTTCGCCTTCTTTTCTTTCCTTCTTATATCCATTGTTGATCAGCCCACTCTTGCCGCCGCTCTTTCTGACCAGATAGATTTCCCCAATCTCCATCTTTTATCCATTGCTTTGCACATATCGTAAACTGTCAAAAGTGCTACGCTTGCTCCTGTCAGAGCTTCCATCTCAACGCCTGTCTTCCCGGTCACACGTACCGTACAATTACAATAAATTGCAAGTTCACTCTCAACCATCTCGAACTCTACCTTGCACTTTGTAATCGGAAGAATGTGACACATCGGAATCAGATCCGATGTCCTCTTTGCTCCCATAATCCCTGCTGTTGTCGCAACTCCAAGCACATCCCCTTTGCCTGCAGTTCCTTCTTTGACAGCACGGAAGACTTCTTCATTCACCGTGATCTTTCCTGTGGCGGTTGCTTCCCGGACTGTGTCCTGCTTCTCCGTCACATCTACCATAATGGCTTTTCCTTTTTCATCAAAATGTGTAAATCCCATTTTTTCACCTCTCAATCTGAAAATGTTGTTGATATCCACATTCCCCTTGCAAATATCAACCAGACGATTGCTTTTTTTATACCAAACGATTGTACCACAGAATAGTACTAAAATTCAATGTTTTGGCAAAAAGAAAGGACAACTATAATAGCTGCCCTTAAAATCAATTATTAAAATTCAATATTCCGCATCTCATCTGACTTCTCCGGAATCTTATGTCTTTCCGCATATCCTGTAAGAATCAGTGTAAGTGCTCCGTCCCCTGTCACATTACAAGCTGTTCCAAAGCTATCCTGAAGTGCGAAAATTGTAAGCATCAGTGCTGTTCCCGCATCATCAAACAGAAGGACTCCTGTGATAAGTCCAAGTGATGCCATAACTGTTCCTCCTGGAACTCCCGGTGCACCGATTGCAAATACTCCAAGAAGTATACAAAACAGAAGCATTGTTGGAATTGACGGAAGTTTTCCATACAGAATCTGTGAGATTGTCATACAGAAGAACACTTCTGTGAGTACAGATCCACACAGATGGATATTAGCAAACAACGGAATTCCAAACTGTACCATATCTTTTCTTAATGGTTTCGCCTTTCCTGCACACTGCAGAGCAACTCCAAGTGTTGCTGCGGAAGACATTGTTCCAACGGCTGTCAGATATGCCGGTCCGTAATGCTTCACAACCTCCAGTGGATTCTTTCCTGAATAAACGCCGGCGATTGTATAAAGAAGTGCCATCCAGATATAATGTCCGATCATAACAATAATGATAACCTTAAGGAATACCGGAAGCTGTTTTGTAATGGATCCTTCATATGCCAGAGAACAAAATGTGAATCCAATAAATAACGGAAGGATTGGAATCAAAATCCTTGACACGATGGAAAGCACGATCTTCTGGAATTCTTCCAACATTCCTGTGATTAATTTTGCCTTATTCCATGCCGCTGCAAGTCCGATCATAATAGAAAATACAAGTGCACTCATAACCGGCATGATCTGTGGGATAGAAAGTTCAAACACCATCTCCGGCAGTTCTTTCAGTCCATCTACATCTGTCACAATAGAAAGATGCGGGATCAGCGCATATCCTGCTGCTGTAGAGAATAACGCAGCCCCAACAGAAGATACATATGCAATACATACTGCAAGCAGAAGTAATCTCGATGCATTATTTCCCATCTTTGTAATGGACGGTGCGATAAATCCAATGATGATCAGCGGAACGCAGAATGAAATAATCTGTCCCAGAACATATTTCAAAGTTACAATAATGTTCAGAATTGCATTTGTCAAACCTGTCCCGTCATTTGCATTAAGAGCAAGTCCGGCAAGAATTCCGATCACAACACCTACCAGAAGTTTAAATGGCAGGCTTTTGAAAAACTAAATTTTTTCATAGGAAGAATCCTCCAATACTATTTTTCGGTCCTAATTCACAGATGTCTGTAATCTCCAACCTTTCTCAGACCTGTTTAGTCGGTATGCAATATTATAATACACAAAGGATAAATCTACAACTGTCTGTTTTTGGCACTTTTTATCTTCTCATCACATCGTCCGCTTACGAACTCACCTTTGTTCTTTACTTTTTTATAATTCATGATAAAATATTTCTAATACTATATCGTGTTTAAAAGGAGATTTTAAAATGTTAGTATGTGATTATATCGTAGAACAGATTGATGGAGATTATGCACACTTAAGAAGAGTTGATCTTCCGGATGAAGAGTTAAAACTCGTAGCCAGAGCACTGCTCCCGGCTGAGATTGTAGAAGGTTGTAAACTGCACTATGAACTGATGCAGTATACAATCATCTAATGTTACTATTCTTCTACCTGTTTTTATTCAAAGAAGACTGTAAAGAGGATTCCCTCCTGAAAATATTTCATTTTAAAGAAAAGGAAATATTTTCAGACAGGAATCCTCTTTGTACGTTTTCTCTATTTCATTCCCCGTCAATTAATCTTCATCAAACGGAACAACATCATCCTCTGCATTTTCCACAGCTTCACCAGAACCACCTGCTTTCGGTCCAGCAACGCCTTTTACCTTCATCGTTCTGACATTGATCCCATTGACCTCAATATGGTCATCCACAGGAATCACAAGGCACTGTCTTCCGTCGATCATTCTTGTCTCTACAAGATCCATTCTGTCCGGATTTACTTTGATCACAACATCCGGTGTCTCGATATTGAACTTTCTTGTCTCTGCGATATTACTTGCCAGAAGCGTTGCTTTCTCGCCTGCATTTTCTTCGAAGTTCTTCTCAAAGTTCTCCATCTTCTCATTCGGCACACCGCTCTGCTCGAAAATCTTCTTCACATCCGTTTTATCCAATGTCAGCGGATCCGGTTCTTCTTTGTGTTCTTCGATCATATCATTCAATGTCTCGTGAATGTTACGGACAGTCTCGTAATCACCATCTTCTCCCAATGTATCTTCAATAATCATCTGAAATGTCTCTTTCTGTGTGTCCGCAGACATCGGCATCTTCGCACCAAGAAGCTGGTCGATCATCTCCGGCTGAAGATCTTCTGATTTCTTCGTGTAATAAAGCACACTGTGAAGATCAGTACTTCTGTCGTTGAATGCCGGGAAGAGGAATCCTTTGTCCGGCTTATCAACGATCCAGTCACGGATTCTGTCCTGAATACAGTTCTCTTCCGCGTTATAGCTAAGCCCTGCCTTTGACAGACTGACCGGACAGATGCTCATCAGTATATGCTGATATACTTCATCTGAAGCATCATCCATCTCAAGATCATCGGATGTTCTTCCAGGAACATCGTATGCTGCGTGGATCAAAATAATGTAATAATTCTCCGCATACTCATACGTTGCAATAACTTTGTCATAGAATTCTTCCAGAAGCATATCGTCTTCGAGACGGCTGTCACGAAGCTTCAACAGAAATTCCTGCGTTCCGCCCGGCATCTCTGCATCCAGTGGAAACTCCATATTCAGCATATTCTTTCCGATACTTCCGGAAAGTGTCTTCTTAAAAATATCAAAATACTTAAATGCTTCTTCCTCCGGAAGTGCGAGAAATGCGTCTTTTGACTCCATCTTTTTATTCTTCTCATAATCCACATAGCAGCCACAGATTTTCGTAATCGCACAGTTTTTCGGTGAGAACTGCTTACGGATCTCAAGTACTTCTTTTTTATTCATATATGTTTCCTTTCTCCATTCTTTCTATGTTATAATGAATAAACCATCTTTTCGGGAATTGTAAATACCGTAGACATAACATTTTTATTTTACCTCTATTTTCATAAGAAAGAAAGATTTGATTTTCTCAAAATTCTATGGTATTATACGCATTCTAAAAATACAGAAAGGAATTTTTTATTATGTCATCCAACTCAGTTACTTTAACTGCCCGGGAACATGTATTTCCACTCTTTGTTAAATATGTCTCAGCAAATGTACTCGGCATGATCGGATATTCTTGTTATATCCTTGCCGATACGTTTTTTGTTGCCCGGGGAATCGGCTCGGATGCGATTGCTGCACTTAATCTGGTTCTTCCTGCTTTCAGCTTGTTAAACGGAACGGGGCTGATGATTGGCATGGGTGCTGCTGCGCGATACTCGCTTTCCTCCGGCAGAGCTGACAGTGAGATTCACCGCACGATCTTCACCCAGGCACTTCAGCTTGCATTTGTAGCTATGCTGTTCTTTTTCAGCATCGGACTGTTTTTTTGCAAGACCTCTTTGTGTCTTACTCGGAGCCGACGGAACTACATTGCCGCATGCAATTCCATATATCAGCATCCTGCTCATGTTTTCTCCGCTGTTTTTATGCAACAATCTATTGAATTGTTTTGTCAGAAATGATGGAGAACCGCGGCTTTCAATGACTGCAATGCTTGTTGGAAGTCTGACAAATATTGTGCTAGATTACATTTTCATCTATCCTATGCAACTTGGCATGACCGGAGCTGCACTGGCTACTGCAACCGCTCCACTGGTTGGAATGAGTATTCTGTCCATGCATTTCTGGAAAAAGAAGAATCAGTTTCATCTGGTAAAAACAAAGATACATCTGAAAACTGCTATAGATATCTGCCGGCTTGGAGTTTCTTCTCTTGTCGCTGAATTATCTTCCGGCATCGTAATTCTTGTCTTTAACATGCTGACGCTGAACTTCAGTGGAACGACCGGACTTGCGGCATACAGTATCCTTGCTAATATCGCACTCGTACTTGTGGCGATCTTTACCGGAATCGGGCAGGGCATCCAGCCGATTGTCAGCAGCCACCCTGGTAAAAATGGAGCTCCTGTACGCCACAAGGTAAGACGCTATGCATTAAGCACTGCATTACTTATGGCTTTCATCGCCTATCTGGTTGTGTTTGTCTTTGCTGTTCCGATTGCTGACTTATTTAATAAAGACAAGGATCCGTTGCTTACTTCAATGGCAGCAGAAGGAATGCGCATTTACTTTGTAAGCCTGTTCTTTTCAGGCATCAATATGGTGTCAGCCACTTATTTAAGTGCTTCCGACCAGCCGGTACCGGGATTCATCATCTCCATCCTGCGCGGCCTTGTACTGATCTTGCCGATTGCTTTCCTGCTTGCCGCACTTTTTGGAATGACAGGTATCTGGCTCTGCCTTCCTGTTACTGAGGCAATCGTGTGTGTCGTGACCTTCTTCTTTCTGAGAAAATTTTAAGTAAAGTATTTATAAGAGAAGAACCCTGTTACGAATGTATTGATTCATACATCCCATAACAGAGTTCTTTTTTATCTTATTTTAAATATTTCGCTGTCTCAAGAATGCGGTTTGCATTCTCAATTCTCTCCGGTGTCGGAGGATCGATTCCCTCTAACTTGTAATCATATCCCAGTTCTTTCCACTTGTATGCACCAAGTGTATGATATGGAAGAACTTCAACACGCTCTACATTATCCAGTGTCTCGATGAAATCATGAAGTCTCTCCAGGTACTCATCCTTGTCACTGCGCTCCGGAACGAGTACGTGACGGATCCAGATTGGTTTCTTGATATCAGACAGATAACGTGCAAACTCAAGAATATTTTTGTTGCTCTGTCCCGTGAGAATCTTATGCTGCTCATCATCAATGTGTTTAATGTCAAGCATCAGCATATCTGTGTATTTCAGCAGTTCCTGCAGTTTACCGAAGAATGGTTCTTCCTTTGTAAATACCGCTCCGCTTGTATCAATATTGGTATGAACTCCCTGTTCTTTCGCCTTCTTGAAAAGGTCAATCAGGAAATCCATCTGCATCAAAGGTTCTCCACCGCTGACTGTGATACCACCTTTGTCTTTCCAGTAGCTTTTATAGCGAAGTGCTGTTTTAAGCAGTTCGTCTGTTGTCTTCAGTTCACCGTCCTGCATCTTCCATGTGTCCGGATTGTGGCAAAACTGACAGCGCATTGGACATCCGCTTACAAAAATGATAAAGCGTACGCCAGGTCCGTCAACGGAACCGAAGCTTTCTGTTGAGTGAATGTATCCTTTTACTTCTGACATATATTTCTCCTTCTTTTTCCGGCAGTTTCCTGCCATTCTTCTGCAACCTTCAGATTTGTCTTCTGACATTTCTTTATAATTGCAGGTCTTATGAAAAAAAGGACGCAGCATGGTGAAATGACTGCGTCCTGATATATTATCTGTTATTTATGATCTTTTATCCGCAAATCGCAACATTATTTACATGTGGTCATGGCAAGTTCTTGCGATAACGTCAAGCTGCTGCTCACGAGTAAGGTCGATAAACTTAACAGCGTATCCTGATACACGAATTGTGAAGTTAGCGTACTCAGGTTTCTCTGGGTGCTCCATAGCATCTTTCAGTTTGTCAACACCAAATACGTTAACGTTCAGATGATGTGCTCCCTGATCGAAGTATCCGTCAAGTACGTGAGCAAGGTTCTCTTTACGCTCTTCATCAGAATGTCCAAGTGCACCTGGGTTGATTGTCTGTGTATTAGAGATTCCGTCAAGTGCAAGCTCGTAAGGAAGCTTAGCAACAGAGTTCAGAGAAGCAAGAAGTCCGCTCTGCTCTGCGCCGTAAGACGGGTTAGCTCCTGGTGAAAGTGGCTCTCCAGCCTTTCTTCCGTCCGGAAGAGATCCTGTAGCCTTACCATATACAACGTTAGATGTAATTGTAAGGATAGATGTTGTCGGTACAGAATGTCTGTATGTGTGACACTTGTTCAGTTTGTGCATGAATTTCTTCAGCAGCCATACAGCGATTTCGTCTGCACGATCATCATCGTTACCATATTTCGGGAAGTCACCCTCGATCTCGAAGTCTGTAGCAAGTCCATCTTCGTCACGAACAACTTTAACCTTAGCATATTTGATAGCGCTTAAGGAGTCTACTACGTGTGAGAATCCAGCGATACCTGTTGCGAAAGAACGTTTAACGTCTGTGTCGATCAGGGACATCTGAGCTGCCTCATAGTAGTATTTATCATGCATGTAGTGGATCATGTTCAGTGTATCAACATACAGCTTGGACAGCCACTCCATCATTTCATCATATTTAGCAAGTACTTCATCGTAATCAAGGTACTCAGAAGTAATCGGCTGGTAAGCCGGTCCTACCTGTACTTTAGTCTTTTCATCAACACCACCGTTGATAGCGTAAAGAAGACACTTAGCAAGGTTTGCACGAGCTCCGAAGAACTGCATCTCTTTACCTGTCTCTGTAGCAGATACACAGCAGCAGATGCTATAGTCATCTCCCCATACCGGACGCATAACATCATCGTTCTCGTACTGGATGGAGCTTGTTGTTACAGAAATCAGGGATGCAAACTTCTTGAAGTTCTCTGGCAGTCTTGAAGAATAAAGAACTGTCAGGTTTGGCTCTGGTGAAGGTCCCATGTTGTTCAGTGTGTGGAGGAAACGGTAGTCAGTCTTTGTTACCATAGAACGTCCGTCCTGTCCAAGTCCTGCAACCTCAAGTGTAGCCCATGTCGGGTCTCCTGAGAACAGCTGGTTGTAAGATGGGATTCTTGCGAACTTAACCATACGGAATTTCATTACCATGTGGTCGATGATCTCCTGAGCTTCCTTCTCTGTAAGTGTTCCATTCTTAAGATCTCTGTCAATATAGATATCAAGGAATGTAGAGATACGTCCTACGGACATAGCTGCACCATTCTGTGTCTTGATTGCTGCAAGGTATCCGAAGTACAGCCACTGAGCTGCTTCGTGAGCATTCTTAGCCGGCTGAGAAATATCGAATCCGTATGCTGCAGCCATCTCTTTCATCTCTTTCAGAGCTTTGATCTGATCTGCAAGTTCTTCACGAAGACGGAAATCCTCACCCTTCATGCCGTGTCTTGCGTAACGCTCGAAGTCATACTGTTTTCTCTCGATCAGGAAATCGATACCGTACAGTGCAACACGACGGTAGTCACCTACGATACGTCCACGTCCGTATGTATCCGGAAGTCCTGTGATGATCTTGTTATGACGAGCTTTTTTCATCTCTGGTGTATAACATCGAATACTACCTGGTTATGTGTTTTATGATATTTTGTGAAGATCTCATGCAGTTTCTCGCTTGGCTGGTATCCGTATGTTGTACAAGCCTGCTCTGCCATCTTGATTCCACCGTAAGGCATGAATGCTCTCTTCAGCGGTTTGTCTGTCTGCAAACCAACAACCTGCTCAAGGTCTTTCATGCTCTCATCGATATATCCTGGGCCGTATGCTGTCAGACCGGAAACAACTTCTGTCTCCATGTCGAGAACTCCGCCCTTAGCTCTTTCTTCTTTCTGAAGTTCCTGCAGTCTTCCCCATAATTTGTCTGTTGCTTCTGTTGGTCCCTCAAGGAATGCCTCATCACCTTCATATGGTGTGTAGTTCTCCTGGATGAAATCACGCACGTCTACAGAGTGTGTCCATTTTCTTCCCTTGAAGCCAGCCCACTGCTCAAAATTAGCCATTGAAAAATCCTCCTATATTCTTTCCTAAAATAGTTTTGTAATTGTTTTACGGGCATAGTATAACACCGTGTTAAATAAATGACAAGCGTAAAATCGAGAATAAATATCGGAAATCGCTTTGTATTCGATTTAGTACAAAATATACGAAAAAACGCCCATTTTACGGGGAATTGTACGAACTTTAGTACAGTAAAAATGTACTGTAAAAAGAACATTTTTCCCATGTGTACAATCTGATTCACACGCAAATAAACGGCCTGATTTTCTTTCTGAAAAACCTCTAGGTACTTTTCCTCTATGATAACGTTTTCACTTTCTTTTTTCTCTATATTTTTGTCAATGGAGTTACGTTCTGTTTTTTGATATAATAGTGCGTTAGAGTATCTATATTTAGTTTATGAAAGAGGAATATTATGGAAATCAGAAAGACAAAACCAGAAGAACTTGAAGTACTTCTTAAGATGTATGAGCATGCACGGACATTCATGGCAACTCACGGAAATGCTTCTCAGTGGGGAAACACTTATCCTTCTCCACAGTTGATTCTGGACGACATTACTGAGGGGAACAGTTATGTCTGCACAGAACAGGAGCAGATCATTGCCACTTTCTATTATAAAGAAGGCGCTGATCCCACTTATATGCGCATCTACGAAGGTGAATGGATCAATGACTCCCGTTACGGAGTTGTTCACCGCATCACTTCCACCGGAAATGTAAAAGGTGCTGCTTCCTTCTGTCTGAACTGGGCTTTGGAACAATGCGGCAATATCCGTATTGATACACACCGGGACAATATCGTAATGCAGCATCTGTTAGATAAGAATGGATTCAAATATTGCGGAATCGTATATGTTGAAGATGGAACAGAACGAATTGCTTATCAGAAAGTGGTTTAATAATACCAAAATCCATAAAGCAAGGAGCAGAGACATTTGATTTTAATGTCTCTGCTCCTTGTTGCTATATGCCTCACAGAATCTTGCTGCGAAGGACGGTTCCTCTCCACCTGCATAGAGATGTGAGAATTCTCATCGTGCTTCTCCTTTGTAATCAATTATTTTCTCCAGCCAATCCTCTGCCAGTTTTGGCCAACTCTGTACTTCTTCCAGTGTTCTTCGTATCTCTTCTTTTTGCTCTACTGTCCATTTCGGTGGCTGTGTTCTTCCAATTCCATTTTTCACAAGCAGTTCTTCTCCCTTTTCCTTTGAAAATGAAGTTTCTCCCGCAAGGATTGCTTCTGCCAGCATACGGAGTTGCTCCTGTGTATAAGGTTCTCTCCCTCTGCGTTCCAGCCAGTCCTCTGTTGCAACAGACATACCATGCACGCCTTCTGAAAATACATGGTGCGCAAATGGAACTCCTTCTTCCAGACATTTCTGTGCTAAAAGATAGCTGTTCTGCACCGGAACAGTTCCATCTGTTGCTGTCTGCCAAATGAAACATGGTGGTATTTCTTTTGTTACATACTTTTCAATTGACATATATTCTAACTCTTTCTTTGTTGGATTCTTCCCTAAAAGAGCTACAAAAGAATCTATGTGAGCATATTTTCCTGAAGTAATTACCGGATAAGACAGCACTGCCGCATCCGGTTTGTTTGAAAACTTCTGATATTTTCATCAGGATCCTCGATATCCGCTCCATGCACACACAGACTCGCACACAGATGTCCTCCAGCTGAAAATCCACAAACCACGATCTGATCCGATAAAATATGCAGCTGTTCTGCACGAAAACGGATCATTCGCATTGCTCTGGAAATATCTTTCAGCGGCTGAAGCTTTAATGGTGCTTCATCCAGTGGATTCACTGTATATTCAAGGACGAACACATTATAACCGGCCTGATAAAATTCCGTAGCAACCAGATGTGCTTCCGAAGGTGATACAAGTCTGTAACCGCCACCCGGAACCACCAGCATCGCCGGATGCATCAGCTCATCCTCATGAATATAGCTGACCATAATCGGGATAAACCCATGCGCTGCCGGGTAATGATATTCTTCTTTGTGCCATAATTCTATTCTTTCACCTATCATGTGTTAATTTCTCCTGTGTGATTTATAATTTGTGCTTTTCTATTATTCTTTTAGGAGTATGGACTTTGGCTCGTTGCTCGCGTAAAAAAGCCATGAAAGACAAGATTCCCCCAACCCAGTCTTCCATGACTCCCATTACATACACTCAACTTGCTTTACAGCTCGAAACCTTCCAGATATGGATTCTCTGCCTCAGAAAACTTCTCTTCCTCAACCATCTGCGCGATTGCCGGGTCAAGCGGCATCTTTCCAAGAACCGGAACATTAAGATCTGCTGCGATCTCGTCAATGTGGCTCTCGCCAAATACTTTGATCTCTTTGCCACAATCCGGACATTTCACATAACTGTAGTTCTCAACGATTCCGAGAACCGGAATATTCATCTGCTTCGCCATTCCATATGCCTTCTTCACGATCATCTGTACAAGATCCTGCGGAGATGTAACGATCACAACGCCGTCAACTGGAAGAGACTGGAATACTGTCAGCGGAACATCACCTGTTCCAGGTGGCATATCAACGAAGAGATAATCAAGATCTCCCCACATAACATCTGTCCAGAACTGCTTTACAACACCTGCGATCACTGGTCCCCTCCAGATAACCGGTGCTTCCTCGTCTTCCAAAAGAAGATTGACAGACATGATCTTTGTTCCATCTGCTGCTTCACATGGAAGAATTCCCTGCTCAGTTCCTACTGCCATCTCATGAAGTCCGTACATCTTTGGGATAGATGGGCCTGTAATATCTGCATCCATGATACCAACATGATATCCTTTTGCTCTCATCATTCTTGCAAGGGATGCTGTCACGAGTGACTTACCAACACCACCCTTTCCGCTGACAACACCGATCACTTTTTTAATAGATGAATACATGTTCATCGGTTCATGCATATCAACTTTCTTACTTTTGCATGTTCCTGCGCTGGCACAGCTGGCACAGGATTCTTCTGAGCATCCTGATGTATTCTGCTCTTCTGACATAATATCATACCTCTTTTCTACAAATAAATAGTGCTATCATTGTAGCACATTTTCTCACAGAATGATAGGCTGAACCTATGCTTTTATTTTTCTAAGTGTTATACTTATGTTAATTCTTACGTTTGTTAATTGTTACGTTAATTCTTAATTCATTCTAACTTGAATACAATTAGAAAGGAGTTTTCCTATATGCCAGTAATATCCGAACAGCTCAAGCCAATCGATACCGTCAATGGATTTCAGATCCGTCCCGGCTTTTTCCGTGAATTTGGTGCAGTCGCTATCCCGGGTGGTGTCAACTTTACGATTCATACACACGGAGCTACCTCCTGCGAGCTTCTGCTGTTTCACCGCAAAGCCGAAGAACCTTACGCCGTGATTCCATTTCCGGAAAGTTACAGGATCGGATTCTGCTATTCCATGATCGTCTTTGATCTGGATATCGAAGAATTTGAGTACGCCTATCGATTGGATGGTCCTTATGATGAAAAAAAAAGGACTCCGTTTTGATAAAAACAAAATCCTGCTGGATCCTTATGCGCGCGCCGTCACCGGACAGAGCCAGTGGGGGCATGTAAATAACGCCCAGCATGGTTATCGTGCCCGTGTGGTACAATCCAACTTTGACTGGGGTGACCAGCGTCACCATTCTATTCCTATGGAAGACTTGATCATCTACGAGCTACACGTCCGCGGATTTACCATGGATGAAAGTTCCGGTGTTAAGCACCACGGTACATTCGAAGGCCTGCGCGAAAAGATTCCTTATTTGAAAGAACTTGGAGTCAATGCTGTTGAACTAATGCCAATCTTCGAATTTGATGAGATGCGTGATGTACGATTGATTGATGAAAATGAACTTATTGATTTCTGGGGATATAATCCGGTCAGTTTCTTTGCACCAAATACAAGCTACTGTTCTTCTATGGAATATAACCGCGAAGGACTGGAACTCAAGACACTGATCAAAGATCTCCATGACAATGGCATAGAAGTGATCCTCGATGTCGTCTTCAACCACACTGCTGAGGGAAATGAATTCGGTCCGTGCTTTTCTTTCAAAGGCTTTGACAACAACATTTACTATATGTTGACTCCGGACGGACATTATTATAATTTCAGCGGATGTGGAAATACACTGAACTGCAATCACCCTGTTGTACGAGACATGATTTTGGAGTGTCTGCGTTACTGGGTCATCGAATACCGTGTAGACGGATTCCGTTTTGATCTTGCTTCCATTCTTGGGCGAAATGATGACGGAACCCCTCTAAGCCAACCACCGCTTCTGCGAAGCCTTGCATTCGACTCGATCCTTGGAAATGTAAAACTGATCGCTGAAGCATGGGATGCCGGCGGACTTTATCAGGTCGGTTCTTTCCCTTCCTGGAAGCGCTGGGCTGAATGGAACGGACGCTACCGCGATGATATGCGTCGCTTTCTAAAAGGAGATGACCTCCTTGCCCAGACTGCCGCTGCAAGAATCACAGGTTCTCCTGATCTGTACGATCCTGCTTACCGAGGCGGAAATGCTTCCATCAACTTTCTCACCTGTCATGATGGATTCACGCTTTATGATCTGTACAGTTATAACCAGAAGCATAATGAAGCCAACGGTTGGGGGAACACTGACGGAGCTGACGACAATAACAGCTGGAACTGTGGCGTAGAAGGCGAAACAGATGATCCTGCCATTCTGGTACTTCGTAAACGACTGATGAAAAATGCCTGTGCCGTTCTGCTTTGCAGCCGCGGAACTCCAATGTTCCTCTCCGGTGATGAATTTGCAGACACACGTTATGGAAATAATAACCCTTATTGCCAGGATAACCTGATCTCCTGGCTGGACTGGAGTCTCCTCAAAAAAAATAAGGATCTGTTCGATTTCTTTCAATATATGATCCAGTTCCGCAAAGATCACCCTGTCATCCGTAAGGATCTCGAGCCAAGCTATCTTGGTGTTCCGGCAATGAGCACGCATGGGCTCACTCCAGATGAGACAAATTTCTCCGGTGACAGCCATGTTGTCTGTGTACGATTTGCAGGCTATAATGAAGCACCCCAAAAAGAAGACCTTGTTTATCTGGCTGTAAATTCCGGATGGTTTCCGGTCACACTCACTCTGCCAGAACTTCCTGAACATTACAAATGGAAAGTTGCGGTCAACACCGGCGATCCTAAATGTCAGTTTTTTCACAAAAATTCAATGCCTACGGTAGAATCTAAAATATTTTTAGGTGAACGCTCTGTTATCATTTTCGTTGCTACCGCTATATGAATTAAATTTTTTAGCTGTTTCTCAATATTTTTTAGAATATTTTTGTTTATTTTTGACAAGCTTGTTGTTTGTATAATAAATAACAGGCTCGTCATTTTTTAAACTTTTCTTGATAATTTTTAGATTTATTTGTAGAATATTACTAAATGGAACTTTGCTGGTTTGAAGATAGGTTTTTTCAAATACATTTCTTATTTTAAAATCAGTCAGTAATGAACGTTATGGTAAAAGGAGAGGTTTAAAATGAGTAGACTTGAAATCCCAGGTCCAGATAAAGGCCAGCTCGTCGTTGAAGAGCTGTACAAAGATCTGGAACGTAGAATTGAATCCAGCCCTCCGGGATTATGTCCGGTTGACATGACTCGTGCATTTATCGAGATGTGTCAGACGCAATCCTGTGGAAAATGTACCCCGTGCCGCGTTGGGCTGTGGCAACTGAAGAACCTTCTGACAGATGTTATGAACGGGACTGCTACAATGGAGACACTCGATCTGATTGACACACTGTCTGAATCTATCCGCGAAGGTTCTGACTGCCCGATCGGATACGAAGCCGGTGCCATGGTACATAAGAGCTTAAGAGACTGTCGCGAAGATTATGAGGAACATGTCCGTCAGGGACGCTGTACCTGCCACTATACACAGCCGGTACCTTGCGTTTCTCTTTGTCCTGCACATGTTGATATCCCTGGATATATTGCACTGACCGGAGAGGGCCGTTACGCTGATGCAATTCGTCTGATCCGTAAGGATAATCCGTTTCCGACAACCTGCGGTTTTATCTGCGAGCATCCTTGTGAAGCCCGCTGTCGTAGAAATATCGTAGATGACGCCATCAATATCCGTGGACTGAAACGTATGGCCGCTGATTATGCTGGTAAGGTTCCGCCACCGGAATGTGCACCTTCCACCGGAAAGCGTATCGCTGTTGTAGGCGGAGGACCTGGTGGACTCAGTGCTGCTTACTACCTGCAGTTGATGGGACATCAGACAACCGTATTCGAGATGCTTCCAAAGCTCGGTGGAATGCTCCGCTATGGAATCCCGAACTACAGACTTCCGAAAGATCGTCTTGACGAAGACATTCAGGCTATCCTTGAGACAGGAGTTCAGGTAGAATTCGGAAAACGTATCGGTAAAGATATCACAATTCAGAGTCTCCGCCAGGAATATGATGCTGTTCTTATTTCCATCGGTGCAAGCACTGATAAGAAGCTTGGTATCGAAGGCGAACATGCAGAAGGCGTCATCTCTGCTGTGTCCTTCCTTCGTGATGTTGGAGCAGACAAGAGCCCTGATCTTACCGGACAGGAAGTTGCTGTCATCGGTGGCGGTAACGTTTCCATGGACGCCGTCCGCACAGCAAAACGTCTCGGTGCTAAAAAAGTAAGTATCGTTTACAGACGCCGTACTGCAGATATGACTGCTCTTCCGGCTGAGATCGAAGGTGCAGTTGCAGAGGGAATTGAAGTACTCACACTGAAAGCGCCATCCAGAATCGATACTGATGAGAACGGACACGTTTCAGGTATCTACGTCACACCACAGATGATCAGCAAGATCAAGGACGGTCGTGCAAGTGTCTGTCCAACAGGTGAAGAAGATTTCCTTATCCCTTGCCAGACACTCATCGTTGCAATCGGTCAGGATATCGAATCCGAACATTTCGCAGAAGCCGGTGTTCCGGTTTCCCGCGGTAAGATCATGACAGAGCGTTATGGCGGTTTCGACAATATCCCTGGCGTATTCGCCGGTGGAGACTGTGCATCCGGACCTGCTTCTGTAATCAAAGCAATCGCCGCTTCAAAGGTTGTTGCAGCCAATATCGATGAATATCTTGGTTTCCACCATATCATCAGCTGCGATGTTGAGATTCCGGAGCCTCGCTTAAGCGACCGTGAACCTTGCGGAAGAGTTGAACTTACAGAACGTGAAGCCTGCAGCCGTGTCTGTGATTTTGAAGGTGTTGAAAACTGTATGACAGAAGCCGAAGCAAAACAGGAATCCCACAGATGCCTGCGCTGCGACCACTTCGGTTATGGTATCTTTAAAGGAGGTCGGAAAGAAAAATGGTAAATATTACAATTGATAATCAGAAAATATCCGTACCTTCCGGAACTACTATCATGGAAGCTGCGGCAAAACTTGGAACTCCGATTCCGAAATTATGTTATTTAAAAGATATCAACGAGATTGCGGCATGCCGTGTCTGTGTTGTTGAAATTGAAGGGAAAGATCGTCTGGTCACATCCTGTAATAACGTTGTAACCGAAGGCATGGTGATCTACACGAACAGCCCGAAGGTACGCATTGCAAGAAGACAGACTGTACAGCTTATCCTTTCCCAGCATGACTGCAAATGTGCAACCTGTGTCAGAAGTGGGAACTGTACACTTCAGCAGGTTGCAAATGATCTGAACCTGATCGATCTTCCGTTCAAAGAACGCTTTGAAGATACACCTTGGGACAAGACATTCCCACTCATCCGTGATTCACGCAAATGTATCAAATGTATGCGCTGTATCCAGATTTGTGACAAGATCCAGGGACTGAACATCTGGGATGTTACAAGTACAGGTTCAAGAACAACGATCAATGTAAACGGAAATAAAAAGATCAATGAAGTCTCCTGTTCTCTCTGCGGACAGTGTATCACTCATTGTCCTGTCGGCGCACTTCGTGAGCGTGATGATACAGAGGATGTATGGAGTGCAATTGCTGACAAGAAGAAAGTGGTGGTTGCACAGGTTGCTCCGGCAGTCCGTGCTGCGTGGGGAGAAGCTCTCGGCCTGTCCAGAGAAGAAGCAACAATCGGAAAGATCATGGACGCCTTGAAAAAGATCGGCATAGACTACGTCTTCGATACTTCTTTCTCTGCTGACCTTACGATTATGGAAGAAGGAAATGAATTCCTGCAGCGCTTCACCAAAGGAGAATTAAAGTTGCGTCCGATGTTCACTTCCTGCTGCCCTGGCTGGATCCGTTTCATCAAATCACAGTACCCACATCTGGTGCCACAGCTGTCCACAGCCAAGTCACCACAGCAGATGTTCGGTGCTGTTATGAAGACTTATTTTGCACATTCCATCGGTGTCGCTCCGGAAGACATTTACACCGTATCTGTCATGCCTTGCGTAGCGAAAAAAGGTGAACGCAACATGGAACTTTTCTACGGCGAGTATGCCGGACATGACATTGACACAGTTCTCACTACAAGAGAGCTGACAAGAATGATCCGTGCTGCACATATTGATCCAAAGAGCCTGAAAGACCGCGAATGTGATCCGCTTATGAAAGAGTGGTCCGGTGCCGGTGTTATCTTCGGTGCTACCGGCGGTGTTATGGAAGCTGCACTTCGTTCCGCACACTATCTTGTAACAGGACGTAACCCTGACCCAGATGCATTTAAGATCGTCCGCAGCCCATCCTTTGAGACGGGTGTTGTAGAGGCTGAAGTCCAGATTGGTGATGCTACGATCCGTGCTGCTGTTGTCAGTGGTCTTGGAAATGTACGCAAACTGCTTGAAGCAATTGAACACGGTGAAGTACACTACGACTTTGTGGAAGTTATGGCCTGTCCGGGAGGATGCGTCGGTGGAGGCGGACAGCCGATCCACGACGGCGAAGAGCTTGCACACACACGCGGTGCAAACCTCTACTTCCTTGACAAGAACGCCAAAATCAGATTCTCCCACGAAAACCAGGATGTTATGAAATTGTACAACGATTTCCTTGAGAAACCATTGTCACACAAATCTCATATGCTGCTTCATACAGATCATACAAAGTGGGATATGCCTAGATAATAATTCCTATATAAAACAAGAGCCAGAACAGTGGGAAGATGCGGTGCTGTTTCTGGCTCTTGCCAAAATCAGGCAGGACGGATTCATTTTCCCGACCTGCCTGATTCATCATATTCTTATTCTACTGTTACACTCTTTGCAAGGTTTCTCGGCTTATCTACATCAAGTCCCTTTGCAACACTTACATAATATCCAAGTAACTGCAGCGGAATCACTGCGAGGCTTCCCATAAAGTGCTCATCCACCTTCGGAACATAGACTGTAAAGTCTACCTTGTCTTCCATCTCATAATTGCCATAGTTTGTCACACCCATCAGATATGCGCCACGACTCTTACATTCCATCATATTGCTGACTGTCTTCTCATACAGCTTGCTCTGTGTCAGAACTCCGATTACAAGAATATTGTCCTCGATCAGACTGATTGTTCCATGCTTTAACTCACCTGCCGCATAAGCCTCAGAATGAATATAAGAAATCTCTTTCAATTTCAGACTTCCTTCCAGACACACCGCATAGTCAACTCCACGGCCTACAAAGAAGACATCATGTGCATTCGCATATTTGGCTGCGAACCACTGGATTCTCTCCTTATCCTGAAGAACTTTTTCTATCTTCTCCGGAATTGTCTGAAGTTCAGAAATGTAGTAGCTGTACTGCTCATCTGTGATCAGCCCTTTCACCTTCGCGAACTGAACCGCAATACAATCAAGAGCTACAAGCTGTGCGCTATATCCCTTTGTTGTAGCAACCGAAATCTCCGGTCCTGCCAGTGTATAGAACACCTTATCTGCCTCACGGGCAATACTGCTTCCGATTACATTTACAACTGCAAGTGTAGCAAGTCCTTTATCTTTCGCCATACGCATAGCTGCCAATGTATCTGCGGTCTCTCCGGACTGGCTGATCACGATAACCAGACCATCCTTCACAAGTGGCATCTCACGGTAACGGAACTCAGATGCAAGCTCTACTCGAACCGGAATCTGAGCCAACTCCTCGATCACATACTGCGCCTCAACTCCTACATGCCATGCAGACCCGCACGCAACAATGTAAATCTGGCTGTACTTCTTGATCTCTTCCTCTGTAATATCAATATCCGTAAAGTCGATCACTCCGTCTTTCACAACAGAATTCAGTGTGTCACGGATTGCTTTCGGCTGCTCATAGATCTCTTTCATCATGAAATGCTCGAAACCAGCCTTCTCCGCTGCCTCTGCATCCCATTTGATCTCTGTTGTCTCTTTCTCGATCTCGTCACCATTGAGATCATAGAAATGAGCCTCTCCCGGAACAAGCTTTGCAAACTCAAGGTTTCCGATATAGTATACATTTCTTGTGTATTTCAGGATTGCCGGTACATCAGATGCAACATAAGTCTCGCCATCTGCAATACCGATGATCATTGGGCTGTCTTTTCTGGCAACCCAGATCTCTCCCGGATAATCCTTGAACATCAGCTCAAGTGCATAAGAACCACGTACACGAACCATAGTCTTGGCAATCGCATCGATCGGTCCTAAGTTATATTTCTTATAATAGTAGTCAACCAGTTTGATCACTACTTCTGTATCTGTATCACTGTAGAATGTATAACCATGCTTTAACAGCTTCTCTTTCAACTCTGTATAGTTTTCGATAATACCGTTATGTACTCCGACAACCTCAGACTCAACTGTACCGGATCCACTTCTCTCACAGTTTCCAGATACATGCGGATGTGCATTGATCTGACTTGGCTCCCCGTGAGTTGCCCAGCGTGTATGACCGATACCGCAAGTTCCCTTAAGAGCCTTACCACTATCTGTCTTCTCTGAAAGATTACTCAGACGTCCCTTCGCCTTAACAACCTGTGCAAGATGCTCTCCGTCACGCACTGCAAGACCTGCTGAATCATATCCTCTGTATTCCAGCTTGGACAATCCGTCCAACAGAATCGGAGCTGCCTGATGATTTCCTGTAAATCCTACGATTCCACACATAAATAATTCCTCCTATTAACTATCTGCATCCCTCTCTACAAATAGTTATATGCATTTCCATGTTGTTTTCCCTTTTCAATGAGCCTATCACTTTCGTAATTGTTACAAAAAGTTAAATAACTCATTCGTTAGTGTAACACAGATAGGAGAAATAGGGAAGTAAAAATTGCATTTTGCATCCTTATTCTCCTGAAATACAAACTACTTTACATCTTTTTTTGTAAAAGGCAATACCATAAAATATCATATTATAACGGCCATCATTTTTCAGATACTCCGAATACCTTCTATCGCTAATTTGTCCAAGTGCCTTTTCACAAGCTTTATCCAATCCTGAGGCTTCCCTCGAATACTTCAATTCAAAGATAATACCTGTATCCGGATCTTCCGGTTCAACAATGATGTCCGCGAACCCCTCTCCTGCTTCTATATTTGATCTGACCACCCAATCAGTATTTCCTGTTAACATACCAACTAAAAGTGTATGATAAGAACTTTCCTTTTCTTTCTCTGGTGCCTTTGTGTCAAAAACACTGATCGAATTACTGAGAGTTCTGTTCAAATACTTCTCTACTGCCTCAGTGTTTCCTGCTTCGATTGATTTCCAAAAAGTGGACAGCTGTTCCGTATTATCACGCAATTTTTCACCAAACCATTCCTGTATCTGAAGTTTATACACTTCTCGCACTTCTTTATTGGGGATAACTAATTTGTATGCTCCTTGTTCTGTCGTTCCAACCTGCGTCAAATATCCTGTTGTAAACAACACACTCCAAATATTATCGATACTATTGTCTATTTCATCATAAGTCAATTCAAGACGAACCGACTTTTCTATCGGCTCTCCCGCAATCAAACGTTCAATCTCATCTCTCGTTGTCTTATTTGCTTTCGTAATAAATCGTTTCACAAGTGAATTTCCACTGCTATTGATCCAATAACATTTTGGCTCTGCTTTCGAGTCTTTACAAAGCAACTCAACATGGTTGATCACGTCCCATGGACAATAAATGTCTGCATCTCCAAAATGATATCCATCGTACCACTCTTTCATCTCAGGCAAATGCGACTCCAAATGATATGCATCCAACAGCCTCTTAACTTCTCTCTCCGTGAATCCGAATTGTTCATCGAACCGAATATCCGTAATTGAAAGAATCTTAAAATTGTTGAGTCCAGTAAAAATACTCTCTTTAGAAACCCGCAGACACCCTGTTAAAACAGCAAATTGTAAAAAATCGTTCGTCTTAAGTGTCTCTCCCAGCAACCCACGAATCAAAGCAACCATTTCTTTATAGTAGCTAGCCTGAAAAGCTTTGTCCAACGGCACATCGTATTCGTCAATCAACACAATTGTCTTCTGTCCATAATGCTTATACAACAACTCTGAGAGATTTTTAATTGAAAATCTAAGTTTTACTGAACTCACCGAACTTTGTTCCTTGTTTAAGGAAAGTAGTTCACGATACATTTCTTTATCATCATCATCTAACTTATCACTTTCCATTAAAAACTTAAAACGTCTAGCTTCTGCCGTAATCAATTCCGCCAGACTTAGCATGGCCTCCTCAAATGTTGTTCCCTCCACACCCTTTAGCGTAAGAAATACAACCGGGAACTTTCCCATATACTCTTCACAAAATTGCCGATTCTTTGAAATATAAAGACCTTCAAACAATGTCTTATCTGCACCAACTTCAAAAAAGCAACGGAGCATACTCATATTCAATGTTTTTCCGAATCGGCGTGGTCTGGTAAATAGATTCACCTTCCCCCAATTATCAAGGAGTTGTTCGATTAATTTTGTTTTATCGATATAATAAAAACCTTGTCGCCGGATTTCTCTAAAATCTTCGATACCGATTGGCAGTTTCAATGCTATATCCATTCTTTCATGCTCTTTCTATATATTCTTAAAAATCAGTTTCCTATTTTCTGTTGCACCACACAATGCTTTTCTAGCACTACGCCGGCCAGTCAGGGAACCTTCCGTTCACGATCGCATGCATGATTCTGTCCTTCGCCCCTGGCGTCTCCCTGTTGATCTGCTCCATCAACTGTTTTGCATACGCTCTTTTTGTTGAACCGTCTACCGGGCACGTATTCTTAACCACACGGATTCCCTGGTCTGCAACAAAGTGCGCTACACCTCGCTCCGGAACATACATCATCGGACGGATCACCGTCACTCCCGCTTCCTGCAATTCTGTCACTGGTGGGAATGCATAGAACCGACCTTCATAGATCAATGACATCAATGCTGTCTCTATAAAATCATCCTTATTATGTGCATATGCCATCTTATTGATTCCAAGCTCTCCCAGCCGTTGATACATCGCACCCTTCCGAAGCTTTGCACACAAAGAACACGGTCTTGTATCCTTATTCTCCTGAAATACGATCCGGGCAATCTCTGTATCGACCTGCTCATAAGGAATCTCCAGGTGCTTACAAAACTCTGCTACGCCCGTAAAATCCATCCCTTCAAATCCTACGTTGCAGGTAATCGCAGATAATTCGAACCTCTTCGGGTAAAATTCCTGCAGCAGCTTCATCGCATAGAGCAGAGTCAGAGAATCCTTGCCGCCGGAAACACCTACCGCAATCCTGTCACCGTCTTCTATCATGTTGTAATCTTGTATTGCCTGACGGATCAGACTTAATAATTTCTGTTGTTTCATACTTCCTTCATTTTTTCTTTCACTTTATCCGGTACATCAATCAGTCCAAATCGATAAAACATTCCATAAATGTAGGTGACGCCCCTGATATCTCCAAGAGCCTTCGGTCTTTCAACTATTTCTCCTGTCTGCTTTATATTATGAAATGCCAGCCTCACCGAACTCCAGGCCAGACTTTTACTTTTTCCCTACGATCGATCCATAATTCTTTCGTATATTCACCATTTCTTCCTTTTCTCACTTCATAGGTGAACGGCAAACCAGAATATGTTTTAAACGTTATATTTTGATAACTGAGGATCATATCCCATAAATGCTCCTCACTTAATTCTTCCTGCTGTTTCCTCATTAGATCATAATTCATATCAGAAGCTTTCCTCAACTACTACTTTGCATCTTTCTATGTTCATCACATAACCTTTCAAATATTAGTTTCATAATATCACTTTTCCATAATACTTTACAACAATTTTGCGAAATTCAGGTTGCGGATTTTGTACGCACCTCTTATACTTTATTATTATGTTAACTGTTCAGAGCCAAGCAAAAATTTCAAAAAAAGATGTAAAATGCTTGCATTTTGAAGGTTGGCTCTGAACAATTACTTATTATGTATGAATGCGGAGGGATGAAAGCATGAAGATACTTCTGATCAATGGGAGTCCTAAAGGTAAAAGAAGTAATTCATTAAAGCTTGCATACAGTTTCATTGAAGGATTTAAAAATGGATGTACGGATGATGAAGAAAGCATCTCCATCGATGAACTCCATGTAGCTTCAATGAATATAGCTGCGTGTAAAGGATGCTTTGCGTGCTGGCAGAAAACGCCTGGCATATGCTGTATCAAGGATGATATGCAAAAGGTTATTGAAAAACTGATTGATGCTGATCTTATTCTGTGGTCTTTTCCACTGTACTATTTTAATGTCCCAGGTATCTTAAAGAATTTGATCGACCGTCAGCTTCCTATGAGCCTTCCTTTTATGAGTTCAAAACAGAACGGATACGGAAGCGGAAGTCATGACTCCAGATATGATATGGAAGGTAAAAGGCATGTTCTGATTTCTACCTGTGGTTTTTATTCTGCTGTTGGAAACTATGACAGTGTATTGCGGATGTTTGATCATTTTCTCGGCAAAGGAAATTATACGACCATCTTTTGTGGTCAGGGAGAATTATTCCGTGTAAAAGAATTGTCTGCAAGAACAGATGAATATCTTTCCACTGTAAAATGTGCCGGCTCAGAATATGCAATGACCGGAACAATCTCTGAAGAAACAGATGCAATACTCCACACGCTTTTATATTCCAGAGATGTGTTTGAAAAAATGTCAGATGCAAGCTGGGGCATCAGCAAAACAACCGGAGAAAAAGAACCGGATGATCTTATATTTACCCGGCAAATGGCCGCTCTTTATAATAAAGATGCCTACGATGGAAAAGACCGCGTGCTTGAGATTCACTTTACCGATTTGGATCACACCTACCAGATTCAGCTTAGCAAGACAGGAAGCGAAGTATTTACTGATGGACGTCTTTCTCCAACTACTCGCATAGATACGCCTTTTACTGTATGGTCAGCTATTTCCCGTGGAGAAATCGGTGGCGCAGAAGCATTGGGGCAACAGATGTATACAGTATCCGGCGACTTTTCCTTGATGATTGATTGGGATAAAATCTTCGGAAGCGCATCTGTAGTCAAAAAAACAGAGAAAACATCTCAAAATACAATTGAACAGAAAAATCCTTCTATGACGACAATGCTGATACCGTGGATTACATTCTGGATTGCTGTTTCTATTCATCCGGAAGTCGGAGCTGTGATAACACTACTTGTGATCGCAACAGTACCGTTTATTATGAGAAAACATAAATTTGTCATCTGGGATCAGCTCTCTATGGCAGCTGTTGCTATACTTTCTGCAGCGGCAAATATAACCGGAAACGGAGTTCTTCCAACAAACATCGGATATCTTGTATTTGGACTCTTCTGGCTGCTTTCATGCCTGACAAAAGAACCTTTATGCGCTGCATATGTAAAATATAATTATGGGGGTGAAAATGCACATCAGAACCCTCTCTTTATGAAGACAAATTATATTCTTGCCGCGGCATGGGGCACGCTATATGTACTGACAGCAATCTGGACCTTTCTGTTTAAGAAAGCCGGGTTTGGAAATGTACTTATCCTTGTGAACAATCTGATTCCTATATTGATGGGGCTTTTCACAGCATGGTTTGAAAAATGGTATCCTGCACGGATGGCAAGAGGCAAGAGAAAATAGTATTTTCTCTTGCCTCTTGTTATTCTCAACTGTTATTTCACTGATTCTTTGCTTTATGAGGTCAGACTATCGGTACATAGGATAAATCTTTTCTCTGCGCTTTCACATACTTCTTCCTCTACTACTTTTCATCTTTCTATTTACTCATATTTCCGGTGTATCAGGCTTCGCCTTCTTTGATCTCACCTGCATACACCTCACTGCTGCCTTATGAATCAGATCGACACATAAATTTTCTTTTGCAAAAAAATATGGATAATCTTCATATATAAATGCCGGACAACCATAGATTTCGTTTTCATCAATCCGGTTGCTGATCATAACAGCCTTCGGAACTTTTTTCCTTAAAACGCTTCTCTACTAGATTACTTGGATCCACTGCCCTTAAGCACGACCCCGACGGTCTTAAACAGAATCTTAATATCCATTCCGATATTCCAGTTCTTGACATATTCCATATCAAGCTTTACAACTTCCTCAAAGTCAGTGATATCACTTCTTCCGCTCACCTGCCACATTCCGGTCAATCCCGGCTTCACGGCAAGTCTTCCGCGGTGATATGGCTCATACTTTTTCCACTCATCTACTGTTGGTGGACGGGTTCCTACGAGACTCATATCTCCTTTAAGTACATTCCAGAACTGCGGGAATTCATCCAAAGATGTCTTACGGATAAACCAGCCAAGTCCATGCTTGCTTCCATCCGCTCCGCTTCCGATGATTCTTGGGTCATTCTCCATCTTGAACATGAGCCCCTTCATCTCGTTCTGTTTCATCAGTTCTTTCTTGCGTTCCTCTGCATCCATATACATGCTTCGGAATTTATAGATTTTAAATAATTTTCCGTTTTTCCTACTCTCATCTGAGAGAAGAAGATTGGCCCCGGTGAAGCAATATAGATTGCCGGAGCAAGGAATATTGTAATGATACCTGTCAGAATCATTCCAACGATTCCGCCACAAATATCCATCGTTCTCTTCATCATGGCCTGCCGTGAGGAAATCACTCTGACGCTGGAAGTCAGGACTGTATATCCACCCATGCGGTTAATAAACTGATTTCCTGCCCATCCTGCTCTGTCTTCCAGACATTCGTGAACTGTAATTCCCATATTCACACATGTGTCAAACAGATCTTCCGGTATCAATGTTTTCTTCTTAATTCCAACAAGAAGAGCATCAATCCATCTTGTCTGTATGTATTCAGTTACTGTATCAATCTTACTTACAACCGGAATTCCTTCGATCATTTCATTTTCTTCCGGTTCGCGGTCTGCAAGTACGATTCCGACAATATCGAATTCATTAAATACATTCTGTTCCACCCGTCTTAACATGGAATCTATTTCATCACTTGTTGAAACAAGGAGCATATTTATTTTTGAATAGAGCATATTGCCATGTTTCAGCAAATATTTCTTCCATACGATTCGCACCGCATAAATCAGAACCACTGCCATTGGAATGAATGAACTGATCACAAGACGCGAGGTCATGCTTCCCTGTTTGCTCATAAAGAGATATACGATCACAAGCACACTCACGATAAACACATGCTTCAATACATTCTTAAACTCTACAAAATATCCTCTTCTCATGATCCCATGATATGGCTCTGTAAAGAAAGCTGTACAAATGTCTATCAGTATAATAATAATCCCGATATTCAGATATAATCCGTTATGATACAGATCACTTGTTCCCATGCGCAATACATAACTGCTTATATAAGCCAGCTGTAATGCAACAAGATCCAGTATAATGAAATCCCAGTGCTTCAACCAGCCGTTACTGTTCTTCCTATACATTCGCGTACACCCTTTTCCCCTGATAATCTTCTGTCTGACTGTATAACAAAACATCTGATTTCATTTATCTTAAATGCTTTGTCTGTTTTTCTCTGTAAAATGGAATATGCAGCGGATATTCTCCACTGCATATCCGGCTATTCCTGTTTGCTTTTACCGTAGTAATATGAATTATACTTACTATAGTATTTTTCTTTCTTCATATCCACTTTATTCAGTACTGCACCGAGAATCTTACATCCACTCTTTGTAAGCTGTTCTTTTGCTTTCATTGCATCTCTTCTGCTTACTGCTTCGCTCTCGATTACGAGGATTGCTCCATCACATTGTTTTGCTGCGATTGCTGCATCACTCATACTGATGATCGGTGGTGTATCAATCAAAATATAATCATAAACTTTTCTTGTCTCTTCGATCAATCTGCCGAAACGTCCCTGCTCCAGAAGCTCTGACGGGTTCGGGGCATACGGACCTGAAAAGATAATCTCAAGATTACGGTAATTGGTAGAATAAATTATTTCTTCTAAAGAAATCTGTCCACTTAAATACTGTGACAGTCCGTTGGTCTTTTGTTTAACCTGGTAACGTTTGATATAACTGGACTTACGAATATCTGCATCTATGATCAGAACTCTCTTTCCCATCTTTCCAATCTCTACTGCAAGCTGGAAAGCCACGTCACTTTTTCCTTCATTTGGATAACAGCTTGTGAGAACAATACTCTTCGTCTCTACACCACTGAACTGCATATTTGTACGGAGGGTTTTAATAGCCTCTTCATAGAAGACATCTTCTTTTCTGGAATCTGTCAACATAACTCTCTGAATTGCCATTTATTTTTCCTCCTTTTCTTCTTTTTCTTCGGTGTTGTCTTGCTTGAATTGCGAAGTCCTTTTCCCGTAATGTAGTCTTTTCTATCCGGGATACTTGCCAGTGTTGTCAGACCGAGATAATTCTCGATATCATCCTCTGACTTGATCGTATCATCCATCAATGTGAGAAGGATAATAACACCTGCGGAAAGAACCAGTCCTGCCAATGCTCCGATCAGCACATTCTTCTTTGTACTTGGGCTTGTCTGGATTGTCGGCACTTCACCTTCTTCAATGATCTTCGGCGGTGTTACTTCCATCTTGTCTCCGATAAAGTCAGCCGATGTCTTTGCCAGTGTATCCGCAATCTTCTTTGCCATCTCTGGATCTTTATCTATCGCTGTAATGGAAAGAATACGTGTATCACTCGGATTCTCTACTGTGATACATTCTCCTAACTCTTTATACGTCATATCCAAATTCAGTTCATCTACTACGTCCTGCAATACTGTACGGCTTGTGATCAGGATGTTGTAGTCTTTCGTTAACTGACTGCCAATCTGCAGATCAGCCAGTGAAGAAAGTGTTGTTTCTTTTGTGAGAACAAGCATTGTAGCTGTTGCACTGTAAACAGGTGTTATAAAAAGCTTTGTTGCTGCTCCGGCAATCACTGCTCCCGCCAGTACGGCCGCAAGGATTACCAAAATACGCTTTTTCAATGCGTAGTATAGTTCTCTGAGGTCAATCTCGACCTCGTCGTCATCATGCGTCTTTCCCATCTTTGCTCCCCTTTATTTATATTTTGTTTTCTGTAATGCGAAGTGCATTCTCTCTTGTTATCTGTCTGAGGTAAGTACTGTCTAAATGCTTCCTCATCCAACCCATTGCCTCTTTTGTATCAGGCATTCTGCTCCCGATATTGTGCATATCAGTTCCCATAAAATGGATATTCCTTTTTTTAGATTATCCTTACACCAGCGCGCTGTTGCATCATGCCAGCCTCCACTGACGGATCTGTAATTCATCTGGATCAATGCTTCCAGATCGATCAGTTCTTCCACACGCTTACCTTTTCTAAGGCAACGATACCTCTCCGCATGAGCAACTACCGGAGTATATCCTGCTCTTGACAGATTCCTCACCGCTGTACATATCTCTGAATAAGGCACTGACGGCATAAACTCAACCAGTACGTAATTACTGTCTGCCAACGTAAGCAGTTTTCCCTCTTCAAGCAGTCGTATAACACTATTAGAATAAAAAATCTCCTGGCCTGTCCAGATTCGAATTGGTCTTTTGCACTTCACCTTTCCCTCTGGTCCTTGCACCGGACGATTTGCACGGCTCATCAGCTCATCCCGAAGCCGTCTCAGCTTCTCTGGATCTCTGTTCGGAAACGCTTTGGAATAATGTGAAGTTGCAAACACATCTGTGATTCCCTGTCTTCTCGCCATAGAAAGCATATGAAGACTTTCTTTCATCGAAGACGCGCCATCATCAACTCCAGGCAAGATATGGCTATGTATATCAATCATCTTTAACTCGTCCTTTTACATAATGAAAGAGACACCTGGGATAAAAACCTGTCCTGCGTGCCTCCTTGTTCCGTCGTATCTTATTGCCTTTAACACCCAAATAATGATATTTCATTTTTCTTTTACTGTCAAGTTATTTTCATGTATATTTTTATGAACCTTGTAACATTATAGTGATTTCTCGTTTATTTCTTCATTTTGGGTTCAAAAATCAATGAAGCCAGGTATCCAAAAATAAGTGCTGCACTGATCCCGGCGGCACTTGCCTTGAACCCTCCCAGAAAGATTCCGAGGAATCCGTTTTTATCAACAGCTTCCTTCACACCTTTCCACAGGACATTTCCGAATCCAAGCAGTGGAACGCTTGCACCTGCTCCTGCAAATTTTACAAATGGTTCGTATACCCCGATAAATCCAAGCACTGCGCCTGTACAGACGAGTAATACCATAACACGTCCCGGCATCAGCTTTGTTCTGTCCAGAAGAATCTGCACTGCAGCGCAGATGAGACCTCCGATTAAAAATGCTTTTATATAATCCATTTTTCTATTCCTTTTCTTTTTTTAACACACACTTAGCACATTTTTTACTTCTTCCTATTATAATAGGGCTTTTCAACAGTGTTCGATCATAATCGCATGCGCAATTCCAGGCACACTTGCTCCTTCATTGAAGCTGACCGTTGACATCAATGCACCGGTCGGCACAAAGAGTATCTTTTTCCATTCTCCGTTCTCAATCTTTGGCAGAATATAAGAAGCCAGTGTTGACGCTGCGCATCCACAGCCGCTTCCGCCGGCATGTGTATCCTGTGTCTCCTGATCAAAGATAGTCATTCCACAATCCATATGCTTTTTTCTGATGTCATATCCTCTGCTTTTCATTAGGTCAAAAAGTATGGATTGACCAATATATCCAAGATCACCTGTTATAATCTGATCGTAATCCTCCTGTGTACGTCCAAGATCCTGAAAATTACGGTAGATGGTATCGGTTGCAGCCGGAGCCATACATGCCCCCATGTTCTGCGAATCCTTCAAGCCAAAGTCCACGATCTTCCCTATCGTGACGCCGGTGATCCGAATATGCCGGAACTGGGATTTTCTTTGATGCTGCTTATCGGAATGTATTTTATTCAGATGGCTTCCTACAAGGAAAGCCCCGCTGGCTGTCACGGTCCAGTGTGCGGAAAGTGGTCTCTGGTTCGCATATCCTAACGGAAATCGAAATTCTTTCTCTGCACTTCCGAAATGGCTGGATGTTACTGCCAGCATGTAATCTCCGTATCCTGCTGCCACACTCATTGCTGCTAATGCCAGTGCTTCCCCTGATGTGGAACATGCGCCATACAGGCCGAATATGGGAATCTGCAGATCTTCCACTCCCATAGAAGTTGCAATCCCTTGTCTGAGAAGATCTCCTCCAAAGAGATAACGCACAGACTTCGGATCTACATGCGACTTTCCAAGCGCCAGTACACAGGCTTCCTTCTGCATATTGCTTTCGGCTTCCTCCCAGGTCTCTGCTCCAAACAGGTCATCCTCATTGGTCAGATCAAAGCATTTTCCAAGCGGCCCCTGCGCTTCTTTGCTTCCGGCAACAGATGCTGCGCTTAGAAGATAAGGTGCTTTTGTGAATACAATGCTCTGTGCTCCACGAAGCTGGGACAGATGAAAAGGACCACACTCTGATTCAACTACCCGGTTTTTGTTTCCCGTATCATTCATATCATTTCCTCATTTCTGATGTTTCATTATTTATTTTAAGGATATTATTTTCATTTTGTGAAAAACTATGTGTAGAATTTGAAAACAAAAAGAAGGGATTTCATTTATGGACAAAATAGAACAATTAAAACAACAGAAACAATATGAAGCCTATGTCAAAAAGAAAACACCACAGCACAATGTGTGGTTCAACATGATGAAGGCGTTCTTCCTTGGTGGAACGATCTGCCTGATTGGACAATGTATTTATCATTTCTGTGAATTGAAAAAACTTTCCCCGGATGACTGCAGCAGCTGGACTTCTATTCTGCTCATTCTTCTGAGTATCCTTCTCACCGGTACCGGAATTTATCCACTGCTTGCCAAATGGGGCGGTGCCGGTGCACTTGTTCCGATTACCGGCTTTGCCAACTCTGTTGCTGCACCTGCAATTGAATATAAGGAAGGAGGGGCTAGGTTTTTGGTATTGGTTGTAAGATCTTCACGATTGCCGGACCGGTGATCCTGTATGGAATTGTGACAAGTTGGGCGCTTGGAGTTGTATATTGGGTATGGACGTTGATGTGAAACAAGAAATGTGTTAGATAAATGTATTAGGAAGCCGCTATTCACGGCTTCCTAATCTTTCTTTAAAATCTATATAATCAAATGCGGTTAGCTGCTGCATGGTTCTGTCAGCATGTCTGATCCAGATATCCGGTAATGGCATCCCGTTAAATGTATTATTTTTGCAAGTCGTATAAATCGCCATGTCTCCAAACAGAAGGAGATCTCCGTATTCCGGTAGTTTGCTGAATTTATAGTCTCCGATCACATCCCCTGACAGGCAGGTTGGGCCTCCAAGTCGGACTGTAATCCCACTATCTGTTGTCTCATCCGATGCTCCAAGAAGCGGTGGGCGATAAGGCATTTCCAGTACATCCGGCATATGGCAGGCGGCGCTGGCATCTACGATTGCAATCTGTGTGTCTCCATTTTTCAGAACATCCAGCACACTGGTCAGAAGAAATCCTGCATTCAATGCCCAGGCTTCTCCCGGCTCCAGATAAACCTCAACCTTCCATTCTTCCTGTGCCATTCGAATGCATTGCTCCAGTCGCTCAATATCATATCCTGGTCTTGTAATATGATGACCACCGCCAAAATTGATCCATTTCACTTTGGCAATCAAATCACCGAACTGTTTCTTTACGGAAGCAAGGGTTGTCTCCAGATCATCCGAGTCCTGCTCACAGAGGGTATGGAAATGAACCCCATCCAAAAGTTCCATCAACTCCGGATTCTTCACAATTGCTTCATTCCACTGTACTCTTGTTGTACCCATGCGGCTTCCCGGTGCACAAGGGTCATAAATCTCATGTCCCTCCTGGGTAGAGCATTCCGGATTGATCCTGAGTCCAACGCTTTTTCCTGCCTCTTTCGCCATTCTTCCAAAGCGAAGAAGCTGGGACGGAGAATTAAATACAATATGATCGGCATACTGAAGAAGTTCCTCGAATTCATCCGCCCGGTAACCTGCACAGAATACATGAACTTCTTTTCCCGCCATTTCCTCTGCCCCTAATCTTGCCTCATACAATCCACTGGCCTCTGTACCCGCCAGATACGGTTCAAAAAAAGGATAACAATCATAATTACTGAATGCTTTCTGTGCCAGAAGCATCTTACATCCTGTCCGTTCTGCTACTTCACCGAGCAATTTTGCGTTTTCTGTAAGTGCTTTTTCATCCAGTATATAACAAGGTGTTTTGATGTTCTGAAATTCCGGCGGAATTATTCCGCCGGTGGCTGTAAATGGTGCTCTTTTATCTAATCTTTCCATCAGTCTACCAGCTTCGGATCATGATTTTCACTGCGCGGCAGACCATAACGGTCAAGTGCATCCAGGAACGGATCCGGATCAAATTCCTCTACAGTATATACACCCGGTCTGATCCATTTTCCAGTCAGCATCATCAATGCTCCGCACATTGCCGGAACACCTGTTGTATAACTGATTGCCTGGCTTCCAACCTCATGGTAGCATTCCTGATGATCGCATACGTTATAGATATAGTAAGTCTTCTCTTTTCCATCTTTTACACCTGTAAAAATACAGCCGATATTTGTTTTTCCTTTTGTGCGTGGACCAAGACTTGCCGGATCCGGAAGAAGTTCTTTCAGGAACTGGATCGGAACGATTTCCTGTCCATTGTACTGGATCGGTGTTGTAGAAAGCATTCCCACATCCTCAAGACAACGCATATGATCTAAATAGCTTTGTCCAAAAGTCATAAAGAAACGAATACGTTTCACACCTGGAATTGTTTTTGCAAGAGACTCTATTTCCTCATGGTGAAGCAGATACATGTCCTTGTCTCCGACCTGATCAAAGTTGTATTCTCTCTTAATATCCATCGGCGGGATTTCTACCCAATGTCCATTTTCCCAGTAACTTCCCGGTGCACTTACTTCACGAAGATTGATTTCCGGATTAAAGTTTGTCGCAAATGCATATCCATGATCACCACCATTGCAGTCCAGAATGTCAATGGTATCAATCTGATCAAATTCATGTTTTAATGCATATGCACAATATGCCTGTGTAACACCTGGGTCAAATCCGCATCCAAGCAGTGCTGTAAGACCTGCATCTTCAAATTTTTTGCGGTATGCCCACTGCCAGGAATAATCAAAATATGCTGAAAATCCTTCTTCTTTACAGCGTTTTTCGTAAATTGCACGCCACTTCGGATCATCCGTATCTTCCGGCTCGTAGTTTGCTGTATCCATATAATTTACGCCACATGCCAGACACGCATCCATAATCGTCAGATCCTGATATGGAAGCGCAATGTTCATTACCAGATCCGGTTTGTAATCATTGATCAGTTCGATCAGCTGATCCATATCGTCTGCATCAACCTTGGCTGTCGTAAGAACTGTTTTTGTCTTTCCTTTCAGCTTTTCTGCAAGTGCATCACATTTTTCCTTTGTACGGCTTGCGATACAAAGTTCTGTGAAGACCTCATCTGCCTGACAACATTTCTGAATTGCTACACTGGCCACTCCTCCGCAGCCGATTACAAGTACTCTGCTCATAACTCTTCTCCTTTTCTTGACATGTAACTGTTTTCTTCAACAGTTATATTTTTATTTTGCAATTGCCAGAAGCAGTTCACGAAGAACCTTACATGCTGTTGCGGTTGAGACACCACTTGCATCCAGCATAGGGGCAAGTTCATTCACATCCGCTCCTACTACATTTGCCTGTGCAACTGTACGGATGGCTTCAAGAAGCTCTAAGAAAGTTACTCCCCCCGCCTCCGGAGTCCCTGTTCCCGGAAATACTGCCGGATCCAGACAATCCAGATCAATTGTAAAATAAATTGGTACATTTTTCTCTTTCAGTTCTCTTACAGTCTCTTTCAGTCCGTCAAAAGAAAGTGGATGGAAATCTGTATGCTGCGCGGCAAATCTAAATTCTTCTCTCTCTCCGCTTCGGATACAGAACTGATGAATACGTCCGTCTCCCAGAAGATCATGGCACCTTCGCAGAACGCATGCATGACTCAATCTGGCTCCCAGATAATCATCCCTTAAATCTGCATGTGCATCAAAATGGATGATATGTAGATCCGGATATTTCGCAGCTACAGCGCGTACTGCTGCCAGCGTCACCAGATGTTCTCCTCCCAGAAGCAATGGAAATTTATCTGCTTTCAATATTTCTTCTGCTCTCTTTTGAATATCCGAAAGCGCCATTTCACTGCTTCCAAAGCAAAGTTCCAGATCCCCGCTGTCAAATACACTGATATCCATAAGGTCTCTGTCCTGATATGGACTGTAAGTTTCAAGTCCGAAACTCTCATGACGCATAGCTGCCGGACCGAATCTTGCGCCCGGACGAAAACTTGTCGTCGAATCAAACGGCGCACCATAAAGGACAATCGATGCTTCCTCAAAGCTGCTTTCGCATCCGATAAAAGTTTCTATATTCGGTAAAATCATGAATTATTCCTCCACTTCTTTCAGCATATCTTCCAGAAATGCCGGAAGGTAAAATGCTCCTTTATGGAGTCTTGTTGTATAGTAACGTGTACGAAGATTTAATACATTCCATGCTTCTGCGTCCAGATCATCTACGGGATGATATTTTTTGCTGGCAAATCCAAACAACCAGTAACCTGCGGCAAAGGTTGGGATATGTGCCTGATAAACACGACTGATCTGAAATGTACTGGCAATTCTTTTATGGCTTCGCTGCATTGCATGTGCATCTTCCGCGTAGAATGGACTTCCCTGCTGATTGACCATGATTCCATCCTCTTTCAACGCATTGTAACAATTTCCATAGAATTCGCGGGTAAACAATCCTTCCGATGGGCCAAACGGATCAGAAGAATCTACGATAATAAGATCATATTTTGCCTCGCATCTTCGGATAAAACGGAGTGCATTTTCGTAATGAAGATGTACTCTTCTGTCATCCAGTCTGCATGCATTTTCCGGAAGGTATGCGCGACAGGCCTCGACTACCATCGGATCCATTTCTACCAGATCAATATGTCTGACTCTGTCATATCTGGTCAGCTCACGGACAACACCGCCATCTCCGGCTCCAATCACCATAATCTCTTTTGCTTCTTTATGAATCGCCATCGGCACATGCGTGATCATCTCGTCATAAATAAATTCGTCACGTTCTGTCAGCATTACATTTCCGTCCAGAGTCAGAACACGGCCAAATTCCGGTGTCTCAAAAATATCAATTCTCTGATAATCACTCTGTCTGGAAAAGAGCTGACGATTTACCCGGATACTGTGTTTCACATCCGGTGTATGGAATTCTGAAAACCACATTTCCATTGTTATTACCTCCCTGTCAGAACATTCAGTTTCAAAATATCCGGATCTTCCGGTCCGGTCATATTACAACCCTTCGCTTTTGCATACTCGATATAATCCAGAATTTCTGCTGTAATGCGTTCCCCAGGCGCAAGGATCGGAATTCCAGGCGGATAACACATCACAAATTCACTACAGACCATACCTTCTGTTTCCCTGAGTGGCAGACTGCACTTATCTGCATAAAAAGCATCCTGTGGGCTGGTCACTACCTGAGGATCAATATATTCCTGACTCAGAAGTCCTGTTCCGTCTGTCTGAAAACGTCTGCGGATCTCTGCAAGCGCACTCACAAGCCGTTCTACTTCCTGTGCGCGGTCTCCGATCGAAAGGTAGGCAAGAATATTTCCGATATCTCCAAATTCAATCTGAATGTCGTATTCATCACGCAGAATATCATAAACTTCAATCCCAGCAAGTCCGATATCTAACGTATGTACACTTAATTTTGTAATATCAAAATCAAAAACAGAATTTCCATTTACCAGTTCTTTTCCAAATGCATAATAACCACCGATTGCATTGATTTCCTCTCTGGCATATTCTGCCATATCTGCTACCTGATGGAAAATCTGACGGCCACGCTGTGCAAGATTCCTTCTTGAAATGTCAAGACTCGACATCAGAAGATAGCTTCCTGATGTTGTCTGTGTCAGATTGATGATCTGCCGCACATACCCGGCATGTACGTCCGGACCTGTAAGAAGCAGACTCGACTGTGTAAGACTGCCTCCGCTTTTGTGCATGGATACAGACGCCATGTCTGCACCTGCCTCCATAGCTGAAACAGGAAGTCCGCCACCGAAATAAAAATGTGTTCCATGCGCTTCGTCTACCAGACACATCATTCCTGCCTCATGTGCCATCTTGACAATTGCTCGCAGATCACTGCATATTCCATAGTAAGTCGGATTATTTACCAACACTGCAACTGCTTTTGGATGTTCTTTTATCGCTTTCGCTACCTGTTCTCTTTGCATTCCCAGGGAAATCCCAAGCCGCTGGTCTACCTCCGGATTTACATAAACAGGGATCGCACCACATAAAACAAGTGCATTCAACACACTCCTGTGAACATTACGTGGCAATATGATCTCATCTCCACGTTTGCAGGCAGTCAGAACCATTGTCTGTACAGAACTTGTCGTGCCCCCTACCATTAAAAATGCATGTGCTGCTCCAAAGGCATCTGCTGCCAGTTCTTCTGCTTCCCGTATTACAGATACCGGATGGCAGAGATTGTCCAGTGGTTTCATACTGTTGACATCGACGCCTACACATTTTTGTCCGAGAAATTCTGTCAGCTCCGGATTTCCTCTTCCCCGTTTATGACCAGGGACATCAAATGGCACAACTCTCATTCGCCGGAAAGTCTCCAGAGCCTCATGGATCGGTGCATGATTCTGGTTTAATTTAAAACGACTCCCTTTCATATTTCCTCTCTTTCCAGGTTCCTTTGTCAAAACACTTTCTTAATACAGAAAAAACGCAGATAAGGGCGCTAAGCCACAAACCTGCGTTCGGTATGTATTCGTCTGTTTTATTCTCAGCTGTAACAGAAAAGGCAATATCTTCTCTTAGATTTTTAAATAAAACTTCTGGATCATGCGTGTCAGAGTCTATATAGCAATTATACTTTTACTACTCTTATTGACCGTTTCACAAGTCTGCGCGTCTGGCGCATAAGGCTATCAAAGAAACCTACTTATAAAATTAGAGCTTTTCACTCAATCAATAAGGCAACCAAAGTTACCATAATCGGCAGTGGACCCGGCTGTCCGTATGGCCTTAACCTCGCTGGGTGGTCCGAAACAATTGCTTTGAAAAGACTCTGTCTGTTACTCTGCATCTTCGTCTCTCAAAATCGACTATAGCATAACATGTAAAAAAACACTGTCAAGAATTTCTCCCATCTATTCGTTACTTTCTTGCAGCAATTCTTGTATTAAATTAAGGTTCGAATCAGAATGTTCCAGTTCTCTTGAATAACGATACACCGTATCTATCACATCATTTATATCTAGCACTTTTTCTTGCTTCATCCACTGTGCCATCAGAAGTTCATGGATCAACAGGGTGCTGACAACAGCCATCTGTGCTTTCGCAAGTGCTTCTCCATCGTATACTGCACCGCAAAAATAGGTACTGATGAAATATACAAGGAGCTGTTCATATTGTATTTCATATTCCGACATTTCTTTCGCCATCCAGGCATAAAATTCTTGTTGCATCTCTACATAACGTTTTTTATCTATCTTTTCATTTACATTTCCATATAATAGTTTCTCTGCCTCTTGAAGATAAGACTCCCAATCCGTTCTTAAATGTTCCATCTGATACTGATTTTGAAACATCTTTCTACTATATGTATAGTAATCCACTTCTGCAAGAGCATTTTTCACTTCCCGCACACCTTCTTCAGCCTGATAGTAATCAAATACATCATCCATCGAGAATATATCTTCTTCGTCAATACATTCCTGCAGATCACGTGCAATCGCCAGAATAAGAGCTGCTCGCAGATTCAGCTTTTTCTCTCTGTCCTGTAAAATCTCAATCATCACATCTCTTGCATCTAACAGTTTCGAATATAAAAACGGATCAAAATCTTCATAATCTTCTTCCTCATCTGTTTCATAAGTAAGAAAATGTACCGGTTCTTTTTTATTCATCAGGATTCTCGCCACTTCCGGACAGGATACGGAAAGTGTAACCTCCCGCACATCTTCAAATTCTTCGATATGTCTTGGATACAATTTACAGGTTTTGCACAGGCTCTCTTCTCCCAGTGCAGTATACATATCACAGAGGTTTGATTGATTCAGGAAAGCACATCTTCTTTCTTTATCCTGCTTGAATGTTCCTTCTTCCCAGTTGACAGATTCTTTCAAGCGCTCTGCAAATGCACCTGTCTCATTTTTATAGTTTTCTAATGAAGCTTCATCTGCAACGATCTGCCATCCGGCACAACAAGTGTCCTCACATTTTCCTGCAACACAGCTAAATTCATGATAATAATCCGGGATTGTATATAACATTGATCTACTTTATCCATTCCTTTCGCTTTTCTGATCGTCTATAGAATTTCCGACCTGTTTTATTATAGCACGCACTTTTAAGAAATGGTTATAAAAAAAACGCATCAAACCGACTGGATTTCAATTATCACTCTTGAATATCCGGTCGATTTGATACGTTTTATTATTTTCTTAGAAATTTAATTATTTCTTTTTCTCATACAGGAACTCTTCTGGAAGTGTTACATTAAAGTCATGTGCCAGTTCGCGGAAGTTCTCCGGTGTGATTGTCTGAATCTTTCTTGGTGTCATAGAAAGAATCTTCACAAGGATCTCTGCTGACTTCTCTACTGTATGCATAAGACCGAATGTAAGATCGAAGTCTTCTCCTGAACAGAACATTCCATGATGTGCCCAGATAGCAACATCGTATTTCTCCATCAATTCAGCTGTCTTTTCTGCGATTGCTCTTCCGCCCGGAACCATCCAGCCTACAACTCCAACTCCATCCGGGAATACAACCGGACACTCTGTTGCTGACTCCCAAAGTTCTCTTGTAAATACCTGATCATCCAAAGGAAGAACGAATGTCAGTGCGATTGTATTTGTTGTATGTGCATGGTAGATTACACGATGTTTTCCGTTTGTGATTCTCTTCTTCACTTCATGGTTCATCAGATGAGTTGGAAGCTCACTTGTCGGTCTTCCACCTTCTACCAGCCCCCAACGGATTCTGTATTTTGTTCCTGTAGAATCAATCTCGATAATTGCAAGACATACTTCAGGATCAACGATAATATTTCTGAAATACTTTCCACTTCCTGTTACAAGGAAGAATTCTCCTGCAAGTCCCGGAACCTCTGTTCCGATCTCTGTCCATTCTCCTGATTCATTCAGACGTGGTCTGATCAGCTCAACCTCTTCTGGTTTCAGACGATAACTTAAATTACCACCATTTCTCTCATGCCATCCCTGAAGGAATCCGTCATTTGCCATTTTAATAAAATCCTGTACAAACTTCGCATCTAAAATCTTCATATTATTCTACTCCTCCTGTTTTTACTCATTTACCGCAATGTTGTTTTGTGTGGTTTATTTCTTCTTTATTATTGTTTTCTTGTGGTTTCTATTTGTATTATAGATAGTTTTATGTGGTTTGTAAACACTTTTTTCAAAAAAATTGTACAATCCGAAAGATATTAACACAAATCAAGCCTATCATGTTAGATAAATTCAAAGGACTTGGATGGAAGAAGTATTATCTGATTTTCGGAATGTGTGATGAGACCTTCTCTGTCAATTACACCTCTGAGATTCCCGAAGATGTAGACCGCGGATGGTTTTATTTTTTATTACATTATTGAACCAGTTCTATTGGGTTGCTTCCGCAACGATTGGTGGAATCATTGGTTCTCTTCGGAGTGGATTCCTTTATGATTCCGACAATGATACTGATTGTACTTCTACTGACAGTACTTCGAAAGTGGCTGGAACAATGGCAACGCGCTATCTTCCTTTCCTTATTTTTAAAGAAAATAAAAAGACACCGGAATATGTCCAGTATCTTGGTAAATTTCTTCCTTCTGCTGTTTTCGGAATGTTAGTTATCTATTGTCTGAAAAATGTGTTTCTATCCATTGCAGGTGGAACTATCTGTTATATGTTGATATTATATTTTCTATAATAATCTCTATAGCAAAAAGGTCTGAGACCACATGTGCTTACATATTAGCGGTTGCTGTTCTCACTTCGTGCGACCAGCAACCATTTCTAATCTCATAACTCTTCTCATAACTCTTACGGCTTGCATCTGCCACAAGGCTCATATCCTTCTTTAATCAAATCCGACCTACTTCCTGTATACTCTTCTTTGTTCTCTGCTTTGATATCCTTCACACCAGAACAAGTTGATTTATGAAACTTTTTTGTATTCCTATTCAATATATAAGTTTCTTTTTGGGTTGAATTTGATGTTTTTGATGAATTGGATACATTTTTATCAGTTACTTCAGCTTCTGTTCCAGGTGCCCACTCTCCTTCCGGCGTTGCGAGTTCTTCCGTCTGATAACTTTCTCCTGTCTCATAATTGATCACAATATATGGCTGCACATTATATACATATACGTTAAATGTCACCCCGGCGCCATCATCTTCCACAGACTTTGCCTCCATCTGGACTCCGGAAGCCACCAGGTCATCACCACTATAGATTGGAGTGACACGATACATCACATGATTATCCGTTTCTTTAACATAGTCTGCCACCTCATCCTCGAACGGAAGCATACCATCTACATTCATATAGCGGGTTCCTGTAATCAGGTTACGTTCATTCGCATTCTCACCTGTCAACTGGAAACCAATCAGATGACAACGGTTGTACAGATATCCACCGTCAATTCCGTCATATTCCTTATTCACCCAGCCTGTCGGCTTCACACTACTGATGCTTTCTCTTTTCTGTGTCGGCATCAGATCTTCACCTACACAGGCTTCCGCTGTCTGACATCTTCCCAGTTCATCTAACGGGCTGTATTCTTCGTAAGAATCTGCCGTCAGCTCATCTTCTGTAAATGTTGGCTCATTATCATTGATCTCCACGTATGGCTGCCCTGTATACTCCGGTACTTCTTCCAGTGTATCTACAGATTCTATGTTCCCTGTCGATGCGAATGTCGTTTCTGTTGTCGTTTGATTTACACGGTCAGTGTCCTGATTGCCTGATCCTTGTGATATCTGCAGTGATCCACAGGATGTCAGAAACAGACAAAGAGCCGTTATGCATCCACATAATATGGTTTTAAATTTCTTTTTGCTCATATTGCACTCCTTTTTTCGAACATACGTACTTGTTAAGTATACACTATTTTTCTAATATAGGAAGTGCTTTGTGTGGACACCAGTAACAAATGTCAATAGTTTTTAA